>ERZ795053.3033-NODE-3033-length-19594-cov-5.878295_pt1 | contig 19594 bp, 17 predicted proteins | sample MGYA00375137_ERZ795053 | MGnify/ENA primary metagenome ERZ795053 (study PRJEB30182, sample SAMN05720284) | activated sludge metagenome | isolation source: Anaerobic digester | place: Hong Kong | collected 2014-12-17 ...
GGAAGCCGGTGACGCCCGCTCGCAGCAGCTTCGGCACGTTGAAGGCGGCGAGCATGGCGGCGGTCGACTGCTCCCGGTGGAAGAACAGCTCGTCGTTGCTGGCCGGCTCGCCGAAGGTGATGTGGCAGTGGGCGTCGATGAGCCCGGGCATGACCGTGCGGCCGGTGGCATCGATGCGCTGCACCTCCCCGCTCACGGCCTCGGCGCGCGCCGCCGCGGTCGGGCCCACCGACTCGATGCGGTCGCCCACGAGCAGCACGTCGGTGCCGGGCTGGGGCGCGCTCGCCCGCCCGTCGACGACGGTGCCGCCGGTGATCAGCACGCCGGCCGGATCGGCCATCGGTCCCCCTGGTTCACGTTCGGTCGTGGTCGGTCGGTCGGTTCGCTCGGCAGTTCAGAGCAGCGCGTCGCACTCGTCGGCGACGGCGCGCACCGAGGCCTGCAGGTCGTCGGGCAGGGCGCCCAGCACCTCGGGCCGAAGCTCGTCGGCGAAGCGGAGCCGGTCGGCGTCGGCCCTCCCGTGGAACGCCGGCATCCACGCCGAGTGCAGCACGAGCGGGATGCACTCGCGGTTCGTGCCCCGCAGCACCGCCACCGGCCCCGCGCCCACCGCCGCGGCGTCGAACACCTCGACCCGGAAGCCGTCGTCGTTCGCCACCGGCTGCACCACGTAGCCGTCGTGGCCGCCGGGCTCGCCGCCCGCGTAGCGCCCGGGCGCCGCGCCGCGGGGCACGAACGCCGGTGAGGTGATGTGGTCGCCGAGGTCCGGGTACTCCCAGCGGGCCTTGAGCTCCATGCTCCCCCGCTCGAACGAGCACAGCGCACCCGGCGTCTCCTCGCGGAGCCGGTCGAGGTCGATCCGGTCGGCGTAGAGCTCGGCGGCGCGCCGGCTGATGCTCCCGGGGCGGCAGCCCTGGTAGCTGACGTGGTGGAGCGTGGGGCGGGTGGTCCCCTCGAGGCTCCAGTCCATCGCCGAGAGCTGCAGGTTGAACGTCCAGTCCTGGCGGAACGCCCCCTGGTCGAGCACCTTGCCGCTGCTGGGGTCGAACACCACCTCGCAGATCGTCTCGGGCGCCATCGCCATGTTGTAGAGCCCGACCACGCCGGGGTCGATCGGCCGGCCGAGCACGTCGACGTCGTCGGGCCGCAGGTAGAGGGCGAGGTCCATGAGGTCCATGCCCTCCCACACCACCGAGACGCCATCGGTGTCGTCCCAGCGGGCGTAGTAGTGCCCGGTGGGCGGGGCCATGGTGAAGGTGGTCGGGCGGATCGGCGTGCCCGACGGCAGGCCCTCGAGTTGCTCCTTGCGGATCAGCCACACCGGCACCTCGGCGTCGATGGTGGTGGTGCGCACGCCGCCCGCCATCTCGTCCATGTCGGGCTTGAAGTTGCCGGAGTCGGCGAGGATCACCCAGTCGCGTGTCTGGCTGACGGTGTGGATCGAGCCGCCGAAGCTCACGCCCTCCAGCGGCCAGTGCTGCACGGTGGTGCCGTCGCGGTCCCACCGCACCACCGAGGGCTGCATGCCCACGGTCGGTTCGAGCACGAGGTCGAGCTTCACCGTCCAGAGGCAGTGGCGCTCGGGGTCGGCCACCGGGTGGGCGGTCGACAGCAGGAACGGCAGCACGCCGCCGATCGGCACCGAGCTGCCGCCCCACGAGTCGGCGTGGCCGACCTCGGCGATGAACTCGAGCGTGTCGGGGTCGAGCTCGACGGGCCGGCCGGCGTCCCACGTCATGTAGAGCCTGTCGCCCCACGGCAGGGGCGCGGTGTTGGCCGAGTTCGGCGGGCCGAACGGCGACGTGTAGCCGGTGGGCCCGGTGCCGAACACCTCCGGGTGGCGGTCGTACAGCCGCTTGCTCGGGCTCTCGATCGTGCGGCTCTGCCACGAGAAGCGGCCGGGCGCCGCCCCCCGGGCGCCGGGCTCGAGCGACAGGCGGCAGATCGCCCCGAAGTCGAAGATGGCGTACGGGAGGTTCCCGCTCTGGTGCGGGCTGCCGAACACCACCTCGCCGCCGATGTCGGTGGGCCAGGTGCCGGCCACCAACTTGAGCTCGACGTCGCGGTGCGGCGCGCTGGTCAGCGTCGACGGAACGGGCATGGCTCCCCCACGGGTGGCGGTTAACAGTGTTCACCACCGTAGCGCCGAATGGTTTACGATGTTCACTCCGGTCCGGGGACGGCCGGATGGGGACGCTCGTCGAGGTCGACGGGCCCGAGCCGAGGGGCAGTCGTGGACGCAGCGCTCGACGAACGGATCCGCACCCGCATCGCCGCCGAGAAGGGCCGCACCGCGCCCCCGCCCGACGCCGTGCCCGTGCCGCTCATCCCCACCGAGCGCTACACCGATCCGGCGATGTTCGAGCTCGAGCGCGAGCACGTGTTCGCCCGCTCGTGGCTGTTCGCCGGCCACGAGTCCGAGTGGCCCGACCCCGGCTCGTACCGCACCACCACCCGCTCGGGCGCGCCGCTCGTGGTCGTGCGGGGCGACGACGGCGTGCTGCGCGCCTTCTACGACGCCTGCCGCCACCGGGGTGCGCCGGTCACCCGCGAGGCGTGCGGCACGGCTCGGCGCCTCACCTGCCAGTACCACTCGTGGTCCTACGGCACCGACGGCACCCTGAAGCAGGTGCCCGACGCCCGCAGCTTCGCCGGCCTCGACAAGGACGCCCTCGGCCTGGTGCCGGTGCGCTGCGAGGTGTCCGACGGCTGGGTGTTCGTGAACGAGGACCCGGGCGCCGCGGACCTCCGCACCTACCTGGGGCCGGTGGCCGCCCAGATGGCCGACCTCGACGGGCCGTCGATGCGGGCCGTGGCCACCGTCGTGCACCCGCTGGCGTGCAACTGGAAGCTCATGGTCGACGCCTTCCTCGAGGTGTACCACGTGCGCACCGTGCACCCCGACAACGCTGCGATCCTCTACGACGACCAGGCCACCACCGTCGCCATGCTCCCGAACGGTCACAGCCGCCTGACCGTCGAGAAGCACGAGGCGCTGCGCGACTTCCCGATGGTGTCCGACGAGCTCGACAACCCGAGCGTGCCGCTGCTGTGGCGCCAGACGTCGACCTCGTACGGCATCTTCCCGAACCTCGTGGTGCCGATGGACACCGGCGCGTTCACCTGGCTGTGCATGTGGCCCACCGGCCCCACCACGACCGAGCTCGAGCTGCGCTGGTTCGCCCCGACGTGGGGCGACGGCCCGGTGCCCGACGAGCACCTCGCGCGCGTCGAGCTCTTCGAGACGGTGATGGCCCAGGACATGGCGAACATGGCGCCGATCCAGGCGTCGGTGTCGTCGCCCGGCGCCCGCCCCTTCCAGATCGGCTGGCACGAGCGGCTCATCCACCACTTCCACCGCGCCGTCGACCTCGCGATCGGCCCCGACCGCCTGCCGCCCGGCACCGCCGTGTCCGACGCCCTCGACCGCTTCGTCGAAGCCGACTGATCCCCTCGCCGGGCCCGAGCGCCCGGAGCGCTCGCTGGTACCTTCTCGCCGATGCCGGACGACGGGGGAGGGCCGATCGCCCGCAGGCGCGCCACGGACCGGCCGCCGGATGGCCCGGGCGCGTTCCCCCTCCCGCTGGTCGTCGCCGGGTTCGGGGGCCTCGCGCTGGTCCGGGTCCTCCCCTACTTGCTCGGTGGGCCCGGGTTCTTCGTCGATGACTGGCGGAACCTGGCCCGCCTCGACACCGTGGGCTGGCTCCGCTCCGCCGAGGCCAGCCGCTTCGCCAGCCGTCCCGGTGCCTGGGCGGTCGAGACCGTGCTCTACCCCGTGCTGCGCGACCACCCGGTCTGGTGGGTGATCGTCCTCGCCGCCCTCGCGACCGCGGTCGCGGCCGTCCTCTACCTGCTCCTCTGCCGGTTCACCACGCCGGTCGTCGCGCTCGCCGTCGTGACGCTGTGGCTGCTCCTCCCCAACCACACCTCGCTGCGCACCTTCGCGAACACCGCGCCGATGACGGTGGGGCTGCTGCTGCTCGTCGTCGGCACCGTGCTGATGGACGACGGACGGCTGGTCCTCGGCGCCCTCGTCGCCGCGGCCGGTGGCCTCTGCTACGAGGTGATGCTCATCCCTGCGCTCGGCGCGCTGGTGGCCATCCACCTCTGGCGAGGGGAAGGGACCCGGCGGGCGGCGTCCCGAGCGGCCGGCGTCGTGGTCGTCACCGGCCTCCTCATGCTCATCCACCCGACCTACCGCCCGGGGAGCGCCCACCGAGGTTCGCCTGCGGTGATCCCCGCGGCGCACTTCGCGAGCGGCCTGACCCCCGATCCCACGATCGCACGGATCCTGGCCGCCACCTCGGTGCTCGGCATCGGCCTCGGGGTGGCCCGCTATGCGAAGGGCGATCGCGAGGTGGGCGGCGGGCCGTGGCTCATCGTGTGCGGCTTGGCGACCATCGCCCTGGGCGTGGCCGCCTTCGCCCTCAAGTGGCCCACCGAGGTGCGGGGCCAGGCCGACCGGAGCTTCGTCGTCTCCTCGGTGGGTGCCGCCCTGGCCTGGGTCGGCATCGCCCGCGTGCTCCTGGAGCGGTCGCGCGGGGCGCTGGGCGCGGCGGCCCTCGCCCTCCTCGTCGTGCTCGCCAGCGCCAACGCGACCTACCAGCGCGACTGGGTCGAGAGCGCGCAAGGCGCGCGACAGATGCTCGAGGGGGTGCAGTGCCGCTTCGGCGACGAGGTGCCGGTCGACCTCGGGGTCGGCCCGCAGGTCCCGAGCCCCGGCGGGGTCCGTTCGCTCCACCAGTTCTTCCTGGCCGACGCCTCGCGCGTGACCCTGGGCCGGCCCCTCACGTTCGACCTGGTGGAGACCGAGGAGGCCTGGCGGGACCGGCCCGCCAATCGCCAGCTCACCTGGGACGAGCTGATCGCCACCCGCTGCGATCGCTGAGGGCGAGCGGCCGCCCCCGCGCGCTCGCGCCGCCAGGACCCACGAACGAGGTTTACGGTGTTCACCATGGCTTCGAACACCGGCACCCCAGGCCCCCTCGCCTCGACCCGACGCACGAGCGGACGAGCGCGCGCCGCGGCGATCGCCACGGTGGTGGCCCTCGGCGTCACGGCGACGGCGTGCAGCTCGGGCACCGACGGCGATCGCGCCGATGCCCCGGCCGATGCGGCCACGACGTCATCGGACGCGGGAACGAGCGCCCTGCCCGCCGGGGCCGAGGACCTGGCCGGGCGGTGGGCCCACTTCGACGTGGTGGCCTACGAGGACGACACCATGAAGACGCTCATCATCTCGACGGGCTTCGCCGACCTCGAGGTGCGCGACGGCGAGCTGGTGAACCAGATGGTGTTCTGCCACGCGGACACCGCCAATGACCTGGGCAGCGAGGTCACCTTCTCGGACGCCGCGACCCAGGCGATCCTCCCGGTGGCGACGCCGGTCGAGGTGTCGGGCGAGCCGGGCTCGTTCCACGTGGTGCGGCCGGCGACGCCGACGCCGATCGGCATCGAGCTCGCCGACCCGGCCAACGAGGCGCTGCCCACCGACCCGGACGACCCCCGCATCGTCGACGCCGACGGCGACGGCAAGCCGGGCGTGACCGCCAAGGTGAAGGTGAGCGAGGACCTGCAGGGCGAGATCTACCTGGCCCGCCGCGAGATCTTCGCCTACGACGTGACCCAGGTGGCCGAGGACCGCTTCGAGGGGACGATCACCGACGACTCCGAGCAGCTGGTCATCGACGCCAGCGACCCCGTGTTCCTCGGCGCCGGTGGCAACTGGGAGCAGCTCGACGACCCCGAGCGGAACCCGGTGATCTGGGTGCGGGTGGACGACGACTGGGACTGCGACCGCCTGGCCGAAGAGCGCGATGCCCTCTTCCCGCCCAACCCGAAGGCCGACTGGTGATCAACTGGCGGGCGTGCCCGATGCCCGCCTGATCCTGACCTGCGGCCTGCCCGGCGCCGGCAAGACGACGCTCGCCCGCCGCCTGGCCGCCGAACGAGGCGCGATCCGGCTCACCAAGGACGAGTGGCAGTGGGCGCTCGGCTCGACGCCCTGGGATCGCGAGCTCGGGGCGCGGATCAAAGCGGAGCTCGTGCGGCAGGCCGAGGAGCTGCTCGGGCTCGGGGTGAGCGTCGTGCTCGACTTCGGCCTCTGGTCTCGCGCTGAGCGCGACGAGCTCCGGCGGCGCGCCCGTGCGCTGGGCGTCGGGATCGAGCTCCACGTGCTGACCCCACCGGTCGAGGAGCTGTGGCGCCGGGTCGAGGTGCGCAACGCCACCGAACCGTGGTCGACCGCGCCGATCACTCGATCCGACCTCGACGCCTGGGCGGCGGCGTTCGAGGCTCCCGACGCCGCCGAGCTCGCCCGGTTCGATGCGCCAATGCCGGCCGGACCTGGACCCGAGATCCTTCGACCTCCGCGGCTGCGGCCGGGCGACACCGTCCGCTTCGTGTCGCCGGCCAGCACGCCGACCCGCGACGCGATCGAGCGAGCCGCCGATCACCTCCGATCGCTCGGCCTGGTGGTGCAGATCGCCCCCCATGCGTTCGACGAGTGGGGCTTCCTCGCCGGCCGTGACGAGGATCGGCTCGCGGATCTGAACGATGCGCTCCGCGATCCGGAGGTGCGAGCGATCCTCGCGACGCGCGGCGGCAAGGGCGCCTACCGCATCGCCGACGGGCTCGACGTGGACGCCGCTCGCGCTGATCCGAAGCTGCTGGTCGGCTTCAGCGAGATCACCGTGCTGCACCTCGCCCTGCTGCGGAGCTGCGGCCTGGCCGCCGTCCACGGTGCTTGCTGGCCCCCGCAGACCTTCGGGGAGCCGACGGCGACCTCGTTCGAGCGCGCCGTCTTCCGCGCCGAGCCGACCGTCATCGAGTCGGACGCCAGCGTGCCGACGGCGGCGCTGACGACGACCGGGCGGGCGATCGGGCGCCTCGTCGGCGGCAACCAGGACTCGATCGCCACCTCTGCCGGCTGGGCGCTGCCCGACCTCGATGGCGCGATCCTCCTGCTCGAGGGCGAGAACCAGCGCCTCGGCCACATCGACCGCCAGCTCACCCTGCTGACCAACGCCGGACACCTCCGAGGCGTGCGGGGCGTCGCCATCGGCCAGTACACGCGCTGCGAGCCCGATGCTGCGACCGCCGGCGGCTGGACCGTGCTCGACGTGCTGCGCGACCGCCTCGGCCGGCTGGGCGTTCCCCTCCTCGGCGGCCTCCCGATCGGCCACGGCGCTCACCCCCTCGCGGTACCGATCGGGACCACGGCCGTGCTCGACGCCGACGCGGGCACCCTGACCGTCGACCCGGCGGTCACGTGACGCGGGCGTCGAGCTCGCCGCCGATCCGCCCCGGCAGGCGCGGGATACAACGATCGCACCGGGGCATACAATGCGAGCATGAGCGCCGCCGGTCACGTCATGACCATCTCACGGAACGGTCAGGTGTCGATCCCTGCCGCAACTCGCGCCCGGTGGGACGCCCGACGCGTGCTCGTGGTCGACCTGGGCGATCGGGTCGTGCTGCGACCCCTGCCCGAAGACCCGGTCGGCGATCTCGAGGGCAGGTACGCAGGACGAGGGCCAACGACCGAGCGAGCCCGGCGCCGCGAGCGTCAGGCGGACGCTGCCCGCGCGCGAGGACGGTGATCGTCCTCGACGCGTACGCCGTCCTCGCCTTCCTCAAGGGCGAGGCCGCGGCGTCCGATGTCCGCCGGCTGCTCGAGGGGGCCGAGCCCACGATGCTCACGGCCCTTGGAGTCGCCGAGGTGATCGATCACCTGGTGCGCCTGGCCCGGGTCGACGACGAGGCGGCCTCGCTCGACCTCGCCCAGCTCGGGCTGCTCGACCCACCGGCGCTCGACGCGCCGACCGCTGCGGCCACCGGCCGGCTCCGGGCCCGGCGCTACCACCGCACCGCCTGCGCCGTGAGCCTGGCGGACTGCGTCGCCGCCGAGGTCGCTCGGCGTGAGGGCGCCCGGCTGGCCACCGCCGACCCCCACCTCCTGGACGTGTGCCACGTCGAGCGCATCGCGGTGCACGCGCTCCCGGCGACCGACGGGTCCACCTGGTCGGCCCCGGCCTGACCGACATGCCTCAGGGGCCGAACGCCCACGCCGCCATCGCTGGGAGCTCGTCGTACCGCCGTGCGCGGCACCGCGCCCGACCGCACGAGGGCGAGCGCCATCCGCTCGGTGTGCCAGCCGCCGTCGGCGGCGTAGATCACGGCATCCACGGGCTCTGGGGCAGGGAGGCGGTGACCCCGCGCCCGCCATCGAAGGCGAGCGTGTCGGTGACCAGCGAGCCCCGCAGCGATGCCACCAGCGCATCCTGACGCGCGGGGGACGGCGCCACGAGACCCACGTCAGGGTAGGAGCAACGACTGGACCCACCGGGTGAGGCCATCGTCCTCGCCGGAGCGGAGATCGAGGTAGCGACGCAGGAGGGCTTCGGCGTCAGCCCGTCGGACGCCCGCGACCACCTCGGGCAGCCGGACGTGGGGGAGGTCGGCGGTGCGGTGGACGTCCCACTCGGCAGCGAACCGGGCGGCGCCGTCGCTCGGCGCTGACACGGCGAACACGATCCGCCCGACCATCGCCGAAGCGGCCGCCCCGAGGCACATCAGGCAGGGCTCGACCGTCGAGTACAGCGTGGCGGACCCTCGGTCCCACCCGGGCACCTGATCGGCCGCATCGAGGGCGAGCAGCTCGGCGTGGACGAGCAGCCGCCGCTGGGCCCGCTCTTGGGTGTGCGCCCGGCCCACGACCTCCCCGCCGGCCACGACCACCGCCCCGATCGGGAGCTCACCCGCCTCCAACCCTGCGATGGCCACGGCGATCGCCTCCGCCATCCACCGCTCGTCGTCAGCTCGGTCAGCCACCCGCCGAGCTTGCCACCGCGCCCCACTCGCGCAGCAGGGCGTTGGCGCGGTCGACCGCCGCCGCCTTGGTCGGGAACGGTTCCGAGGCCACGAGCGCTCCGCCGACCTGGGCGCTAGGTCTCGGTCGCTCGAGCCGCCGGGTCTCGACGACCCAGCTTCGAGGACCGGTGAGCCAGCGGAGGCCGGTGACGAGCTTGGCGGGTCCGGCGATGAGGTAGCCCTCGAGCGGCGCTCGGGTGTGCACGCCCTCGCGCTTGACCCGCAGCACGTAGCTCTCGCCGCCGACCGTCACGCGCACGTGCTGGTCGCCCGAGCCTCGGGTGGAGAACGACGCCGCTCGCACCCTCACCCATCGGCCGAAGCGGCCGCCCCAGTGAGCGCCCCCGGTCCTCCGCAGGTTCTTCGCCGCGATCACGCGCTCTGGGCGCGCGATCCTGGCGAAGAAGCGCCGGGCTTCGTTCTTCGCCGCGATCACGCGCTCTGGGCGCGTGATTCGGGCGAAGAAGCGATCGCGACCGCTACTCGTAGAACTGCGCGTACCAGCGGCGGAACTCGGCGATGTTGCCGTCGGCCTTCACGAGGATGGGGCGCTCGACGTACACCTTGTCGCGCCAGATGGGGACGTCGGCCTGCAGGCCGAACGTGCCGGTGAAGCCGAGGATGATGTCGTTCGCGATCCCCTCCATGGCCTTCGGGAAGAGGAAGTGCCAGTGGAGGCGGCAGTGGCGGCGATCGATCGGCGTCGTGGTGGTGAGCACGGTCGTGATGCCGGGGACCCGCAGGAGGGCGACGCCCGGGCCCCAGGCGTGGCGGGTGAAGGCGCCGCCGTCGGGCAGCGTCTCCACCACCGTCGAGAACGGCCCCTCGGTGGTGAACACCGACGTGTCGTTGGGGACCGATTCGCGTCCGTGGACGTAACAGAGGTGGGCGTAGTCGACGTTGTTCTCGCCCATCTCCTGGAGGGCGGCGACCAGCTCGAAGCGGAACTCGTACGGCTCGCTCCAGTCGGGGTGGCCGACCTCCTCGGTGGGCGGCACCTCGAACGCGGGCGGTGCGCCCTGGGCGTGGAACCAGAAGAGGATGAAGCCGTCCTGCTCGCGCACCGGGTAGCTCGGGATGCACGCCTTGGCCGGGATGCGGGCGTCGGAGTACGGCACCTCCACGCACTGGCCCGAGCCGTCGAAGCGCCAGCCGTGGTACGGGCAGCGCACGGCCCCGTCGACCACCTCGCCGCCACCCAGGTGGGCGCCGTTGTGCGGGCAGTGGGCGTCGAGGACGTGAGCCACGCCGTCGGCATCGCGGAACACGACGAGCTCGCGCTCGACGGCGATCACGGAACGGACCTGGCCCGGCGCCACGTCGACGGACCCGCAGATCGCGTACCAGCCGTTGGGCACCGGCGGCGGCTCGGGGTGGGCGCGCAGCTGGTACTGCGGGGCGGTGGCCGCGGTCTGGCCGAACGCGGCGTCCGACGGCGGCACGTGGCCCGGGTTGCGGGGTGCCACCATCATCCGCATCTCCTCGTCGAGGGCGGCCTGGGTGGGTTGCTCGATGGTCACAGGCTCATGGCTCCCGGTTCGGGGTCGACGCCCGGCGTGAGGGGCACGCGGAGCGCGACGCGCATCATGGAGAAGTCCGCCACGGCGACCAGGTGGTCGGCGTCGTCGGTGACCTGGCACTCGACCACGATCAGGCTGCTGCCGGCCCGCACGATGCGGGCACGGGCCACCACGGTGTCGGTGCGGGCCCGGCCGAGGTAGCGGACGTGCATGTCGGAGGTCACGAGCGACTCGCGCTCGGGATCGAAGTCCGTGCCCCGCGCCGCGGCGAGGGCGCAGGCGAGGTCGACCATGGTGGCGATCGCACCGCCGTGCAGGTTGGTGCTGAACCCGAACGCCGGCGGGGCGACGGGCATCCGGACCTCGGCGACGTCGACGCCCTTGTCGGGCCACTCCCACGAGAGCCCGAGCATGGCGTGCAGCGGGATCTCGGTCGACGCCTGGCGCCGCTCGGACGACGCCGCGCTGATGGTCTCGTCGCTCATCGCTTCGGCGCTCCTCGGTCACCCGGCCAGCGCGAGCCGCCGATGGTGTCGGCGAAGGGGGCGAAGGCGTCGGGGTCGAGCGGGCCGGCCACGGTGATCTCGCGGGCGGTGTGGCGGGCGGTCACCAGCTCGGCCGTCGACGGGCCTCGCATCGGCAGCAGCTCGGCGATCGGGTCCCACGGGCTGGGGTGCAGCTGCAGCTCGCCGTCCAGGCGCTCGAGCTTGGTGATCGTGCCCTCGCTGTGGACCCGCACCACGGTGGGCGGAAGGTCGTACCCGTCGCCGCCCCCGACGGCCCGGGCCACCTTGATCCACCACTCGTCGTCGACGATCGCCGGGTCGCCGGGCTCGACCTCGCCGGCCACGGTCCCCCGGAACGTGAGGAACGTGTGGCCCTGGTGGCGGGCCCGGGCCTCGACCACATCGCCGATGCGGAACAGGCGCACGTCGCAGGGGAACTTGGGCTGGCCGTTGGTCTCCCGGCTCACGAAGATCGCCGACTCCTGGTCGATCCCGATGCCCAGCGCGTACTGGCCGTCGACGCCGTCGAACGTGGCCGGCACCTTGGTGCTGATGCCGAACTCGGGCTCGCCCTGCACCGGCGCGCAGTAGACGCCGATCTGCACGGTCGGCTCGCCCCACGCCTTGAACCCCGGCGGGAGCAGGGCGGCGATGGCGTCGGGGTCGGTGGGATAGCGCAGCACCAGCTTGGGTGCGGGCAGGACGATCACGACGCCTCCTCGGGCAGGCGGTCCGCGATCACGGCGCGGATGGTGCGGTCGAACAGGCGGGCGTCGGCCTTGGCGGTGGCTGGGTCCTCGAGGCCGACCACGATGAAGCCGGCGACGGTGAGCAGGATGGCGCGCAGGGCATCGGCCGCGGCCCGGCCGCGCAGCCCGGCGGCGGCGATCTCGGCGACGAGGGCCTCCTCCAGCGGCTGCTCCAGCTCGGAGAGGGCCCCCACCTGGTAGGCGAGCGTGGTCACCTGGGGGTGGTCGAGGGCGCCGCGCATGATGTGGGTGGCCACCGACGCGATGCGGTCGATCGGCGTAGCCCCGCGGATCGGCGTGGCCGCCTGCTGCTCGGAGCGCCGGCGGACGACGGCGGCGATCAGCTCCTCGCGGCTGCCGACGTGCCAGTAGATGGTGGTGGTGCCGACGCCGAGCTCGGCGGCGAGCTTGCGCATGGTGAGCGCCTCGGGCCCGCCGGCCTCGACGAGCGCCAGCGCAGCCGCCACCACCTCGTCGGGATCGAGGCCGGCGCGCCGGCCCGGACCGGAGGCGGTTGCAGCGGCGGCGGGCATCTGGAACAGTGTGCAAGAGACTGGAACGGTGTGCAAGTGGCACCGATCGTCGAGCAAGGGGATCGAGAGATGGGCAACCCGCTGGCCGGCGTCGACACGAGCGACGCGCCGTACGTGATCGTGTCGTCGGACACCCACGCCGGGCTCCAGGTGGAGGAGTACCGCGACTGGCTCGACCCGAAGTACCTCCCCCAGTTCGAGGAGTGGGCGGCCGAGCGCCACGACCACCGCCGGCTCGTGGAGGAGGTGAACGGCGAGTACGTCGAGCGCTGGGAGCAGGACAACGCCGACGGCCTTCCCGGCGCCTACGACCCGGCCGTGCGCGACCGCGTGATGGACGCCGACGGCATCTCCGCCGAGATCATCTTCGCCGACGGCGACTCGGTCACCGGCCAGGAGTCGCCGCCCTTCGGCGCCGGCCTCGCCGCCGGTCAGATCACCGACCCGGAGCTCGCCTTCGCCGGCGCCGACGCCCACAACCGCTGGCTCGTCGAGTTCTGCGCCACCGACCCGGTGCGGCGCGCCGGCGTCGCCCTCGTCCCCGTCATCCACGACGTCGACCGGGCCGTGAAGGCCGTCGAGGCCCTCGCCGGCACGCCTGGGATCAAGGGCGTGATGGTGCCGACGATGTGGCACGACAAGCCGAGCTACGGCCACCCGATCTACGACCCGTTCTGGCAGGTGTGCGCCGAGGCCGGGCTCGTCGTCCACACCCACTCGGGCGAGGGCGACTGGGACTCCTACAACGAGAACGTGGCCCAGTTCGTGCTCGAGGTGCCGTTCTGGACCCACCGCATCCTGTGGCAGCTCCTGCTGTCGGGGAAGTTCGACAAGTTCCCCGGCCTCAAGTACGTCGTCGTCGAGTGCGGGTCGTACTGGCTGGGCGACCTGCTCTGGAAGGCCGACACCACCTTCGGCGCCAACGCCAAGGTGAAGAAGCTCAACTCGCGCACCAAGGGCCTCATCAAGAAGCTGCCGTCGGAGTACGTCGGCTCGAACGTGTTCATCGGGGCCTCGACCATGAGCCGCGAGGAGATCCGCCGCCGCCACGTCAACGGCATCGACGCCCTCATGTGGGGCACGGACTACCCGCACCCCGAGGGCTCGTGGCCCAAGACGGTGGAACGGCTCGAGACCGACTTCCGCGAGGTGTCGGTGGAGGACACCCGGCTGCTGCTCGGCCTCAACGCCATCGAGTGCTACGGCCTCGATCGGGAGGCGCTGGCGGCCGTGGCCACCCGAGTCGGTCCGACGCCGACCCGGCTCAACCAGGACCTCTCGCTGCGCACCCCCGATGACGCCATCCGCACGGCCCGCTGGTGGTTCGACGACTACGGCATGGCGTGGCCGGGATGACCGACGAGGTCGAGCCGCTCGCCATCGAGGGCGCCGTCGCCGTCGTCACCGGCGGCGCCTCGGGCATCGGGCGGTGCATCGCCCGGGCCCTGCTCGGGCGAGGCGCGGCGGTGGTGATCGCGGACGTGGAGGAGCCGGCGCTGGCGGCGACCGTGCGCGAGCTCTCGTCGCTCGGTCCGGTGTCGGGCGTGCGCACCGACGTCACCGACGAGGCGTCGACCGCAGCGCTCGCCGACTCGGTGTGGGCCCGCCACGGGCGCTGCGACCTGCTGTTCCTCAACGCGGGAGTCACCTCCGGCGGTGGCGGTCTGCCGTGGCAGCAGGAGCCCAACGACTGGCGCTGGTGCCTCGGCGTGAACTCGATCGGCGTCGGCATCGGCGTGTCGACGTTCGTGCCCCGGATGATCGAGGACGGCCGACCGGGCCAGGTGGTGATCACGTCGTCGAAGGACGGCGGCATCGCGCCGGTGCCGACCGCCTCGGTGTACGCCGCGTCGAAGGCGGCCGTCACCTGCTTCACCGAGGCGCTGCACCACAACCTGATCGCCCAGGGCACGGCGCTGCGGGCGTCGGTCTTCTACCCCTCGGGCGGGCTGATGGACACCGGCCTCTACACGGCGGCCCGCAACCGTCCCCCTGAGCTGGCGCGTACCGGCCCGGGCACCGGCCGCACCGGGATGACCTTCGACGAGCTCCGGGCCGTGGTGGCCAAGGCCACCGGGAAGGACGCGCCGGTCGCCGACCTCGACGCCATGGCCGAGCTCGTCCTCGACGGGGTGGCCGCGCGGCGCTTCGTCATCGCCCGCGACCTCGACCAGTCCGCCGAGCTCCTCCATCGACGCGCCGACGCCATCGCCCGCGGCGACGCCCCTCCCCTCTCCGGCCTGCTCGGCTGACGCTGGGCCGGCCGGTGCGCACCGGTTCTGCCGCCCCCGCCGGTCGTCCACGACCAGCCACCACGGCAGAACGGGAGGGCATCGGTTCTGCCGCTCGCACCGGTCGTCCACGACCACCCACCACGGCAGAACGGGGGGGCGGCGGCGCGCTCAGAGGAGGGCGACGGTGCGGCCGATGGTCCGGCCGGCGGCCATCCGCTCCATGGCCGCCGGGAGGTCCTCGAACGCGACGGTCTCGCCGACCAGCGGGCGCACCGCACCCTGCTCGACCAGGGCCACCACCTCGCGGTGGATCGCCGCCCCGCGCTCGGCCGACGCGAAGTTCCAGCCCATGGCTTGCTTCACCAGCGACCGGACGTCGTCGGGCGCGTAGGCGAACAGCACCCCGGCCAGCTTGATGTTCGAGAGGATCACCCGGCGGGGGACGACGAAGGGCTCGTCGGCCACGGCCTTGTTCGACGCGAAGCCCATCATCAGGTAGCGCCCGTCGTAGGCGGTGGCCTTCAGCGACGCCTCGAACACCGCCTCGCCCACGTTGTCGAACACGACGTCGACGCCCTCGCCGCCGGTCTCGGCCAGCACCACCTCCTCGAAGGCCTCGGCGGTGCGATCGATCACCACGTCGGCCCCGAGGTCTCGGACCACCGCCGCCTTCTCGGCCGAGCCGACCGTGGCGAGCACCCGAGCGCCGAGGTGCGTGGCCAGCTGCACCGCCGCGCTCCCCGACCCGCCGGCCGCGGCGTGGACGAGCACGGTCTCGCCGGCCTGGAGGTGGGCGCGGTCGACCAACCCCAGCCAGGCGAGGTGGAAGGGGAAGTAGAAGGCGGCGGCGTCGGGCAGGGCGATCGAGTCCGGGACGGGGAACGTCGACGCCGCCGGGCACACCACCGCCTCGGCCCAGCCGCCGCAGGCCTGCTTGGTGGTGGCGACCACGCGTCGGCCGGCCAGGCCCTCGGCCCCTTCGCCGCACGCCTCGACCACACCCATGACCTCCATCCCGGGGACGATCGGGTGCTCGACGGGCACCATCACCGGCCCTCCGGCGATGCGCTCGAGGTCGTTCAGGTTGAGGGGCACCGCCTGCGGGCGGACGACGACCTCGCCCGGTCCGGGCACCGGGCGTGGCACCTCGACCAACCGCAGCACCTCGGTCGGCGGCCCGAACTCGGCGGCCTGCCACGCCCGCACCGTCTCGTCTCCCATCGCCGATCCCCCAGCGCTCGGTCGCCCCGGCCCCCGGGGACCGTACCGGCACCCCGACGCGAGCGCTCGGAGCGGTGCCGGTGTGCACATCTCCTCATGGGGTGCGCAGACGTGCACACCGACCCCCGACCCGGGCAGGTCCGCGGCGGCACCGGTAGGTTCCGAGCGGGACCGAGCGGACCGGGACCGAGGGGACAGGGGACGCGCGTGGGGATGGAACGGCTCGACCGGGACCGGCTCGTGGAGGAGGCGCTCGATCGCGCCGGGGGCGACGACCTGGGCGCCGACACCTGGCAGGAGGGCCTCGACCGCCTCCTGGGCGCGCTCCACGAGGAGGCGCGGCTCCACGAGCTCGGGGTGGAGGTCGCCGCCGGCGCGATCGTCGACTACCTGGCGAACCGGGCCGGCATCACCGCCTACCGGACGGCCCACCCGGAGGTGGCCGAGCGGGCGATCGAGCGGCCGATCTTCATCGTCGGCCAGCCCCGCACCGGCACCACGATCCTCTTCGACCTCCTCGCCCTCGATCCCGCCCTGCGCGCCCCGCTCACCTGGGAGGTGGATCGCCCGCTCCCGCCACCCGACCCGGCGACGCGAGACCACGACCCTCGGATCGAGGAGGTCGACGCGGTGCTGGCCATGGCCGACCTGGTCGTGCCCGGGTTCACGGCGTTCCACCCGATGGGGGCCCGCCTCGCCCAGGAGTGCGTCCGCATCACCGGCGGCGACTTCCGGTCGATGATCTTCGACGTCCAGTTCCGGGTGCCGAGCTACAACCGCTGGCTGCTCCACGAGGCCGACCTGGCCCCGGCGTACGCCTGGCACCGCCAGTACCTCCAGCACCTGGAGGCGCTCGAGCCCGAGGGACAGCAGTGGCTGCTGAAGTCGCCCGGCCACCTGTGGTCGCTCGACGCCCTCGCCGCCGAGCACCCCGACGCCATCGTGGTGCAGACCCACCGCGACCCGATCAAGGTGATCACCTCGGTGAGCGCGCTCTACGCCCACCTGCGCCGGATGACCACCGACGACCCCGACCTGCCCGAGATCGCCCGCCAGCTGGTCGACGACATCTTCCTCGGCCTCGATCGGGGCCTCGACGCCCGAGCCCGGGGCGTGATCGCGCCCGAGCGGATCGTCGACGTCCAGTTCCGTGACTTCGTGGCCGACCCGATCGCCACGGTCCAGCAGGTGTACGCGGCGCTGGGCCGAGACCTCGCGCCCGAGGCCGAGGGCCGCATGCGGGCGTTCCTCGCCGAGCACCCCGGCGACGGCGGTGGCGGCGGCACCCGGTACCGCTTCGCCGACACCGGCCTCGACGGCGACGCGCTGCGCCAGCGCGCCGCCCCCTACCAGGAGGCGATGGGCGTGGCCTCCGAGCCGATCGTCTGACCTGGGCCTCGGCCCGGGTGACCGGAGACCACCGGGGTCGTTCGACCCATCGCGCTGAAGGCGAGAGCCCGAGGCGCCGATGCCCGAAGGGTGCAACCCCGCCGCCTCCTCCTCGTCGCGCTCGCCGGTCTGCTCGGCGTCGGCGCTCTGTCCGCCTGCGAACCCGTGCCCGACGGCGCCACCGCCATGGCGCCGAAGGCCGATGCGGAGGTGAGCACCGACGACGCATCGGGCGCCAGCACCAACGGCACGGCCGGCACCCAGATGGCGGCGGTCGACGACGGCACCACGACCTCGAGCGCTCACGTCGCGTTCAAGGTGCCCTCGGAGCCGTGGACGGTGACCTCCGCCCTGCTCGAGCTCGACGTCACCCGGGCCGGGTCGCCCGTCGAGCTCTGGTCGAGCGACCCGTTCTCGGAGTCCACGATCACCTGGGACGATCGGCCCGAGCTGCTGAACCGCATCACCACCCTGGCCCCGACCGAGGCCGGTCCGCTGCAGGTCGACGTGACCTCGGCCGTCCGAGCGGGCCATCGGGCCTTCGCCCTGATCGGATCGGGCCCCACCCCCACGGCGTTCGCCACCCGCGAGGACCCGAGCGATGCCGTCCGCCCCCGGCTCCTGCTGTGGCGCGGCGAAGTGCACGACCTGCCCGCCGAGATCGAGGGCCGCGACGAGTGCGCTGCCGACCAGCCCGACCAGAGCGCCGCCATCCAGGCGTGGATCGACTCGCTGCCCGACGGGTCCGTCGCCCGCTTCCCCGCCGGCCGCTGCTTCCGCACCGAGGTGCCGCTGATCGTGCTGGGCCGGAGCGCGCTCACCATCGACGGGAACGGCTCGAGCCTCGAGGCCTTCACCGACGGGTGCGACGACCAGAGCGACGACGGCATCGCCTACGACGACTGCCGCTACCTGCCGCCGAACCCGGTGGTGGCCCACGAGTGGCCGTACCTGAACTCGCGCGTGCACATCGAGGCCAGCACGAACGTGCTGGTGCGGAACCTGCGCGTGGACGGCGGCTTCGTGGTGACCGGGACCATCACCCCGATGGAGGGCAACCACGGCTTCCGCCTCGGTGCCGGCAACCGGGGCACGGTGCTCGACGGCGTGCGGGCCGACCGGGTGCAGGGCGACTACGTGTACGTGCAGGGCTCGGACGACTCGACCATCGAGAACAGCACGTTCGGCGACGACCACGGCGCGCTGAGCGGCAACGGCCGCCAGGGGATCGGCATCACGCGGGGCTCCGGCGTGTACGTGCGGGCCAACACGTTCTCCAACGTGACCCGCTCGCACATCGACATCGAGCCGAACTACACGACCGATGTGATCCGCGACGTGTTCGTGGACCGCAACACGTTCAACGGCCCCTCGGGCACCGCCTGGTTCTCGAACGCCAACGACTCGATCACCGAGGGCGTGCACTTCCGGTGGAACCGCCTGGTGGGGATGCACTTCAACACCCAGATCCTCAACTCACCCCTGCCCGACCCCGTGGACCCGACCACCTACCACCGCCGCGACTACGAGTTCATCGGCAACACGTCGGACACGCCGGGCGGCAACCCGCTCGGGATGCTCGCCCGGGTGCAGGGCATCGACGGGTTGCGCTTCGAGGGCAACGCGGTGGTGGCCAAGCCGCTGCGCGACATGGCGCTGGTCGATGCCAAGGCCAGCCGCGACGTGGTGGTCGTGGACAACTCGATCCTGAACGGCAGCGAGATCGGCCGATACCCGGGCTCGGTGGGCGTGTGCGAGTCGGGGAACCAGGTGGGCAACCCCCTCGGCCCCGACCCCACCCAGCAGGGCTGCTGACCCGGCCGCCTTAACCGAACGCTTACCCAGGGGGGTATCACCGCTCACCCGCGCCTCCGTACGGTCCCGGCAACCACGACGAGAGGGACACGTCACATGCGCGCACGAGGTCGACGAGCAGGGCTGCTCGCCGTCGCCGGGCTCACCCTGGGAGCCCTCGTGCTCCCCGGGGGCACGGCGAGCGGCGCCGGAGGGGGCGGCGGCGCAGCCGCCACGGTGGGGAACGGCATCACGACCGCCGACCTCGCCAGCGTCGGGGTCACCCCCGCGGCGCTCGCCGCCAGCCTCGTGGGCGACGGGGTGACGGTCTCGAACGTGAGCTACACCGGGGCCGCAGCCCAGGCCGGAACCATCCACGTCGCCGACCCGGCCGTGGTGTCGTTCAACGACGGGATCATCCTCTCGAGCGGCGACATCGCCAACATCGTCGGGCCCAACTCGTCCGACGGCATCACGGGCGACATGGGCGGCGGCGATGACGCCGACCTGAACGCGCTGATCGCCGACACCCAGACGGTGAACCCGATCACCTTCGACGCGGCATCGCTGGAGTTCGACTTCGTGCCCACCGCCGACACGATCTACTTCACCTACACGTGGGCGTCCGACGAGTACCTGGAGTGGGTGAACCTGTTCAACGACGTGTTCGCCTTCTACGTCAACGGCCAGAACTGCGCGACGACGCCCGGCGGCGACCCCGTCAGCATCGACACCATCAACGACGCCGTGAACCCCCAGCTGTTCCGCGACAACGCG
>ERZ795053.3037-NODE-3037-length-19557-cov-7.654805_pt1 | contig 19557 bp, 16 predicted proteins | sample MGYA00375137_ERZ795053 | MGnify/ENA primary metagenome ERZ795053 (study PRJEB30182, sample SAMN05720284) | activated sludge metagenome | isolation source: Anaerobic digester | place: Hong Kong | collected 2014-12-17 ...
CAAAAGCCAGGATGTCAATGGCATCGGCCTGCACATCAATGGGCAGCACCCCTGCGCTTTGGGCACTGTCGACCATATAAATAATGCCGGCCTCCCTGGCCAGACGGCCGATTTCCCGGATGGGCAAAATGGTGCCGGTGACATTGGACGCATGCAGCGTACAGATCATACGCGTATTGGGTTTGATTGCCCTGGCAATATCCTGCGGATCAAGGCTGCCGTCAGCAGCACAGGCCACCTGCGTCCATTCGATGCCATGCCGGCGCAGCGCATACAATGGCCGGGCCACCGCATTGTGCTCCATGCTGGAAGTAATCACATGATCACCATGGCGCAGCAAACCTTTCAAACCAATGTTCAGAGATTCGGTCACATTGGCAGTAAAAGCGATGTCAAGGCTATCCTTGATGTTAAAAAAACGTGCCAGCGCTTCCCTCGTTTGCAAAATCACCGAGCCGGCCTCTATCGACTGCTGGCTGCTGCCGCGCCCCGGATTGCCGCCCATATTACGATTAAAATGATCCACTGCCCGATAAACACTATCTGGCTTGGGATACGTAGTTGCTGCATTATCCATATAAATTGCGGGCATCTGTTGTTCCCCTTCCGTGACCTGCCTGCCTGTCTTTGCATTTGGGATTATGTTAGCTTATGCCAACTTCCATGATTTGTTGCAAGCACCTTTCCCGATTTAAACTATCCCTAATATATCACACCGAACCTTATCTTTAAAATAATTTTTAGTTATAGTTTGACGGAACCTGCCCGCTCGTCAGGGAACGTGATTACGCTGCTCTATGCGCCGGAGCGGGGTGCTTTTAAATAGATATAATTGGTGCTGGCCGTGGCAATCAATTGATTGGCCTGGTTGTATGCCGCACCCGTCATGTGAATCTTGGTCTTTCCCTTGACAATGATGGATGCAGTTATGACAAGTTCATCTCCGGCAAAAATTGGGCGATGATAATTCGTATACAAATCAACCGTGGTGGTCGCCTTGGTGCCAGTCACTGCCTGGCACAACGGCCCGAATACATTGTCAAACGCTGCGGTGATAAAGCCTCCCTGCATACTTCCACCGGGATTAAGATAGCTTTCCAAAACTGGAAAGGCAATCGTCAACCGCTCATTTCCATTGAAATCAATCATTCTTCCCTGCATGAAAACAAAACAATTAGGGGCCACCCCAAGCTTGATATTTAACTTCTCTTCCGGTTCCTGTTCGGATTGACTGAAATCCTTCATTTGTCTTCCTTCTTTCTTGGCATATTGATATGAAACTGTCAAAAAGCAAACCAACAAGTATACTTTTACCAAAACGTATTGATACTAAGTAATAAATTATATCGAAATATAATAATTTGGCCGGTTCCATATATAAAAAATAATAAAAATGTGCTAGCATCATTATATACCGTAGGATATTTTGAACAAAGGAGGATTATCCAGTGAAAAAACCCGTCTACTTTATCAACAAATTTCACAAGGGAAATTTTCTGCGCCTGATAAAAAAAGCTGGCAAAAACTATCCTGACATCACGCCTATCGCGTATGTATTAGCGGCGATCGGTACCTTGGGAAATTCCGAAGGTTCCTTTGCCATCATAGACAAATACTTTCTCCCCACCGACATTGATTTTGAATCGCTGTCGCAGACCTTGACCGGAGATGCTGCCGACCGGGCGTTATTAAAAGTCGCTGCCAACCTTTACAACAGTGAAAACTACGCCAATTTAAGTGATGTTTTCAGTCCGTTGAATGACGAGTATCAGGCTGTAATCTATCAGGCTTTATTGGTCAAGTTCCCAAGTTTTTCCCGTTCATGGGATAAAAAATATCCTTATGCGGAAGGAGATTAAACGTACATAGCTTTAATCAAGCCAGCTGCCGGCTGGCTTTTTTATATGCCCACCCCCTTGACGGAAAGGTGCTCGTCAAGTGTTTTTTCATCGTTTGACGGACATTTCCCATTGAATTAATCGTCCTGTTAAGGTAATATTTATTAACAACAATTATATTCCAGGATATTTTTTTAATATACTATTGGCGTCACAGCAATCGCTTGCAAAAGATACGCAGCAATTCTATTGAGAAAACCACCAGCCAAGCATAATAAAACAAGGAGGGTAATTAATGTCTTCAAACTTTATCAACACCACCCGCGACCACAAATTTATTCTAAAAGAATGGCTCGACTTGACCAAGGTTCTGGAAACAGAACGGTTCCAGGGAGGTTACAGCGTCGATGATATCGATTTCATCCTCGACAATGCCCTGAAGGGAGCCAAAGAAGTTGTCGCCCCTACCAATGAAGATGCTGATAAAATCGGCGGCATTTACGTGGACGGTCATGCCCGTATGACCGAATCCTGCAAGACGGCTTATCATTTTATTCAGCAGAACGGTTTCTGCAGCAGCAATAAAGACAGAAATGATCCCTCCGCCGTGCCCTTGAGCGTGATGTGGGCCATGATGGAATTCATGATCGGCGCCAATCCACATATCGGAACCATCCTGGCCGGTCCGGCTGCCGGCGGTGAAGTGCTCGAAGAGTTTGGCAGCGAATATTTGATCAATATGTATGCCGGCAGAATGTTCAGCGGGGAATGGACTGCCACCATGTGTTTGACCGAACCATCAGCCGGTTCCGATGTCGGCGATCAAACCACCAAAGCCTATCCAACGGATGAGACCGGGGTTTATATGATCAAAGGAACCAAATGTTTTATCAGCCATGCAGAAAACGGCATTTGTGACAACACCATTCATTTGGTGCTGGCCCGTATAGAAGGAGCCGCGCCCGGCACCAAAGGTCTTTCCCTGTTTGTCATACCACAGTACTTCAGTGAAATGGACGGCACCATCCTTGGCCCCAACGACGTAAGCGTCAGCGGTATCGAACACAAGATGGGCATCAAGGGCAACGTCACCTGCGTTTTGAATTTTGGCGAAAACGGCCAATGCAAAGGCTGGCTGGTCGGAGATCCCCCCGGTGAAGACGGAGTCGGCAAAGGGATGATGCAAATGTTCAGGGTTATGAACGAAGAGCGTCTGATGACCGGACACGGGGCGCTCTCCCTGTCAGCGGTAGCTTACCATAATGCCGTTGCCTACTGCAAAGAACGCATTCAGGGCAGACCGTTCACCAATCCCAAAGGCAATCGGGTGCCCATCATCGAGCACGAAGACATTCGTCGCATGCTGCTGTTCCAGAAGTCTCATGTGGAAGTATTTCGTGCCCTGATCCTTTACAATTTCTATCTGCTGGACATCGCCTACAACAGTTCCGACAAAGAATTGGCCAAACAGTGTGATGCCTTGGTGAGCGTCAACATCCCCCTCATTAAGGCCTATTGCAGCGATATGGCGATCGAATGTATCTCCAATGCCATGCAGTGCTACGGCGGCTACGGCTTCTCGGAGGAATACCCGATTGCCGAACTGTACCGTGACTGCCGCATTTATCCCATCTGGGAAGGCACCAACTTCATTCAGTCCCTGGATCTGGTAGGCCGCAAGTTTACGATGGCCAAAGGCCAGGTGTTTGGTCTGTGGTTAAGCCAAATCAGTGATTTCCTGAACGCAAATCGCGGCGCCGCTGGTTTTGAAAAAGAATTTGCCATCATGGATGCAGCCCTGCTAAGCTACCAGGCAATCCTGGGAACACTGGGCGGATATATGGGCGAAGGCAAAGTCAGAATGATGCCTTTGTTCTCCACCCGCATCCTGCATGCCACAGCCAAGCTGCTGGGCGGCAAACTGATCCTTGACCAGGCCTTGCTGGCGCAAAAGAAAGTTGATGAATTGGGTCCGGATCATTTTGATTATGCCTTCTATGCCGGTAAAATTGCCTCTGCCCGTTTCTATATCGGCAATATCGTGCCTGAGATTGAAACGGTCAGCCAGATCTTTAAAAACGGCGACAAAAGCGCCCTGGAGATTCCGGAAGAAGCATTTTTTGTCTAAAACTCAGTATCATCACGGGGAAGCTCAAGGGCTTCCCCGTTTTTGATTTCTGTCACAGAATTGCTATCCGAACATTTATCTCCTATAATTGCTATAGGTTTAAAGGTGGGAATATCTTAAATAATACAGCGTTATATCCATGTGAACCGGCAAGAATGAATGAGGGTGAAAAACGTGAGCAGACTAAACCCACAGCAGACCAGTCAACTGGTTGCAGCGATCGTCAACAGTTATCGGGAGAATCAGACCGCAGTTTCCATGGAATCTGTATCCCAGCCTCGACGGGAGGTCATCGTCAAGGTTATCTTTATGCTGCGGGAATTACTCTTTCCCGAGTATTTCGGGCAGCGGCAGCTAATCAGTACCACCATCGAATATCATATCGGTGATTTACTGATTAATTTGCACCGCATCCTCCACGAGCAAATCGTTCTGGCGCTGACGCATCAGGCCATCAGCAAAGATATCCCGTTGGATGATGTTGAGGCACAAGCCAGCGAGATTATCTATCGATTTTTAGACAAGATTCCTGCGCTTAGAAAAAGTATCGAGCTGGATATCCAGGCTGCCTTTGACGGCGATCCGGCAGCGACCAGCAAAGATGAAGTGATGTTTTCCTATCCGGGCGTCTTCGCCGTCAGCGTGTATCGGATGGCGCATGAACTGCAATTACTGGCGGTGCCGCTGATTCCCCGCATCATGACCGAATATGCCCACAGCGTTACTGGTATAGATATTCATCCTGGTGCTGCCATCGGCAAGTATTTCTTTATTGATCACGGCACCGGCGTCGTCATCGGTGAGACGACCTCCATCGGCAACAATGTCAAGGTCTATCAGGGCGTCACCCTGGGTGCGTTGTCCACGCGCGAAGGTCAGAATCTTCGGGGAGTCAAACGCCATCCCACCATCGAAGATGATGTTACCGTTTACTCCGGGACTTCCATCCTGGGGGGCGAAACAGTCATCGGTAAAGGTGTCGTGATCGGCAGTAACGTCTTTTTGACCAGATCCGTACCGGCCGGCACCAAAGTAAGCCTGAAAGCTCCTGATCTGGTATTCAAGGGGCAGTCCGGCCCGGGAGCAGACTCTGACCTGGATATTTAGACAGATCGGCTGGCAACACGGTTGCCCCCTAAAAAGAAATCCCTCCTGACAACTGCGGAGGGATTTTTTGTCTCTTTCATGGTTGCTTCTCTGCCTTTACTTGTCGGTAGCCTTGCAGATCAAGACTGACATGGACGAAACCTAATTCTTTTAGTTTCTGATGGACCGCATCCATCAGCTGCAGATCGCCGAATTTAGCTCTTTCTTCCGGAGATACCTCGATACGGGCAGCATGATCGTAACTTCTGACTCTGATTTGCCGAAATCCGCAATCATTCAGATAAGCTTCGGCTTCTTCCACTTGGCGCAGCTTGGGCAGACTGATTTCCTGCCCGCAGGCAAACCGGGTAGCCAGACAACTGTTGGCATGTTTATCCCAGGTTTTAAGCTGCATCCGTCTGGCCAGTTGGCGAATCTCCTCCTTGGTCAGATCGGCTTCCAGCAATGGACTGATGATCCCCAATTCGCGCAAGGCCTGCATGCCGGGACGATCCTCCGCCAGATCATTTAGGTTGGAACCGTCAGCTATCCATTCCAAATGGCTTTCCTGAGCGACTTTTTTTATCCGGCCAAACATCTCCCGTTTGCACAAATAACAGCGGTTGGCAGGATTGGCGGCAAAGCCCTCGATCTGCAAATGATCTGCGGGGATCACCTGCCAGTTGACCTGGGCTTGTTTGACAAAATCGAGCGCGTCCTGCAGTTCCCGCCTTGGCATGGTCGGGGTATCAACGATGACCGCCAGCACATTCCGCCCCATCACTCCATGGGCCACCTTGAGCAGCAAACTGCTGTCCACCCCGCCGGAAAATCCGACTGCCAAACCGCTCATCGAACCCAGATTGTAAATCAATTGACCGAGTTTTTCATTGAGATCCATTTCCATCATCATAACCTCATTCTAACGAATTTTTAAACGATATACCTCAGCCGCCTGCTGGGGCAGGCCATCTCCGTCCAGTGTTTGTCAGTCCAGGACACGGACAAGTGATTTGGCCTGCGGGCATGCAAATACATCACATGTTGCATCCGTCTATGCGAACAGCGGCGTGGATAGATAGCGTTCCCCGCTATCCGGCAGCAGCACCACGATTTGCTTACCCTTGTTCTCCGCCCGTTTGGCGATCTGTGCAGCAGCAAAAACAGCCGCACCGGAAGAAATGCCCACCAGCAGTCCTTCCGTTTTTACCAAGCGGTGCACCGTTGCATAGGCCTCTTCTGTTTTTACCGGAATGATTTCATCCAGGATATTAACATTTAAAACCTTGGGGATAATGCCGGCGCCTATCCCCTGCAGCCCATGGGGTCCCGCTTTCCCTCCGGCAAGCACCGGGGAATCAAACGGCTCAACGGCCACGATCTTGATCTGCGGATTATATCGCTTCAATACTTCTCCAATCCCGGTAATGGTCCCACCCGTTCCGACCCCGGCTACAAAGAAATCCACCTGTCCATCAGTGTCGTGCAAGATCTCCTGCACGGTGGTCTGCCGGTGGGCTTCCGGGTTGGATGGGTTTTCAAACTGCTGAGGGATAAACGAATCTTCGATCTCAAGCGCCAGTTCTTCAGCACGTTTGATGGCTCCAGGCATGCCCTCCGCCCCCGGCGTCAGCACCAGTTCAGCTCCCAGAGCCTTCATCAGGATGCGTCTTTCCATACTCATACTGTCGGGCATGACGATGATGATGCGATAACCTTTGGCGACTGCAACAAATGTCAAACCCACCCCGGTATTCCCGCTGGTAGGTTCTATAATAACTGAACCCGGTTTGAGCAGGCCTTTTTCTTCGGCATCCTTGATCATGGCATACCCAACTCTATCCTTGACGCTGCCGGCCGGGTTGAAATATTCCAGTTTGGCGATCAGACGGGCTTGCAAATCCATTTCCCGGCTGTACGCACCCAGTTCCAGCAACGGGGTGTTGCCAATCAGGTCAGTTATTTGCGTTGCAATTTTAGCCATTATTTTTTACCTCCCTTGATATACTTTCACTTTTTTAATTATCTCTTAAAACCACCGTATTTCGTTTGCGTTATGAATGTAATCCTCTCCTTATAAAGAGTGAATCTCAAAACCATACTCAACCTAATCATTTCATAGCCCGCCCCGCCCATCGGCAATTGCTTATTACATGCCGGCAATTAAATCCCTGACCACTTGGCTGGCCAGCAGCAGACCGGCCACTGCGGGAACAAAAGTTATGCTGCCGGGAAGATTGCGCTTGCCCGAGCAAATTCCGCTTTTTAAACAGGATTCACATTCATTTTCAGAACCATTATCCTCCTCTACCTGAGGCTTGACCGGCTCTTCCCGGGAATAAACCACTTGCAGCGCAGTTATTCCCCGCCGGCGCAGTTCCCGGCGCATCACTTTGGCCAGCGGACATACGGAAGTACTGTAAATATCATCAATTTGCAGGCGACCCGGGTCAAGCTTGTTGCCCGTACCCATACAGCTTATAACCGGGATGCCACGCTGCTGTGCCTGAACGATCAGATCAATTTTAGCGGTGACGGTATCAACCGCATCAATGATATAATCATAATCTGCATTTAATATATCTTCCGCCTGATCGGGCAGATAAAAGTGCTGATAATTATTTATTTGCGCCCGTGGATTGATGTCCAGGATGCGCTGCCGCATAACCTCAACCTTAGGTTGGCCGATCGTTTTATGGGTGGCATGGATTTGGCGGTTGAGATTACTCAGATCTACGACATCATGATCCACCAGCGTCAGCTTGCCAACGCCGGACCGGGCCAGACCTTCGACCGCATAACTGCCTACCCCGCCAATGCCAAAGACGGCCACATGGCTGGCGGATAGTTTGGTCATGGCATCCTTGCCAAGAAGGAGTTGTGTACGGGAAAATTCATCTAACATGGCAAACCTTCTTCAAAATAAGAATTTGGCATAATACAAAAATATAGCGCCGTGCATACTTAAAATCATCCTATAGCCTTTATCTTGTTATCACTTCAAATATTTCTAACCTGATTTTAACCAAAGTTAATTAGCCAACAGTTTTCAAAAAAACTACCCAACAAAGGTCTATGACCCTAATCATTGTTTGTACTTAGCTTGTATTGTACTGATTTTTTCTTCATATATCAAAACAATTGCTTAAACCATAGCATGTTTTTCAGCAGGTTCTACATTTTTAACCGATTATAAGTCACAGGATACTTAAACTTAAAACTCAATAACGAAAATTAATATTTCAAGTGAAACAATCCCATTTTCGTCTCGTATAGTTAACGAGATGGCTCTTGAATTGCTTTTATGAGGATTCAGGTCCATCTTAGGCATATTGATAAATTTTAGGGGGGGGAAAACAGAATGGACAAGATTATGTTGCCCGGCCAATTTAATCCGGGCGGGATCAGGAAGCGCCTGTTATTATTGGCTTTGTTAATGCTTTGCAGCATGGGATTATGTATTGGCTGTGTTAACAACAAGGATTCCCAACCAGCAAATAGTATTCTTTATGAAAACCATACGCTGGGGTTCTCATTAAAATTGCCTCTGAATTGGGAAAATAACTACATGGCCAGGGAAGCAGACCATCAGGTGGCTTTTTACAGCAAAAAGGTAAATGAAAAATCAGGCGGAGGAGCTCTTTTTACCATTGTAAGGATGACCGGGGAACTGATTACGCCGGAAGATATGCAGCAGGCGCCCGTTGGTCAGCAAATCATATTGCAGGGCAATGGCTTTACGTATTTTGCCAGAATGCCGTCTGATGTGCAGTACCCCCCCAATGATAAAGCTCTGAGCAGCGACTATAAAACGATGGCAGAACAGATCAACAATATATTGGATAGTGCTGCCCTGCTGGGCAATGAAAAACCTAAACCAGCCAATGAAGGTTACAAAGTTGTCGGATCCAGCTTCTTTACCGTCGAGATCCCCGACAACTGGGAATTAAGGGCGGCTGATCAAGTCCCGCCTGACTGGCCTATTTCGATTGCAGGAAAATCAATCGGCTGGATTGCCTTGATTCCTTATAAAAGTGAACTGCTTGAGGATTCCGACGACGACAATGGCATGCGGGCCTATCTGTTTGACGATGAATCTTTTCGGGAAGTGCGCATAACGCTTAATAAAGAATATGCCGATCAGGCCACCATGGAAAAAATCAAAAACAGTTTTAAGTTTGCGGGCGGCCCCTTCAATGTAGTGGATTTACAAACCAATGCTGAAAAATATCTGGCCGGAGGAGGCAAAAAAGTATTCGGCAAGATAGATGGTTTTGAGATGAAAAATGGCAAGCCGGCCGCCGTGCGGGTTAGCATAATGAAATTTATAACCGATACATCCGGGGATAAATACCCGAACGGCTTTGGCATAGAAGATTTGCATAAGCTGGAGACTTATCCCCTGGATTTAGGTGTAACCGTTGCCCCCCTGGTTACCCCCCATCACAATTCATTAGGGTTTTATGCAATGCCCCTGCTGGATGAAAATTTTATCAAAAACTACGATTATAAAAATTATTATTATGATTTCATTTTTGGCCCGGACGGGCAGTTAAAAATATTATTAGGACACTATATACCTTAATATTACATGTGTAACGTATATTAAGAAGCATAAAATATATATAATATAATCCATAGGAGTGATCTTATGGAACGACGGGAATCACTAAAAATAAGCGGTATGACCTGCGCAGCCTGCGCCAGTCGGATCGAAAAAGGTCTGACCAAAATAGAAGGCGTGAAACAGGCCAACGTTAATCTGGCCCTGGAAAAAGCCACCGTGGAATTTGATGACAAACTGACTGACCCCCAACAATTGGCTGCGACCATTAAAAGGCTGGGTTATCACGTCATTGATGATCAGGCGGATGCGAACAGCCGGGTGGTTTTAAATTTATACGGCATGTCCTGTGCCGCCTGCGCGTCCAGAATTGAAAAAAAGCTGGGTGCAACTGAGGGTGTGACCCATGCAGCAGTAAACCTGAGCACGGAAAAAGCCGTGGTTGATTATGACAAAACCAAAATTAAGCTCAGCGATATGCTGCAAATAATTGAAAAACTGGGCTATAGGGCGGAACGCAGTGAAGAGATCAGCCGTGACCGGGAAAAAGAAGCCCGGGAAAAGGAAATCAGAAGCCTCAAAACAGAGCTGATCGTAGCCGCAGTACTTAGTTCGCCCTTGCTCCTGGCTATGATCCTGTCACTTTTCCGCCTCGACGTACCCAGCCTGCACAATCAGTATTACCAACTGGCGCTGGCTACTCCGGTACAGTTTATTATCGGCTGGAGGTTTTACAAAAATTCCTATTATGCGCTGCGCTCCGGTAGTGCCAACATGGACGTCCTGATCGCCATGGGCACCTCTGCAGCCTATTTTTACAGTTTGTATAATGTTTTTTTCCAGACGGTCCCGCCCGGCATCATGAAAGATTTGTATTTTGAGGCCAGTGCGGTCGTCATTACCCTGATCCTGCTGGGCAAATATCTGGAGGCAGCCGCCAAGGGCAAAACCTCGGAAGCAATCAAGAAACTGATGGGGCTCAGTCCGAAAACTGCCCGCGTGGTACGAGGCGGTCAGGAAATGGACATTCCCATCGAAGAAGTGAAGATCGGCGATCTGATCATTGTCCGTCCGGGTGAAAAAGTACCGGTGGACGGGGTGATAACCGCAGGCAGTTCCTCCCTGGATGAATCCATGCTGACCGGTGAGAGTCTGCCGGTGGAAAAGAGTATCGGTGATCAGGTTGTCGGGGCTACCATCAACAAGTATGGCACATTCAAATTTGAAGCCACCAAAATTGGCCAAGATACGGTTCTGGCCCAAATCATAAAGCTGGTTGAAGATGCCCAGGGCTTCAAGGCACCAATCCAAAAAATGGCTGATCAGGTCGCGGGGGTATTCGTGCCGGCAGTCATCACGGTGGCCTTGATAACCTTTGCTGTCTGGTTTTTGACCAGCGCAGATGTGAGCAAGTCTATAGTCAGCGCTGTGGCGGTGCTGGTCATTGCCTGCCCCTGCGCCCTTGGTTTGGCTACTCCCACCGCGATTATGGTGGGAACCGGATTAGGAGCGGAAAACGGCATCCTTATCAAAAGCGGCGAACATTTGGAATCAGCCGGTAAAATCAATGTGATCGTGCTGGACAAGACTGGTACCATTACCAAAGGTACCCCGGACGTAACTGACATCATTGCCGTCGGTAATTTGGAAATGGAAGAAATTCTGCGCCTGGCCGCCATAGCGGAAAAAAAATCCGAGCATCCTCTGGCAGCCGCGATTTATCAATTTGCTCTGGCCCATCTTGAGCAGGTGGCTGATCCGGAGCAGTTCGAGGCCCTGCCCGGCAAGGGCATCCGGGCGGTCGTGCAGGGCAAGGAAATTATAATTGGCACCCGTCAACTGATGTGGGAGCAGCAAATTGACCTTGCGCAATGCGAAATACAGCTTGCCCGCCTGGAAGACGATGGCAAGACCGCTATGTTAATGGCTGTGGAGGCTTCATTGCAGGCCATCATCGCTGTCGCCGACACGCTCAAGGAGCATTCCCGGGAAGCGATTGAGGAATTCCGGCAAATGGGCCTGGAAGTCTTTATGATAACTGGTGACAACCGGCGAACCGCACAGGCGATTGCCGCGCAGGCAGGCATCCGCCAGGTATTGGCTGAGGTGTTGCCGGAAAACAAGGCCGAGGAAATCAAAAAACTTCAGCAAACCGGCAAAATTGTAGCCATGGTAGGCGACGGCATCAATGACGCGCCGGCCCTGGCCATCGCAGATATTGGCATGGCCGTGGGAACTGGCACGGATGTTGCCATGGAAGCGGCTGACATCACCCTGATGCGGGGAGATTTGCGGGCTGTATCCGCCGCCATCAGACTCTCCCGCCAGACCATGCGCAAGATTAAACAGAATCTTTTCTGGGCATTTATCTACAACATTATTGGCATCCCCTTTGCCGCGTTTGGGTTGCTGAACCCGGTCATCGCTAGTGCGGCTATGGCCTTCAGTTCGGTATCGGTGGTCACTAATTCCCTCAGTTTAAAAAGATTTGATCCCCGATCGCAATAAACCGCTGGATCAGTATAATCATCAGCAACAACGAAAAGGAGGCGGAAATATCATGGCAAGTTCAGTATTGGAGGTAACCGGCATGTCCTGCAGTCACTGTGAACACAGTGTGAAGACGGCAGCAGGTTCTCTGGCAGGCGTGAAAGAAGTCAAGGTGGAACTTAAAACCGGCCAGGTAACGGTTGAATATGACCCGGCCCAGGTGAAACTGCAGGCGATCCGGGAGGCCATCGAAGATCAGGGATATGACGTGAAATAACCAGTTTGCGGATACGATTATAAAAAATTCGGGTTCAATTACATGAGCCCGAATTTTTATTTCACTATTTAGGAATATTACGTCCGGAGTAAATTTCCATCATCTCATGTTTGATCTGCTTCTTGATTCTCACCTTATCCTTGCTTTTCAGTTCCTTTTTGCTGGAACCGAACAGATAATTATCCAGATCGAATTCCTTGAGCAGCATTTTGGTGTGGAAAATATTTTCCTGATATACGTTCACGTCAATCATTTGATATTGATTGCGGGTCTTGCTGGTAATGTAATTTTGGATGGAATTAATTTTATGATCAATAAAGAACTTTTTCCCGTCCATATCACGGGTGAAGCCCCGCACCCGATAATCAATAAAACACATATCCGGCTGAAAAGTATGAATCAGATAATTCAAAGCCTTGAGCGGAGAGATATGACCACAGGTAGAAATATCGATATCCGCCCGAAAAGTGCTGATTCCCTGATCAGGATGGGTTTCCGGATAGGTATGCACCGTGATATGGCTCTTGTCCAGATGACCCACAACCGCCTCCGGCAGTGGTCCCGGCGTTTCAGCAACTGTTTCCCCACAGGTTGCTCCCGGATGCACATCGCTCTCAGCTATCAGAATGGTGACACTGGCACCTTGGGGATCATAGTCCTGCCGGGCAATATTAAGGATGGTAGCATCAATGATTTTGGCCACGTTGGTCAGAATCTCAGTCAGCCGTCGGGCGTTATACTCTTCATCTATATATTCAATATAATCATGACTTTGTTCCGGTTTGAGAGCGTAGCAGATATCATAAAGATTAAAGCTCAAGGTTTTGGTCAAATTGTTGAAACCAAATAGCCTGAGCTTCTTGTTAAGTGGTTTGATTTCCAAATTCGATCCCTCCGTGATGAATGCATTAATGTTTATTAAAAGATAATGGATTACCGGAACAAATTCAATAGCCAAACAACGATGATCGCGTTTTCAATATTTGGCAGTGTCCACTGGATGAATAATGAGTTGTTTCCGTCTGGGAATAAAAGTTTTGACTGCTTTCTTTATGAATGGCAGAAATGTCTGGTCAACGCAGTGATCTTTTCCGGAATTTCCATCGGGATGGTGTGACCGATGCCTGTAATTAAACGATATTCTCCTTGAGGGATCAGAGAGGCCGCCCTCTTGAGATCAATCAACGGCCGGTTTTCACTGCATTCGCCCTCCATTACCAGCACCGGGCATTGTATCTCGCGCAAGAGCGGCCAGGGATTATAATGTACACCGCCCATAAAAACAGCTGCCTCACGTCTCGGCGAACAGGCCAGGCGGATGCCCCCGGCCTCATTCTCCACCATACCATGGCAAAGGAACAGGTCCAGCATCTCCGCATCCCAGCTGTTATAAAGGGCTCTAGCCAGCAGATATTCCCGCGCCTCCTGCCGGTCCCGCCAGGCATTGCGCCGCTTTATGGATTTGGAGGCAAGGGGATGCTGATCAACACTCATCTTCATCGAATAAAGAGCTTCGGGCAGATAGATCGGTTCCATTAGGAGCATCTTGCGGGCCAGAGTTTCATCAAGCGAAGCCGTTATGGTGGCTACGGTTGCCCCCATGGAATGAGCCACTATGTAAAGGTTGCTCAGATTGAGTTGATGACAGAATGCAACCAGATCTTCAGCCAGCAGCTTCCACTTCAATCCGCCTTCCTCCGGTTCAGCATCCCGGTGATCGCAAGAAAAAGGGGCAATAATCCTGAACTCATCGTTAAGCCGACGAGCGATCGGATGCCACAGCCAAGGCGAAAAACCGGTTCCATGCAGGAACAGGATGGTCGGCCCCGGTCCATCATAAAGCAAATACTCCATAACCAACGAATCCTTGATCTTCACCCGTTTATGCAAAGGCTCACGAGTCACCATCTTTCGCCATGCTCCCCTCAAAAGCGCAACCTCACCCCAACACATCAAGGGTTCACACCCAACTTGTTGACGCTTTATTACTCTCCAATAAACCTGCTGCGTTCCCATTCTCCCAGATAATACTTCTTCAAAGAGATCTCCTTGTCCTTGTCATCTGGCAATAAATATTTCAATCTCATTGTAATCTTGCCTGATAGGCGGTCAGGATTAATTACAAATGCCAAGATTATAGCAATAAATGTTTTTGAATGTCTTTGGTCATGGAGATGAATAAGGATGTGGATAGCATGTACAAAAAATATGCCATAATCAACCAAGAAATCGAAGCCAGTTGTTCACTTTGCGCAACCGCCAATATTATACCTACAATCAGCTCTACAAAAATCACCTTAAAAAATCTTTCCCAGTTCACTTTCCATTTTCCGTCTTTGGGCAATTCCATCCATGCATTCTTGATGGCATAATAAATAGGAAGCAGTAAAATGCTTAGTAGTATTAAACGTACTCCTCCCCCATATATAAGTACGGCGAGGAGGATACCGCATATTATAGCTAACGGTAATGGCATATTAACCTCCATTTATTGATAATTTTTTGTCTCAGACGCCACCTATTGATAGGCGTTCACGATCACGCCAAAATCGGAGGGTTCTCCCTGATTTTCAACCCAGAATCCCACTATTTTATTTCCATGCAATATAAGATCAACATTTGCTTCAACATTCTTTTCATTTATAACACCGTAGGTAACAAGCGTAACTTCTTGCCCTAAATAACTGGAAAAATCAAATCCATTTTGCTTTGATAATTCATTCCTGTCCTTTAAAAACTCACCAATCTTAACGTCATCGTTTATCTCATTAAAGGAAACTGGAAGCCGAAAATCAAAGTTTGCTCCGCTATTCATCATGATAGAATAACCCTGACTTTCCACAATTTGTTGGGCCGTTGCAAATTGATCTGCCACAACTGAATTACTTTCACTCCCGGTTTTGGAAATATCGATTAACTTCCAACCATCCCTTTGTTCAACCAAGTAAAATTTTTGGCTGGCTACAATTTTGTCAGTTGCCACGATTTCATCAGTTCCAGCTAAAAACATCAGTTGAACAGAATATACATCCTGAAAGTCTTTATAGCTTCCCAGGTAAGACATTTCAGTCTTATAACCCTGCTGCCAATACGAGTGCTGTAGATTTTCCCAGGGAAACTCACTCACAACCGCACTCAAAACAAAAGGTTGTAATTTATTTTGCTCAATGCCCCTGTCTGAAAGGACCATTGCCAACTGTCTTACGGTTTCCTTTGGACTAAATGGAAATTCAGGCCGCCATGAATTATGATAAACTTTAGTTTCCCAATCAGGTTTGATGAGCAGACTTTTTTTCTCTCCTGTCTTTTTATCCGTAACCACTGCCGTTACTTCATCAACTGCCTCGGGTACGTGATTACCATTAATGGAAAACATGCAAACGTTGGAGCCCCACTCCTGCTGTCGACCGGTTAGTGTAAATCTGTCTTCTCCGTAATACAATTCTATGTCTAGACTTTTGCCCAAAGGCCCCTCATTTTCCTCGTATGGCTGCGGAGAAATAATGATCCCTTTTACTTTGAGCGTGCCGTCAGGATTTACTTGATAGGGACTTCTATAGAAACTGATAACCTTGATCAACGGCAGCTGCATCTTGGCCGGCAAACGGCCAGCTGCTTTATAATACCAGGGAAGGTTATACCCATATCCCTGTTGTGTTTTATTGCTGTAATGGGTAAAGCAAACCTGCCTAAAGCTAACCTGCGTCTCCCCTACTTTCACCGTTTTATTGAGGTCATATTCCTGAACCACATACTTGTGCTGAGTATAAAAATAATAACTAACCCCTGACCACAGAACCAAGACAGCAAGCAACACACGCAGCCATTTTCTTTTCATTACATATTCCTCCCCAACCCGACATTGATTTATGCCATCGTATATTCAATATTACGGTAATATTGGCCCCTGACCCTGCTCATAACAGAAAAACTTATCGACAAATTTCGATGTTAAAGCCAGGGGATTTTGTCCGTGTAGTTGCCCTTTAATACCGGCAGGAGTTTCGACTTGAGCGGTTCCGGCACATCTTTGAGCTTTAACTCGTCTATATTTAATATCTCAACGTTGTCAACCTTGAGCCTGGCAGCCAATTCTTTGGCGGTGAGGCCTTGGTTCTTGCGCAATTCCTTTACGGTTTTCTTCATAATCGGTGATTGAAAAAACACTACCCACCTCCGTTGCGTATCAGCCGCTGCTTACATACTATTTCACCTCGCTGATGATTATTATTTTAAGTTCCTTGTTTAATCATAATGATCCTGCCTATCTTAAAATTTTTCATGTGTGATCCCCTCCTTGCTTTTATTGTATCCACTGCTTTTGATTCTGACGATGGATTTGCAGTTGATTTTGGTTGAAAAAGTCAACCGGGAGAAAACACGAAACAACCCGGTTTGCCGAAACAGCCTATAAAGAGTCCGACAGGAAGTCCCATACGATAATGCTGTGATCTGTTATAATAAATGGAACCAGAAGAAAAATGTTCTGCAGACGGAGTGAGAAGCAGGCAGCCGGGGGAGGTACAAACATGGTGATCGATCAAATCGGGCATATTAAAGGCAATCTTTACTATCTGGGCTTCACGGAATGTCCGATCTATCTGTGGGACGGGCCGGAACCGGTGATATTTGATGCGGGCGTGACCAGCGCCGGAAAAATCTATGTCAACGCCATCCGTTCCGTGCTCGGTGACCGGCAGCCGGCAATGCTGTGCCTAACCCATTGCCATTGGGATCACTGCGGCACTGCCGCCTATCTCAAGCAAGCCTTTCCGGAAATGAAAATCGCCGCCACCGCTCGAGGGGCAGGCACGATCAAGCGCCCCAATGCCCTGGCTCTGATCCGCATGCTGAATGATGCCACCCTAAAAAAGATTGCCGCTGCTCCGGTTGATCCATCCTATTTGAATACCGACCCTTTTGCGCCGTTTGAAATCGATATCGATCTGCAGGACGGTCAAGTCATTTCGCTGGCCGACGGCACCATCATTGAGGTCCTGGCCACGCCCGGCCATACCCAGGATCACCACAGTTTCTGGCTGCCTGGGGAGAAGATCCTCTTTGCCGGAGAAGCGGCCGGGGTTTTCTACAGCCACGACACGATCACCACTGAATTCGCCTATGATTATGATGCTTATCTGGCTTCCCTGCTGCGGCTGGCAGCACTCCCGGTGGAAATCTTTTGTCAGGGACACTATTATATCCTGGCCGGTCAAGAGGAAGTCAGCACTTTTTTTGCCAAATCGATTCGCGAAACCACCGGTTTCAAAGACCGGGTTATGGAACTGCTGGACGAAGAAAGCGGCTCGGTGGAAAGAGTCATCAGCCGGGTCAAAGCGGAACGCTATGACGGCAACCTCGATCTGAAGCAACCGGAAGCCACCTATATGTTGAACCTCAAGGCGAAAGTCGCCCACCTGGCCGGCAAGCGACAGGCATAGAGCGTTACTCCCCCAGTGCTTTATTTTTTCCCATCATCGTGTTCGATAACCAGACCCTCCACGTGATGTTTGCTCATGATTTTGCGTTTTTTACGGTCTTCCTTGGTTTCAAAGATGATATCCATATCGTAATTTTCCGGATACAGGTCTTCGCGGTCTATTTGCAGGGTAAGTCGTTTATGGTTGATCACATATTTTTTACCCATCACCATTATCACCAGATCGCCCCGGTTATTCTGCTCCTCACATACGACGCCGGTCCGCTGCATGGTGCTGATGTAGACCCGGTCTCCCACCTCAAGTTCTTTCTTCTCATAGCGTTGGCTGCGCTCGCGCTTCTCCTTGACCTGGCGGCGTTCTTGCGCTTCAAATTTTTCACTCAGGCGGGCATTGATCTCATGATCGTCCACGATGTTGTTCACGTATTTTTGCTGATCGGCGGCGTAGCTGACTCTTTCTCCGTAGGTGAGCTCATGGGCGCGCTCAATAATGTGCCGTTCCATTCCCAGCCGCAGGGCGATGAGGAACGCATTGCTGTCCCCCCAATTGCCGATATGCAGCTGATAAAGCGGACGCAGGCTGGCAATATCAAAAGCCATGCAGCCATTCTCAAAACCCGGTGTTTTGAGGGCATATTCCTTAATCTCACCAAAGTGGGTCGTGGCTACAATCACCGCGCCCCGTGCAAATACCTCCTCCAGCACCGCAATCGCAAACCCCCGGCCCTCGCCGGGTTCCGTCCCCGCTCCCAGTTCATCCATAATGACCAGAGTGGAGGCGTCACAAGTCTTGACGATCATTTGAATATTTTTCACATGAGACGAAAACGTACTCAGGGATTGCTCAATACTCTGCCCGTCTCCAATATCAGCCAGAATGTCAGAAAAAACCGCGAACTCACTGCCGGCGGCGGCCGGCACATGCAAACCGCACTGCACCATCAAGGTCAGCAATCCTACCGTCTTCAAAGCCACTGTTTTTCCGCCGGTATTGGGGCCGGTAATGATCAGCGCCCGATAGTCCCAGCCGATACTGAAATCCAGCGGAACAGCAGACTGCCCCAATAATGGATGACGCCCCTGTAGAATGTTGATTTGATTGGCCCGATTCAGGCTGACTGCATGCATGTTCATACTGCGACTGTATCTGGCCTTGGCAAACAGGAAATCATAATGGGCCATGGCCTCCATATTGATGGAAAGCTCACGATGATGATCGCCCACCTGCCCGGACAGATCGGCCAATATGCGGCTGACTTCATTAATCTCCTCGATTTGCAGCAGATTTAATTCCTCCTGCAATTGCCTGACTGCGGCTGGCTCCATGAAAACGGTTGACCCGGTGGAGGACATATCGAGCACCTGACCAGGAAATTTTTTCATATCCTGGCGGCGCACCGGCACCACATAACGACCGCCCCGGCTGCTGACAATGGGATCCTGCAGCATGCCCTTGTAGGCTGCGGAACGAAGAATGTCATTCAGTTTTTGTTTAATCCGCTCCTCGACGATTAAAATCCGCTTGCGAATCCTCGCCAGCTCCGGCGTCGCCCGGTCATCCACCCGGCCATTGATGATACAGCGATCGATCTCCTCATTCAGCTCTTCCAGTTCATACATGGACCAGGCATAAGCGGCAATCCCCGGGCCAATGGACTGCATGCGATCCATGTATTTTCTGATCCGCTTCACTCCTTCCAGCAGGTTCTGACAGGAACTCAGTTCCGGCGGGGT
>ERZ795053.3039-NODE-3039-length-19552-cov-8.082987_pt1 | contig 19552 bp, 20 predicted proteins | sample MGYA00375137_ERZ795053 | MGnify/ENA primary metagenome ERZ795053 (study PRJEB30182, sample SAMN05720284) | activated sludge metagenome | isolation source: Anaerobic digester | place: Hong Kong | collected 2014-12-17 ...
CAACAGTAGCGGGCCGATCATCCACAGCACGGGACGCAGGCGTTCGGTGATGCCACCGGAATTCGCCAGCACCACCACCAGCACCAGGATCCCACCGAGGATGGCCCCCAGCGAATGCACGAAGGCATGGGCCCCGGCGAGCGTGCCGAGCAACAGCCACCGCGCCGGGGAGGGCGAACGGAACGCAGCGACCAGCATGGCCATCACTGCCGAGAACAGGAAGATGCGGTAGCTGTCCAGGTGATAGACCACCAGCAGGAACAGGAAGCCCAGCGGCAGGGTCATGGTCAGCGTACCGGCCACCGCCAGCCAGGGCCGGGCCATCCGGAGCAGGCTCCAGACCAGCGCGATCAGCAGCCAGGCGTACCAGATGGTGATGCTCCGGGACCACCCGTCACCTGCCGCCACCACCACCTCGCCGACCAGTCCTTCCCAGGTGAACATCAGCGGGAAGGAGAAGCCGTGCAGGCCCACGTAGTAGAAGCCTGTCGCCGGATCGAACCGGTGGCGGACGAAGTGGATGGCCCTGTCCCGTAGGAACACCCGGCCCTGCACACCGTACTCCAGCACGTCGTGGTCCACCAGCGGCTTGTTCGGCAGCAGCAGCACCGCGATCACCACCACGGCCAGGCTCCCGAGCCAGAAGGGCCACAGCGCCGGATCGGAAGCTCCCCGGACGATCCGATGCAGCATCGCAGCAAGGCGGCCCCATCCGTCACCAGCGGTGACGGACAGCGCGAGCATCACACCGGTGACCAGCGCCACGTAGGCCAATGCCGACGTGCCGGGCAGGAGCATCATCCCGTAGTACAGCACCAGGGTCACCACAAAAGGCGCAAGGCCTGCACCCACGATGGCGAGTGGCACTGCCGGCAGGGAAAGCCGGTCCTGCCAGCGGAGCAGCCAGGCGGCAGTCACCGCACCGAAGAGCACGTTGGTGAGCCCGAAGGCCGTCCAGAACAGCCACCACTCCCCCATCAGCGGCCGCGTTGGCGATACAGGCGGGGCATCCGGTTGATCACCTGCACCGCCCGTTCCATGTCCACGCCGATGGTGTCGAAGTACCACTTCATGCTCTCGAAGCGCGGGCGGTTCTCCTCGTCCACCGCCTTCAGCGCCTCGTCGCGGCCGATCATCCCCTCCCGGACCTGGTTGCTGCGGAAGGTGTCGAACTCGGTGAAGCCAGCGACCGTGTAGTAGATGTAGTTGTAGAAGGCCGCCGTGCCGTCGCCGATCCGCCAGGTGCTGTCGGTATCGGGCGCCAGCTCCCAGTTGTACTCCCCGATCAGCGTGCGGCCGATCTCCTCCTCGTTCCAGGGCACGAAGTCGAACAGCAGCAGGTACACCTCGCGCGGCTCCATGTAGTAGGCCTTGAAGGCGCTGTAAGTGTCGGGAATGCTCGGGTTGATGTAGGCCGGGTTCACCAGGAAGTTGCGGGCATAGTACAGCGGCATCTTCAGCTTGGCCAGCGTGCTCTGCTTGTCGATCCGCTCCTTCTCGAAGTTGGGCTTGATGCCCGCGAAGCCGGCCTTGAAGTCGGTGTTCTCCAGCTTGTTCTCCATCCAGATGTCGCAGTGGATGCCCGTCTGCCTCCGGATGTTGTTCACGTGCACGAAGAAGTGCTTGTCGCCGGCCATGAACAGGGGGATCATGCCCAGCCGGGGGCGCTTCAGCCAGGCCTCCACGTTCAGCCGGATGTTCCGCCGCTTCTGCTTGATGTCCGCGCTCACCAGGATGTTCTCGATTCCGAGCTTGCCGGTCATCCGCGCGATGTTGCGCCGGGCCAGGTCGGTGACCATGCCCCAGTCGTAGGTGAAGGTGAGCGGGTGCATGCCGAACTCCTTCACCAGCAGGTGCAGGCCGTAGCTCGAATCACGCCCACCGCTGAAGGCCACCACGCAGTCCGGCTTGCCGTCCTCCCGCCGGTACTGCTTCAGCACCTCCTCCAGCTTCTCCCGGCGGTCCTCCATGAGCCCCTTCGGCCGGTAGTTCGCGCAGTAGTTGCACACGCCCTGCCCATCGAAGCGGATGTAGGGGAAGGTCTCCGGCAGCAGGCATTTCGTGCAGCGCGTCAGCTGCCGCACCTCCTCCAACGGGAACTCCAGCAGGGCGCGCAGACGGGCCTCGGCCCCGGCGTTCACCCCGGGAGCCGCAGGGGGTGCGTCCTCCGTCAGCACCTCGTCGATCGCGAAGGCGGATCCCTGCTTGAACGCCGGTCCCGCCGCTGTTCCGTTCAGGTCGAATTCGCGCACCGACCAGTCCGAGAGGTCCACCACACGTCCCGTGAAGGGCCTGAGCCAGGTGACGGGCAGTCCTCCGTATCGTGCTTTCACCCCGTCGCGTTCGGTGAAGCTGCGGGCGATGTACTCTTCGCTGGCGAAGACCAGGCTTCCCGCGGGGTCTTCCAGGAAGTAGAGCGACCCCGTGTTGGTGGCCAGCAGCACCTGGGAGGAATCCTCCAGCAGGATGGCCACGCTGGCCGCACCTTCCATCTCCGAGAAGACCTTCCGGATAGCCTCCACCGGACCCAGGCCTTCCTTCAGGAACAGCCGGAACAGGGAGGCGATCACCTCGGTGTCCACCTCATAGCGGCGCTCGATCCGGCCGGCGTAGCGTTCCCAGAGCTCGGCCACGTTGGTGACGATGCCGTTGTGCACCATCACCACCCCATCCTTGATGCAGGGCTGGTTGTTCGTGTTGTTCTCCTGGCTCCCGTTGGTCACCAACCGGCTGTGCGCGATGGCCGCCAGTTCACGCTGACCGTCGCTGTAGGATGGCCCCAGGGCCTTGTCCAGGAAGCGCCGGTACTCGGCCGAACGGATCAGTTCACTGGCCGGGATGTCGTCCTTGGTCACATGGAGCGTGCGGTCGGCCGACCCGCGCACCGCGATGCCGCTGCTTTCCTTTCCCCGCGTCTCGCTCAGGATGAAGAGCTCGCGGATGGCGCTTTCGAGCAGAGGCCGTGGGAGGTCCGCTTCAGCCTTGGCCAGGATGCCGAAGATGCCGCACATGGCCGCGAAGATACCCGGGGGCGGCGGTGGTGGGCCCTACTTGTACAGCCGTTCGTTGTCCTGCATGTCCATCCACATGGCGAAGATCAGCGCCTGGAAGCCACTGGTGGCCAGGAACAGGAAGGCGATCAGGGGCTCGGTGTTCACCACGGTGCCGGTCCAGAAGGCCCGGCCGATCTTCCAGGCGTAGGGCAAGGTGATCAACAGCGCCAGGAACGCGTAGTTGTAGAAGATGAAGAGCGGATGGAAGTCCTTGAACAGGTACTTGCGCCACAGGCGGATGAAGAAGCTCTTGATCAGCAGACGGCTCACCCGGGGGATCACCTTCATCACCTTCATCTTGCTCTGCTCGCCCACCCGGTATACCGGCTTGATCTCCACCTCACGCAGGGTGCACTGGGCGATGTTGAGCTTCACGAGCAGGTCGTTGGGCATGCCGTAGCTGCGGTAGATCTTGTGCAGCTTCACGGCGTGCATGGCCTTGAGGCCGATGGCCGTGTAGCCGGTCTGGGTGTCGCTCACCCGCCAGTAGCCGCTGGCCAGCTTGGTGAGGATGCTCAGGATGCTGTTGCCGAAGAAGCGCACCTTGGGGATCACCAGCCAGGCGCTGCGGTGGATCAGGCGGTTGCCCTTCACGTAGTCGATCCCTTCCTCGATCACCGGCAGGCAGATGCCCTCGAGCTCGTGCGGGTCCATCTGGCCGTCGCCGGCCATCACCGCCGTACAGTCGATGCCCCGGTCGCGGCACCACTTGTAGCCGCGCGCGATGCCGGCCCCCACCCCGCCGTTCTTCAGGTTGTTGATCAGGATCACGCGGTCTGTGTCCGGGTGCTCGTTCACGACCTCGCTGGGCACATAATGGGCCATCTCCCGGTCGCTCTCCTCCTCCAGCACCAGCTCGGCCTCGTTCCAGCGGGTGCGCTCCACCTTCACCGGCAGGATGCTCACGGTATCCCCCTTCGCACGCTCCCGGACGATGTGCTCCTTCACCACCTCGGCGGTGCGGTCCGGACTGCAGTCGTTCACGATCACGATGCGGTCCACGAAGTCGGGCATGGTCTCGATGACCATCCCGATCTGGGTCTCCTCGTTGTAGGCGGGGACCACAACGGCGACGGTCTTTCCCTTCAGCATCGGCAGTGGATGGGTGGTGGCAAAGATGGCGAACCCGGGGGTTCCGCTCCCCGCCCGGGGCCGTTCAGGGATCCCGTTCGCCGCTCGTCCGCGATGGCACCTGCGATGGCGGACCGCCGCCTATCTTGCCGCTCACTACGAACACCATGGGATTCTTCGTCTGGTACTGGTGGGCAGGGGCCGCGATCCTGCTGCTGATCGCCGAGATCTTCGTGCCCGGCTTCTTCCTGCTCTGCCTGGGCATCGGTTGTGCCGGGGGAAGCGTCGCCGCAGCCCTGGGCGGTGGTGAGGGCGTACAGCTGCTCTCCTTCTCGGCCGCCTCCCTCGCCTCGTTCTTCGCCCTGCGCCCCCTGCTGATCAAACGCTTCTGGAAGGACGGTGGCCTGCGCACCAACGCCGATGCCCTCGTAGGTCGCCGGGCGCGTGTGACCCAGGACTTCGACCCCGCCCTGCGCCTGGGCCGTGTGGCCATCGATGGCGACGACTGGCGGGCCGAATGCACCGTGGACCGCATGCTGCGCACCGGCGACCAGGTGCAGGTGGTCCGCGTGGAAAGCAACACGCTGATCGTGGAACCCCTCTGACCCCTTCCGAATCCTACCAACTCTCCCGCCATGTCACCCGGAACCATCATCCTGATCCTGATCGCCCTGCTCGTGATCTTCATCGTGAGCAAGGGCGTGCGCGTCATCCAGCAGAGCGAATCCATGGTCATCGAACGATTCGGCCGCTACGCCCGCACGCTCACCGCCGGCTTCAACGTGATCATCCCGATCTACGAGAAGCCGCGCGAGATCATCTTCCGCTACACCCGGGAACTGCCCGATGGCCGGAAGTACGTCCAGTTCCAGCAAAAGGCGAAGATCGACCTGCGGGAGATGGTCTACGACTTCCCCAAGCAGAACGTGATCACCAAGGACAACGTGACCATCGAGATCAATGCGCTGCTCTACCTGCAGGTCATGGATCCCATCAAGGCGGTATATGAGATCGAGAACCTGCCGCTGGCCGTGGAGAAGCTCACCCAGACCACCCTGCGGAACGTGATCGGCGAGCTGGACCTGGACGAGACGCTGACCAGTCGCGAGACGATCAACGCCAAGCTGCGCATCATCCTGGACGAGGCCAGCAACAAGTGGGGCGTGAAGGTGAACCGGGTGGAACTGCAGGACATCATCCCCCCGCGCGACATCGCCGAGGCCATGGAGAAGCAGATGCGCGCCGAGCGCGACCGACGCGCCGTGGTGATCGAGGCCGAGGGCCGCAAGCGGGCCCAGATCCTGGAGGCCGAGGGCTTCCGCGACGCCCAGATCAGCCGTGCCGAAGGCCAGAAGGAGGCCCAGATCCTGGAGGCCGAAGGCGATGCCCAGGCCCGCATCCGCCGCGCCCAGGGCGAGACCGAGGCGCTGCGCCTGATCGCAGAGGTGCTCGCCGCCTCCAAGGCGGATCCGGCCAACTACCTGATCGCCATGAAGTACATCGAGGCCCTGCAGGACATGGTGACCGAGGGCGAGGGCAACCGCACCGTGTTCATGCCCTTCGAGGGCACCGGCGTGCTCAGCAGCGTGGGCGGCATCAAGGAGATGCTCAACGCGATGAAGGGCTGACCGGGGCACGCCCCCGCGCCAGCACCCGGTCCAGCCGGGCGATGAGATTGTCTGCGTCGGCTTGTGCCTCGTCCATGACCGAGGCCGAGGAGATGCCATCGACACCTTCGATCATCTCATCCCCGCCACCCGAGGTGGCCAGCACCACGAAGCGCGTCCGATCCGGATGCGCGTTGAGGAAGGCCTGCGCGTCGGGCTGTGGCTCCCAGTTCTCCCAGGTGTGCAGGATCACCACGGCATCGAATGGCGATGCATCCACGCTCCCCAGCATGGTCACGTCCACCACCTGGACGGCGATGCTTTGGTCCGTCAGATGCCCGATCACATGGTCGGTGACGAGGTCCTTGTAGGTACTGCCCTGGGTGGCGACCAATACCCGCTGCGCGGCATCCTCGGGACCTGAGCTTCGCTCGGACACCACGTCCATGCTGTAGGTGGCCTTGTACCAGACCAGGAAGGCGGAGAACGACAACAGCAGGCCGGCCAGGATGAGGAGCGCGCGTTTCATGCGTTCGAATGTCCACATCACCAGCCCGCGGCACCATGACCCCGATCAGCAGGTCCGTACCTTCGAGGACATGCGCACCTACGACACCCTTTCCGAGGCCGTGAACGACCTGCAGCAGCGCGGGTACACCGACCAACTCGAGCAGGGCGGGCATGTCCTCGTGAGCAGGTCGCGCGGCGTGGACCTGGACCCGGACGAGTTCGAGATCGATGAGTTCCACCGCTTCGAGGGAGAGACGAACCCGGCGGACGCCAGCATCCTGTATGCCATCAGTTCCGACCGGCATGACATCCACGGCCTGCTGATCAGTGCCTACGGGGCCGAGGCCTCCACGCTCACCCAGGCCATGGTGAGCAAACTTTCCACCCACCCGGACCGTTGAAGGCCCCGTAGCGAGAGGAACGCTACCTTTGCACCGCTCACCTCCGGGTGGGCAGCCCCGAGCGCCCAGCTTACCCCGCAGTTCCTGCGGACCCGTTCGTCCAGGCGCAATCCCCAGCGGCTCATTGCACGCCGGACCGATCGAAGGGGCATCCGAACAGACCTTTCACGAGGTGCACCGGGAGCAATGACCCGGCCCGCATCGCACACACCCGTACCGCCCGGAAACCGGCGGAGCAAGCATGGAACGTACCACGTTCAACGACCTGGGGCTCATCGCCCCCATTCTCAAGGCCCTCCAGGAGGAAGGCTACACCCACCCCACCCCCATCCAGGAACAGGCCATCCCGCACCTGGTGAAGGGACGCGACCTGCTGGGTTGCGCACAGACCGGCACCGGAAAGACCGCCGCCTTCGCCATCCCCATCATCCAGGAACTGCATGAGCGGGGCAACGGCCAGGGGCGGCGCGCCATCAAGACGCTGATCCTGACCCCCACCCGCGAGCTGGCCATCCAGATCGGCGAGAGCTTCGCCGCCTACGGCCGCCACTGCGGCCTGAAGCATGCCGTGATCTTCGGTGGCGTGGGCCAGAAGCCCCAGACCGATGCGCTGCAGCGCGGGCTGGACATCCTGGTGGCCACCCCCGGCCGCCTGCTGGACCTGATGGGCCAGGGCTACGTGCACCTGAAGGACCTCGAGATCTTCGTGCTCGACGAGGCCGACCGCATGCTGGACATGGGCTTCATCCACGACGTGAAGCGCGTGATCAAGGAACTGCCCGAGCAGCGGCAGACCCTCCTGTTCAGCGCCACCATGCCGCCGGAGATCGAGAAGCTGGCCCAGCGCATCCTGAAGGACCCGCTGAAGGTGGAGGTGACCCCGGTCTCCAGCACCGCCGAGACCATCCAGCAGTCCCTCTACTACGTGCACAAGGGCGACAAGAACGCCCTGCTGGTGCACCTGTTGAAGGGGAGCGACATCCGCGAGGCGCTGGTCTTCACCCGCACCAAGCACGGCGCCAACAAGGTGGCCAAGAAGCTGATGCAGAGCGGCATCACCGCCGAAGCCATCCACGGCAACAAGAGCCAGACCGCCCGGCAGAACGCCCTGAAGAACTTCAAGAACGGCAAGACCCGCGTGCTGGTGGCCACGGACATCGCCGCCCGCGGCATCGACATCGACGGGCTGTCGCACGTGATCAACTTCGACCTGCCGAACATCCCGGAGACCTACGTGCACCGCATCGGACGCACGGGCCGTGCCGGGGCGGAAGGACGCGCGATCTCCTTCTGCGACCAGGAGGAGAAGGCCTACCTGCGCGACATCGTGAAGTTGATCAAGCGCGATGTGCCGGTGGTGAACGAACACCCCTTCCCGCTCAGCGCCAGCGGCCCCGTGACCCCCAGCGAACCGCGGGAGGAGCGTGGACCTCGTCCGGAGCGTCGGCAGGGTGGTCGTGGCCAGCAGCGTGGCGACCGGAACGCCCGGCCTGCCGAAGGCGAAGGCTCTCGTCAGGGATCCCGGTCCCGCTCCAGGAACCGGCGTCGCAAACCTGAACAGGGATCGCGTGCCAACGACCAGCGCACTGCCGATCGGCCGGCCAGCGAACCCCGGGAGCGATCCGAGCGCGCACCGCGCAACGAGAACAAGGAGCGGCGCGAACAGCGCCCGAAGCAGCGCCCCCAGGACAACAACAAGCGCAACGAGCAGCGGCAGCACCAGCCCCGCGCCAAGGACCAGGAGAGGCCCCAGGGCTCTGCGGCCAAGCCGGACTACGACGCCATGGTGGCCGAGCTCTTCGGCGATGTACTTCCCGAGGTGAGGAAGGACGGCGGAGACAAGGAACGCCGCTCAGGTGGTGGCGGACGCCGCCGCAGGCGCTGATCGGAACATCAGGCGGGAACGGGCTCGGGGCGCAACTGCGCTCCGGCCTTTTCCTGTGCTTGCGCGGCCGCCTTCAGTTCGGCCTGAAGCTGGCGGCTCGTCTTCGAGCTGCCATCGTGGCTCCAACCCGGAGGACCGAAGATGTACATCAGCTTCGCCTTCAGCGTGGGCGCCTTCTTCACATCGCGCCAGATCTCCTGGAACTCGAACAGGTTGTGCTTGATCGGATCGTAGGAGTCCGGGTCGTGGCTGATGCCGAACTTCGGCTTCATGCCCTTGATCGGCTCCTGCCAGGTGCCGTAGAGGCGGTCCCAGATGGTGAGGATGCCGCCGTGGTTACGGTCCAGGTACTCGGTGTTGCAGCTGTGGTGCACCACGTGCACGTAGGGCGTGTTGAACACCTTCTCGTACCAGCCCAGCGAAGGGATCAGCTGCGAGTGCAGGAAGAACTGGTACATCGCGTTGAAGATGAGCACGCTCGCGATCATGATCGGCTCGAAGCCCACCAAGGGCATCCACAGCCAGAAGATGGGCTTGTACAGCGTGATGAACCACCCATTGCGGATGGACACGGTGAGGTTGAAGGTCCGCGCCGAATGGTGCGGCAGATGGGCAGCCCAGAGCAGGCGGATGTTGTGGCTCAGCCGGTGGTGCCAGTAGAAGTTGTGGTCGTCCGCGATGGCGGCGATCAGCCAGATGTACCACGCGAAGCCCAGGCTGTCGTAGCCCAGGTACTGCTCGCGGAAGGGCTCGGCCCAGGCGAAGAGGAACAGGTAGACGGAGATCTCGAACACGTTGGTGAGCAGGCGCATCACCGTGGCCCCCGCTGCGATCACGAAGCCGGAGAGCGTCTCCTTCAGGTCGAATAGCTCCTTGGCCTTAAGGTATTCGATGATGATGAGCACCACGAACACCGGGTAGATGTAGGTGAGGCCGAAATCCTGGATCGGCAGCTCGGGCACCTGGGCCACAAGCTCCTTCCATTCCTGCACAAGGTCGAAAGCCATCTGATCGTGTTGAAAAGGCCCCTCTGGGCCGGTCGGGCCGCAAGCTACGGCCTGTGGACGGAACCGCACATGACCGACGAACGACCGCGACGGGCTATCCTTGTGCCATGTGGCGAACGCTTCCCCTGCTCGCTGCCCTGGCCGGGTCGCTCCCGACCGTGGCCCAATCCGGCATCATCGGTCCCATGCCCGGGCACACCGACCTGCTCGAAAGCACGATCTGGCTCCAGTGCCAGGGTCCCTGCAGGGTGAAGCTGGACTACTGGAAGGCCGGTCGTCCAGACAGCCTGTTGAGCACCCCCGAGCTCTCGTCCGACCCTGCCACGGCCCATGTGCTCAAGTTCCGCATGGACCAGGTGGTCCCGGGCACCACGTACCGGTATCGGGTGGTGAAGGACGGTGAGGTCGTGGACCTGGAGGACGGCCTGTCGTTCACGACACAGGCCCTCTGGAAGTACCGCACGGACCCGCCACCTTTCACCCTGGCGCTGGGCAGTTGCGCCTACGTCAACGAGGCCGCCCATGACCGGCCCGGAAAACCCTACGGTGGCGACTACGGCATCTTCAACGCCATCGCCGACGACCGTCCCGACCTGATGCTCTGGCTGGGCGACAACATCTACCTACGCGAGTCCGATTGGGGCTCACGCACGGGCTATCTGCACCGCCATACGCACACGCGTTCCCTGCCGGAGCTGCAGCATCTGCTCCGGAGCACCCACCACTATGCCATCTGGGATGATCACGACTTCGGTCCGAACGATGCGGACGGCAGCTTCATGCATGCCCCACTGGCCCTCGAGGCCTTCGAGCTGTTCTGGGCGAACCCGACGACCGGCGCACCCGGGGTGCCCGGAGCGATCACGGCCTTCTCCTGGTACGATGCGGACCTCTTCCTCCTCGACAACAGGACGCACCGCGTGAACTCGGACAACCGGACGAACGCGCCGCAACTACTTGGCCGGGCCCAGGTGGACTGGCTGGTACAGGCGTTGAAGTACAGCGACGCCACGTTCAAGCTGGTGGCCGTGGGCGGGCAGGTGCTGAACACCGCCATGGTCTTCGAGAACCACGCGAACTTCCCGGAGGAGCGCGCGGAACTGCTCAGCAGGATCAGGGAGGAGGGCATCACCGGGGTCATCTTCCTGACCGGCGACCGCCACTTCACCGAACTATCGCACCTGCCGGGTGAAGAGGCCCCGGACATCTGGGACCTGACCGTCAGCCCCCTCACCTCTTCCGCCTATCAACGCGAAGAGGACAACCAACTCAGGGTGGAGGGCACACGCGTGGAACAGCGGAACTATGCCCTGCTCCATTTCGAAGGCGGAAAGGACGACCGCCAACTTCGCATCACGGTGCACGACGCAGCGGGTGCGTTCCTGTGGGACCGGACCATCACACCGCCAGCCGGAAGGTGAGCCTCAGGCCCGCATCCGGTCCAGGAACTCGTTGAGGGCGCGGGCTTCGTCGTCGCTGAGCCAGGAACGAAGGGATCGCTCCTCGTTGGCGTACTTCCTGTCTATCCGGGAGAGCAGTTCAAGACCGTTCCTCGCGATCCGTAGGTACACGACCCGCCGGTCCTCTTCGCAGCGTTCACGCTCCACCAACCCTTTCGCGATCAATTTGTCGGTGAGCCTGGTGGCGTTGGGGGCGCGGTCGATCATCCGTTGCTTCACCTGCTGCATGCTTCGGCGTTCCCCTTTGGCACCTCGAAGGATGCGCAGGATGTTGTACTGCTGGGGGCTGAGGCCAAAGGGTTTGAAGAACTCCACCTGTCTGTTCCGCAACCAGTTGGCCGTGAACAGGATGTTGAGCATCGCTTTCTGCTGCTCGCTCTTGAAGCTGCTCACCAGCTCTTCCTCGATACGCACCATGGCACAAACATACGATCGCAATAGTTTCCATGGGTAGCAAAACGTCCGCCGGGGTGCCGTCTTTCCTAATTTTGGCGCCCATTCCACGACCATGAAGCCACATACGCTCTTCCTGCTCCTGTCCTCGGCATTGCTGGCCTGTCAAGGAGGGTCCGATACCCCTGAACGGACCCCGGGAGGCGCAGCTGGCACCGGAGGCGACGTGCCCCGGACGACCGATACCCGGACCTCGGAGCGTGACAGCTGGCAGCAACCGGACGTGGTCCTGGACATCATGGGCGACCTGACCGGACGCACCGTGGCCCTCCTGTTCGCGGATGACGGCTATTGGGTGGCACCCTTGGTGGACCGGGGTGCGAAGGTGATCGCCCTGGACCCCGACGCGGCCGACCGTCAGGCCTTGGAGGCCCTGCGGGACCAGGTCGGAGCGGGGATGCTGGAAGTGCGGGCCACGGACGGGAACACCACCGGACTGGGCATGCGCGAGGCGGACATGGCGCTCTGCGTGAACAACTACATGGCACCTGCCGACCGGATCGGCTTCTACCAGCAGGTGCGCCTCGGACTGAAGGAGCCTCGCCAGATCTTCTTCGTGGACATGAAAGGCCCGGAAAGGCCTGCCGGGGTGTCTACGTATCCGATCCCCGACATCAATACCATCATGGACGAATTGGGAGCGGCCGGATGCACGGACGTGGCTTCGCGCTCCAACCTGCTCCCCTATCAGTTCGTGATGGTGGGCCAGGACGTGCACGAAGTGCCCTATCCCTGACCCCGCTCCATTACCGGTAGCTCGTCCAGCTTCCGCCGTTCTGCACGTTCTCCAGCCCCTGCCGTTGCAGGTAGGCCGTGGCCTGCCCGCTGCGGTTGCCGGAGGCGCAGATCAATACGATGGGGCCGTTCATGGACTTGAAGCGGGACAGTTCCTGCGGCACGGTGTCCAAGGGGATGTTGATGGAGCCCTGCACATGGCCCATGTTGTATTCCATGGGGCTGCGTACGTCCACCAGGATCGCGCCCTCGGGAAGGGTCGCGGGCTGTCCGCCGCCGAAAAGTTGTCCGAAGATGCTCATGACCTTGCTGTTGTTGGTGGGTGCAAAGCAACGGCCCTGCGAACGCCGTGGCTGTGATCGCGATCACCGAGCCTGCCTGGCCTTCTCTTCGGCCGTCGCCTCCACACCCTTGTAGGTGTAGAACAGGTTCGCCCAGATGATCTTGGATAGGGCGTACACGTACGGACCGGCCACGACCAGGGAACCGAGCACACCGCCGATGTACAGTTCGGTGCTGGCTTCGGGATACAGCACGTAGATGGCGACGTACACGCTCACGAACAGCGCCACGCCCAAGGCGTAGGCCACGTACATGGCCCCGTAGTAGAATCCCGGCTCACGGCTGTACTTGCGGTGGCATACCGGGCATTCGCCGTGCAGCTCTCCGGCCTTCGCCAGGTTGTACGGATTGCTGTCCATGAAGAACTCGCCTTCATGGCAGTGCGGGCACTTGAAGCGCAGGATGCTGTACAGCTTGCTCCCCTTGTTCATGGGGCGCGAAAATAGACCTCCGGCCGCGGGGCACCGGTGACCCGGATCACTCCGGCACCTGGGCCTCCACCAATTCGATGCGGTTGCGCCCCGAACGCACCAGACCGCGCCGTTCCATCTGCTTCAGCAGGCGCGAAACCACCTCGCGGGCCGTGTGCATCTCATCGGCGATCTGCTGGTGCGTCATCGACAGCGTCTGATTGCCGGTGGCCCTGACCTTGGCCTGCAGGTAGTGCAACAACCGGTCGTCCAGTTTCTTGAACGCGATCAGGTCGATGGCCCCGAGCAGTTCCTCGAAACGCATCCGGTAGGTCTGCATGACCAGTTCGCGCCAGCTCTTGTACTTCGGCATCCATTCATCCATGTACCGCACCGGTATGGCGATGAACTCGGTGTCCTCCTCGGCGATGGCGCGCACCTCGCTCTGTTCCTGCGCCAGGCAGCAGGTCAGTGTCATGGCACAGGCCTCCCCGGCGTGCAGGTGGTAGAGGAAGAGCTCCCCACCCTCTTCATCGTCCCGGAACACCTTGATGCTGCCCGAGAGCAGCAGGGGCAGCTGACGCACCCAGTCTCCGGTGTCGATGAGCAGGTCGCCCGCATTCACCTCCTTCACCTCGCCCACCGCGGCGATGGCCTCGATCAACTCCTCTTCCCGCAATTGTGGGAAATGCTGGCGCACCAGTTCGATGTTCACGGACATGGTGCCAAAATAACGCGGAAGGGAGGACCAACGGCCCTCCCTTCCCAGGTTCCCGATGTCCGGAGATCACTCCCAGAACTCGACCTTGAACTCGACCCGGCGGTTCTTGGCCCGGCCGGCCGAGGTGCCGTTATCGGCGATCGGCATCTCCTCGCCATGACCGAAGGACTTGATGCGGGCGTCCTCGACACCCTTGTCCTCCAGGTACTTCTTCACGGCGGCTGCACGATCCTCGCTCAGCTTCATGTTCATGGCATCATCACCCTGGCTGTCGGTATGCCCATGGATCTCCAGGTTGTAGGCCGCGTTGTTCTTCATCACGTCGGCCACATCGTCCAAGATCCCATAGCTGGACTTCTTGATCACGGACTTGCCGCTTTCGAACTGGATGCCGGTGAGGGCCTTCTCGAAGAGCTTCTTGGTCTCCTCCTTCAGCTCGGGGCAGCCGCGCATGCTGGCCACACCGGGCACATCGGGGCAGCGGTCCACGTTGTCGGCCACGCCATCGCCATCGCTGTCCGGGCAGCCCTGCTTGTCGGCGGGACCGGCCAGATCGGGGCAGCCGTCCATCTTGTCCACCACGCCGTCACCATCACGGTCGGGGCATCCACCCAGCTCGGCACTGCCGGCCTCGTTGGGGCAATTGTCCACCTTGTCGGGCACGCCGTCGCCATCCGCGTCGGGCTCGGGGGCGAACATCAGGGAGATACCGTCCACGAAGTAGTATGCCCGCTGGTTGTCCGGCCCATCCACCACCTTGGTGGCCTCCATGCCTGCGGCCGGGAACGCGCCGATGATGATGTACTGCTCGGACCCTTCGGCCACGAACTCACCCTTCACTTCCACCCAACCGGCCTTGTCGGTGATCGGCTGGGCACTGAACACCTGGGGTTTCACGTCCAGGTGGTGATTGTGGTGCTCGGCGATCATGGCCGGCGAGCAGTAGGCGCCGATGCCGGAAACGGCCCGGTCGCTCTCCTCCGCCAGGCTTACCCGGAAGCTGATCTCGTACTTCTTGCCGGCCTGCAGGGGGCTGCTCAGTTCGGCCTGGAGGTACTCGGAATACCCGTTCCATCCGGACTTGAACGGTGCCTCGTCATTCCCGTCCAACACGCGACGCCAGTTGTTCCGCTGCTGGTCCTTGAAGGCCACGAAGCCGGCGTACATGCCGCCGTCCACGGGAGCGGCGTTGCCCAGCGCATTGTCAGGCTGGCCGGTGCTCCGGGTGGAACCGGTGGTGGCGAACACGTCGGCGGTGCCATTGTTGGCGTTCGTCCAGCCGGTGGCGTGGTCCAACTGGTCCCAGGTCGTCACCTCGGCATTGGTCTCATCGAAGCCGGGGTTCTTCACCAGGTTGGGCCCCTGCCCTTGGGCGGCAAGGAGACCCGCCAGCAACAAGGTGCTGGAAGCAAGGGTAATGCGTTTGTTCATGGTCATGTGGTTGATGTTAGCGCGGTTTGGACGACCAATTCCGGATCGGTCACACAAAATTATCCGCCCACATGATATCCGGCACCTGTCATTCATCACCCCCTGGCACACGCCGCAGGGAAATGCCGTCCAGGTAGTAATAGGCGTACTGGTTGTCGTGCTCCTCCACCACCCGCCTGGTCTCGAAGCCCGCATAGGGCCAGGTGCCGATCACGATGAAGCGTTCCCCGCCATCGGCCACGAAGCGCCCCTTCACCTCCACCCATTTGCCCTTCTCGCTCTGGATCTCCTCCACGTACACCTGCGGCTTCTCCTCGAGGAATCGCCGATGGCCGTACTCCAGCTGCCTGGGAGAGCAATAGGCCCCCAGCGCCGATACGGCCCGGTCGCTGTTGGCGGACAAGGCCACCCGGAACACCAGTTCGTAGGTGCTGTCACGTTGCAGCGGCTTCACCAGTTCGCTCTGCAGGTACTCGGAATACACGCTCCAACCAGGCTTGAACGGATCCTCGGTGCCTCCCTCCCAGTTCCGGCGCTGGTCGTCCTTCCAGGCGAAGAAGCCCGCGTAGTGCTCGCCTTCGAACGGTTCCATGGTGCCGTAGAGGTTCACCGGAATGCCCACGTCCTTTTCCTTGCTCTCCCTGCTGAAGAGCTCGGACAACCCGAGGGTGACGTTCCCCCAGCCGACCGCGTCCTTCAGCCCGTCCACCGTGGGCGGTTTCTCCCCCACCCATTCAAAACCACCGTTCCGCACCAGTTCATCTGCCGGCGGCGTGGTGGCGGTGTCCTGATGTGTGGTAAGGGAAAGGAGCAGCAGGGATGGAAGGAGGTTCAACATGGTCTCGGCGTTGGCGCCCAAGTTAGCCAGCGGCTTCGTCCCCGGAGGGCTTCAACCGATCGGCGAAGGCCTTGCGGAACTTCTCCAGCTTGGGTGCGATCACATAGGCGCAGTAGCCTTGGGACCCGTTCCGCGCGTAGTAGTCATGGTGGTAGCTCTCCGCAGGATGGAACGCTCCCAACGGCTCAAGGGAGGTGACGATGGGTGCCGGAAATGCACCACTGGCGTCCAGTGCCGCCTTCATCTCCTCGGCGACCCGCCGCTGTTCCCCGGTATGCGGAAAGATCACGGAGCGGTACTGGGTGCCCACATCGGCGCCCTGCCTGTTCAACGTGGTGGGGTCGTGCGTGCGCCAGAAGACCTCCAGCAGGTCGGCGAACGAGATCCGGGCAGGGTCGTACGTGATGCGAGCCACCTCGGCATGTCCGGTGGTCCCGGAGCACACCTGCTCATAGGTGGGTGAAGGAACATGCCCGCCGGTATATCCGGGCACCACCTCCTTCACGCCGGCCAATTCCTGGAAAACGGCCTCCACGCACCAGAAACATCCGGCGCCCAGGGTGGCCTGTGCGAGTTCGTTGGTTCCGCTCATCGTGTCCACAAAGGAACAGCGGCCGGGATCACTTCGTTCCAGCAGCCTCCCGAAGCACTTCGCGCCCGATGCGCTCCACGATGCCCACCACCAGGGCGTTGCCCATGAAGAAGGCCCGCCAGGTATCGCTCACCCCTTCCGTGTGCCCATCCGGGAACTCGTTCAACCGCTCAAGCTCCACCGGGGTCAGCCGGCGGTGGTACCGGCCCGGCTTCACCACATGCCGTGCGCGTGAGGGTCCTTTCCCACCCTCTCCGGTGATGATGGTCCGCGAGGGTCGGTCCAACGGATCGGGAAATGCCATGGCGCCTTCGCTGTAGAGGTACTCGTGTCCGTTGGCACGCGAGGTCCGGGGTTCCTTCTTCGAGCCCTTGAAGTACTTCCACCGGTCCAGTTCCTCCTTGGGGATCCGGAAGGAAGCGGGCACTTCCCGTTCGGGTTGAAGCACGTCACCCAGGGTCTTCACAGGGCCTTCGTACTGAGGCACCACGGAAAGCGTCCATGCGCGGCCGTTCACCATCGACCCCGCATTCTGCCAGGGTGAAACTCCCCCCTTCCGATTGAACGAACGGGAGAGCCTGGCCAGGTCCGTGTCCAGTTCGACAGGCTCCGGCATACGTGCGTTCCTGGGTGCACAGGGGAAGGCCCTTGCCAGTACACCATCGCGAACGAGCACGGCTTCGGGGCCCTCGGTCTCCGCACGGGCATGACCGGGTGTGCCGGCCAGGTGGCCCACGATGAAGACCCGGCGACGGCGTTGCGGCATGCCATAGTCGGCGGCGTTCACCACCCGCCATTCCACCGCATAGCCCAGCTGGTCCAGCGAGGCCAGCATCATGGCCAGGTCGCGCCCGCGTTGGGTGGCCGGTGAGGCCAGCAGGCGGTCCACGTTCTCCAGCATCAACCAGCGCGGCCGTTGCTCCATCTCGGAGAGGATCCGGTGGATCTGCCACCAGAGCACTCCCTTTCTGCCGATCAGCCCGCGGGAGTTGCGCAGGGTGCTGGCCACGGAGTAGTCCTGGCAGGGAAAACCACCCACCAGCAGGTCCACCTCGGGGATGTCCTTGGTGTTCACCGATGCGATGTCGGCGGTCACATGCCCTTCCGGTCCGAAGCGGTCCACGTACACCTGGGAGGCATGCTGGCGCTTGCGGGACGGTTCCCACTGGTTGCTGAACACGACCTGGAACCCATCGGCTGACGCCCGCTCCAGGCCCAACCGGAACCCGCCCACACCGGCGAAGAGCTCGGCCACGCGCAGGGTGTTCGAGGGGGCCTTCTTGCGGGCGGTCATGGGGCCAAAATAGGGCTGGGATGAAAGCCGAAGACCCGGTGTGTTCCGGGTCTTCGCATCGAGCGGGAAACGGGACTCGAACCCGCGACCCTCAGCTTGGGAAGCTGATGCTCTACCAACTGAGCTACTCCCGCTTGTTCAGATGATCTACTGGTGCAAATGTCTCCTACTTGACCCTCAGCTTGGGATCCGCCGTATGGCGGACTACCATCTGAGCTACTCCCGCTTGAGGGCCCAAAAGTAGGCATCGGAAGGCTCCAGCACACCGACCGTGGAACGTACCTTGCGTCGGCCTGCGGCACCCAAATTTCACCGCCGGGTAACATGCCCCTAATGCCCAAGGGCTTGTTTTGTGACCGCATCAAGGAGCACGAAGATGGCTGGAGCGCTTGCACAGAAGGTCCTGTTGGTGGATGACGAGCCCGACATCCTGGAACTTCTGAAGTACAACCTGGAGCGCGAGGGCTACCAGGTGAGCACCGCCACCAACGGCAAGGACGCGATCAAGAACGCCAAGAGCGTTCGTCCCGACCTGATCGTCCTGGACATCATGATGCCTGGCATGGATGGCGTGGAGGTGTGCAACCAGCTGCGCAACATGCCCGACATGAAGCACACGCTGATCACCTTCCTCACCGCGCGCGGCGAGGATTACAGCCAGATCGCGGGCTTCGAGGCGGGCGCGGACGACTACATCACCAAGCCGGTGCGCCCCAAGGTGTTCGTGAGCAAGGTGAAGGCCCTGCTGAAGCGCAGCGGCGACCGCCCCATGGGCCAGGTCCTGGAGGCCAACGGCATCCGCGTGGACCTCGAGAAGGTGCTCGTGTACCAGGAGGACCGCGAAATGCAGCTGCCCAAGAAGGAGTTCGAACTCCTGGTGCTGCTGATGAGCAAGCCCGGCAAAGTGTTCAAGCGCGAGGAGATCTACGCCCAGATCTGGGGCAACGAGCTTTTCGTCGGCGACCGCACCATCGACGTGCACATCCGCAAACTGCGGGAGAAGATCGGCGAGGACAAGATCAAGACGGTGAAAGGCGTGGGCTACAAGTTCGACGCCTGAGCGGTCCACCATCCTTCTATATTTGCGGCCCCGTCCACCGGACGGTGCATGAGCTCGGGGTGTAGCTCAGCCCGGTTAGAGCGCTACGTTCGGGACGTAGAGGCCGGAGGTTCGAATCCTCTCACCCCGACCAGACCCAAGCCCTGGCGACGAAGTCGCCGGGGCTTTCTCATACCCCCCCGGAGCCAAGCGCAGCTTGAGCGAGAGGGGGGGATGAGAAAGCCCCACGAGCGCAGCGAGCAGGGCTCGGGGATGATGCTCCCCCAACAAGGATGGCCGACCGAAGGGAGGCAATCCTCATTCCTGCCTTCTCTTTCCCACGAGCAAAGCGAGCAGGGCTTGGGGATGATGCTCCCCCCAATAGGATGGCCGACCGAAGGGAGGCAATCCTCATTCCTGCCTTCTCTTTCCCACGAGCAAAGTGAGCAGGGCTTGGGGATGATGCTCCCCCCAATAGGAAAGCCGACCGAAGGGAGGCGATCCTCTCTCGTAGACAAATACCCTCTCCGTTCTCTTCCCCGCCGCGCCAAGCGCCGCTTGAGCGAGAGGGGGGGTATGAGAAAACCCCACGAGCGAAGCGAGCAAGGGCTTGCAGCTGATGCATCCCGCTCGATCCCTCCCATCAGGCCGCCGCTCCCGGTACAAGTCTGACCGTTCCCCGAATGGCCTGCACGGCGCAGGC
>ERZ795053.3041-NODE-3041-length-19545-cov-7.804874_pt1 | contig 19545 bp, 32 predicted proteins | sample MGYA00375137_ERZ795053 | MGnify/ENA primary metagenome ERZ795053 (study PRJEB30182, sample SAMN05720284) | activated sludge metagenome | isolation source: Anaerobic digester | place: Hong Kong | collected 2014-12-17 ...
GCGGGCCTGCTCGGCCTCGAGACCCCAGCGCTCGATCTCGAAGAGCTCCTCGAGGAGGGCAAGGTCGAAGGCGGTGGCCGGGTCGAGCTCGCCCATCAGCATGGCCTGGCCGAGGACGATCGAGCCGGTCAGGCGCGTGGTCGCGTGCAGGCCGGCGAGGTGCCAGTCGTCGAGGCGGGTGGTGGCTCGCCGCAACGCCTCGAGCGACGCCGACGGTTGCGGCAGGGGATCGATGGCCGTCGTCACCAGGAGCGGGGCGTCGAGACGCCGGGCGGCCCAGTCGAGCCAGGGCTGCCAGCGGGCCGCCTGGCGCTCGGCGAGGTCGGATGGAGCGCCGGTGCGGTAGCAGAGGAGATCGGCCTCGGCATAGCCCTGGATCTCGGCGATGGCGTCGTCGCGGCGCCTGGGTAGCTGGTCGGTCACGGTGCTGGCGAGCCGGGTGACGCCCATGCTCTCCGGCCGGATGGTCTCGCCCTGCGCCGCCCATTCACTGGCAACCGCCTCAGCCAATGCCGACGTCGGCAGGGCCAGGAGGCGGCGGCCGGGGGTGCGGATCGGCCGGTCGTCGAGCAGCACGGTGTGGCCGCCCTCGCCACTGCCCGTTGTGCAGGCCTTGTAGAAGCGCTTCATACGAGGTCGAGCAGGTCGTTCAGCCGGTCGATGACGTGCGCCGCACCGGCCGTGCGGAGCACCTCCGGCGCATGGTTGCCGTAGGACACGCCGATCGAGCGACAACCGGCGAGCCGGCCCATCTCGATGTCCCAGGTGGTGTCGCCGATGATCCAGGTGGCGTCGGCGGCGGCACCGGTCTCGCGCATCGCCGCTTCCAGCATCGAGGGGTGCGGCTTCGAGGGATGGAGGTCCGCCGTCTGCAGGGTGACGAAGTAGCGTTCCAGCGCATGCCGCTCGAGAATCTGGACGAGGCCGCGCATCGTCTTGCCGGTGGCGACACCCATCACCGCACCGCGCGCGGCCAGGGCATCGAGCGTCTCGAGAACACCCTCGAACAGGGGCTCGTCGTGGTCCGGCATGGCGCGACGGGCGAAGAACGCCTCGCGGTAGGCTTCGGCGATGCGCCGCCCCATCTCGGGATCGTCGCGGCCGAGCAGCATGCGCATGGCGGGCTCGAGCGAGACGCCGACGATGTGCCGGATGCGCTCGACCGAGGGGGCGACGAGGCCGACCGCGGCGAAGGCGTCCTGCGCGCAGGCGACGATAACCGCCTGGCTGTCGACGAGCGTGCCGTCGCAGTCGAAGACGATGAGCTGGGTCATGATCCACCGTTTGGTTGCGCCTGCTAGGTCGGGCTATAGTTCTCGCGGGTCAAGTGGGGACGATGCCGATGGGCGACCTCGCCGAACGCCGGATGACGCTGGCCGAGTTCCTCGTCTGGGACGACGGCACCGACACGCGCTACGAGTTCCTGCGCGGCCAGCCGCGCGCCATGGCGCCCGCGAGCGGACGACACGGGGTCATTCAGCGAAATGCCGGCCGGGCCATCGAGGCCCGAATCGGACTGCAGGGACCATGCCGCGTGGTCGACCAGGCTGGCATCCTGCTCACCGTGCGCGGTGACGAGCGGTTCTACGTGCCGGACCTGGCCCTGACCTGCCGACCGGTGACGGCCTCGCCTTACATCGACGAGCCGAAGCTGATCGTCGAGGTGGCCTCGCCATCGACCGGCCGGACCGACAAGGACGTCAAGGTGCCGGACTACTGCGCGCTTTTGAGCGTCGACGAGGTCTGGCTGATCCAAAGCCAGCGACCGCTGATGCAGGTCTGGCAGCGGCTGGACGGGCAGTGGATCGGCAGCCTGCCGCTCCGGCTCGGCCAGGGCTTCGCGAGCCGGCTGCTCGGTGGCGAGGTCAGGGTGGACGACATCTTCGCCGGCACCGGGCTGGAGCTGCCGGAGGAAGAGCCGGCAGACGCGGATCAGCCCTCCTCCGGCCAGTCCTGAAGCCGGCTGAACTTCAGCGCCTCGGCGTCGAGGCCGAGCCAGGCGAGACCCTCCCTGAAATGCCGGGGCGCCTCGGCGGTGAGGCGGAGCGGTGGGCCCTTGCCGCGTGGCAGCTCGATCTCGCGGGCATGCAGCATCAGCCCCTCGGGCGCCGTCGCCGGCTGCTCCCTGCCGGCCACGGGGGCATATTTGCGATCGCCCACGATCGGCGTACCGATCGCCGCCATGTGGGCGCGGAGCTGGTGGGTGCGGCCGGTGCGTGGCATGAGGCCGACCCAGGCCGCCACCTTGCCGGTGCGCGCGATGACGCGGAAATCGGTCTGGGCGCGCCTGGCGTCGAGCGCATCCGGCGTCATCCGCTCGAAGCCCTTGGCCCCGGCCTTGCCGAGGCCGAGATCGATCAGCCCCTCGTTGCGGTCGGGGCTGCCCTGGACGATGGCCCAATAGAGCTTCCTCACCCGGTGCTGCTGGAAGGCGTGCATCAGCTCGCGCGCCACGGTTGCGTCGCGGGCGAGGACGAGCAGGCCGCTCGTGTCCCGGTCGAGGCGATGAACCAGCTTCGGCCGCTCGCCCTTGCGCGCCAGGGCATCGAGCATGCCGTCGACATGGCGGGTGGTCTTGGTGCCGCCCTGCACGGCGAGACCCTCGGGCTTGGCCAGCACCACCAGCCGATCGTCATCGTGGATGACGAGACTCTTAATGAAGCGCGCGTCGGCCTCGCTCGGGCCACGACGCTCGGCTGCCGCGGCGAGCTCCATGGGCGGCACGCGGATCGTCTGGCCGGGCTGGACGCGCGTGCCGGCCTCGACCCGCTTGCCGTCGAGGCGAAACTGGCCGGTGCGCAGGAGCTTCTGCAGCTGGACGTGGCCGAGGGTGGGGAAATGCCGCTTGCACCAGCGATCGAAGCGGAGATCGGCCTCGCCGGCGGCCACCACGCGATGGGTGACGCCGCTCACGCCCCGCCCTCCCCCGAGCCGCGCGCGCGGCGCAGGCCCGCCAGATGCTGGAGCTTCTCCTTCAGGCGCTTCTCCAGGCCCTCTTCCGTCGGGTGGTAGAAGGACGGCCGTTCCATGCCTTCGGGGAAGTAGCCCTGGCCAGAGAAATGGTCCGGGGCGTCGTGGTCGTAGGCGTAGCCCTGGCCGTAGCCGAGCGCCTTCATCAGCTTGGTCGGCGCGTTGAGGATGTGGGCGGGTGGCATCAGCGAGCCGTGCTCCTTCGCACTGCGGCGGGCGGCGCCGAAGGCGCGGTAAATGGCGTTCGACTTGGGGGCGAGCGCCAGGTGCACGACCACCTGGGCCAGGGCCAGCTCGCCCTCGGGGCTGCCGAGCCGCTCATAGACCTCGGCCGCGGCGACCGCCTGGACGACCGCCTCGGGCTGGGCCAGGCCGATATCCTCGTTGGCCATGCGGATCATCCGCCGCGCGATGTAGCGCGGGTCCTCGCCGCCCTCGAGCATCCGGCAGAGCCAGTAGAGCGCCGCGTCGGGATCGGAGCCGCGCACCGACTTGTGCAGGGCCGAGATGAGGTTGTAGTGCGCCTCCTGCTGCTTGTCGTAGATCGGCAGGCGGCGGCTGAGCACATGGCCCATGGCCTCGACGTCGAGGGCCGGCTCGGCCGGCAGGTCGGCCAGGCTCTCGGCCATGTTCAAAAGATAGCGGCCGTCGCCATCGGCGAGCTCGGCGAGCCGTGCCCTGGCCGCCGGCTCGAGCGGCAGGGCATGGCCGATCGCCCTCTCCGCCCTGTCCAGGAGCTGCAGCAGCGCCGCCTCGTCGAGGCGGTCGAGCACGACCACGAGGCAGCGGGAGATGAGCGCCGGGTTGAGGGCGAAGGACGGGTTCTCGGTGGTCGCCCCGATCAGGCTCACCGTGCCGGCCTCGACCTCGTGCAGGAGCCCGTCCTGCTGGGCCCGATTGTAGCGGTGGATCTCGTCGATGAAGAGCACCGGGCGGCGACCGGCGGCGGCCAGTCGACGGGCACTCTCGAACGCCTTCCTGAGCTCGGCGACGCCGGACATGACGGCGGAGAGCGGCAGCAGCTCCTGGCCGACCTCCCGGGCCAGCAGGCGGGCGAGCGTGGTCTTGCCGCAGCCGGGCGGACCCCAGAGGATGAGCGAGCCGAGGTTCTTGTGGGCGAGCATCCGGCCGAGCGGCGAATCGGCGGCGAGCGCCGCGTCCTGCCCGACCACATCTTCCAGGGTCTGCGGCCGCAGGCGCTCGGCGAGCGGGGCATGGGCCGTGGCCCTGCGCTTCGCCGGCATCGGCGGCTCGGTCGCGAAGAGATCGGCCTCGGTCATGGCGATCGGCCGCCGCTCAACTGATCGTCAGATCGAAGAGCCGTCCGTCGCGGCGGACGGTCACGACCCAGCGACGCGCGTTCTCGTCGAGCATCCGCTCGAGCTCGGCCGTGCTCGCCACCACCTCGCCGTTGACGGCATGGATCGCGTCGCCCGGCCGCAAGCCCAGCCGGGTCGCGAAGGAACCGCGCTCGATCCCGAGCACAACGACCCCGGAATCGAACGGATCGAGCCCGAGGCCCTGGCTCAGGGCCGGCGAGAGGTTGGCGACGGTGGTGCCGCTGAGCGGCTGGTTGCCGTCGAGCGTGCGCCGATCGGCGGGCGGCTCGGCCGGGGCCGGCCGGAGCGGCAGGTCCAGCGTCAGGCGCTCGCCACGACGCAGCACGGTGAGCGGCACGGTCTGGCCTAGCGGCTCCAGCGCAAGGCGGAAATTGAGGCCGGGCGCGTCGTTGATTTCCACGCCGCCGACGGCCGTCACGACGTCGCCGGGTCGCAGGCCCGCGGCGGCGCCGGCGGCCTTGGGATGGACTCGTTCGATCAGCACCCCCTGCGGCCGGGCGAGGCCGAGCGCGTCCGCCGTGCTGTTGTCGATCGGCGCATACTCCGCCCCGAGCCACGGTCGCTCGGTGCCGGTGCCCTGCTCGATCCCGGCCAGCCGCGCCGCGACCAGGTTGGCCGGGATGGCGAAGCCGATGCCGATCGAGCCGCCGCCGCCGCGGGTGAAGATGGCGGTGTTCACGCCGATCAGCTCGCCGTCCATGGAGACGAGCGCACCGCCGGAGTTGCCGGGGTTGATCGCGGCATCGGTCTGGATGAAGGAGACGTCGCTGCGCCCGCCGGGCGTGGCCCGGGCCGCGGCCGAGACGATGCCGGAGGTCACGGTCTGGCCGATGCCGAACGGGTTGCCGATGGCCAGCACGAGATCGCCGACCTCGATCCTGTCGGAATCGCCGAGCGGCAGGACCGGCAGGTCCTGGCCGGGCTCGATGCGCAGGAATCCCAGATCGCTCAGCTCGTCGGAGAGCACGACCTCGGCCGGGAACTCGCGCCGGTCGCCGAGCACCACGGTGATCGCATCCGCGCCCTCGATGACGTGGCGATTGGTGACGATCAGCCCATCGGCCCGAACGATGACGCCCGAGCCCAGTGAAGCCTGCTCGCGCTGCTGGCGCGGCCGGCCCCGGCCGAACCGGCCGAGATCGCCGAAGAAGTGGCGGAAGATCGGGTCGTCGTAGAACGTGTCGGCTTCGCTCTGGACCGCCGTCCGCCGGGCCGTGACGCTGACCACGGCCGGTGCCGCAGCGCGCACCAGGGGCGCGAAGGAGAGGCGGACGGCCTCGGCGTCCTCCGGCACGACCCGCCGGATCGCCGGATCGGCGGGCGACGCGGCAAAGCTCGTATGGGCGGGTGGTGCCGCGCAGCCGAACCCGGCGACGAGGCAGAGAACGACGAGCAGGGCGCGCGCGAGCGGCGCCCGGCCGCAATCAGGCAGCGACTGCCTCGCCCTCGTCGTCATCGTGCTGCACCGGCCCCGAGTCCTGGCCCTTGGCGTCGACGTCGCGATCGACCAGCTCGATCACCGCCATCGGCGCATTGTCGCCGTAGCGGAAGCCGGCCTTCATGATCCGCACATAGCCGCCCGGGCGCTCCTTGTAGCGCGGGGCGAGCACGTCCATGATCTTGCCCGCCGTCGTTTCGCAGCGCAGCCGGGCGATCAGCAGCCGGCGGCTGTGCAGGTCGCCGCCCCTGCCGAGCGTGATCAACCGCTCGACGATCGGCCGCAGCTCCTTCGCCTTCGGCAGGGTCGTCGTGATCTGCTCGTGCTTGACCAGCGCCTGGACCATGTTCTGGAACATGGCCTGGCGGTGGCTCGCCGTCCTGTTCAGCTTGCGGCCGCTGTTCCCGTGACGCATCGCTCGTTACCCGGCGCGTTGCCGCGCCGGCCTCCTCATCAAAACGGTTCTTCGACCTTGCGAGCCAGCTCCTCGACGTTCTCGGGCGGCCAGCCGGCGACGTCCATGCCCAGATGGAGCCCCATATGCGCCAGCACCTCCTTGATCTCGTTCAAGGACTTGCGGCCGAAGTTGGGGGTCCGGAGCATCTCGCCCTCGGTCTTCTGCACGAGATCGCCGATATAGACGATGTTGTCGTTCTTCAGGCAGTTGGCGGAGCGCACCGACAGCTCCAGCTCGTCCACCTTGCGCAGGAGGTTCGGGTTGAACGGCAGCTCGGGGCGCCGCTCCGCCGCTTGGCCGACATGCGGCTCGTCGAAGTTGATGAACGGCCCGAGCTGGTCCTGGAGGATGCGCGCGGCCAGCGCCACCGCGTCGTCCGAGCTCACCGAGCCGTCGGTCTCGACCTGCATGACCAGCCGGTCATAGTCCGTCTGCTGGCCGACGCGGGCATTGTCGACCCGGTACATCACCTTGCGCACCGGGCTGTAGATGGCGTCGATCGCGATCAGCCCGATCGGCGCATCCTCGGACTTGTTGAGATGCGCCGGGACGTAGCCCTTGCCGCCGGAGATGGTCAGCTCCATCGAGACCTTGCCACCCTCGTCGACGTGGCAGATCACCTGGTCGGGATCCATGATCTCGACGTCGTGGGTGGTCTCGATCATGCCGGCGGTGACCACCTTCGGGCCCTCGGCCTTGAGGTAGACCCGCTTCGGCACGTCGCTGTGCAGACGGACGCCCATCGACTTCAGGTTCAGGACGATGTCGGTGACGTCCTCCCGCACGCCGGGGATCGACGAGAACTCGTGCAGCACGCCGTCGATCTGGATGGCCGAGACGGCGGCACCCTGCAGCGACGACAGCAGCACGCGCCGGAGCGCGTTGCCGATGGTGATGCCGAAACCCCGCTCCAGGGGCTCGACGATGATCGTCGCTTCCCTGTCCGGCCGCCGTCCGGGCTGGATGTTGAGCTTCTGCGGCTTGATCAGCTCCTGCCAGTTTCTTTGGATCACGAGCTACCTCGCAAGTCGGTGTGACGCCCTGTGACGACCGGGCCGTGAGGACGAGGCCATGATATCGAGGCCATGATGACGAAGGTCGCCACGCCAGCTGGTGGCGGTCGGCGACCGTTTGGGGTCGCGAACGAAAGTGTCAGACGCGGCGGCGCTTGCGCGGCCGGCAGCCATTGTGCGGGATCGGCGTGACGTCGCGGATGTTGGTCACGGTGAAGCCCACGGCCTGCAGTGCCCGGAGAGCCGACTCGCGGCCCGAGCCCGGCCCCTTGACCAGCACCTCGATGGTCCGCATGCCGTGCTCCATCGCCTTCTTGCCGGCCGATTCGGCGGCCATCTGCGCGGCGAACGGCGTCGACTTGCGCGAGCCCTTGAAGCCCTGGCTACCGGCGCTCGACCAGGAGATCGCGTTGCCCTGCGCGTCGGCGATGGTGATCATGGTGTTGTTGAACGTGGCGTTGACGTGGGCGATGCCGGAGCTGATGTTCTTGCGCTCGCGGCGTCGAAGCTTGGTGTCCTGCGCCATGGTCTACTTCTTCACCTTCTTCTTGCCGGCGATCGCCTTGGCCGGCCCCTTGCGTGTGCGGGCATTGGTATGGGTGCGCTGGCCACGGACCGGCAGGCCCTTGCGGTGCCGGAGGCCGCGATAGCAGCCGAGGTCCATGAGACGCTTGATGCTCATCGCCATCTCGCGGCGGAGATCGCCCTCGACCTTCAGGTCGCGGTCGATCGCCTCGCGGATGCGCGCGAGCTCGGCATCGCTCAGCGTGTTGACGCGCCGCTCGAACGGCACCTCGCACTGCTGGAGGATCTTCTCGGACGTCGTGCGGCCGACGCCATAGATATAGGTCAAGGCGATCCCGACCGGCTTCTGGGCCGGAACGTTGACACCGGCAATACGCGCCACCAGAGGTTCTCCCAAGCTTGCGAAGACAACGTGCAAGCGGTGCCGGGCTGGAGTTCCAGCCCAGAGCCGCCGGAGTATAGTTCCCGACCTCGGCCTGTCAATCGGCGCTTCGCGACGTCCTGTCGCAGGCACCGACGCCAGGCCTCGGCTCAGGTGCCGGAGGCGCGCCCGGGGGCGAGCGCCGCCTCGATCTCGGCCGCCACCCGGTCCATCGGCTGCATGCCGTCGACCGTGTGGAGGATGCCCTTTTCGGCATAGAAGGGCAGAATGGGCGCGGTCTGCGCCCGGTAGACCTCGAGCCGCTTCTTCAGCGTCTCGACATTGTCGTCGGCGCGGGCCCCGCCGGTTTCCTGGATGCGGTTGGTGATCCGCTCGACCAGCACCGCCTCGTCCACGCGGATCTCGATCACCGCGTCGATCGCCTTGCCCTTGCCCCGCAGCATCGCATCCAGCGCCTCGGCCTGGGCCAGGGTGCGCGGGAAGCCGTCGAGGATGAAGCCGTTGGCGCAGTCCGGCGCATCGATCCGCTCGGCGACGACGCCGCAGATCAGCTCGTCCGAGACGAGCCTGCCCGAGGCCATCACGCTCTCGGCCTCGCGGCCGATGGGAGTGCCGGCCTCGACCGCGGCCCGCAGCATGTCGCCGGTCGAGAGGTGCGCCAAGCCGTGGCCATCACGCAGCCGCGCTGCCTGGGTCCCCTTGCCGGCACCTGGCGGGCCGAACAGCACGAGGTTCATCAGCCACGCCTCCCGCGCAACCGGGATTTCTTGATGAGGCCCTCGTACTGGTGCGCGATCAGGTGCGACTGGATCTGCGCCACCGTGTCCATGGTGACGGCGACCACGATCAGCAGGCTGGTGCCGCCGAAGTAGAACGGGACCGAGTACTGCGAGATCAGGATCTCCGGCATCACGCAGACCGCGGCGAGATAGAGCGCACCCACGGTGGTCAGGCGGGTCAGCACGTAGTCGAGATACTCGGCCGTGCGCTGGCCCGGCCGGATGCCGGGGATGAAGCCGCCATGCTTCTTCAGGTTGTCGGCCGTCTCCTGCGGGTTGAACACGATCGAGGTGTAGAAGAAGGCGAAGAAGACGATCAACCCGACCATGATCAGGATGAAGAGCGGCTGACCGCGGCCGAGCAGGGCACTGACGACCAGCAGCCATTCCGGCGCGCCCGGACCCGAGAAGCTGCCGAGCGTCGCCGGCATGAGCAGCAGGGAGCTGGCGAAGATCGCCGGAATGACTCCCGAGGTGTTGAGCTTCAGGGGCAGATGCGAGCTCTCGCCGCCGAACATCTTGTTGCCCTGCTGGCGCTTCGGATACTGGACGATGATCCGTCGCTGGGCGCGCTCCATGAAGACGATGAAGGCGATGACGGCGAGGCCGCCGATGAGGATGGCGATGATGAAGAGCGGCGACAGCGCACCGGTGCGGCCGAGCTCCAGCATGCTGGCGAGCGCGCTCGGCAGGGTCGCGATGATGCCGGTGAAGATGATCAGCGAGATGCCGTTGCCGATGCCGCGCGCGGTGATCTGCTCACCGAGCCACATCAGGAACATCGTGCCGCCGACGATGGTGATCACCGTCGAGGTGCGGAAGAAGTAGCCCGGCTCGATCACGGCGCTGCCGCCCGGCCCGCCCATCGACTCGAGCCCGACCGAGAGGCCGTAGGCCTGGACGGCGGCGAGCAGGACGGTGAGGTAGCGCGTGTATTGGTTGATCTTCTTGCGACCGGCCTCGCCCTCTTTCTTGAGCTGGGCCACCGACGGCGAGATCGCCGTCATGAGCTGCATGATGATCGAGGCCGAGATGTAGGGCAGGATGCCGAGGGCGAAGATCGACATGCGCTCGAGGGCGCCGCCGGCGAACATGTTGAACATGCCCATGATGCCGCCGGCCTGCTGCGCGAAGATCTGCGCCATCACCTGCGGGTCGATGCCCGGCAGCGGGATGTAGGTGCCGATCCGATAGACGATCAGGCAGCCGACCGCGAACCAGATCCGCCGCTTGAGCTCGGTGGCCTTGGCGAAGGCGCCGAAATTGATGTTCGACGCGAGTTGGTCGGCGACCGACGCCATGCGCGTCCCCTCAGGCCTCGCTGCCGGTGTCGGCAGCCGCTTCGACCGGCGCCCCGCCGAGCAGCACCACCTTGCCGCCCGCCTTCTCGACGGCGGCGATCGCGGCCTTGCTGGCCCCCGTGACCTCGACGGTCACCGCCGCCTTGAGCTCGCCCTTGGCGAGCAGCCGCACCCCGTCGAGCGTGCGCCGGAGCACCCCGGTCTCGACCAGCCGGCCCGCGTCGATCGGCGTCGCCGCGTCGAGCTTGCCGGCATCGAGCGCTGCCTGCAGCGTGCCGAGATTGACGACGACGAAGCTCTGGCGGTTCACATTCTTGAAGCCGCGCTTCGGCAGGCGCCGATAGATCGGCATCTGGCCGCCCTCGAACACCCGCACGGCGCCGCCGCTGCGAGCCTTCTGGCCCTTGTGACCCTTGCCCGCGGTCTTGCCCTTGCCGGAGCCGATGCCACGGCCGAGCCGCTTCGCCTTGTAGCGGGCGCCGGGATTGTCGCGCAGTTCGTTCAAACGCATCAGTTCTGCTCCGACCTCAGGCGCCGTCGGATTCGACGCGCAGGAGGTGTTCGACCTTGCGGATCCGGCCGCGATTGGCCGGGGTGTCGGTGACCTCGCGGCTCCGCCACAGCTTGTTCAGGCCGAGCGAGATCAGGGTTCGCTCCTGATCCGCCGGCCGGCCGATGGGGCTGCCGGTCTGGGTCACCTTGATCGTCTTGGCGGTCTTGCTGGTCTTCGCCATCGCCTCAGGCCTCCGCCGTCGCTTCGGCGCCGGGCTCGCGCTTGCCGATGATGTCGCGCACGTTCTTGCCGCGCTTGGCCGCGACGGTGCGCGGCGAGTTGACGAGCTGCAACGCCTCGAAGGTCGCCTTCACCATGTTGTGCGGATTCGAGGTGCCGAGCGACTTGGAGACGACGTCCTTGACGCCCAGGGCCTCGAGCACGGCGCGCATCGGGCCGCCGGCGATGATGCCGGTGCCGGGCGGCGCGGCGCGCAGCAGCACGCGGCCGGCACCGAAATGCCCGACGATGTCGTGATGCAGGGTGCGGCCCTGGCGCAGCGGCACGCGGATCATGCCGCGCTTCGCCTGCTCGGTCGCCTTCCTGACGGCTTCCGGCACCTCGCGCGCCTTGCCGCTGCCGTAGCCGACCCGGCCCTTGCCGTCGCCGACCACCACCAGCGCCGAGAAGCCGAAGCGCCTGCCGCCCTTCACGACCTTGGCGACGCGGTTGACGTTGACCAGCCGGTCGACGAGCTCTGAATCCTGGCGATCTTCACCGCGCTGTGGACGTGCCATTGGAATTCCCTATACCGCGCTCAAAATGTCAGGCCGCCTTCGCGCGCCGCCTCGGCGAGCGCCTTGACCCGACCATGATACTTGTAGCCGCCACGATCGAACACCACCGATTCGACCCCGGCCGCCCTGGCCTTCTCGGCGAGCAGCTTGCCGACGCGCTGCGCCGCCGCCATGTCGGCGCCGGTCTTCAGCTCGCCACGCAGCGGCTGCTCGAGAGTCGACGCGGCGACCAGCGTGCGGCCGGCCTCATCGTCGATGATCTGGCCGTAGATGTGCTTGCCCGAGCGGAAAACGGAGAGCCGCGGCCGGCCGTTGGCGGCCTGCCGAAGCGCGAAGCGCGTGCGCCGCTGCCGACGCGAGAATCGTTCACTGGCTTTCAGCATGGCTACTTCTTCTTGCCTTCCTTGCGACGGACGACCTCGTCGGAATACCGGACACCCTTGCCCTTGTAGGGCTCCGGCGGGCGGAACGAGCGGATCTCCGCCGCGATCTGCCCGACCCGCTGCCGCTCGAAGCCGGAGATCACGATCGCCGTCGGCGTCTCGCAGGCGATCTTCACCTCCGGCGGCACCGCGAACTTGATGTCGTGGCTGAACCCGAGCTGCAGGTTCAGAATGTTGCCGTCCACGGCAGCGCGGTAGCCGACACCGGAGATATCCAGACGACGGGTGAAGCCCTCGCTGACGCCGGTGACCATGTTCTGCACGAGCGTGCGCGCCAGGCCCCACATCTGCGCGGCGCGTTTGCTCTCGTCGCGCGGCCGGACCGCGAGCGAGCCGTCCTCGAGCGCCACCACCACCTCGCCGGGCAGGGTTTCCTCGAGCGAGCCGAGCTTGCCCTTGACCTTGACCGTCTGGCCGTCGACCGCGATGTCGACGCCCCCCGGAATCGCGACTGGATGCTTGCCGATACGAGACATGATCAGAATACCGTGCAGAGGACTTCGCCGCCGACCTTGGCCTCGCGGGCCTCGGAATCGGACAGCACGCCCCGTGGGGTCGACAGGATGGCGATGCCGAGACCGTTGTAGATCTCCGGCAGCTCGCGCACACCGGCATAGATCCGCCGGCCGGGCTTGGACACCCGGCGAAGCTCCCGGATCACCGGCTCGCCATTGTGATATTTCAGCTCGATCGAGATCTCGGACTTGCCGTCGATCACCTCGTCGGCGACGTAGCCGCGAATATAGCCCTCGCGCTGCAGCACCTCGAGCACGTTCCGCCGCAGGTTCGACGCAGGCGAGCGAACGCTCGCCTTCTGCGCCATCTGCCCGTTGCGGATCCGGGTCAGCATATCGCCGAGTGGGTCGGACATCGCCATTTCAGTACTCCCGGCTCACCAGCTCGACTTCACCACGCCGGGCACCTGGCCTTCAGAGGCGAGGTCCCGAAGCGCGATGCGCGACATGCCGAACTTGCGGTAATAGGCCCGCGGCCGCCCAGTCAGCGTGCAGCGGTTGCGGATGCGCACCCTGGCGCCGTTCCGCGGCAGGGCGGCGAGCTTCAGCACGGCCTCGAAACGCACCTCGGGGTCGCCCTCGCGGTTGGCGATCACGGCCTTCAGCGCCGCCCGCTTGGCGGCCTGCTGAGCGACCATCTCCCGACGGCGCTTGTTCTTCTCGATGGCACTCTTCTTGGCCATTGGGCGATCCTCTCCGTCAGGTCCGAAACGGCATGTCGAACCCCTTGAGAAGCGACAGCGCTTCCGCATCGGTCCTGGCCGTGGTGCAGATGATGATATCCATGCCCCGGATCTCGTCGACCTCGTCGTAATTGATCTCGGGGAAGACGATCTGCTCCTTCAGGCCGAAGGCATAGTTGCCCCGGCCGTCGAAGCTCTTGGGCGAGATGCCGCGGAAGTCCCGGACCCGCGGCAGGGCGATCGTCACCAGCCGGTCGAGGAACTCGTACATCCGCTGGCTGCGCAGCGTGACCTTGGTGCCGATCGGCATGCCTTCGCGCAGCTTGAAGTTGGCGACCGACTTCTTCGCCCGGCAGACCGCCGGCTTCTGCCCGGAGATCTTGGTGAGATCGCCCACCGCGGCGGTCATCTTCTTGCTGTCCGTGACGGCCTTGCCGACCGCCATGTTGATGACGATCTTCTCCAGCCGCGGCACCTGCATGACGTTCTTGTAGCCGTACTGCTCCTGCAGTTGGCCACGCACCACCTCGTCGTAGCGCTGCTTGAAACGAGCCGTCATCACCTCATCCTCAGCGATCGATGATCTCGCCGGACCGCTTCGCGAAGCGGACCTTGCGGCCGTCATCGAGGAACTTGAACCCGATCCGGGTCGGCTTGCCGTCCGTGGGATCGATGTGCGCTACATTGGAGACTTGGATCGGCGCCTCGCGGCTCTCGATCCCGCCGGCCCCACGAGCACTCGGCTTGGTGTGCTTCTTCACCTGCTGAGCACCCTGGACCACCACCCGGTTCTCGGCCGGCAGGACCTTCAGGACCTCGCCTTCCACCCCCTTCGACTTGCCGGCGATCACCACCACCCGGTCGCCCTTGCGAATACGCGCGGCCATCACAAAACCTCCGGGGCGAGGCTGACGATCTTCATGAACCGCTTGGCACGCAGCTCGCGCGTCACGGGGCCGAAGATGCGCGTGCCGATCGGCTCGCCCTGCTTGTTGATGAGCACCGCCGCGTTCTTGTCGAAACGGATCGCCGAGCCGTCGGCCCGGTGGATCTCCTTGGCGGTGCGAACGATGACGGCATGATGCACGTCACCCTTCTTCACCTTGCCGCGCGGGATCGCCTCCTTGACGGCGACGACGATGATGTCGCCGACCGACCCCCAGCGGCGATGCGAGCCACCGAGCACCCGGATGCACTGCACGCGGCGCGCACCCGAATTGTCGGCGACCTCGAGATTGGTCTCGACCTGGATCATCCCCCGCCCCTATTCGCTCGCTGGAGCCGCTTCGGTGGCGGAACCGTCACCGATCACCAACCAGCGCTTGGTCTTGGAAAGCGGGCGGCATTCCTCGATGCGCACCTTGGCGCCGATCGGCACCGCGTTGCTCTCATCGTGCGCCGCGTAGCGCTTCGAGCGCCGGATATACTTCTTGTAGAGCGGGTGCATGAAACGGCGCTCGACCTTGACGATCACCGTCTTCTCACCCTTGTCGCTGACCACGACACCCTGCAACACGCGCTTCGGCATGGTCCTCTCCTAGCCCGCGCCGCCGGCGGCACGCCGTTCGTGCAGCACCGTCTTGATGCGGGCAATGTCGCGTCGCACCACGCTCATCCGCGCCGTGCCCTCGAGCTGGCCGGTGGCGCGCTGGAAGCGCAGGTTGAACTGTTCCTTCTTCAGCTGCAGCAACCGATCGCTGAGCTGGTCGACTGTCTCGGCGCGCATGTCACTCGCGTTCATGCCGCGTCCTCCTGCACTCGGTGCACGAAGCGGGTGCCGATCGGCAGCTTGGCCGAGGCGCGCTGAAGCGCCTCCTCGGCGAGCTGATGCGGCACGCCGTCGATCTCGAACATGATGCGGCCGCGCTGCACGGGGGCCACCCAGAACTCGACCGAGCCCTTGCCCTTGCCCATGCGCACCTCGGCCGGCTTCTTCGACACCGGCTTGGCCGGGAAGATCCGGATCCAGACCCGGCCGGCACGCTTCAGATGGCGGGTGATCGCCCGCCGCGCCGCCTCGATCTGGCGCGCCGTGATCCGCCCGCCTTCCGTCGCCTTCATGCCGAAGGCGCCGAAGTTCAGCTCGGCCCCGCCTTTGGTCATGCCGCGCACGCGGCCCTTGTGGGCCTTGCGGAATTTGGTTCGTTTCGGCTGCAACATCTCTGAATTCCCAAGCCCTCAGGCGCGTCCCGGATTCTGCTCGTTGAAGCGTTGGTCGAAGGCCATCGGGTCGTGCTCCATGATCTCGCCGCGGAACACCCAGACCTTCACGCCGCACGTGCCATAGGGCGTGTGCGACGTCGCCTTGCCGAAATCGATGTTGGCGCGCAGCGTGTGCAGCGGCACCCGGCCCTCGCGATACCACTCCGTCCGCGCAATCTCGGCACCGCCGAGACGACCGCCGCAGGTCACCCGGATGCCCTGGGCGCCGAGCCGCATGGCCGACTGCACGGCCCGCTTCATGGCGCGCCGGAACGTGACCCGGCGGGCGAGCTGCTGGGCGATGTTCTCGGCGACCAGCCGCGCGTCGAGCTCCGGCTTCCTGATCTCGACGATGTTGAGATGCACCTCGCCACCGCAGAGCTTCGCCAGGTCGCGCCGGAGATTCTCGATCTCCTGGCCCTTCTTGCCGATGACCACGCCGGGCCTCGCCGAGTAGATGGTGACCCGGGCCTTCTTCGCCGGCCGCTCGATGACGATGCGGCTGACACCCGCCTGGGCCAGCCGCTTCATCAGGAAGCGGCGGATCTCGACGTCGTCGGCGAGCAGCTGGGCGTAGTCGCGATCGGCGTACCAGCGCGAATCCCAGGTGCGGTTGATGCCGACGCGCAGGCCGACCGGATTGACCTTCTGCCCCATCAGGCGGCCTCCTCTTGCTCGGCCCGCTCCTGCACGACGATGCGCAGCTGGCTGAAATGCTTGACGACGCGACCGGCCCGGCCACGGGCACGCGGCTTGAAGCGCTTCATGACGAGCCGCTTGCCGACACTCGCCTCGGCGACGTAGAGCCGGTCGACGTCGAGCGCGTGGTTGTTCTCGGCATTGGCCACGGCCGACTGCAGTGCCTTGAACACCACCTCCGACACGCGCTTGCGATTGAACTCGAGCGCCACCAGCGCCTTGTCCACCTTCATCCCGTTGATCATCCCGGCCAGGAGGCCGAGCTTCTGCGGGCTCGAGCGGACGAGGGTGGCGACCGCCATGGCCTCGTTGTCGGCGAGGCGCCGCTCCTGCTTCGGCTTGCCCATGGCTATTTCCTTCTCGCCTTCTTGTCGGCGCCGTGCCCCGTATAGGTGCGCGTCGGCGAGAACTCGCCGAGCTTGTGCCCGACCATGTTCTCGGTGACGTAGACCGGCACGAATTTCTTGCCGTTGTAGACGGCGAAGGTCAGGCCGACGAAATCCGGCATGATCGTCGAGCGTCGCGACCAGGTCTTGATGATCTCGTTGCGGCCCGAGGACCGCGCCTTCTCGACCTTGTCGAAGAGATAGCCGTCGACGAACGGGCCCTTCCAGACGGAACGGGGCATGCTCAGCCTCCTCTCTTCTTGGCTTTGTGGCGGCTGCGAATGATCATGCCCTGCGTCTTCTTGTTGCTCCGGGTGCGCGTGCCCTTGGTGTCCTTGCCCCAGGGCGTCACCGGATGCCGGCCGCCCGAGGTGCGGCCCTCGCCGCCGCCATGCGGGTGATCGACCGGGTTCATGGCGACACCACGGACATGCGGCCGCTTGCCCAGCCAGCGCTTGCGACCAGCCTTGCCGTAATTGATGTTCTGGTGATCGGGGTTCGACACCGCGCCAATGCTCGCCATGCAGGTCGAATGCACGCGGCGGATCTCGCCCGAGCCCAGGCGAACCTGGGTGTAGTCGCCGTCGCGGCCGACGATCTGCGCGTAGGAGCCGGCCGAACGGGCGATCTGGCCGCCCTTGCCCGGCTTCAGCTCGACATTGTGGATCACCGTGCCGATCGGGATGGCGCGGACCGGGGCCGCGTTGCCCGGCTTCACGTCGACCCGCTCGCCGGCGATCACCTTGTCGCCGGCCTGCAGCCGCTGCGGTGCCAGGATGTAGGCCTGCTCGCCGTCCTCGTAGCCGATCAGCGCGATGAACGCCGTGCGGTTGGGATCGTACTCGAGCCGCTCGACCGTCCCGTTGACGCCGAACTTGCGCCGCTTGAAGTCGACCATGCGATAGGCGCGCTTGTGCCCGCCACCGATATAGCGCGCCGTCGTGCGGCCGTGATTGTTGCGGCCGCCGGACTTGGTCAGCCCTTCGGTCAGCTTCTTGACCGGCTTGCCCTTCCACAGGGCAGAGCGGTCCACGGTGACGAGCTGTCGCCGCGAAGGACTGGTCGGGTTGTACTGCTTGAGCGCCATCGCCGGTCCCTCAGATGCCGGTCGTCACGTCGATCGCCTGGCCATCGGCCAGCGTGACGAACGCCTTCTTGATGTCGTTCCGCTTGCCCGGTCGGCCGCGGAACCGCTTGGTCTTGCCCTTCTGCACGAGCGTGTTCACCGCCGTCACCTTGACGCCGAAGATGCTCTCCACGGCTTCCTTGATCTCGCCCTTGTCGGCGTCGAGCCGGACCTTGAAGACCACCTGGCCGTTCTCGGAGACCCGGGTCGCCTTCTCGGTGATCACCGGGGCCACGATCACGTCGTAATTGCGCGCCGTCGTCATGCTAGGCGCTCCTCGAGCAGCTTCGCCGCGTCCCGGGTCAGGACCAGCACGTCGCGCCGCAGGATGTCGTAGACGTTGGCACCCTCCTGCGGCAGCAGGTCGATGGTCGGCAGATTGCGCGAGGCGAGCGCGAAGTTGCGCTCGGGCTCGCCGGCCACCACGAAGAGAGCGGAGCCGAGGCCCAGCTTGTCGAGCACGCCGCCCATCAGCCTGGTCTTGGGCTCGGTCAGCGCCGCCTCGTCCAGGACGATGAGCTGCCCGGCCCCGGCCTTGGCCGAGAGCGCGCAGCGCAGGCCGAGCTTCCGCAGCTTCTTGGTCAGGTCGGTGCTGTGATCGCGCGGCGTCGGCCCGAAGGCGCGACCACCGGTGCGGAAGATGTTGGCCCGCTTGCTGCCGTGGCGCGCGCGGCCCGTCCCCTTCTGCTTGTAGATCTTGGCCGTCGAGCCACTGACCTCGCCCCGGGTCTTGATCTTGTGGGTCCCGGCGCGGCGCTTGGCGAGCTGCCAGGTCACCACCCGGTGCAGGATGTCGCGGCGCACCGGCACGGCGAAGACGGCGTCGTTCAGCTCGGTAGAGCCGACCACCTCGCCCGCCAGGTTCTTGACGTCGACCTGCATGACTATTCCCCGCCCTCTTCGGCGACGATGGCTTCCATCGCCTCGCCGGCCCTGACCACGGCCGCCGGGAACGGCGCATCCTTCGGCAGGGCCTTCTTCACGGCGTCGGTGACCCGAAGCCAGCTGCCCTTGGCACCCGGGACACCGCCCCGGATGAGGATCAGGCCCTGGTCCGGATCGACGCCGAAGACCTCGAGGTTCTGCACCGTCACATTGCGATGGCCCATGTGGCCGGCCATCTTCTTGCCCTTGAACACCCGGCCCGGATCCTGCCGCTGGCCGGTCGAGCCGTGGCTGCGATGCGACACCGACACGCCGTGGCTGGCCCTGAGACCGGAGAAATTGTGCCGCTTCATCGCACCCGCGAAGCCCTTGCCGATGCTCAGCCCGGCGACGTCGACGAACTGCCCGGCGACGAAGTGGCCGACATGAACCCTCTCGCCGACCCCGAGCAAGGCATCCTCCGCCACCCGGAACTCGGCGACCTCGGCCTTGGGCTCGACCTTCGCCTTGGCGAAATGGCCGCGCATCGGCTTGGTGACGTTCTTCGGCTTCGCCTTGCCGGCACCGAGCTGGACGGCGGTGTAGCCATCCTTCTCGACCGTCCGCACGGCCACGACCTCACAGTCGTCGACCTTGAGCACGGTGACCGGAATGTGGCTGCCGTCGACCCCGAAGAGCCTCGTCATGCCCATCTTCCGGGCGATCATCCCCGTTCGCATCGAATTCGCCTCAGAGCTTGATCTCGACGTCGACACCCGAGGCGAGGTCGAGCTTCATCAGCGCGTCCACGGTCTGGGGGGTCGGGTCGACGATGTCGAGGAGCCGCTTGTGGGTCCGGATCTCGAACTGCTCACGGCTCTTCTTGTCGACGTGCGGTCCACGGTTCACGGTGAACCGCTCGATTCGGTTGGGCAGCGGGATCGGGCCGCGCACCCGCGCACCGGTCCGCTTCGCCGTGCCGACGATCTCGCGCACCGACTGGTCGAGCACGCGATGATCGAACGCCTTCAGGCGAATTCTGATGTTCTGCGTTTCCATGACGGACCTGTCCCGCTAACCCGCTATCGGTTTCAGCTGATGATTTCGGCGACGACGCCGGCGCCGACGGTGC
>ERZ795053.3049-NODE-3049-length-19510-cov-10.581136_pt1 | contig 19510 bp, 13 predicted proteins | sample MGYA00375137_ERZ795053 | MGnify/ENA primary metagenome ERZ795053 (study PRJEB30182, sample SAMN05720284) | activated sludge metagenome | isolation source: Anaerobic digester | place: Hong Kong | collected 2014-12-17 ...
GAGGCGGAGGCCGGGTCCGATCTGGATGCGCTTCTGGCGGGGGATGACGGCGATGCGGCGCTGGACGCCTTGCTTGGCGCCATACCGGACGCTACAGGGCCGGACGCAGCGGGGCCGGACGCGGCGGGGCCAGGCGGCGCGGGCTCCGATCTTGATGCGCTATTGGCCGATGACGACGGGGATGCCGCGCTGAACGCTCTCTTGGCTGCGGGCGGTGGGGACGCGGGGGGCGCGCCGGATGAACCGGCCGGGTCCGATCCCGCCGGCACGGACACGAACACGGACGCGGCGCTTGCCGCGCTGCTTGGCGGCAACGATGGCGACGCCGGTCTTGATGCGCTTCTGGGCGCGGTCGACGATGCGCCGGGGTCGGACCTCGACGCCCTGCTGACCGGGGACGACGACCTGGACGCCCTTCTGGCGGGCACCCTGGACGGGGATACGGCCATCGGCGGCGATGATGGCGCGAGCCTGTCCGATGCGCCCGATGGCGCCGGCGATACGGACCTCGACGCCCTGCTGGCCGGCGATGACGACGCCGGTCTTGATGCGCTTCTGGGCGCGATCGGCTCGGATGAGGACATGCCAGCCCCGGCGGCAGAGGGCGAGGCGAACGAAACGGAGGACGAGATGTCCGCGATCCCGGGCGACGGCGCAGGCGATGAACGCAAAGTGGACCAGCCCTTCGGGTTCATCTCAGCCCCCCGCCCGGCGCCGGAGGATCTGCGGCGGACGGGCTTTCGCATGGCGATCTTCGGCGATTTCACCGGACGCGCCGCCCGCGGCCTGATCGAGACGGGCGACGCACTTGCCGCCCGCCGCGCGATCCCGCTGGATGTCGATACGGTCGAAGAGGTGATCGAAGGCTTCGCGACCGATCTTGTCCTTCCCGTCGGCCCGGACGGGGCGGGAATCCGCGTCAGCCTGAAGGAATTGGACGCCCTTCACCCCGACGAGCTTTTCGACAACGTGGAAATCTTCGCGGGCATATCGGGCCTCCGCCAGCGGCTGAAAAGCGCGTCGCTCGCGCCCGCCGCGCTTGACCAGCTTCGCAAATGGGGCGAGGCGCACGGCCAGCGGCTGGCGCCCCCCCGGCGCAAGTCTGCGGGGTCTTCGGTGCCGGCAAACCTGAAGCTCGGGGCGTTCCAGCAGCTGATCGGCGACAGCGGCGGGCGGCTGACACAGGCTTCGCCCATCGACGACATGGTCGCGCGCATCATCGGCCCCCATGTGGTCGAGGCGCCGAATCCCGACGCGGCGGCGATGCTGACGGCGGTGGACGACGCGCTTTCTTCGGCGATGCGGCTGATCCTGCACCACCCCGAATTCCAGTCGGTCGAGGCGCTGTGGCGGTCGCTCGATTTCCTCGCGCGCCGGATCGAGACGGACACGAAGCTGACGATCGACCTTTACGATGTTTCGGCCGAGGAACTGGCGGTCGATCTTGCGGCAGGGGACGACCTTTCGGAAAGCGGCCTGCTGAAGCTTCTGGCGGACCGCCCCCTGGGCGAGGAAGGACCGGGCGGCTATTCCGCGCTTTTCGGTCTTTACACTTTCGAGGAAACGCCGCCCCACGCCGAACTTCTGGCCCGCGTCGCACAGGTCGCCGCGCATGTGGACGCGCCCTTCTTCACCGCGATTTCCCCCGGTTTTCTCGATGTCGCGAAGGAAGACCGCCACCCGCTTGTCGCGAAGGCCTGGGATACACTGCGCGGCCTGCCGGAGGCCGCATACCTTGGCATCGCCTCGCCGCGGTTCCTGCTGCGCCGTCCCTACGGGCAGCGGACCGAACCCGTCGATGCCTTCGATTTCGAGGAGTTCACAGAGAGCGAAGGGATGTCCGGCATGCTCTGGGCGAACCCGGTCCTGCTGGTCGCCGTCCTTCTGGGGGCAGGCTGGTCGAAGCACGGCAAAGAGATGAGCCTCGGGTCGGTGATGTCGATCAACGACATCCCCTTCCATTTCGTGCGCGACCGTCACGGGGATCAGGTCGCGCTGCCGCATACCGAACGCAACCTGACCACGTCCAAGGTCCGCGATGTCGTGACGCGCGGCTTCCAGCCGGTGCTGTCGATCCGGGGCCGCGACGAGATCCGCCTTGGCTCGTTCCAGTCGCTTGCCGGAGAGGAGATTCGCGGACGCTGGACCGGCGTTCCCATGCCGCCCAAAGCGCCGCCGCCGGTCACGCCGGCCGCCGCCGCGCGGCCCGCCGATATCGAGATGGAGATCGCTGCCCCTGGGGATGACGGCGGCGCGGACCTCGATGCCCTGCTGGCCGGGCTCGGGTCCGACGCGGGCGAGGGGGAGGGCGGCGACGCCGACCTTGACGCGCTTCTGGCCGGTCTGGGCGGCGCGGACGACACCGGGGGCGACGACGCGGATCTTGACGCGCTGCTGGCCGGTTTCGACGATGCCGGGACCGGGCCTTCGGATGACGGCGGGATGGACCCCGAACTTGCCGCCTTGCTGGAGGGATTGTGATGACGTCGCCAGGCACGCCGGAACCCCGTATGGTACTCTTGAAGATCAACGAGACCTACTGGCTTTACGAGGGGGAGGAATATCTTTCCCCGATGCTGAAGGGCGGCGGCTATTTCCCGACGCCGGTGATCTGCTACCGGTTCGAGGATCATATCGGGCTGCGCGCCTTCGTCGGGGCGGGGCGGCCCATGACCGATTTCTGGGGGATCAACCCCGACATCGTGGATCGGCTGCGCCGAGACGAACATCTTTTGGAAAGTGAACCGCCGCTCGATTGATCGGGACGCCACGGCAGGAGGAACTTGGAATGAGTGATACCGGATTTGAGAACCGCATGGTGCGGATGAAGTCCGTCTTTGCCGACGACGAGGTTTTCCTCAAATCCGCGGTGGTCGAGGAAGGGTTGAGCCAGCTGTCCGAAATGACGGTGGAATTCCTCGCCAAGGACCGTAATCTAAACTTGGCGGACGTGGCCGGCACGCGGATCACCGTCTTCGTCGAATGCGAGAACGCGAGCGACCGCCAGTTCACCGGCATCTGCACCGCTGTCCGGTTCATCGGGCTTTACCAGGGCTACGGCCATTTCGAGGCGAAGGTGCGCCCCTGGCCCTGGTTCCTGACGCGCCGGCGCGACAACCGGATATTCCAGTCGAAATCCGCGATCGACATCATCAAGGACGTGTTTTCCGCCGCCGGTTTCCCCGATTTCAAGGATTCGACCTCGTCGAGCTATTTCGAACGCGTCTACTGCGTACAATATCGCGAAAGCGATTTCGATTTCATCTCCCGCCTCATGGAGGAGGAGGGGATCTATTACTTCTTCGAATATGCCGACGAGAAGGAAACGCTTGTCCTGGCCGACGGCGCGGGCGCGCATTCCGCCGTCGAGAACGCCGCCGAGATCGAGTTCCACTTCCGCGAGGCGAACTACCGCCGCCGGCTCGACCATATCTTCGAATGGGCCCCGGGCGAACGGATCGTGCCGGGCAAGGTCACGATGACCGACTACAACTTCATTACGCCCAGCGCCGACCTGAAAAGCGTCACCTCGATCCAGAAGGGAAGCCATTCCCACAAGAGCTACGAGATCTACGAATATCCGGGCCATCATGAAGACGCGAATGGCGGCACGGCGCGCACCCGTGTGACGATGGAGGGCGAGGTCGCCGAATACAAGCACTGGCGCGCGGTCGGCAACGTGCGCACCCTTGCGACCGGTGCGACCTTCACGCTGAAGAACCATCCCCGGTCCAGCGAAAACGCCGAATACCTCATCACCCGCACCGTTCACCAGCTCAGGATCGAGACGGACTACGACGATGACGAGATGAAGAAACCTCTCATCGAACGGACCGGCACGCAGGTGACCGAGGATATGGTCGATACCTACCGCTGCATCTTCGAGACGATCCCCAAGTCAACGCAGTTCCGGGCGCCGAAGAAGACGGCATGGCCCGAGATCGCCGGGATGCACACCGCCGTCGTGGTCGGCCCGTCGGGCGAAGAGATCCACACCGACGAATACGGGCGCATCAAGGTGCAGTTTCACTGGGACCGCGTCGGAGAGCACAACGAGAACTCGACCTGCTGGGTCCGATGCGTGATGCCCTGGACGGGCAGCAGCTGGGGCATGATCTCGATCCCGCGCATCGGTCAGGAAGTCGCCATCATGTTCGAGGAAGGCGACCCTGACCGGCCGATCTGCACCGGCATGCTCTACAACGCCGAAACGATGCCGCCCTACACGCTGCCGGAAAACATGACCCAGACCGGGATCAAGACGCGCAGCAGCAAGGAGGGGGGCGCGGACAACTTCAACGAGCTTGTCTTCGAGGACAAGAAGGACGCAGAGTTCGTCCGGCTCCAGTCCGAGAAGGACTATGTCGAGATCATCAAGAACAACGCCACCATCACCATCGGGATGGAAAAGAAGGACGCGGGCGACTACACTCAGACGATCTACAACAACCGCACCGAAACGGTGAAGCAGGGCGACAGCACCTTCACCGTCGAGACCGGCAACGAGATCCGCAGCATCGCCACCGACCAGACCGAGGATATCGGCAACGATGTGACACGCAGCGTCGGCAACGACCGGACCGAAACGATCGGCAACGACCACACCGAGGAAGTCGGCAACAACCAGTCCATCACGGTGAACAACGACAGCACCGTCAGCATCGGCAACAACCTGACCGAGGAGGTCGGGTCCAATATCACCATCGACGCCGGTCAGAAGATTACCATGTCGGCCGGGATGGAGATCCTGCTGAAGGTCGGATCGAATTCGGTCAAGATCGACCAGAGTGGCGTGACCATCAAGGGAACGGTGGTCAAGATCGAGGGCGCCGCCATGTTCGAGGCGAAATCGCCGATGAGCACCGTCAAGGGCGATGGGTTGCTGACGCTCAAGGGCGGCATCACCATGATCAACTGAGGGCATCATGAGCGAACGTTTTGCAGATCTGAAGAAGATCCCGAAGGAACCGGCCGCGCGGATGCTGGCGATGGCCAATGCCAAACTGAAAACCAAGCTGGCGCTGCCGGTCAGCGCCCCCGTCCAGACCGTGCTGGAGGCGCTGGAGGCCGAAGGCGCGACGGTCGACATCCTGCGGCTTTTCTCGGTCGCGCTACCGGCGCGCGAAAGGGTATGGTGGGCCTGTCTGGCGGCGCGTGACTACATCGGGGAGGCGCCAGAGAACAACACCCCGTCGCTTGCCGCAGCCGAAGCATGGGTCTTCAAGCCGAACGAGGAAAACTGCGAACGCGCCCGCGCAACGCTCGATACCGCAGAGGTGGACGACGATACGGTCTATTGCGCCAATGCGGTGGTCTTTGCCGATGGCACGCTTGGTCCGGGTGAGCTGAAGCATCATCCCGGACCTGTCGGCGCATCGGAGGTCTCGGCGTTCGCCATGAACATCGTGGCTTTGGGCAAGCACGCTGATATGATTGAGAAATACGGTCAACGGCTGATCGACCGGGCCGTGGATATCGCGCGCGGCGGCAGTGGCCGCGTCGCGGCCGCCGCAGCCGAACCACAGGAGGGCTAGATGGGGTTTCCGCAAGCGCGCCTGACGGACGTTCACGCCTGTATGGCGCCGTCGATCCCGCCGCCACCGATCCTGCCGGTGCCGATCCCTATCGCGTCACCCGGAGCGCCGACCGTTCTGGTCGGCTGCTTGCCCGCGGCACGGCTGAGCGACATCACCGCGGCAGTGCCGCCGCATCCGGTCATCAAGGGCTCGGCCACGGTGCTGATCTGCAACCTTCCGGCGGCCCGGGTGCTTGACAACTGCGGCTGCGGCGGGCCGATAGTGATGGGTTGTTTTACGGTATTGACGGGCGGTTAAGATAGAAGAATGGCAGTTACGCTCAGATTCCAGTCCACAGGGATGATACCCGGCCAGGCGCAGCCGGTGCAGATGCTTGGCACAAGCCTCACCATCGGGCGCGGTCCCGAGAATGACCTGGTGTTGCCCGATCCGGACCGGTTGATTTCCAAGCGGCATTGCGTGATCGAGGATCACAACGGCAACGTGGTGGTCGTCGACCTGTCGACCAACGGGACATTCCTGAACTACGGCAAGGTGGCGCTTGGCAATGTGCCGACGCCCCTGAACGATGGCGATATCCTCAGCCTCGGGGGGTACGAGCTCCTGGTCAGTTTCGGCCAGGCGCAGCGCGATCCGATGGCGCAGATCCCCGATCCGCTGTCCGACGGACCGGTTTCGCACGGCCAGGCCGGCCGCGCGCCCGATCCGCTGGCGCTTCTGGAAGACGGGCATGGCGGGGCCAAGGGCGATTTCCTTGACGACCTGCTCGGGTCGTCGCAGCCGACCGGCCCGCGAGGGGTGAAACGTCAGGAACCCGACGATCCTCTGCTGCCGCCGCTCGGCGAGAACGACCTTTTGGCCCCGGCACCGCAACCGGACTGGGAAGGCCCCGCGCAGAAGTATCACAACCCCTCGGTCCAGGATGCGTTTTCGGCGTCGAAACGCGCCTCGATCATCCCCGACGACTGGGACGAGGATTTCCTGGCGCCGGGCGCGCCGCAAAAGCCTGCCGCGCGGCCCGCGCCTGCACCCGCCCCGCCGCCTGTCCCGGCGCCGCCTGCCGCCGCGCCCGCCGCGACGATCCCGGATTTCGACGACGATTTCCTGAGCCCTTCCGCGCCGGAACCCGCAGCGCCGACCAGGTCCGCACCGTCCTCCGCACCCCCGGACCGGCAAGCGCCGGTCCCTCCAGCGCCGCCCGAGGCGCCTTTGGCCGCCCCCGCCGGCCCCTCTGACCCGTTCGTGGAGGAGGCGGACGCGGACAGCCCGCCCGCGCCGCAGGCACCCGAGGCCCCGAAACCGGCTGCCGCCCCGGCGCCAGCCCCCGCATCGGCAGTGCCCGCAGCGGCGCCTTCCGTGTCCGATGTGGCCGCGGTGCAGGCGTTCCTTCAGGCAATGGGTCTGACCGACCTGGCGCTGAAGGAAGAAGACCTGTCCGCCACCATGGGCCGGATGGGCGCCGTTCTGAAACTGATGATCGAGGGGATCCGGGAAATCCTGATGACCCGCACCTCGATCAAGGGTGAGTTCCGCATCAACCAGACCATGATCAGCGCGGGGGGCAACAACCCGCTGAAATTCTCGATCAGCCCCGAACAGGCGGTCGAGGCGATGGTGAAGCCGACCGCCAAGGGCTATCTCGATGCCTCGGCCGCGACCGAACAGGCGCTGAAGGACATCAAGGCGCACGAGGTCGCGATGGTCACCGGTATGGAGGCGGCGCTGAAGGGTGTGCTGAAACGGCTCGACCCCAGGGCGCTGGAGGAAAAGATCCAGGGCGGGGGCGGGATCGGGGATTTCCTGAAGGGCAAGAAGGCCCGCTACTGGGAAGTCTACGAGAAGATGTATGCGGAAATATCGGATCAGGCGGAGAACGATTTCCACGATCTCTTCGCGCGGGAATTCGCGCGCGCCTATCAGGAACAACTGGACCGGCTCAAGTAGGCCGGTCCCTGTCGAAGTCATTTTCGCCGGCCCGGCCGGCAAAGGAAAACGGGGAGAATAGCGTTTGTCCTGGGAAAGCAAGGTTCTGTGGACCGAAGGCCTGTTCCTTCAGCCGCATCATTTCCAGCAGTCCGACCGCTATGCCGAGGCGCTCGTCTCCGGGCTCGCGCGGCGGATCGCGCCCTATGTCTGGGGCTGTTCGACGCTCGAGATCGACGACGAACTGCTCAAGATCGGCAAGTTCGCGATCCGCACCTGTTCGGGGATCACCCCCGACGGCGCGATCTTCCGCGTGCCGCAGGTGGAGGATCACCCGGTCGCGCTGGAAGTGCCGGAATCGGTGAAGGACTGCGTGGTCTACCTGACCGTCCCGTCCCGCCGCGCCGGCGCGGTCGAGGTGGACCTGTCCGGCGCCGAACAATCCGCCAGCCGCTACAAGCCCGCCGAGGTGGAGGTGATGGATTCCATGGGCCGCGACCGCAAGGCCGCGACCATCGGCGTGGCGAAGCTGCGCCTGTCCTTCGCGCTGGCGGTCGATGACCTCGCCGACCGGCTGGTCATCCCCGTCGCCCGCATCATCGAGGTGAAGTCCGACCGCGAGATCGTGCTGGACCGCGGCTTCATCGCCTCGGCGATCGACATGCGCGCGGCCCCGCCCCTGAACGATTTCATGCGCGAGATCGAGGGGCTTCTGGCGCACCGGATGGTGGCGCTTGCCGGGCGCCTGGCCGAGGGCGGGGGCAAGGGTGTCGCGGATGTGTCCGACTTCCTGCTTCTGACCGTGGTCAACCGGGCGCTGCCGGTCTTCCGCCACATGCTGTCGATCGAAAACGTGCATCCCGAACGGGCCTACCGCGAATGCGTGGCGCTGGCGGGCGAACTGGCGTCCTTCATGGCGGGCGAAAAGCACCCTCCGGAATTCCCGCCCTACCGCCACGCGGAACTGACATCGACCTTCAACCCGGTCATCCGCACGCTCAGGCAGTACCTGTCCTCGGTGATCGAACAGACCGCGGTGGCGATCCCGCTTGATCCGCGCAAGTACGGCATCAGCGTCGGCGTCATCGCCGACCGCAAGCTGATCAACCGCGCGGGCTTCGTCCTGGCGGTGAAGGCGGACATGCCGGCCGAAACGGTCCGGCGCCATTTCTCCGGCCACGCCAAGATCGGCCCGGTGGAAGAGATCCGGCAACTGGTGAACTCTGCCCTGCCGGGGATCACGCTGCGCCCGCTGCCGGTCGCACCGCGCCAGATCCCTTTCCACGCAGGCGTCGTCTATTTCGAACTGGACAGCGAAAGCGCATACTGGGGCAAGATGACCACCTCGGGCGGGATCGCCGTGCATGTGTCGGGCGATTACCCCGGGCTCTCGATGGAGCTTTGGGCGATCCGGCAGGGCTGAGGAAGGGAAGGACGAGAGATGTCGAACAAGGATCCCTTTGCCGAACCCAACGACAACGAACGGACGGTGATCCGGCCCAACCCGGGGGGCAGGCGTCCGGCGGGCGGGATCGCCCCGACGCCGCCGGGCTATCCCCCGCAACCGGGCTACCCGCCCCAGGGCGCCTATCCCGGCCAGCCCCAGCCGCCGCAGCAGCCCGCGCCCGGCGGACAGGACGCGATGGCCGACCCGATGTCCTATGGCGTGCCCCAGCATGCGCAGGCTGCGCCGGCGGCCGGGCCACGTCAGGACGCGGACGGAGAGGCGGCGCTTGCCCTGTCGATGACGGGGATGAACACGCTCAATGCCTGTGCCGCGACGCTTTTTTCGCTGATCGGGCGCATCCGCAACCGGGCGCAGCACATGGATGCCGACAAGCTGCGCCAAAGCGTGATCGCCGAGGTCCGCGCCTTCGAGAACCGCGCGCTTCAGGCCGGGATCGAGGCGCAGACGGTCAAGGTCGCGCGCTACGCGCTTTGCGCGACGCTGGACGACGTGGTCCTGAACACACCCTGGGGCGGGCAGTCGTCATGGGCGGTGCAGTCGATGGTCGCGACCTTCCACCGCGAGACGGTGGGCGGCGACCGTTTCTATGATCTTCTCGCGCGGCTCGAACAGGCGCCGGGCCCGAATATCGACATGCTCGAATTCCTCTACATGTGCCTGTCGCTCGGGTTCGAGGGGCGGCTGCGGGTCGAACAGGGCGGGTCCGACAAGCATCTGCAGATCCGCAACGGCCTTGCCCGGATCATCCGAGGCCAGCGCGGACCGGTGGAACGCGACCTGTCGCCCCATTGGGAAGGGCTCGACATGCCGCACAAGCCGCTGTCGGCCTGGAAGGCGGTCTGGATTGCCGCCGGGGTTGCGACGGTGGTGATGGGGCTTGGCTACGCGGGGCTTTCCTATGCGCTTGGCGTGCGATCCGAACGCCTGATCGGGCAGTTGTCGGCGCTGGAATCCACAGTGGTACCCGAATTGCAGCGCCGCGCGCCACCACCCCCGCCGCCCCCACCGCAGCCCGAAAGCGAATCCGTCAAGGTGGCGGAGTTCCTCAAGCCCGAGATCGAGGAGGGCCTCGTCACGGTGATCGAGAAAGGCAACGTGGTGACGGTGCGCATCGCCGGCGCGGGCATGTTCGGGTCCGGTTCGGATCAGGTGAAGGACGAATTCCTTCCCAAGCTTGCGCGCGTGGCGACCGCGCTGAACGACAGCAAGGGGCCGATCATCGTGGTCGGGCATTCCGACAACGTGCCGATCAAGTCGTCGCGCTTCCCGTCGAACATGCACCTGTCGCTGGCCCGGGCGGAAAGCGTGATGAAGGTGATGGCGCTTGGCCTGACCGACACCGCGCGGATGACCGCCGAGGGGCGGGCCGACAAGGAACCCATCGAACCCAACGACACCAAAGAGGGGCGGGCCAAGAACCGCCGCATCGAGGTCCTTCTGGTGAAGGCTGACGGCTAATGATCTTTCGCAGAATACGCCATGTCCTCGGGACGCTGAACTTCGTCATCCTGCTTCTGGCGGCAATCTTCGGCGCCTGCCTGTGGTATTTCGGCCCGCTCCTGCATTGGGGCGACTGGCGGCCGCTCGATACGGTCACCGCGCGCGTCGTGGCAATCGTCGTCGTGGTCGTGCTGGCCTTCCTGATCATCGTGCTGCGCTGGTTCTTCCGCCGCCGCCGCAACCGCAAGATGGAAGAAGACCTGACCGCGGTCGAGGCAGAGCCCGACATGACCGCGCAGGAACTTGCCGAACTGCGCGACAAGATGAAGGAGGCGCTTGGCACGCTGCGCAAGTCGAAGGTCGGCCGCCGGCATCTTTACGAACTTCCCTGGTACGTCATGATCGGCCCGCCGGGCGCGGGCAAGACCACGGCCATCGTCAATTCCGGCCTCCAGTTTCCGCTGGCCGAGGCGATGGGCAAATCGGCAATCGGCGGTGTCGGCGGGACGCGCAACTGCGACTGGTGGTTCACCGACAACGCGGTGATGATCGACACCGCCGGGCGCTACACGACCCAGGAAAGCGATGCGCAGGCCGACAGCGGCGCCTGGCTTGGCTTCCTTGGCCTGCTGAAGAAACACCGCAAGCGCCAGCCGATCAACGGCGCGGTCATCGCGATTTCGCTGTCCGACCTTTCGATGCAGGACGAGACGACGCAAAAGGGCCACGCCAACGCGGTGCGCCGGCGGCTTCACGAACTGCGCGAGAAACTGGGGGTCCGCTTCCCGGTCTATGTGCTTTTCACCAAGGCCGACCTGATCGCGGGCTTCACCGAGTTTTACGACACGCTGGGCAAGGAGGACCGCGAACAGGTCTGGGGCTTCACCTTCCCGCTTGAGAAATCCAAGGGCGAGGTGTCGCCGATCGCGAATTTCGACCAGGAGTTTTCCGCGCTCCTGCAGCGGTTGAACGCCCAGTCTCTGGAAAAGCTTCAGTCCGAGACGGATCACCAGCGCCGCAGCCTGATCTCCGCCTTCCCCGGGCAGGTCGCCTCGGTCCGGCAGGTCGCGCGCGATTTTCTTGCGCAGGTCTTCCAGGACAACCGTTTCGAACAGCGCCACATGCTGCGCGGGGTCTATTTCGCCTCTGGCACGCAGGAAGGCACGCCCATCGACCGGCTGATGATGAACATGGCGCGAACCTTCGGCATCGGCCGCCAGGCCATCGGGTCGGGCCGCGGCACCGGGCGGTCGTTCTTCCTGACGCGCCTGTTCGAGAACGTGATCTTCCGCGAGGCGGGGCTGGTGTCGGCCGACGACAAGGTCGAACGACGCTACCGCTGGACCAAGCGCATCACCATCACCGCGATGACGCTTCTGACGCTGGCGGCCTTCGGTCTTTGGGCGCGCAGCTTCCTTGGCAACCGCGACATGATCGCCAACGCCGCGACCCAGGCCGACATGTTCCAGCAGATGGCCCAGTCGATCCCCGGCAGCCCGATCGGCGACACCGACCTTCCGTCGGTCGTACCGGTCCTGAACATCCTGCGCGACATGCCGGGCAATCCCGCGCTGGGCGATCCGGAACCCGAGGGTAGCCTGACCTGGGGTCTTTACCAGGGCCAGGTGATCGGGACGCAGGCGCAACAGACCTACCGTTCGGCGCTGAACGTCCATTTCCTGCCGCGCCTTCTTCTGCGTCTTGAAGAACAGATGCAGGCGAACATGAACAACCACGATTTCCTTTACGAGGCGTTGAAGATCTACCTGATGCTTGGCCTGCAGGGGCCGATGAACAAGGACATGATCGCCGAGTGGATGAACATCGACTGGTCGCTGGCCTATGCCGGCCCGGCGCGCGAACAGTTGCGCAACGACCTGTCCCAGCACCTTGATGCGATGCTGACCCAACCGATGCAGGAGATATCGCTGAACGGTCCGCTGATCGACCAGGTGCAGGGCATCCTGTCGGAAATGTCGCTGGCCCAGCGCATCTACAACGGCATCATCCACAGCCCGGCGGCGACGGCGCTGCCGGAATGGCGGCTGTCGGATGTGGGCGGGCCCGCGCTGTCGCGGGTAATGACCCGCAATTCCGGCAAGGCCCTGACCGACGGGGTCGAGGGGATATTCACCTACAACGGCTTCAACAACGTCTTCCTGGGCGAGGCGCTGGGCGTGGCCAAGCGCATCCAGAGCGAAAGCTGGGTGCTGGGCGCGCGCGGTGCGGCCGAACAAAGCGAAGCTGCCCTTCTGGCGATCAGCCGCGACGTGCTTGACCTTTACTACAACGACTACATCTCGCGTTACGACGGGATCCTTTCGGATCTCGACATCGTGCCGATGCAATCGCTGAGCCACGCGGTCGAGGTGACGAACGTCCTGTCCGGGCCGACCTCTCCGATCACCAACGTGCTGACCGCGATCGCGGCCGAAACCAACCTGACCCAGCAGCGCGGTCTGGTCGAGGCAAGCGGCGTGACCGAAGGGTTGGCCGAGGTCGGCCGGGTCGAGATGCACTCGAACCTCGACGTGCAAAGCCAGGTCTTCCTGAATGCGCTGAGCAGCAGCACGATGCTGAACGGCGAAACATCTGTCGCGCCCAAACAGCCCGGCGAATATGTCGTGGAGCGATTCGGCTGGTTGCACGACCTTGTGGCGCGCCAGGACGGGCAGCCCTCGCAGCTGGACATGCTGATGCAGACCCTGACGCTGGTCTATCAGGAGCTGAACAAGATGTCCTTCTCGGGCGGCGCCGCGCCGGCCGCCGAGGGTGCGACCGCGCTTCAGCAGTTCCAGCAGGAGGCAAGCCGCCTGCCCGGGCCGATGCAGCGCTGGGCGACCCAGATCGCGACCGGATCGTCGGGGATCACGGTAGACGGCACCCGCGCCTCGATGAATGCGCGCTGGCAGGCCAGCGTGCTGCCCTTCTGCGAACAGGCGCTGGACAATCGCTATCCCTTCACGCGCGGTTCGCGTGCCGATATCGGTATCGCCGATTTCGCCAAGCTGTTCGCGCCGAACGGCATGATCGACAGCTTCTTCAACGAAAACCTGTTCCAGTATGTCGACACCCGGTCGCGCCCCTGGAGCTGGAAGACTGTAAATGACGTAGACCTTGGCATCTCCGCCTCGGTGCTGCAGCAGTTCCAGTATGCCGCCGAGATCCGCGATGCCTTCTTCGCGGGCGGCGCCACCCCGGCAGTCAGCTTCCAGGTGACGCCCGAGGCGCTGGATCCCAAGGCCAAGAAGGTCACGCTGACCATCGACGGGACCGAGATCGTCTTCAACCACCGCGAACCCGCCCCGACCGCCGTGACATGGCCGGGGGCCGTGGGCGTGGCGAAGCTGGAGTTGGAGCCGTCATCGAAGAACACCGAGAACACCTTCATGAAGGATGGCCCCTGGGCGTGGTTCCGCATGCTTGACGCGGCCGACGTGCGGGCGACCAACGTCGCCGACCGCAGCCGCGTGATCTTCAACGTGGGCGGGCGGATCGCGATCTTCCAGCTTCAGTCGGGGTCGGTCTTCAACCCGTTCGGCCTGCCGGCACTGTCCAAGTTTTCCTGCCCGAAGTCGTTCTGATGGTGAGTGGTTTCGGAGCGTTCGGCAAGATCCCGTCGCTGGGGGATTTCTTCCGGATGGGGGTCGCGGCGGGATTCGTCGGCGTCTGGGACGACTGGCTGCAGCGCGGCATCGTCGCTGGGCGGGCCGGGCTGGGCGATGGCTGGCAGGATTGCTACATGACCGCCCCGATCTGGCGCTTCACGCTGGCGCCGGGGCTGGCCGGGGCACCGGGTGCGATGGGTGTCCTGATGCCCTCGGTCGACCGGGTGGGGCGGCAATTCCCGCTGACGCTTGTGGCCACGCCGCCGGAACCCTTCGATCCGGTCACGGCCCATTTCGGCGCCGGCGCGGTCTTTGCCGCGCTTGAGGATCTGGCGCTGGATGCCCTGGACGACATGCCCCGCGACAAGCTGGCCGAACGGCTGTCGGGGATCGACTGGCAGCCGGAGGACGCGGGGGGCAAGGTGACGGTCCGCCCGGGCTGCACGGTCGTCACTGGCGGCGGGGCAGGGGGCGGGTTGCCGGATCTGGCGGCGGACTGCCTGCGGCGCGATTTCCGCGCCCCGAGTGTCTGGAGCGCCGCGACCGAGGGGGGATCGCGGCTGATGGTCCTTGAAGGGCTGCCGGACGAGGCGATGACGGTCGGCCTTTTCGATCTCGACGCCCCGGTCTGGCAGAGGAGGGAGGCTGCATGAGTTCGGGCTTTCATGTCCGCTTCAGCGCCACGACCCATGTGGGAAGGGTGCGCAAGATGAACGAGGATTCCATCCTCGCGATGCCCGAACAGGACATCTGGGTGGTATCCGACGGCATGGGCGGGCACGAGGGCGGCGAATTTGCGAGCCAGGCCGTGATCGAGGCGGTCGCAATGCTGCCCGCCGGGCTGGAGCCGCGCGAAAAGATGCAGGAACTCAGGGCGGCCATCTACCGCGCCCATGCCCTGATCCGGGCCGAGGCCGACCGGCGCGGCGTCAACACCATCGGCGCGACCGTCGTGTCGCTGATGCTGGCTCAAGGGCATTTCCTGTGTTTCTGGGCTGGCGACAGCCGCCTTTACCGCCTGCGCGACCGCCAGCTAGAGGTGCTGACGACCGATCATTCGCTGGTGTCGGAATTCGTCCTGTCGGGCCAGATGACCTGGGACGAGGCCGACGCGCATCCACAGTCGAACGCGATCACCCGCGCGGTCGGGGTCGGTGACGAACTGGAGCTTGACAAGATCCGGGGCGAGGTGATGCCGGGTGACCGCTTTCTTCTGTGCTCAGACGGGCTGAACAAATACGCCACGACCGAGATGGTGCGCCGGGTGCTGGCGCGCGATCCGATCGAGACGGTCGCGGACACGCTTCTGCAGATCGCCCTGGACGGCGGCGGGGCCGACAACATCTCGGTCATCGTGGTCGACGCGATCTGACCCGCAAGGGGCAAGCCCAGGGCTGCCTCAGGGTTGCGCCGTGGTCAGGATCCGGCTGTCCAGCGTCGCGACGGCGGCGGTGCCCGATGTGACCAGATCGGCCAGCGCCTGCGCATAATCCGCCGCAGGTTCCGATATCTCCCTCAGCGTCGCGAATAGCGGCGCCTTGGAATACAGGACGATGACCTTGCTTTTCCCAAGCGAACTTGCATCGACCGTAAAGGCCAGGTTCGAGGTTCCCTGCGCTTCCGCAAGGCCATAGGCCACGCGAACCGGCACGATGCCGGCCTGCCCGCCCCTCAGCGACCCAACGGAATTGTCGGGGCGGCTCTGGTTGGGCAGCAGGTGGAACACATGGCCCGACACGTCGAGGACCGAGACATAGAGGAACCCGTCGGTCACCTCGGCCGGGATCTTGACGTCGATGACCGGGTTTTCCCCCACGAAGTAGCGACCCGAAGGGTTCGGATCGGCGCTGTCGCCGAAGCCGAAGCCGATGTCGAAGCCGCCGCTTGGCGCGCTTGGCAGGCGCGTCTCGATCAGGCAAAGCGCGGGGTTCAGGATCTCTGCGTCGATGACGACCTCGCGATCACCCGCTGCGGCGCGCAGGGCGTCGAACAGTCGCACCCGCGATCCGTTGTCGGCCAGCCGCCCCGAGACAACAATTCGGTCCGTCTCGGCGTAGCCCTCAGGCGGGGCCGACTGTTGCACAAGGGGGCCACAGTCAGCGATCTGGTCGATGACCGGCTGCAGCGTTGCCGCATCGAGTAGCCGGGTCGTTCGGGTGATGTCGACCGTCCCGCTCATCCCGCCGGGAAGGTCGGTACTGAGAAGCGCGGTGACGCTTTCTTCCTTCGCGGCGTCCTCGGTGGCGCCGGTGGCGGTGAAGGTCATGCCGTTCACCGAAAGCGACCATTCGTCAAGCGTTGCCAGCGTGGACAGAAGAAGGGCCACATCGCCCCCCCAGCCGTCGCCGATGCTTCCCTGCGCCAGCGACAGTTCGGCCGTGCCGCTTTGCCGGGCGATTTCCTGCGACAGCGCGCGCTGAACCTCCTCGGTCGGGGCGAAACCGCTGGCCTCAGGCACACCGTCCTCTGCCTTCGTCACACTGAATACATAGGGATCGGCGACCGGAAGCGACGGCCCGAGGATGCCAGAGAAATAGACACCGGCACCGCCACCGACGGCAAGCAGCACCAGAAGCGCAAGGACAAGCGGCAGGCTGCTTTTCTTTGCCTTCGGCGGCGTTTTTCCGGCGGCTTTCGCTGCCTCGGCTGCACCTGTGCCCGGGCTTTTCGCCGCGGCGCTCTTGGCGGGGACGATCACCGTTCTGTCGTCCATCGCGGGCGCGGCAGGCGCGGCCCCGCCGCGGATCGCGGCCACGACCTCGGCCGCGGTCTGGAAGCGCTGCGCCGGGTCGGGATGCGACATCCGCTCGATCAGCGATTTCAGCGGCTCGGGCACGCCCTCCGTGTCCAGCGGTTCCCCCTTCTTCTGGAGAACCTCCATCGGGTTCGATCCGGCGTTGGGCGGTCGCCCCCGGAAGCTTGCCAGGAGAAGCGCGCCCAGCGAATAGATGTCAGAGCGGGCATCGGTCCGACCGCTGAGCTGTTCGGGCGCGGCATAGGCATACTTGCCCGCGAATTCGTTGCCGACGATCGTGGCGGCGCCGGGATTGGTATCCTTGGCGATGCCGAAGTCGATGATGACCGCCTCTTCGGGCTTGCAGTTGCGCAAGATGATGTTGTCAGGGGACAGATCGCGGTGAACGATGTTCTTGGAATGTGCGGCCTGCAGCCCTTCGGCGACCCGCGCCCCGATCACCAGAAGATCCTCGGCGGAGACCCCGCCATCCCTCAGGCAATGCTCCAGGTCGGGGCCCTCGACATAGTCCATGACCAGATAGACGGTGCCTTCCGGCGTCCTCTGGTTGTCGTAATAGCGCACGACCGCCTCGTGGCGGATCTCGCGCATCTCCTCCTCCCGCGTCATCAGGAGGAGGAAGTCCTCATTGCCGGAAAACTCCGACCGAAGCGCCTTGAGCGCGACCACGCGGCCCGAGATTTCGCTGCGCGCGCGGTAAACCTCCGAGGTTCCGCCACGCCCGAGAAGCGCCTCGATCCGGTAGGTATTGTTCAGCAGGTCCCCTGGCCGGAAGGCGTCGCCTGGGCGTGACTCTTTCATAGGCGGCAATCCGTCTTCGCGTTCGGGGGGGGTGCTTAGCCCAGAGCCTGGAATTCGACGCGCCGGTTCACGTCGGCGGCCGGATGGGCCGGATCAAGCGGTGCCGTCTCGCCTGCGCCGATCGCCATCAGCCGGTCCGCGCCGACGCCGCAATCGTTGACCAGATAGCCCATGACGGCCGCGGCCCGCGCTTCCGAAAGGGTCTGGTTGTATTCCGCGCTGCCCGAGGAATCGGTGTGCCCGATCACCTGGAAGCGGTTGACGTCGATCGACTTCATCACCTCGCACATGGTGGCGAGTTTCGGCTTCTGGTCGTTGCGCAGCGCCGAGGAGTTGTAGTCGAACGAAATGCTGAGGTTGACCTGCGCGTCCGCGGCAACAGGCTGATAGGCCGGTTCGGGCGTTGCCGCGGTCGCCGCGACGGCGGTGTCCGTCACGGTGGTCGCGGCCGTCGACGGCGCAAGGACAAGCCCGCGCGTCTTCTGCTGCTTGGCGAAAAGCGCCGAAATCTCTTCGGCGGTCAGTTCGCCGTTCGCAGTCTGGGCCCAAGCGGGCAGAAATGTGGATGTGAGGGCCAGCGTCAAGCCGGCTGCAACAAGCGCGTTTCTAAGCATTGAATCTGTCTTTCCCGATATGTCTGGGGTACTCTGGCGAAAGTTTATACCAGCGTTGCCTAAGCGACAACGAATTTGCGTCCTTTCTTTGACGTGATTGGGCCTTCGTTGACTCGTATCAGGCTCTGCAGGAGAATCGCGTTCTAGGGCCGTTTGCGGCGAAGGAAGAGAGTTTGTCATGCGTTTGCTGCCGGCCATTCTGATCTCGGTCGCTGTCCTGCTTGCACCGGTGCTTTGGTATGTAACGCCGATGCTGCTTGGCTCCGAGGACGAATTTGGCGGCCCCGCGGTGGACAGTGGCGCCCGGATCGAGATCGAGATGCTGCGCGAACAGGTGGAGGCGCTGCGAACCTCGGTCGATCGCCTTCAGGGGGAGGTCGCCCGCATCGGTTCCGGCCCGATGGTGAATATGACCCCGGATCAGCAGGGATTCACCGACAATTTCGGACCGAACGGAATCATCGACTCCTATGCCCAGGTCGTCCTTGTCGCCGGGCGGCGCGAGCTCAACACCACGTTGCACGCGCCGACGACCGATTTTCTGATCGAAATGTTCGGGCAGCCGCGCGAGAACTATAATGACCAGTGCCAGGAAATGACGAACCCGACCCTGGCCGCGATGCTGGTGACCGAGCAGGTTGGCCCGGTGCGCGTCAAGATGCTGAAACCGGCGGTGGATTCCCTGCGCGAGGTGTTCGAGAGGATCCGCCAGACCGACCAGGATCTTTACGACCGGATCAACACCGCCGGGTCGCTTTGCGTCCGCTTCGTGCGCGGATCGGAAAGCTCGCTGTCCTCGCATTCCTTCGGCCTGTCGATCGACCTCAACATCGACGGGCATCTCGACACGCTGGGCGACGGCCAGACGCAGCTTGGCCTGACGATCCTTGCCGACTTCTTCCGCGACGCGGGCTGGATCTGGGGCGCGGGCTTCGGGCGCGAGGACAGCATGCATTTCGAGGTCAGCCGCGAGAAACTGGAAGAGTGGCGGGCCGAGGGCATCCTCTGACCGCCGCCGCCCTGCGCGCCTTCCCCTTGCTTCCGTCCTGATCGGCGGGGCAGTCTGGCGCTGCCCGCGTTCCGGGCGAGTCGCGTTTCACGGAAAGGGCGCCCATGATCCCGGTTTTTGACGGCCACAACGATTTTCTCCTGCGGCTCCTGCGCGACCCGGACAACCGGCAGACGATCTGGAACCCCGGCGAGGGCAAGGGGCATCTCGACCTGCCCAGGATGCGGGCGGGCGGCTTCGTTGGCGGCTTCTTCGCAATCTACATCCCCTCGCCGGAGGCGCATGACGCCCCCGATTTCGAGGCGATGATGGACGCGCCGCCCTATGACCTGCCGCTTCCCCCGCTGATCGGGGC
>ERZ795053.3050-NODE-3050-length-19505-cov-9.228638_pt1 | contig 19505 bp, 18 predicted proteins | sample MGYA00375137_ERZ795053 | MGnify/ENA primary metagenome ERZ795053 (study PRJEB30182, sample SAMN05720284) | activated sludge metagenome | isolation source: Anaerobic digester | place: Hong Kong | collected 2014-12-17 ...
CCGCGATCGGGGCGGTGATGGTGCATCGCGGGGATGCCGACAGCCTGATCTGCGGGACGTTCGGCCAGTATCTCTGGCACCTCAACTACGTGCGCCAGATCCTCGGCACCTCCGTCCTGCGGCCGGTCGGGGCGCTGTCCCTGATGATCCACGAGCGCGGGATCCTCTTCGTCGCCGACACCCAGGTCAACCCGGTGCCCACCCCGCAGCAGATTGCCGACACGGTCGTGGCCACCGCCCGGCACGTGCGCCGCTTCGGCCTGGAACCGAAGATCGCGCTCTGCTCCCATTCCCAGTTCGGCAATCTCGAGTCCGATTCCGGGAAGCGGATGCGCGCGGCGCTGGAGATCCTCGACGCCCAGGGGCTCGACTTCGCCTATGACGGCGAGATGCAGTCGGATGCGGCGCTCGACGCCGCCGTGCGCGGGCGGATCTTCCCGAACTCGCGGTTCGAGGGCGCGGCCAATGCGCTGGTCTACTCGACCACGGATTCGTCGAGCGCGGTACGCAACATCATCAAGATGGTCGCGGGCGGGCTGGAGGTGGGGCCGATCCTCATGGGGATGGGCAACAAGGCGCATATCGTGACGCCCTCCATCACCGCGCGCGGGTTGCTCAACATCGCGGCCCTGGCCGGGGCGCCGGTGCAGAGCTACGCCTGAGGAGGACAGAGCGCCCCGGCCTGAAAGGGGGAAGACATGGGATATGCGGAGATCTATCGGGGCTGGAAAGCGGACCCCGAAGGCTTCTGGCGCAAGGCGGCTGAAGCGATCGACTGGATCGAGCCATCGCGCGCGGTGCTCGACTCCAGCCGGGCGCCGCTCTACGGCTGGTTCGCCGACGGGGTCTGCAACACCTGCTTCAACGCGGTGGACCGCCACGTGCTTGCCGGTCACGGCGAGCGCACCGCGATCATCCATGATTCACCGATCACCGGGACGAAGTCCGAGATCAGCTATGGCGAGCTGCGCGAGCGTGTCGCGCGGCTCGCCGGGGCGCTCGCCGAGCGGGGCGTGGGCAAGGGCGACCGCGTCGTCATCTACATGCCCATGGTGCCCGAGGCGCTCGTCGCGATGCTCGCCTGCGCCCGGCTCGGCGCGGTGCATTCGGTGGTCTTCGGCGGCTTCGCGGCGCCGGAGCTCGCCGTGCGCATCGACGATGCCCGGCCCAAGGCGCTGATCGCGGCCTCCTGCGGCCTCGAGCCCGGCCGGGTGGTGCCCTACAAGCCGATGGTCGATGCGGCCATCGACCTGGCGCAATCCAAGCCCGAATTCTGCGTCATTCTCCAGCGCGACCAGGCGCGGGCGGATCTGGTCGCCGGCCGCGACCACGAGTGGGAGGCTTTCCAGGAAGGCGCCGTGCCGGCGGATTGCGTCCCGGTCGGCGGCATGGACCCGCTCTATATCCTCTATACCTCCGGCACGACCGGCGCGCCCAAGGGCGTGGTCCGTCCCAATGGCGGCCATATGGTGGCGCTGGCCTGGACGATGAAGAACATCTACGGGGTCGAGGCGGGGGACGTCTTCTGGTCGGCCTCGGACGTCGGCTGGGTCGTGGGCCATTCCTATATCTGCTACGGGCCGCTGATCGCCGGGGCGACCACCATCGTCTTCGAGGGCAAGCCGGTGGGCACGCCCGATGCCGGCACCTTCTGGCGCGTCATCGCCGAGCACGGGGTGAAGAGCTTCTTCACCGCGCCGACCGCCTTCCGCGCGATCAAGCGCGAGGATCCGGAGGCGAAGCTCGTCGGCGACTACGACCTCTCCACGCTGCAATACCTGTTCCTCGCGGGGGAGCGCGCCGACCCCGACACCATCGAATGGGCGCAGCGCCACCTGAAGGTCCCGGTGATCGACCATTGGTGGCAGACCGAGACCGGCTGGGCGATCGCGGCCAATCCGGCGGGGATCGAGCTGCTGCCGGTCAAGCTCGGCTCGCCCACCGTGCCGATGCCGGGCTACGACGTGCAGATCCTGAACGAGGCGGGCGAGCCGCTGCCCACCGGCCAGCTCGGCGCGGTGGCGATCCGGCTGCCGCTGCCGCCGGGCACGCTCTCGACGCTCTGGAACGCCGAGGCGCGTTTCGTGAAGTCCTATCTCACCACCTATCCGGGCTATTACGAGACCGGCGACGCCGGGATCATCGACGCGGACGGCTATGTCTCGATCATGGCGCGCACCGACGACGTCATCAACGTGGCCGGGCACCGCCTGTCGACCGGCGCCATGGAGGAGGTGCTCGCGAGCCATCCCGACGTGGCGGAATGCGCGGTGATCGGCGTGGCGGACGAGCTGAAGGGGCAGCTGCCCATGGGCTTCATCTGCCTCAACCGCGGCTGCGAGCGCGACCACGACGAGATCATCCGGGAATGCGTGAAGCTCGTGCGCGAGCGCATCGGGCCGGTGGCGGCCTTCAAGGCGGCGGTGGTGGTGGACCGGCTGCCCAAGACGCGCTCGGGCAAGATCCTGCGCGGGGTCATGGGGCGGATCGCCGACGGCCAGGAATACAAGGCGCCGGCGACCATCGACGACCCGGCGATCCTCGGCGAGATCAGCGAATCGCTGGCGCAGATCGGCTATCCGCACGCCCATTGATCCGGCCCCTCCAGGGGTCGGCGTTGCATTTTGCAAGGGATCTCGCGGAAAGCGTAGCGTCTTGCAAATCTAGTTGAGTTCGAAGTCTTGAATATTCGGGCTGCGAGTATTGACGCCTTCCGGCGTCTTTGGCACGAGTCTTGCTTAACCGAAGGTGGGTGCAACGGGGCGAGTCCTCGCCGCTGAGAAGCGGCGGGGTGAGTCGAGGAGTAACGAGCGTGCCTGTGAAGCCCGTTCTGGCCGCCTGGGCGCGCCGCGCCGCCGTGATGGCGATCCTTGCGATCCTTGCCGCGGCGCGCCCCGCTTCGGCCGATGACGACATCCTCCTCACGCTCAGCCGCGGACCGGACAACGTCGAGACGCTCGCCTTCACGCTCGCGGATCTCGCGGCCATGCCGCAGGTCACCATCCGGACCGACAACGAATGGACCGACGGCCTGGTCAGCTATACCGGACCGCTGGTTCGCGACGTGCTCGAGCGCCTCGCGCTTCAGGATGCATTGACGCTGCGCTTCACCGCGGCCAACGACTATTATGTCGACATCCCCAGCAGCGACTTCCGCCGATACGACGCGATCATTGCGATCGAGGCCGACGGCAAGCCCCTGTCCCGGCGCGACAAGGGGCCGCTCTGGGTCATGTATCCGATCTCGGAACATGGCGAGCTGCGTTCCCAGGAGATCTACTCGCGCCTCATCTGGCAGGTCGTCCGCATCGAATCGCTCTGACCGCCGATGCGTCCCACCCCCCGCTACCTCGGATTGATCGTGCTCCTGGCCATGGCCGGGTTCGCCGCCGTGGGCTTCTTCACGATCCGCCGCGACGTCGAGGATCTGCGGGTCATCAGCCAGGACAACATCCTCTGGTCGGCCACCCAGATGGAGGTCGAGCTCCTGCGATTCGAGCTCAGCCTGGCCGAGCTCCGCAGCGACCTGACCGAAGAGGCGCTCGAGGACGTGCGGGAGCGCTTCGACATCCTCTGGAGCCGGGTCTTCCTGATGAGCCGCGGCCGCGTCGGCCAGGTGATGCGCGGCTACGACGAGGGCTTCGGGTCGCTCAAGAAGATCGCCACCTATCTCGAGGAGATCGACCCCGTCCTGCAGGCGCTCCACCCCGAGGACATCGTGACGATCGAGCGGATGCAGGTGGAACTGGAAGGTTTCCAGCAGGAGCTCCGGCTCTACACGCTGCGGGTGGTGCGTGCCGATACCGTGGCGAGCGCGCTGGTGCGGGACCGGATCCAGTCCAGCGCGCAGACCACCGCCATCGTCAGCATCGCGGCGGTGCTGCTCAGCGTGCTGTCGCTCTTCCTGATCCTGCGCGAGAACCGGCGCCAGCGCGAGCTGGTCCGGCTGAGCCGCCAGCACGCCGAGGAGGCCGAGCTGTCGAGCCGGGCCAAGTCGCGCTTCCTGACGATGATGAGCCACGAGCTGCGCAATCCGCTCAACGGCGTGCTCGGGCCGCTGGCGCTGCTCGACCAGACCGAGCTGGGTGGCGTGCAGCAGCGCCTGGTGGGGCAGGCGCAGCAATGCGGCCGCTCCATGCTGCAGATGCTCGCGGGCCTGCTCGATTATGCCGAGATGCAGGACGGGCGGCTCTTCCTGGTGCGCGCGCCGTTCTCGGTGGCGGAGCTCTGCAATTCGGTGCGCGAAGCGCTGGCGAGCGACGGCGCGGCGGATCTCGCGGTGAAAGTCCTGCCGGGAACGCCGGACCGGCTGGACGGGGATGTCGACCGCATCTGCCAGATCTTCGTGCATCTGACCGAATACGTGCTGGAGGCGCGGCCGACCGAGAACGTCTCGCTGAGTTTCGGCCATGACGGCAAGGCGCTGGTCGGCGAGATTTCCCTCGGGACCGGCGACGCGACGATGGACTGGAAGCTCGACCTGCTGATGGGCCTCAGCGACGTGGCGGCCGACCAGGTCTCCGCCGATGCGCTGCGGCCGCTGATCTCGCGGGGGCTGATCGCCACGGCGCGCGGCATGCTCAGCCTCGAGGACGGGCCCGGCGGGCGGCAGGTGATCCGCGTCTCCCTCCCGGCCGCGCCGGTGAAGAGCGAGCGGATCCGCATCCACCTGGAGACGCGCTCCTCGGCGCTGGCGACGATCTACCAGGCCGCGCTGCGCTCCGAGCGGGTGACCTTCGCCGAGCCCGAGGATACGGAGCCCGTCGACGTGGTGCTGGTCGATACCACCAGCGTGGGCGAAGATCCGCTGATGTCACGTTTGCGCGAGCGGTTTCCCGGCGCGCTCTTCGTATCGCTCGGATTGCCGCAGAAGCCTGATATATTTGACGATGTCGTTGAAATTCCAAGCGACGTGAACGGCCTGCGCCGCAGCATCTTCAGCCGGGTCGCCTCCTGACCGCTGGATGCATTGCTTTTGCATTTTGCAGCACCTCGTGTATTGTACGCTGAAATCGCCTAGGCCGATTCAACTATTGGGTGTTGTCGGGCGGTGAAGCGAGGGGCGTTTCCCGGAGTGCCCGAGGATAGAATGAAACCATTGAACGCAGCGTTCGATTCCGGATTGAGCCCGGCCGCCGCGACGCCCCTGCCCGAGAGCCGGCTGGAGCTGGCGATGCTGGCCCATGACATGCGCAACGCCCTGCAGGGCGTCTTCGGCGGCCTGGGGGCGCTCGAGGCCGGCGATCCTCCGGCCGAAGCGCGGGCGCAGATCCAGCGGATCGCCTCGGCGGCGCGCACGATCGAGGCGCTGTCGGACGTGCTCGCGGGTTCCGGGGAGGCGGCGGAGAGCGCCCGGGCCACCGACGGCTGCACCGATCTCGGCGGGTTTCTCGATGCCTTCGAAAGCCGCTGGGCGCCGGAGGCCCGGGCGAGAGGCTTGGGCTTCGAGCTCATGGCGGAGCGCAACCTGCCCGCGGCGCTCGCGACCGACGGCCTGGCGCTGGCGCGGGTGCTCGGGAACCTGGTCGGCAATTCCATCGACCACAGCGATCGCGGCACGGTCTCGGTCGCGGTCCGGCGCGCGCCCGAAGGCGGCATCGTCTTCCGGCTCACCGACGAGGGATCGGGGCTGAACGCCGCCGCGCTGGCCGCGGTCTCGGGCCCGCGCGGCCGCGTCACCGGCCTCGCCGCCTCCGGCCACGGGCTGGGGCTTCGCATCGTGCAGGAGCTCTCGGCGGAGATCGGTGCGCGCATCGCCATCGGCAACCGCGACGCGGGCGGCGTGGAGGCCCTACTGGAGCTGCCGGCGGCGCTCTGCATCGAGACCGCGGTACTGCCCTCCGGGCGCGCCGGGGAGAAGCGGCGAGGCCTTCTGGCCGGCCTGAAGATCCTGCTCGCCGAGGACAATCCGACCAACCAGATGGTCGCCACCCAGATGCTCAGCATGCTCGATGCCGAGGTCACGCTCAGCGCGGACGGGATCGAGGCGCTGGAACGCTTCGAGGAAACCGCGTTCGATCTCGTGGTGGTCGATATCGAGATGCCGCGCATGACCGGCCTCGACGTGATCCGCGCCATCCGGTCGCGCCGCGACGGCCGCCAGGACACGCCGATCGTGGCGCTGACCGCCTATGCCCTGCGCGAGCATCGCGACCGCATCGCCGGGGCCGGGGCGAACGGGCTGATCTCCAAGCCGATCGCCAGCATCGAGGCGCTGGCCAAGGGGCTCGCGGAGCATGTGCGGCGGGGGCCCCAGGCCGTGCCGGCACCGGCCGGGGAGGCGGCGATGGCGGATGGCGAGCCGGTGGTCGATCTGGCGATCTACGATGCGCTCGCCGAGGCGATCGGCGCGGAGATGATGTCGGAGCTGCTGGAAAAGGTGGTGGCCGATCTCGGCAGCGCCCGCGACGATCTGGCGGGCAGCCTCGCCCCGGTCGAGCGCGGCCCGATCCGCTCGGCCTCGCATATCCTCATCTCGGTGGCGGGCGCGATCGGGGCCAACCGGCTCCAGCGCTGCGCCCGCAAGCTCAACACCGCGGCCCATGCCGAGGATCTGACGGGAATCGCCGATCTGGTCCGCATCTGCATGTCGGAGATCGACGCCGCGGTGATCTATGCCGAGGCCCGGCGGACGGAGACCTGAATGCCCGGCCGACTGCTGCTCGTCGAGGATACGCCATCGCTCTCGATGGTCTACCGGCAGGTGCTGGAGCGCGCCGGCCATCCGGTGATCTCGGCCTCCACCCTGGCCGAGGCGCGGGCGCAGATCGGTGTCGAGCGCATGCGGCTGGTCATGCTGGACCTGCAGCTTCCCGACGGGGACGGGCTCGAGCTGCTCGACGAATTGCACCGCGACCGGCCCGAGGTCCGGGTGATCGTGATCACGGCGAACGGCTCGATCAACCGCGCGGTGCAGGCGATGCGCGCCGGCGCCTTCGACTTCCTGGTCAAGCCCTTCGACGAGACCCGGCTCCTGAGCGCGGTGCAGAACGCCCTGGCGACCGCGCCCTTCGTGCCGGAGGCGGCGGTGGAGGCGGAGACCGGGCGCGACGGCTTCGAGGGCTTCATCGGGCGCTCCACGGCGATGCGCGAGATCTACCGCATGGTCCGCTCCATCGGCCGCTCCACCGCGACGGTCTTCATCACCGGCGAGAGCGGCACCGGCAAGGACGTCTGCGCCCGGGCGATCCACGCGGTCTCGGCGCGGGCGGCCAAGCCCTTCGTGCCGCTCAACTGCGCCGCGATCCCGCGCGACCTGCTGGAATCGGAGGTCTTCGGCCATCTCAAGGGCGCCTTTACCGGGGCGCTTTCCGACAAGCCGGGCGCGGCGGCGGTCGCCAATGGCGGCACGCTCTTCCTCGACGAGATCTGCGAGATGGATCTCAGCCTGCAGACCAAGCTCCTGCGCTTCCTGCAGACCTCGACGATCCAGCCGGTCGGCTCGGCCCGCGCCACGCCGGTCGACGTGCGCATCGTCTGCGCCACCAATCGCGACCCGGCCGAGGAGGTCCGCGCCGGCCGGTTCCGCGAGGATCTCTACTACCGGCTGCATGTGGTGCCGATCCACATGCCGCCCCTGCGCGGCCGGCCCGAGGACATCATCGAGATCGCTTCCGCCAATCTCGCGGCCTTCGCCGCCGAGGAGGGCAAGACCTTCACCGGCTTCGATCCCGAGGTCTCGCGCATCCTCGCGAGCCGGCCCTGGCCGGGGAACGTGCGCCAGCTCCTCAACGTACTGCGCAACGTGGTGGTGCTCCACGACGGCCCGCTGGTCACGGCGGACATGCTGCCGGTCGAGCTGTCGCTGACCGAGGCCCCGCCCGCGCCGGTGGCGGCGCCCGCGGCGGCAGCGGTCGAGCCGCCCGCCGGCAGCAACGGGGCGCGGAGCGCCGGCAACCTCAGCGACCGCATCGCGCCGCTGGTGGGCACGCCGCTCGCCGAGGTCGAGCGCCAGCTGATCGAGGCGACGATCGAGCATTGCGGCGGCTCGATCCCGCGCGCCGCCAAGGTGCTCGAGCTCTCGCCCTCGACGATCTACCGCAAGATCGAGAGCTGGGCCGCGGGCCAGCGCCAGGCCGGGGCCTGACCGGGGGGCCGCGGCCGCCCGCGCTTGCCAAGCCCGGCCCGCTCGCCAATACTCGGCCGGCAAGCTGGATCGGATCACGACGCCATGAGCCTCTTCGACGCCGCATCGCGGGCCCGGGAGAACGCGCATGCGCCCTATTCGGGCTTCAAGGTCGGGGCCGCGATCCGGTGCCGCGACGGGCGGGTCTTCGCCGGCTGCAACGTGGAGAACGTGGCCCTTCCCCAGGGCACCTGCGCGGAGGCCGGGGCGGTCGCGGCGATGGTCGCGGCGGGCGAAAGGGACATCGCCGAGGTGCTGGTGCTCGCCGACGCGCCGGATCCGGTCCCGCCCTGCGGCGGCTGCCGCCAGAAGCTGGCGGAATTCGCCGGCCCGGAGACGCCGGTGATCCTCGCCGGCCCCGACGGCGAGCGGGCGCGCACCACCCTGGGCGCCCTGCTGCCGGGCGCCTTCACGCGGCAACATCTGGAGCAGGGCGAGACATGATTGTGGACAGCGAGCTGAAGACCACCGCGCGCCGCGCCCTGGTCTGCCTCGACCTCACCGATCTCGACGAGGGCTGCGACGCCGCGGCGATCGACAGGCTCTGCGAGCGGGCGCAGACGCCGCACGGCTCGGTGGCGGCGGTCTGCATCTGGCCGCGCTTCGTGGCGCAGGCGAAGACGGCGCTGGCCCATACCGGCATCCGCGTCGCCACGGTCGTGAACTTCCCCGGCGGCGACGAGAAGCTCGATGCCGTGGAGGCGGCGACGCGGGCGGCGCTCGACGCCGGCGCCGAGGAGATCGACATGGTGGTGCCATGGCGCGGCCTGCGCGCCGGCGGCGAGGAAGCGGTCACCGAGGCGGTGCGCCGGATCAAGGCGGTCTGCGGCCCGGCCCCGCTCAAGGCGATCCTCGAGACCGGCGAATTGCGCGACCCCGCGCTGATCGGCGTGGCCGCCGAGCGCGCGCTCCGGGGCGGGGCGGATTTCCTCAAGACCTCCACCGGCAAGGTCCCGGTCAACGCCACCCCCGAGGCGGCGCGCATCCTGCTCGACGCGATCGCGCGCCATGGCGGGCGCGCCGGCTTCAAGGCCGCCGGCGGCGTGCGCAGCGTCGCCGATGCCGGGGTCTATCTGGGGCTCGCCGACGAGATCATGGGACCGGGCTGGGCCGGGCCGAAGCATTTCCGCATCGGCGCCTCCGGACTGCTCGACGCCCTGCTCGCGACGCTCGAGGGGACCGAAGCCGCGGAGGACGACGAGGACTACTGATGCTGCCGCAGGAGATCATCGTCGGGAAGCGCGACGGCGGGGAGCTGACCGGGGAGCAGATCCGCTTCATGGTCGCCGGCCTGAGCGACGAGACGATCTCCGAGGGCCAGGTCGCGGCCTTCGCCATGGCGATCTTCTTCCGCGGCATGACGACCGCCGAGCGGGTGGCGCTGACGCTGGCCATGCGCGATTCGGGCCGGGTGCTCGACTGGGACCTGCCCGGCCCGGTGGTCGACAAGCATTCGACCGGCGGGGTCGGGGACAACGTGAGCCTGATGCTCGCCCCCGCGCTGGCCGCCTGCGGCGCCTATGTGCCGATGATCTCCGGGCGGGGGCTGGGGCATACCGGCGGCACGCTCGACAAGTTCGACGCGATCCCCGGCTATGCGACCCAGCCCGACATCGCGACCTTTCGCCGGGTGGTGGCGGAGGCCGGCTGCGCCATCATCGGCCAGACGGCGGATATCGCGCCCGCGGACCGGCGGTTCTACGGCATCCGCGACGTGACCGGGACGGTCGAAAGCATCGACCTGATCACCGCCTCGATCCTGTCGAAGAAGCTCGCCGCCGGGCTCGACGCGCTGGTGCTCGACGTCAAGACCGGCACGGGCGCCTTCATGGCACGGCTCGAAGACGCGCTTGCGCTGGCCCGCGCGCTGGTCGAGGTGGCGAAGGGCGCGGGCTGCCCGACCTCTGCGCTCGTCACCGACATGAACGAGCCGCTCGCCAGCGCCGCCGGTAACGCATTGGAGATGGCCAATGCCGCGCGCTTCCTGCGCATGGAGGCGGTGGACGCGCGGCTCTGGGACGTCACCGTGGCGCTCGGGGGCGCGCTGCTCGTGCGGGCGGGGCTGGCCGCGAACGCGGCGGCCGGGGCCGAGGCGATGGGCGAGGCCTTCCAGTCGGGCCGCGCGGCGGAGCGCTTCGGGCGCATGGTCGCCGCCCTGGGCGGGCCGGCGGACTTCCTGGAGAACTTCGAGACGCATCTGCGGGAGGCCGCCATCGTCGAGGACGTGCTCGCGGGCGCCGAGGGCTTCGTGACTTCGATCGACACCCGCGCGCTGGGGCTGGCCGTGGTCGAGCTCGGCGGCGGCCGGCGGCGCGCGAGCGACCGCATCGACCATTCGGTCGGGCTCGACCAGCTCGCCGGGCTCGGGCTCGCGGTCGAGGCCGACACGCCGCTCGCGCGCATCCATGCCGCCGATGCCGCGAGCCTGGAGGCGGCGCGGGCGCGCCTGCTCGCCGCCTATGCGATCGGACCCGAGGCGCCGGAGTCCGGCCCGCTGGTCCAGGATCGGATCGCCTGATGCCGCGCGCGCTCCTCATGGTGATGGATTCGGCCGGCTGCGGCGGCGCGCCGGATGCCGCGGAATTCGGCGATGCCGGCGCCAATACGCTCGGCCATATCGTGCAGGCCTGCGCCGAGGGCCGGGCCGAGGAGGGCCGCTCCGGCCCGCTCCATGTGCCGAACCTCGCGGCGCTGGGTCTCGGCGCCGCGCTGCGCCTCGCCTCCGACATCGCGCTCCCGGGCCTCGATGCCCCGCCCCGCGGCCTCTGGGGGGCGGCGACGGAGGTTTCGCGCGGCAAGGACACGCCCTCGGGCCATTGGGAACTCGCCGGGGTGCCGGTGCCCTGGGAATGGCATTATTTCCCGCGAACGGTCCCGGCCATCCCGCCGGAGGTCACCGACCCGCTGATCGCGCGCGCCGGCCTGCCGGGCACGCTCTGCAACGTGCATTCCTCGGGCATGCCGGTGCTGCGCGAATACGGCGAGGAGCACATCCGCACGGGCAAGCCGATCCTCTACACCTCCGTTGACAGCGTGCTGCAGATCGCCGCTCACGAGACGCATTTCGGGCTGGAGCGGCTCTACGACACCTGCCGGATCGCGGCGGAGATCGTGCACCCGCTGCGCGTCGGCCGGGTGATCGCCCGGCCCTTCGTCGGCGAGACGGCCGAGACCTTCTTCCGCACGCCGAACCGCCGCGATCTCGCGATCCCGCCGCCCGAGCCGACGCTGCTCGACCGGGTGGTGGCGGCGGGCGGGCGCACCCATGCCATCGGCAAGATCGGCGACATCTTCGCCCATCGCGGCATCACCACGCTCGCCAAGGGCAAGGACGACATGGCGCTGGTGGATGCGACCCTGGCGGCGCTGGAAGCGGCGGGCGAGGGCGATCTCATCTTCGCCAATTACGTGGATTTCGACACGCTCTACGGCCATGCCCGCGACGTGGCGGGCTATGCCCGGGCGCTGGAGGCCTTCGATGCGCGCCTGCCGGAGGTCTTCGCGCGGCTGCGCCCCGGCGACCTGATGTTCGTCACCGCCGATCACGGCAACGACCCCACATGGGCGGGCACCGATCATACCCGCGAGCGCGTGCCGGTGCTGGGATGCGGGCCGGGGATCGCCCCGCGCGGCATCGGGCTGGTCGGCTACGCCGATGTCGGCGAGACGCTCGCGGCGCATCTCGGCATCCCGCCGGGGAAGCACGGGCGGAGCTTCCTGTGACGATGGCCGTCCTGTCGCCGGCATTCGGAGTTCACCATTCCCGGCTTGACCGCACCGCAACGAGACGAGGGCGGGCGCTGCCCGGCGGTGGCCCGCCGGGCGGGACAGTTGTGCAGCGCGCGTCACCGGATCCGGTGAGCGCGGGCGCATGTCGAGGAGGATTGACACCGGGTTAACGCCGAAACGATAACGCTGATATATCAACTGCTTGATGAAATGTGCGCGCGCGCACAGACCGTGCCAAGCCGCCTGCGAGGAGGCCCCGATGACCGAGCACCTGACCATCGTCGAACACCCGCTGGTGCAGCACAAGCTGACGCTGATGCGCGAGCGCGACACCTCCACCGCGAGCTTCCGGCGGCTCCTGCGCGAGATCAGTCATCTGCTCGCCTATGAGGTCACCCGCGACCTGCCGATGACCACGCGCACCATCGAGACGCCGCTCGAAGAGATGGAGGCGCCGGTCCTGAAGGGCAAGAAGCTCGCGCTGGTCTCGATCCTGCGCGCGGGCAACGGGCTGCTCGACGGCGTGCTGGAGCTGATCCCCTCCGCACGGGTGGGTTTCGTCGGCCTCTATCGCGACGAGGCGACGCTGCAGCCGGTGCAATACTACTCCAAGCTGCCCGCCGACCTGCCCGAGCGGGTGACGATCGCGGTCGATCCAATGCTCGCCACCGGCAATTCCTCGGCCGCCGCCGTCGACCTGATCAAGGCGGCCGGCGCCACTGACGTGCGCTTCCTCTGCCTTCTCGCCGCCCCCGAGGGCGTGGCGCGCATGAAGGACGCGCACCCGGACGTGCGCATCGTGACCGCCGCGCTCGACCGCCGCCTGAACGAGCGAGGCTATATCCTGCCCGGGCTCGGGGATGCTGGCGACCGCATGTTCGGTACCAAATAGGGCGGGCCATGACCGATCGAGACCCCACGCCCGAGGAGATCCTCGCCTTCTGGTTCCCCGACGGGCCCGACCCGGAGCCCGACGCCCATATCGGCTTCTGGGAATGGCGCATGCGCGGCGGCGCCCATGCGGAGGTGGTCGCGCGCTTCGCCGGCACGACCGAACGCGCCGCCGCCGGCGAGTTCGACCATTGGGCCGGAACGCCGCGCGGCCGGCTCGCGCTGATCATCCTGCTCGACCAGTTCTCCCGATCGGTCTGGCAAGACACGCCGCGCGCCTTCGCCCAGGACCCGAAGGCGCTCGCCCTCTGTCTCGAAGGGCTCGACAACGGCCATTTCGACGCGCTGGAGAATCCCTGGCAGAAGGTGACGTTCAAGCTGCCGCTGGTGCATTGCGAATGCCCCGGCCATCTCGCCAATCTCGACCGCAACCTCGACCTGGCGGCGCGGATCGCCGAAGAGGCGCCGGAGCGGCTCGGGCCGATCTACCGGAACATGGCAAGGCGACAGGCGCCCTCCGTGCGCGCCGTGATCGCCACCTTCGGACGCCATCCGCACCGCAACGCGATCCTGGGGCGGGACTCGAGCCCGGAGGAGGCCGAATATCTCGCCAGGGGCGCCTTCCCGCACCAGAGCGACATGAGAAAGTTGGCGCGGGACGACCCCTAGGCCTGCCGACTGGCCTGCTCGGCGGCCCGTTTCGCCAGGAACTCGTCCACCTCCTTCTGGAAATCCTGCGTCGCGTTGACGCGCGGGAAGGCCGCATCCGGAACCGGAACGCCGAGGAAGTCGCAGAGCGGCCCCCAGCCGTCCCCGAGCTTGTGGATCAGCAGCCGTTCCGGCGCCACGCGCGCCTTCACCGCCGCCACGTTCGCCTCGTAGACCGCGATGCAATGCTCCCGGTCGGCGGGCCTGCCGCCGAAGACGCGCAGCGACAGGAGCTGGCTGCCCGGCGCGCTCTCCTCGGTCTCGGTATCCGCGAGCACGACGCGCAGGATCGTCTTCGAGTAGCTCTCCCACCAGCTTTCCGCGCTGCGCCAGGTCAGCAGGACCTTGGCATCGGGAAAGGCCTCGATGAGCTGCGGCCAGTAATAGGCCGAGGGCCAGTCGAGGCAGGAGCGGTAGCCCCCGAGCAGCAGGTCCCAGTCCGGGGTCGCGCCGCAGGCGATGGCGCGCCAATGCGCCCGCGTCTCGGGATTGGCGATCACCTCGCGCTGGTGGTGGCAGGGGCCGAAGCCGAGCATGTTCAGTGCATCGCGCATGGAATCGGTGCCCGTGCGACCGAATCCGGTCCCGATGATCTCGAGCGTCATGTCCTCCCCTCCCGGCGCCGCGACGGCGCCCGGGGAGGCTAGACGGCGCGCTCGCCCGTGACAACGCCGACGCGCTCGCGGCGCGGCCGGGGAGCCGCGCCGCTCGGGGCGCATCGCAGGCACGACATCCACATCACCACCCGTCAGGCCGGGCTGCGCCACTGCCCGAAGCGCCTAGCGGCGGCGCCGGCGCCAGCCGCCGAGGCCGAGCGCGACGATGCCGCCGAGGAGCAGCGGCAGCCCGGCCGGCAGCGGCACCGGCGCGACCTTCGTGGCCCCGAAGGTCAGCGTCGGGTTGCGCTGGCTCGCATCGAGGCCCTCGTCCTCGCGGATGAGGCCGATGCCGGGCGCGTAATACTTGAAGCCCAGCGCACCGGGCTCGAGCCGCGTCGATTCGAGGATCTTCACGACGTCGCGGAAGATGCCCACCTCCACCGCGACGACCTCGCCGAGGGAGGCGATCCGCGCCTCGTCGAGCGCGCCGTCGCGCGGCGCGGATTCCTGGAAGTAGGCGAATCCGACCGCCGGCGTCGCGGGCATGATGTAGCCCGGCCGGGCACCGTTCACGCCCGCGCGCCAGGACGAGGCGCTGTCGGTGCCGGTCAGCTTGCCGTCGTCGTCGTACGCGTAGTTCGTGACGTCCTCGCCGAGATACCAGACGTTGCCGGCGCGATCCTGCGCGTAATAGTCGAAGGTATCCTCCACGAGCAGGCCGTCCTCGAAGGCCCGGTCGCGCTGCACCGTCGCCCGCACGCCGAGGATGGTCGGGCCCCTGCGCTTCAGCACGCTCAGCTCCGAGCGTTCGGTGAAGGGCTCGCCGTCCTCCTCGCCCTTGGCGGAGAGCACAGTCCTCTGCCCCGGCCGCAGCGGAAAATAGGCATTGTCGACCGGCGCGCCGGGCTCGAAGGCGCGCGCGTCGAACTGCGGCAGCACCGTCGTGGCCCAGGCGTCGCCGGCGACGAGCGCTGCCCCGGCGGCGAGGGCGAGTGGAAGTCGGTAGCCTCTCGGCATGGCGGGTCCCCCTGGTCTCTCGGCGCGGCGGGCGGCAAGCCCGGTGCCGCGTGCAAGCGCCAGTGGAGCGCCGATCCGGCGGCCGGTAAATCCGACGTCCGTGCGATCGCGCCCGATCCGGCATCGCTGCGCTATCCCGCACGGGCATCGCACATCCGTGTGACGCGCGGCGACGGCGGTCGTGCTAGGCTCGGGAAAGATCTCGAGAGAGGGATGACAGTCGCATGCTGCACGGATTGTCGCGGCGCTGGCTGCTCGGCGGTTTCGCCGTGGCCGCGATCCTCCTGCTCGCCGGGCTCGACCAGCTGACCGGCGACGAGCCGCTCAGCGGCGCCGATTTCCTGCTCGACGTCCTCGACAAGGGACTGCTCGTCGGCACGGTGCTGGTGATCGTGATGCTTTCGGGCGAGATGCGCGGGCTTCGGGCCGAGCAGGAGACGATCCGCGGCGACCTGAGGGCGGCGATCGCCGCGGGCGAGGCCTGGCGCGAGCTCAGCCGGACCCATATCGAGGGGCTGTCCGCGGCCATCGCGCGCCAGTTCGATGCCTGGAACCTCAGCGCGGCCGAGGCCGAGATCGCCGGCCTCATGCTCAAGGGCATGTCCCTGCGCGAGATCGCCGCGGCGCGCCGGACCAGCGACACCACCATCCGCCAGCAGGCGGCGAGCATCTACCGCAAGTCGGGCCTCTCGGGGCGCGCCGAGCTCTCGGCCTATTTCCTCGACAGCCTCTCGCCGATCCCCGCGCCTCGCGCTGCCGAATAGCTGCCGGCCGGCTGCCTGCGACGTTTTCGAGCGATGCCTTGCCGCGAATGGCTGCTATCCTGCGCACCATGCGCGGGCCGCAGTGACGGCCCTGCGGGGAGGCGCGAATGACCGAGACCGAACAGCCGACGCTGCACTACCATCCCTTCGCGTCCTTCTGCCAGAAGGTGCTGATCGCGCTCTACGAGAAGGCGGTTCCCTTCCGGCCGAACCTCGTCGACCTGGGCGATCCCGAGCAACGCGCAGCCTTGCAGCGCATCTGGCCGTTCGGGAAATTCCCCGTGCTGGAGGATGCCGGGCGGATCGTGGCGGAATCGAGCTCGATCATCGAGTACCTGGACCTTCGCCATCCGCAGGCACCGCGCATGGTGCCGGAGGATCCGGCGGCGGCGCTCGCCGTGCGCACGGCCGACCGCTTCTACGACACATACGTTCATCTGCCGATGCAGAAGATCGTCACCGATTGCATCCGGCCGGAAGGGCGGACCGATCCGCAGGGGGTGGAGGAGGCGCGCGCCACGCTGGCGACCGCCTATGCCATGATCGAGGCGGAAGCGGGCGCGCGGGAATGGGCCGCAGGCGATCGCTTCGGCATGGCCGATTGCGCCGCGGCGCCGGCGCTCTTCTATGCCAATTGGGTACAGCCGCTCATGCCCGAATATCCTGCTGCCGCCGCCTATCTGGCGCGGCTGCGGGCACGGCCCTCCGTCGCCCGCGTCGTCGAGGAGGCGCGGCCCTACCGGCATCTCTTCCCGGCGGAGCGCCGGGCCTGAGACCGGGCGGCCCCAGGGTGATTGCATTTGGAGCCCGTTGTTCCCGTTTCGACCGTCCCGCGACACGATGAGGGCAGCGCCTGCCCCGGGCGGGATCGCAACGCCAGGCGCGCCCGGAACTCGGCATGTCGGGGTCGCCTTGCCATGTAGTTCCCCTGGGAGGGGCCATCGGCCCCGGCCACGCCCGTGCAGATTTTCCGATAACCTGTCGTGCCCCACCATGGTGCAACCCCTGTCGCCGCGGCTGCCAGAGGGCTATATCACGGCAGTGACCCTGAGACAGGATACCGCATGATCGCCGATCTCGACCGCATTCCCGAGATTGCGCTCGACTGGTCGCGCGCGGGCAAAGGCGCCGCGCTCGCGACCGTGATCGAGACCTGGGGTTCGGCGCCGCGGCAATGCGGCGCGCAGATGGCGGTCCGGTCGGACGGCGAGATGATGGGGTCGGTCTCGGGCGGCTGCGTCGAGGGCGCGGTCGTGGCCGAGGCGCTGGAGGCGCTGGAGGCGGGTGCGCCGCGGATCCTCGACTACGGGGTGAGCGACGCCGACGCCTTCGCGGCGGGCCTCGCCTGCGGCGGGCGGATCCGGGTGCTGGTCGAGCCGGTCGGGACCGGCGAGGGCCTGCCGCTCGCGCTGCTCGAGCCGCTCGTGGCGGCGCGGGCGGCGCGCCGGCCGGCGGTCTATGCGCTGCGGCCGGAAGCTTGGGAGCGGCGGCTCCTGCTCGGTCCCGGCGACCCGGTCTGGCGGGAGGCGGAGGCGGCGCTGGTCGGCGACCGCTCGGGCTTCGCCGGGCCCTGGTTTCTCGGCGTGCACAACCCGCCGCTGCGCATGGCCATCGTCGGCGCGGCGCATATCGCCCAGGCGCTGGCGCCCATGGCGCGGCTCGCCGGCTACGACGTGATCGTGATCGACCCGCGCGAGGCCTTCGCCAGCCCGGCGCGCTTCCCGGGCTTCCGGCTCAGCCACGACTGGCCGGACGCGGCGCTATCCGCCTACGGGCTGGACGGCCGCACGGCGGTGGTCACGCTGACCCATGACGCCAAGCTCGACGATCCGGCGATCCGGACGGCGCTGCGCTCGGGCGTGTTCTATCTCGGCAGCCTCGGCTCGACCCGTACCCATGCGAGCCGCGTCGCGCGGCTGGCGGCCGCCGGCTTCGATGCCGGGGAGATCGCGCGGATCCACGGGCCGGTCGGGGCCGATATCGGCGCGCGCGCGCCGGCCGAGATCGCCGTCTCGATCCTCGCCCAGGTCACCGAGCGGCTGCGCCGTCCCCAGACCCGGCCGGGCCAGGGGCAAGCCTTCGACGACCGGCATGACGCGCCGGGCCCGGTGCCGCAGGGAGCGGGGTGACGGCCGGCGGCGCAGTGGCGGGCCGGCCGGTGGTCGCGGCCATCCTGCTCGCCGCGGGGGAGGCGCGCCGGATGCGCGGGCGCGACAAGCTGCTCGAGGCGATCGGGGGCCGGCCGGCGCTGCGCCATGCCGCCGAGGCGGCGCTGGCGAGCCGGGCCGATCGCGTGCTGGTCGTGCTTCCGCCCGAGGCGGCGCCGCGGCGTGAGGCGCTGGCCGGCGCCGCGGTCGAGATCGTCGTGGCGGCGGATTGCACCGAGGGCATGGCCGCCTCGCTCCGCGCCGGGCTGGAAGCGGTCGATCCCGGGACCGATGCGGTGGTGATCCTGCTCGCGGACATGCCCGAGATCGGCAGCGAGGCGATCGACCGGCTGATCGCCGCCTTCGACCCGGCCGCGGGCCGCGAGATCCTCCGCGCCACCGCCGCGGACGGCAGGCCGGGCCATCCGGTGCTCTTCGGGCGGCGGTTCTTCGGGCAGCTCGCAGCGCTGAAGGGCGACCGCGGCGCGCGCTCGGTCATCGCGGGGGCGCCGGCCGGTTCCGTGCGGCATGTGCCGATCGCGGGGCGGGCGGCGCTCCTCGATCTCGACACGCCCGAGGATTGGGACGCCTGGCGCGCGGGCCGCGGCGGATCCTAGCCTGCGCCCCGGCCGTCACCCCAGCCAGCGCGGGTAGTCGGAGACGAGGAGGTGCAGCGGATCCTCGTCCTCCTCGATCTCGGCGAAGCGGCCGATCGGCTCGGCGAAGATGTTGTCGGTCAGGTCGTTGTTGACCGTGGAGACCTCGCCGATCAGCACGTCGCCGCCCTCGCCCCAGAAGGCGTGCCAGTTGCCGGGCATCAGCGTGACGCTCTCGCCGGGGTTCAGCCGCAGCACCTCGCCCGGCCCCTGGCGGCGGATCACCCCGTCGGTGGCGACCTCGACGTCGGTGGTCTTGTCGATCGCGCCTTCGGGATCGGAGTTGTAGAGCTTGAGCGCCAGCGTCGCGCCGCCGCGGTTGATGATGTCCTCGGCCTTCACGATGTGGCGATGCATGGGCGAGAGCTGGTCCCGGCGCGAGATCATGATCTTCTCGGCATAGACCATGCCGCCGCCGCGCCCGAGATCGGCCTCCCGGCCATTGCGCACGGTGAAGAGGAAGAGCCCCATCGCGTCGAAGCGGCCCTGGCCGTAATCGGTGATGTCCCAGCCGAGCCGGGCGTCGACGATGCCACCGATCTCCGCCCGGCGCGCCTGCATCTCCGCGGGGCTCCAATAGGCGAAGGGTGGCAGGATGAAGCCGAAGGAGCGGATGAAGGCATCCGCCTCGCGGATGATCTCGTTGACGCGCGATCGCTTCATGGCTTCCCCCCGGGCCCGGTTCCCGCCGGGCATATCACGGCCGGCGGCGTGGCGCCAAGCGCGGCGGGGGCGCTTCAGGGGGATCGCATCCGGTGCTGCCCGGCGGTGCCTGCCGGGCGGGATGGTTGAGCTAGGCGCTCTAGGAACGCGACCTGACGGGGTCTCGTTGCCGGATTCAACTCCCGTTTGCGACACTTCGGGACGGG
>ERZ795053.3051-NODE-3051-length-19505-cov-3.931517_pt1 | contig 19505 bp, 20 predicted proteins | sample MGYA00375137_ERZ795053 | MGnify/ENA primary metagenome ERZ795053 (study PRJEB30182, sample SAMN05720284) | activated sludge metagenome | isolation source: Anaerobic digester | place: Hong Kong | collected 2014-12-17 ...
CTAATACTGCTATAGCTCCTAACCCCCTTAATGGTACGTTGTTGATTGAGTTGGAGGAATCGCCGGACAAATGGTCGGACCGTCCACTCTCACAGATTCATACTTTCAAGGAACGGTTGAAGGAGACTCAAAAGTTGGAGGAATCGTAGGAGAAATAGGCTCAGGTCCAACAGACCTCGCAAATACTTACTCCGAAGCCATAATAACAGCTAATTCATTATCCGGTGGCATTTCTGGTTCTGGCTCGCAGTATTACGGGACTGATAATTTTGCATCCTCATCTCTAACGGTAGGTCAAGAGGTCGAACCTTGGGACTTCGATGAAATTTGGTATATAAGACCCGGCAACTTTCCAGGCTTAAGACCAGTTGAACTCCCAACATTAATATGCGAGGCTCCAAACTCAACTGATAACTCAATTTCCGGATCCTGTACCTCAACTAGAACGCTGGAAGGTGGCACTGTCTGGGAACTTCAATATAAAGCTGTTCAATCAGACCAATGGCTAAACTTAAGTTCGCAGAATGGAACAGAATTTGACGTAACCATCAATGGCTTATTAGAGGGTACCGATTACCAAATTAGGTTCAGATATGTTGATAATATTGGAACGAGCCCATGGGGAGTAGTAGAGGCAACTACTACTGGTGATTCTGACCTCGATGGTGACGGAACGGCAAATATTACAGAAGCCCTTTCTCCTAATGATGGTGATGCAAACGATGATGGAACTCCAGATTACCAACAATCAAACGTTATAACCTATATTAATCCTCTGACAAATGATTACGCAGTCTTCGAGGCTGCAAACTGCACAAGCATCGCTGGGTTCCAAGTTGGCTCAGAGTCTTCAGAAAAAGCAGATTCTCAATATACTTATCCAATGGGCTTAGCTTCATTCCATATAACTTGTGACGAGCCAGGTACGACAGCTACAATCAGACATTATTTTTATGGCGTTGAAGGCTCCGAAACTTACACTTTAAGAAAATGGATGCCAGACGGTTCTTATAAAGCCTTTTTAGATTACAATCTCTTAGGTCTACCTCTTGAGGAGCAAACCGTCTTCTTCGTTCAGTATCAAATCACAGATGGTGGTGAGTTCGATGACGACGGAACAGCAGATGGTGTTGTTCGTGACCCTTCTGGTCTAGCCCAACTAGACAACATTCAAACTCTTGAGTCTAATGAACTGGCAAGTACAGGATCCAGTAGCTTGATATATTTATTCTTCAGCCTAGCTTTAATTATCTACGGAGTTAAGTTGGGTAGAAAAACTTTAAACTTTGTTTAAGGGTCAATTATATCTTTTAGCTTTTTTGTATCAATAGTGTAGTACTTTCCTTTATAAGAGATTGCACTTTGGTCTGATAGCTTTTTTAATGTAAGACTAATAGTTTCTCTAGTTAAACCAATAAAATTTGATAGTTCTTTATGAGAAAGAGGCAACTCAATCTTAACAGACTTACTATTTAATTGAGTGCCAAATCTTTCGCATAAATATAAAAGTGTTAAAACTATTTTATCAAGCGCTTTTTTCTGCTCTAAAGCATACACACGAGTTTGCATTGACACAAACCTTTTAGCAAGCCCCTCGTACATCTCATAACCAATTCTTGGATTATCAGCAATATATTCTAAAAAATCTTTCCTTTCAAGAATGTATACCTCCACATCTGTAAATGCTTCATAGAAATAAAGAGTATTTTTGTGAATGCCTAGCCCAACACCTATTGGAAATACTTCCGTTATAGTGTCTAAGGCTACCTGTTGCTCTTCACCCTCATTATCTATGTCGTAAACTTTTACGATCCTAGATTTAATAATACAAATTTTTTTTGTATTTTCGTTTTTTAAAAAAATAATCTCACCTTTTTTATATTTATGTGCACTACATTTTTTTAAAAAATCATGCCACTCATCAATATGCTGTGTGTTTTCGTATATGTTCATTATGCTTTAAAATTAAGTAAGAGTTGAGTGATTGTACTTATATATTGTAATACTATAGTAATCTATTACTTTATAAAATAAAAGTATAGTGTAAAATTAAACTCTCTTAAGCATTGAGATTATGAGTGATAACCTAGATAGAATTCTACAAATACCTGCACCAGAAGCTGCAAAACTTCTACTGGGGTCATTTATAGAGAGAGAATTCAATGATGGTACAAAATGTACGGTGAAGATTGTTGAGACAGAAGCATATGATCAATCGGATGCGCTAGTCATAGTTACAAGGGAATAACTAGACGAAACGAGGTTATGTTTGGGCCTCCAGGAAGATTATACGTTTATTTTACATATGGGATGCATTATTGCTGTAATGTCGTGGTGGAGAAAAAAGGTTATGGGGCTGCAGTTTTAATAAGATCAGTTGAACCTATAGATAATGAATCTATTAAAATACTTCAAAAAAATCGAAAGGCTAAGTCGGATAGAGACTTAACTAATGGACCCGCCAAACTTTGCCAGGCCTTAGAAATTGATAATAGACTAAATGGTCACAACTTAAATCAATTACCACTCCGCTTAATCATAGATAATATAGACAGTAAATTAATATGCTCTTCAAAAAGAATTGGCATAAGCAAAGAAAAAGAAAAAACTTGGCGTTTCTACCTTAAAAATAGCAAATCTATTTCAGTTTAATAAGAATTTGAATGAATGTTAGCTTTCTTACAGAACATATAGACTTAATGTTGTTTACTAGCAGCCAGGTGGACTAAATTAATTAAGGAGATTAAATTATGTCAAGTTTTGATCTAGGCCAATCTATAGAAAATGGTTTTACAAAATTATTTGAGTACCTACCTCAAGTAATCGGCGCGCTACTTTTACTAATCGTAGGATATGTAATAGCTAAGATCCTACAAAGGGTTACAAGAAAGGCTCTAACTAAACTAAGGTTTGATCACACTATCTCGGCGTCACCAGTAGGAAGCACCGTACATCGAGTTATCGACCGACCAACAAGATTTGTTAGTAAGACTGCCTTTTGGCTGGTAATGCTAGGATTTGTGTCATTCGCAGTATCGACATTAAATGTACCGGCATTAACGACAATAGTATCCGGGATCTATAGCTACGTACCAGATGTTGTCGCTGCAATGGCAATCTTCTTAGTAGCCAGCACTATATCAGCGGCCTCTGCTAAATTTATAAAAAGAGTACTCGGTAATACACCTACTTCTAATATATTGCGTACCGTTTCACCATCAATTGTAATGAGTATTGCCGTCTTTATGATACTTAATCAGTTAGGTATAGCTAGAGACATAGTAAATATAACTTACGTAGCGATCATGGGTTCACTATCGTTAGGGCTCGCATTAAGCTTTGGTCTAGGCGGTAGAGATCTTGCTAGCCGAATTTTGGAGGATGCATATAGATCAGGTAAAGAAAAGCTATCAATTAATGATTTAAAGGGCGGTGTTCGAGAGCTAAAAAACGAAGCAAAATCAAAAGCAAGTCGTTAAATACTTTAATTACACAGAATAAGTTTAATGCAACCAGAGACCATTGACGAGTTATTAATAGCCTGGAGAAGTGACCTAGCTAATTTTGATATGGATAACCCCGAAAACACTGCTGGCGTTCTCTTGGCTCGTCTGGTTGACAATGACCATTGTAAAGAATGGTCAAAACATTATCCAACATTACAGAAGATCTCTGACTTATTAATAGATATAGAGGGTGTACCAAGTAGCTACGACGAAGTAGATCATAAGATCAAGGAGCACCATCGATTATTCGACGAAGTCGAAGATTTAATATCAGATCTAGAAGACGAAATCGTCGCCTAACTTCTTAAAATACTTTCTAACTTTTTTCCTCTGGCTAATTCATCAATTAGTTTATCTAAATACCTAACTTCTTGCATCAACGGCTCTTTTATATCTTCAACCCGAATCCCACAAATTAGTCCTGTTATTAGTCTTCGATTAGGGTTCAATTCTGGGGCTTCTCTAAAAAAATCCTCAAATGATTTGTTGTTCTCACTTATTAAATTATCGATATCATTATTAGAGTAGCCTGTTAGCCAGGATATTACTTGATTAACTTCCTCTTTATCTCATCCTTTTTTATTTGCTTTAGAAACATATAGAGGGTATATATCACCAAATTTCGTTTTATAGACTTTATCCAGATCTGCCATACTATTTTTTTGCAACTCCCAGTGTTAAAGAAAAAACACTCCCCTTATTACTGGATTTCTCTAGTACAAGCTCTCCGCCATTTCTCTCGGCTAAAGCTTTGGCTATATATAAACCTAGTCCAGCACCACCAACTTCTCTTTTTAAGCTATTATCTAGTCTAATAAACTTTCTAAATAAACGCTTTTCTTCAGATTTACTTATCCCTTTTCCTGAGTCAGCAACTTCAACTATAGCATTGTTATTCCTAACTCTTAAGCTTATATCAACTGAGCCTTCTTTTGTAAACTTAATAGCATTATCAACTAACTTTAGGATACACTCTTTAATCTCATCTCTATCACCGATGACTTGAACCTTTTGCCCAATACTTTTAAAGCTAATATTAAGTCTCTTCTCTTTGGCAAGTGGTTCAAGATGTTCGATAACCTCTTTTACGGCATCTTTTAGTGTAAATTTTGTCTCAAACTTAGGCTTAGGCCGTCCCTCATTTTCTATATCCGAAACAATCAATATATCATTGAATAAAGAAGATATCTGATTCGATGCCCTATACGCACTACCGATTAAAGGCTTAAGTACTGGATCGATCTTCTCTTCTAAGTCTAAAACATTAGACAAGTTACCCTGAATCACACTAAGTGGAGTTCTTATTTCATGTGACGCAGTTACAACAAATTCATTTCTTTCTCTTTCTGCGGCTTTTTGATCGGTGATATCTTCAATTAAAATAACTCTACCTAAAGTTTTTCCTTCACTAACAATAGGAGAAATTATAATATGTAAGAATCTGTTACCACGAACCACCTCAGGGATATCAATTATATTGCCTTTTGATAGTTTATTAAGTAATCTTTTTTCTACTCCCATTTCTTCCAAAGCGTCCTGTATATACCATAAGTTATTTTCTCTTGTTCTAAATAAACTACGAGCAACTTCGTTTTGCTCAATAATCTTCATGTGTTCATCGAGCATAATAAATCCGATAGGGAGTCCAGAGATTGATGCTTCAAGCTTGGCATGCTCTTCGTATAGCTGCTTAGTCCTCTCCTGTACTTGTTTCTCTACCCTTTGTTCTTGCTCGGCTAGCTGACTATATGCTTTCTGTAGCTCTGATAAGTCAGACAGTACAAATACATAACCGGCGCTTCCTTTTTTATCGTCCAAAACACTATTTACCGATAAATCAATCGGCGTAATACTACCTGTATGTTTTGCAATTACATTTAATTCAGAAAATCTTTTTTTAGACTTGATTAGCTTATTGTTGTTAATAAAATATTTTATCTTTTTAAAGTGATCTTCAGCGACAAAATCCTTTAAATATGCTTGCTCAGATTCTTTTTGCGGATTATAGTTTAAAAGTTTTATTGCACTGTAGTTCATATAATGGATCTCAAAAGAGTTGTTGGTGACAATGACTGATTCTGACATTGTCTCTAAGATATTATTGGCAATACGAGTAGGGTTAATTGTAAAGAGTTGGTATTTATTAAGACCATAGACAATAAAAATCGCCATAACAGTCATATATAAACTATCAATTGGAATCCATGGCCAAGCAAATAGCGCAGGTATTAAATTAGTAGCAGATATGCCAATTGTCGGCACAACAATACTTAATAAGAATATTTTTGCTTGTTTCTTCTGCTCAGAAACTTTTTGCGATCTGTAGTATCTGTACACCGCCACAGCGCTCATATAAATAATTATTTGTGTGAGAATAATGTATGGAATGCCAGCATGACCAAGTTTAATTTCGTACCCCCAGAATCTTTGCGCTAAAGAATTAGGATCACGAATAAATATGTAATTTGTAGACAATGCTATAACTAAATAAAAAAAGGAATTTGCTAGTAAAAGTATCCTAGAGCCTATTAAGTTCTCTGTCTTATCGGATATAGTGTCTTTGATAAATATATAAAAGGCGGGAGCTCCTACAACAGCGGGTATTACTACAAAGTTTCTTGCAAATAGTCCTGTTTCAGGGTTGTTAGCAGAAAAAGCTAAAATATCAGCAATTGACCAGAAAATTACCGAAATAATAAATATACAAAACCACAGTATCGATTTGACCTGACTTCTCCTTCTTGCAATTTTAAATAATAAGTAAGAATTAACAAAAGCCGAAGCTAGCGGAATTAAACTTAAGTAAGAGAACTTGAATGAAAGTTCACCTTTATTTGATAAAACAGTTAGTAAAAGAGCAGCAGTAAATAATACTGTTGTTGTAGGGACTATCCATAATCTTTCTTTGACTGGTTTCATCTATACATACTTTACTATTATCATAAGCTTAATACTCGTTATTAAACAAGTTCTAACTTAAAATTAGTAAATAAAATTGATATAATTACTGAGTAGATATAAAGGTATGGCGGTGTAGCTCAGTTGGTTAGAGCGCAGGACTCATAAGCCTGAGGTCACTGGTTCAATTCCAGTCACCGCTACCATTACGTTTAAGATTGTCAACCTCTCTGAAAGCAGAGGTTTTGTTATTGCTTAAGCTTGCATCCCCCTAAAGAAGCTGAGAGAATAATATCAATTAAAATAATAAAAAACTTATATGGCAATTGATTCACCAAAAGAATACTTAAAAACACCAAGGCGTGCAACTTCAGTTGAGGATCGAGTTTCTGAAATAGCCGAACGTCTTTTAGGGGAACTTCCAGAACAATGCAGAGGCTGCAATCTTGCTGAAGCTTTAGGTTGTACTATAGTAGCAGGTGAGTGGTGGCTACCTCAAACACCTAGGGCGGCACGTTTTAGTATAAGTACTGAGTATGGTGGCTATACTCTAGCTCGAGAAGCAGAATACGCATTAAGAACAGTAGTTAAATCAGCTAATGAAAGCGATAATCCTGGTCCAAAAGGTGATGGAACAGTTTGCTGTATCGATACAAGGGACATTCAATCTGCAAGGTATACAGACTAGTCAGTTCAATTCCACTCATTTAGTAACTTCTACTGTTAGCAACCCTAGCCCACACTACTAATTCAGATATAGCTATCAGCTCATCTCTAAGTAGGTTCCAACTTTTACCGACGAGAGCTACCATTATGCCTAAGCTTTAACCTCTGTGTAATTAGAGGCTTTGTTATTGCTTAAGCTTGCTTTTGCGTGACTTTGGTTTATTATTATTCCTATCAACTAAATTAAAAGGAGATTCACTGTATGGGAGAGTTAAAAGGTGGCTATGGTCAAGATATTGAAAAGATAGGTTGTGATGCAATTGGAGGAGCTGATGTTATAGAGACCAGTGAAGAGGGTGAGCTAACGCAAGGTAGAGTTGGGATGGCGTTTCAGGTTAATAATAAAGAAAAAATTATTCCTCATGCACCTGAGGGTTGCCCCCTCGTTAAGGCTAAAGAGCTAAGGCAAATAGGAGACTTTACCGCATGTGCATCATGTACATACGCCACTCTTGTATCTGATGGTATGATTGAGTGCTAGGCTGCTTCCATCAAAGCCCCTTATACTCTAAACTGTTAAGCTATTCCTATAGTCTTTAACAATACCAGCCATACTAACCAGTTCTTTCTTAATCTGAATCCAACAACTCCACTCCAAGGCTACCATAAGCCCTTTAACTTCTGTGAAAAAAAGAGGCTTCTTATTGCTTAAGCTTGAATCTTAACTAGATTCCTGGGATAGTTAAACTATATAGGGTAAGAATTTAGGGGGTAAAATTATGCCAGTAAAATCATTAAGCACTGCACCTACTTTTAAAGAAAGAGTTGCGGAAGAATATGCGGAGATGGTAAGGCTTAGAAATCACTATGGTCAAGGCCTATGTAGAGAAGGGACCGATAATGTATTTGAGTCTAGTGACGTAGGAACCCCTTGGTTTGCAGGATGGCTACCACATCACAATAAAGCATATATACAGAGCCTGCTTGGCTCGGTGGGTACTAGGTTTAGGTTAGGTACAACAGAGCCTGCTAGATACGGACGCTTAATATATCGCAGCCAGCCAGTAACTTCAGTGCATGAAAAATCTCGCGGTGGTGGTGTTGATATGTATTCAAAACCTGTCGTAGTAGCTAGAGAAGTGGATGGAACTCCCGAAATAGGTGTGGGTGTGAGCCTAAGAAAGGCTTTTTTAAGGTGGGTAGATCCCGACACACTTGGCAAATTACCATATCGTACGTATGACGAGAGAAGTAGCGAACGACTAGGTGTGGTTGCCGTTACTATAGCACCCTCTAGTGACACCATAACTACCCTCAGAGTTAGAACTATTGCAGGTGATGGGTATGATCTTTTTGATGAAAAAGCTGGTGGAAGGGTCGCTACATCATACACTGCTGACAATAAAAGGGCAGATGCTATTCTTGCAGCCTTCCATGATGCATATTGGGATTCGGTGATTGAGCCAATATAATTCAGGCTACCATCCCACTAGCTCCTCTCTAACCTGGTTCCATTTCGACTCTACTTCAGCTACCAATGCACTTAATATCATCAACATCTGGGAGGACAGGGGCTTTGTTATACTAATATTCAGATCTAGAATTTAATAATAACTGATGGCATCAGGATATAAAGAGTTATATAGACATAAAGCAATTCCAGAACTTATCTCCTCTCGGGTTATGGAGAATTTTGGCTTTGCTTTAGTCTCGGGTGTTTGGTCTATTCTTTTTTACAAACAAGGGTTAAGTGATGGCCAAATCGGTATTCTAAAGGGAGGAGCAGTAATTATTACTTTAATAACTTCAATGATGATCCCCAGAATTTTAGAAAAATATGACGAGTCAAAAATATTTCCTTTATGTATCTTTACCGCAGGGGCACTAACATTATTAGCAGGACTACCAGTCATAACTATAATTACAGGAGTATTTCTAGTAACTCGTGTGCTCAACAATCTAAAATCAAGTGCTTTTTCTGTAATGTTTAGGGATAGCTTTAGAAGAGTTAGTGTATACACATTGGCTCAAGGTACTTTAAGTGGGTTAATAGCATTTGCATGGATGATCGGGCCAGTTATGGGAGGCTTAATTATGGATAAATTTACTTCAGAAGCAGCAATGTATACAAGTGGGCTGATACTAATTATTGCTTCAGTCGTCGCCTATATTGAGAGAGTCCCTCATATCACAGAAGAGGTTCATTCGAGTTTGAATATAATACAAAATATAAAATATTTTACAAGGATTAAGGGTTTAAAAGTAGCCTATATAATTAGGTCCGGTCAGGATGTATGGTGGTCATTCATTTTTACTTTTTTACCACTTTATATGCTTCAACAGAACTATTCTCTATTTCAGATTGGCACCGCATTAGGCCTAACCCAACTACCATTGGTTTTGGGAGAATTTAGCACGCTTAAAAGCTTAAGATATTTATCGTTTAAAAGTATATTTAGTAGCTGTTTCTTTACTCTTTTAGTACTAACTATTATTGCTTATTTCGTAAATTCTCCAACTGTTGTTATAGCTCTCCTAATTTTCGGTTCAATTCCGTTAGCTTTCCTGGATCCGTTAGGTGACGTATTCTTCTTCAGTTTAACTGACAAAGATGAAGAAGAGCGTGCTTATCCAATATTTATAACAGCAACTTCATTTGGAGAAGGAATATTTACATTAGTGCTCGGCTTAATATTAACTGGAATAGCTTTTCAGTATAGCTTCTTAGTCGTAGCAGTATTTATGTTAATCTTATTGCTAACATCACTTAGAATTACAAAAGTTAAACCAGAAAGAACATTAGAATAAAATCTACATACTCCCAGCTATTCTAACCATTTCTTCTGTGTCGATATTAGAACCATCAAGTTGTATCTCATAAACCTTGCCCTGGTTTACCCAAGTTGCTTTATCATCGTAAACATAAATTGTTAAGCCTCTATCCGTAAAAGCACTATATTCTTTAGTTTCTTTAAGTATTTTATTTTCTAAAAGAGCTTTTGAGTCCCAATCACTTACTTTTTGAGACACATTGTATGCATCACCATCACTCTTCTTAAAACTTAATTCGACTTTTCCAGTTTCTACTTCAATTGAGTTAGAGAGCTTGTATCCCTCCGGTGTATAACTCGGTTCTGAGACTGCTACTCCAGATTTATTCTCAGCCACTTTAATATTAATCGAAGGTATATTCAGATACATTACATATGTACCCACAATAAATAATGCAATTACAGGCAGTATAAACCTCATAGGTCGATAAGAAAGAGCTTTTTTGACTCTTCCAGGTCCTAGGTCATATTGATCTACTCCGCCTAACATAGATTTTCTCCTTTTTACATTGTAAACTTTTTTGCCATTGTTTGTCTGTAGCCCTTTGTCAAAAATTTCAATATCACCATCTAGACTTCGCTCAAAGAGTGATTTTTTTTCAATTTGATTTTGCAGTGAAGTTTTATGTTGTTCGAGCATGTATCTATTGAACTGGTTAGCTCTATTAAGTCCAGCAAGCGCAACATTAGATGTACTTACAGAAGGGTTGACAATTGACTCGTTAACCAAAGTCTTTGCTGGCTCAGTTTCAGCACCGTTAGATTGGTTAGCGGATGGCTCAACACTAAAGGAAGTTGAAAAACTTGAGTTCTTCTTGAATCCGTCCATACCTCCTAAGCTTAATTTATTTGAAGGTTTGAAAGAATTAAACTTTAAATTTTTAGGTGGTTTTTTTGGAGCTACAACATTGCTCGAAGCACTAGAAGTTGATTTAGGTTTTTTATCTTCTCTTAAGACTTTGTGAAGCAGTTTAGAACTATCTGGGCTAAAATCTACAACGTTAACTGGACGAGGGTCGTAGGATACTGATTTAGGTGTACTTGAGTTGATAGAAGATGCTGTATTACTCTCTTTAGTCGATATCCCCACTTTTTTCTTTTCTGGAGAGTTATCAAGATCTAGAGTTTCTGCCTCCACCGCCATTAAGTCAGCCTCGATCTGACTAATGTCAAAATTATTTAAATTATTCTTTGCTCTCCTTTTTTTGTTTGCTGTAGGAGTTGATTGAGGCATTTATATGTTCACTTTATATATTACTCTTATGTTTTTAAGTTTAACATAAGCCATATTAAAAATAATCATCACATTTCTTAGTTATTTTTGCTAAAATCTAAGTACTAGATGGCAAAAAAAATATCAAAAACAAAAAAGCCGCGAAAAAACTCCTATCACAAGGTGACTTATGCTCATGAGCCTCGTGCAAAATTTATAAAAAGAGTCACATTATATACTTTTTTTACAGCACTAACTATTTTTTTGAGCGTATTAATCTTTTACCGAGCAAAAGGTTATACATTTACAAAAAATGGCAGAGTAGAAAAACGAGGTATCCTTTTAATCAATTCTGCGCCCATATCTTCAAAAATTTACATTGACGGTAAAGACATCGGTAAAAAAACAGATTATAAACTAGAGATTGATGAAGGGAGCCACAACTTAAGACTAGAGGCTAACGGTTACAGAACGTGGGAAAAAAACTTTAGCATAAAAGCAGAAGAAGTCGAGTGGTTTTATTATCCATATTTAATTCCTAATAGTTTAGTCTCTAAAGACATTCTCACAAACATACCTAAAAAGACTTATTCAAGTTTAAACTCTGACTCAAAAGTAATAGCCGTATCCAAAAGTGGTCTAAGCTTAGCTCAATCTTACATATTTGAGGAGCTAAACTTAAAAGAGGATGATCCTGCAAACATAAGTAATACCATTATAGTCCCAAGTCAAATCTTTACTCGACAAGCTGACGGGAGCTTGGGTGACATTAAATTCGATAAGTGGAGCCCCAATGGTGACTCTATATTTTTAGAGCACACTTTTGATGATAATAAAGAACTAATAAATCTAAGAGTTGATGCTCCAGCAGAATCTACTAATCTAACTAATTCTGTAGGAGTAGGAATAAATCAGTACAGATACGACGACAAATCAAAGCTTTACTTAAATAAAAATGGTGAACTAGCAATTTACAACCCTGTAAGTTTAGTTAAAGAGCAGATTATTGATATAGAAGTTTTAGATTTTAACAATTTTAGAAATAGTAAATATGTTTACTCTAAAACAAGTAAAGATGCTGAGAAGCCAGGCATTCAAGTATTAATCAAAGATGATCAAAACTCCCCAAAACTAGTTAACACTCTTTTTGTTGGTAATCCGAAAGATCTAGACTTTCAGTATACGGCTAATAGGAGAGACTATTATCTATCAATATCAAATTTATACAATAAAGAACTTATCATTTATAAAAACCCATTAGACTCTATGGATGATAATACAAAAGTATCGAATCCACTTTTCCTTTCTACGTTTGAGAGTATGAAGTCAAATCAAATTAAAGAAAGCATTCAAGGTTCGCCACAGCCTGGTACATATATCGCTATACATTTATCAGAAAACACACTTTTTATATACAACTTCGAAAAAGAGTCATCGCAAACTTTCACATTAAATAATTTGAAAATAAATGATTTCTCATGGATAGATTCAGAACACTTACAACTTAAAACAACTGATGAAAAAATCTTCTATATAGATTATGACGGAAATTATTTGAACGAGATAACATCAACAAGTCAAGTCTTTAGTTACTTTATAAAGAGTAAAAATAAAACCATTACAATAAATGAAGTACAGCCAGGTTTAGATAAAATATCTGAAATTAAATTTAAAGATTAAGATATGAATTTTAAAAAAACTATTAAACAACCAATAAACTTTAATCAAAGTAAGAATTTGATAAATGCAAGTTATCTAGCCGTTATTTCGGTAACACTACTCGGGTGGAATGAGGTCTATAAGGGTAACCTTAGTGGATTTTCTATACCAAGCTTGCTTGCATTACTAGCTTTTGGATTTATGTGGGTACACTATCTCTCAGGTTTTTTAAAAACAAACTTTGATCCGAACTTAGATACATCTAAAACATTTAAAATTTCTCAAAGATTTGTTCTGCTAGCAATTATTGCTCACCCAATAGGTATTATTTTACACCTTAATAATCTAGGTTTGGGTAATCCTCCCTCAAGCCTAAAGAATTATGCCGGCACTTTAGGCTACTTATTTATTTCTTTAGGTACTATATCTCTTTTTATATTCTTATCATTTGAACTAAAAAAATATTTAAAATCTAAACCAAAAGTTTGGAATACAGTTCTTAAGCTTAACGATTTAGCCATGCTACTAATAATTGCTCATGGATTTAAATTAGGTTTTGTAATCAACTCAGAACATTTTAAGTACGTATGGCTACTATATGGGCTAAGCTTATTGTTTTTCTATTACGACAAATACGTTAATAAAAAACAACTTACCAAATATATAGAAGTTTTTATTATCAGCTTAGTATTTGCGGGAATGTTATTTATTAGCTTTGCAATATCTCGTCAAAGCAGGGTTAAAAACGATGCTGCGCTCGATAATCACGTAAGTTCAAGTAATATAACCCAAAGTTCATCATCAAACGAAAGAATAACTCTAGAGCAGTTAAATAAAAGTAATGGATTGAATGGGAATAAGTGTCTAGTCGCTGTAGACGGAAATGTATATGATGCCAGCAGCAATGAGCAGTGGAGAAACGGCGAGCATGGACCGTCTGGCGGACAAGCTAAATGTGGTGAAGACTTAAGTTCTCTTATTAATCAATCACCGCATGGTAAAAGAGTCTTGAATAAACTACCGGTAATTGGAATACTAAATACTTAAAAAATTGAGATTAAAGACTTATGAGGATAGTAGTACCCACAATCACCGCACTTGGTGTCCACGATTTTACAACTCAAACAGATTTAATTTCCAGTATTTCTGATTACGCTCATTTAGATTTAGCAAGCAGTGACTTCTCAGGCTCTACTAATCTAGTAGATTTCAGAAATACATATCTTGATCCTGTTTTAACTTACTCAGTACATGTTATGTATCAGAAACCTCTAGATGTCATTAAGTTTCTTTTAAACTTAACTCATCCTCCAAAATTGATTATTTTGCAAGTAGAATCAGATGATAGTAATCTCATAGAATCAATTAAGCTAATTAAAGATTCTTCTTGCTCTTTAGGTATTGCACTTCTCAAAAAGTCAGATCCAAAAGATTTCTCTCAACTAATATTACTTGCTGATCAAGCGTTGATTTTTTCTGGCAACCTTGGCGAGTACGGAGGAACCGCAGATTTAAATCTAATTTCTAAAATAAAAGAAATTAAGAACATTAAGTCTAATATAGAAATAGCATGGGATGGCGGAATCAATAAAGATAATATTGAAGATCTAGCAAAAGCAGGCATTGATGTATTTTATGTTGGTGGTTCTATACATAAATCATCAGATCCATATCAAGAGCTCCAAAATTTACAAAACCTTGTAGATCAAACAACTAGTAGCTAATAGTCTTAGTAACATATTAGATCTAGTGCTATAGTCTTTGTTAGAAGTATTTAAAAATCAAAAGTAGGGTAGAAGAAATGGCAAAAGGCCCCGATGGTCCAAGTGGAGGTTATCCCAATTTTATTGATCCTGGTGGTCCAGTAGGCAGCGATATAATAGCTGTGCTACCTGGCGAAGAAGATAATAGGCTAAAAACTGTAATAGACGAAACAGCAACGCCTTTACCGGTGGAAGATCCCGACAGACTTTTTGATCTTTCTGTTGGTGTAGTAGAAAAGAGCCAAGCATTTGCCCGCGAAGCTACTCAAAGGTGCCTCCATGAGATAACACAGGCCCCGCACAGGTTTTACGAAGGTAATATTAACCTTGCCAGCATTATAACTAATGTAAGGAAGCTAGCCAGGCTTGCAGTTACTGAGAATGAAAAAGCTTATGGAGTATCTGAATGTAAGAGGTCATGTATACTAGCTGAGCTAGGTAAGTGTCCATTAGCTATGTTAGATTTTGAGATATCAGAACCAGCATTTGCCGAACTAATAGGCATACAGATACGATCCAAGAGCTCTCCTAAAAAAGAGCCAGCAGGGGTGACTGCATTTAAGCTCTTTTCTAATAAATCATTTAGTGTACGTCCACCGGGGATGCCCGCACCTAAAGAAGAGCAAATTCAGGAGGCATCTGCTTCCAAACACATTTTCGATTGGTGGTCAAAATACCGACCAAAAAAAGTTCGTCAACAAGGCCCTGCTATTACTTCAGAACAATCAACTCTGCAGCTGTAACTATTTCTTATTCTTCTTGCGTTCGTTGGCATTTAAGAAGCGTTTTCGTAGTCTTAAGTTTTTGGGAGTGACTTCTAGTAATTCGTCGTCCTCTAAAAAGTCTAAACTCTCCTCTAGACTTAAAATAGTAGCTGGAGTTAGCTGAACAGTGCCGTCAGAACTCGATGATCGGATATTTGTTAAATGCTTTTCTTTACAGATATTAACTTCCATATCTTCTTTACGTAAATTCAAGCCGATGATCTGTCCCATGTAAACTTTTTCTGTTGGCTTAATAAAGACAGTTCCACGCTCCTGGGCATTTTCTAAAGAATAAGGTGTGGCTACGCCAGTCTCAAAGCTAATAAGAGCACCATTTCGAGTTTGAGGGATATTACCTCCAAGAGGCTGATATCCAATTGTCAAACTACTCATTACGGCGTTACCTTTTGTAGCAGTCAACATTAAACCTCTCAAGCCAATCAAAGCCCTTGTAGGAATTTGGTAAACAAGCCTAACTCCTCTTAGGTTAACTTCTTGAGATTGCAATTGAGCACGCCTAGCACCAAGCTCAGTTTGTACTGCACCAACAAACTCTTGAGGAACTTCAATTGTTAATTCTTCAAGTGGCTCCATAACTTTTCCGTCAACTTCTTTTGTAACAACTTGAGGGCGTCCAACTTCGAGCTCAAACCCTTCTCGTCTTAAGTCTTCAATCAGTACACTTAGATGTAGTTCGCCGCGACCTGAGACAATAAATCCAATACCATCGTCTTTAACTCTTAGACTTACATTTGTCTCAAGCTCTCTTTTGAGTCTGTCTCCAATTTGTCTAGAAGTCGTGAACTCACCCTCTTGTCCCTTAAGCGGAGATGTATTTGGACCCAAGTACATCTTTAAAGTTGGTGCTTCTACTTCTAAAATAGGTAATGCTTCTGGCCTAGATTCGTCACAGACTGTTTCGCCAATCTCTGCTTTTTCAGCACCGGTAAAAGCGACTAGATCTCCGGCAGGTACCTCATTTGCTTCTTCTTTCCCTAGGCCTTTAAAAGTGAATAGATCCACCACTTTAAACTTAACTTGGAGTCCATCTTTCTTCATTAAAACCATTTGTTGGTTTTTCTTAATTCCACCCCTACCAAGTTTACCAACGGTATATTTACCTTTAAAATTATCCCACTCTAAGCTTGTTATTAGCAGTTGAGTTGGGCCATCTTCAACTTTAGGGGCCGGAATCTTCTCAACAATCGCTTTAAATATGCAAGACAAATCTCCAGGAGCACTTGGATCTGTTGGCAATTTTTCCCAAGCTTTTGCATCCCGTCCGATTGCATAATATATAGGGTAATGTAGTTGATCTTCATCTGTAGCGAGTTCTAAGAACAAATCAGCAAGCTCATCTTCAACTTCTGCAATTCTAGAACCTTCCTTATCAATCTTATTAATAATAACTATTGGCTTAAGTCCGGCAGCAAGTGCTTTGCCAAGTACAAACTTTGTTTGGGGCATTGGTCCTTCTTGGGCGTCGACCACTAGAAGACAACCATCTGCCATACCTAGAGTTCTTTCCACCTCACCGCCAAAGTCAGCGTGTCCAGGAGTGTCAATGATATTGAATTTATAGTCCTCATGATTTATTGCCGTAATCTTAGCTGTGATAGTTATTCCACGCTCTTTTTCTTGAGCAAGTTTATCCATGATTAAGCTTTGGCTCATTTCCGACTGATTATCTCGGAATGTATTTGATTGTTTTAAAAGTCCATCTACGAGAGTTGTTTTTCCGTGATCGACGTGAGCGATAATCGCCAGATTTCTAATTTTTGTTGTTTCCATATGTTTTGAGAGTTAAATTGAGATTAAAAAAGCCAGTAGAGTAATTTACCACTGGCAAAGTTAAACAATATTATAACACAGTTCTTAGTGTCTGTTCTAACTTGGCCGAGGCTATCTCCTTGAGTTCTTCCATAGTACGTCCATTTGCGACATGATCGAGTAATAAATCAGCATCCGTTAAGGCTATTCTGTGAATCTCAATTTCACCATCACGATCCAAAACCTCTATCTGCTCAACTGGGTTGCTCTCTCTTAAGTAAGCTGCTTTTGCAGTCAATTCTTCAATCTCGCCATTGTTTCTTAAATATGCCTCATACCTTTCAGCATAGCTCCTTCTGTTTTCTACCTCAGGACCTAGGCCTATATGTACAAATTCTCCAAAACTGCTTGCACCAAGCCAGTGGGATGAGATAAGGCCAGTGAGCCCGTAATAAACACTATGTCTAACTGTTAAGAGGGGGTATGTATGCGGTTTCAAGGCTTGTATTATTAAAACCCCTGCAATACAGTTAGCACGCTTAGCCCCATCATGAGGGTTTAGCGCTTCGAATGGATTTGATGTGGCTCTACAAAGGCTCTGACTTGGACAAACTAAAGCTGCTCTTTTTGCTAGGGCAAGTCCATCCTTACTTACATGTCTCATAAATTTTTTTCTAAGTGAAACATCTTACTATAAAAGACTAAGTATAACTAGTCAAGTATAGTACAGCTCTGCTATAATTAATCTTCAAGATGTCAGAAAAAGTAGTTGTTCGTTTTTGTCCTAGCCCAACCGGTCCCATACATATTGGCTCCGTTAGGACAGGTCTATTTGTGTGGTTGATAGCCAAGCAGAATAAAGGCAAGTTCATCTTACGTATTGAAGATACAGACAAAAAAAGAGAAATCGAGGGTGGGGTACAAATTATCAAAGACACACTCCAAGCAGTTAATTTAGACTGGGATGAATTTGCTCTTCAATCAGAGAATAAAGAAGTCCACAAAAAGTATGGCCAAATGCTTTATGAAAAAGGCTTAGCATACGCTGATAATGTTACCCCAGAAGAAGTAGCAGATTGGCGCAACGATGCCCAGAGTAAAAAAAAGCCGTTTTTATACAGAGATTACATTACTACAGATAGAATCGTACCTTGGGAGTATGGAAAAAATGCACTAAGACTTAAGTCAAATCCGAAAAAATATACTTGGCATGATGAAGTGAGGGGTGACCTCTCATCAGGTCCTGAATCGATAGACGACTTAGTTCTAATAAAAGCCGATGGATTATCCACTTATAACTTCTGCCACATAGTTGATGACTATGAGATGGGTGTAACACACATATTTAGGGCGGATGAGTTTATATCATCAACACCAAAATATCTAAATATTTATGAGGCTCTGGAGATCGAACATCCAAAATTTGTGACTCTAGCACCTATAATGGCTGAAAACGGTAAAAAAAAGCTCGGGAAACGTGATGGAGCTAAAGACGTTCTAGAATACCTTCAAGATGGAGTCCTAGTAGAGGGTCTTCTTAATTTTTTAGCACTACTCGGCTGGAATCCTGGTAAAGGAAGTAAACAAGAGATTTTTTCTATTGAGGAACTAATTAAAGAGTTTTCAATTGATGGTATAGGCAAATCAGGAGCAAACTACGACATAAAAAGACTAGAGTGGATCAACGGTCATCATATAAGGATGAAAACAGTGGATGAATTATATGAACTTTCTGAAGACTTCTGGTCAGAATCTGCTAACAACTCCAATGAAAAATATAAAAAGCAAGTCTTAACCTTAATCCAAGAAAGACTTAAATTCTTAAAAGAGATCCCAGAACTTACTAACTTCTTTTTTGAAGAACCAAACTTAACTAAAGAACAACTTATGGATGTAAAAAATCTAGAAGATGATTTTGCAAAAGAGCTTTTAGAATCCACATTAGATACACTGCAAAACTCTAGTTTCGGAGTAGAGGATATCCAAGCTAAACTTAATGGGCTCTTAGAGGTACACCAAACCAAACCAGGAATTCTCTTTGCTTTAATTCGTAACGCAGTTAGCGGATCTCGAGTCACTCCTGGGATAGCAGATATGTTAAGTGTTTTAGGCAAAGATAGAGTTACTAAAAGAATAAACAATTCTCTAAAAGTTATGGCTTAAGCTTGCACTAAGTTATACGGAGTATTATTATTTTGATCAAAGATGACTACAAGAATTAGGAAAGCATTTGAATTAAGTTTTATACAACGTGCTGCGTTACCAGCAGGAATAGTTATTGGTGCACTTGGAGGCTATTCTCTCGAGGCATTTTTTGGCAAATCAGTTTCTGAAAGTTTATTATCTGGAGCCCTATTAGGTGGATTTGGTGGGGTGGCGGGCTTTGTAGCAAGACTAGAAGACTACGATGAAGAGACCCCAAGAATACAATAGGG
>ERZ795053.3053-NODE-3053-length-19503-cov-10.664439_pt1 | contig 19503 bp, 13 predicted proteins | sample MGYA00375137_ERZ795053 | MGnify/ENA primary metagenome ERZ795053 (study PRJEB30182, sample SAMN05720284) | activated sludge metagenome | isolation source: Anaerobic digester | place: Hong Kong | collected 2014-12-17 ...
ATTTTTTTTCAAAAAGAAGAATTAATTGCAACAATTATTCAGGAAATTCTATATTTAAATGAATTCTAAAACTGTAATTGTAAATGAGTATGAGTCGTTTATCAAATTTTCTGATTAAATTGGTTTGTGTCGCTTCTGTTTTTTCTATTACAGCAGTATATGGCCAAACTCCAGCTGAGATGCCAACGAGCCGAATGTTTCTTATCCAATCGGCAATGAATTATGGAGAAAATAGCGGGGGGTACTGGGATATACCCAACTCTCCAAGTCAAATAGCCAGAGGTTCCAACATCCAAGTTTGGGATTTGGATGGAGGTATGGATCGAAAATTTACATTACACCCATCGTCTTCCGCTGGTTTTTATGAAATACAAGTGGGAACAACCTCGAATGCAAGAGTCGATATCGATTACTGCAAAGCAGACAATGGAACAAACGTAAGAGCATGGGATGCAAACGGTAGCACTTGTCAACGTTTCCTTTTTCAGCATTTAGGAAATGGACGGTTTAAAATTTTCGACTACAACGGAAAGGTTCTTTGCTTGGCAAATCGGAGTAGTAATAATGGCTCTAATGTTCATATTTGGGATAACCATGACGGCCCTTGGATGGAGTGGTACCTGATTGATGCACAATCGGGACAACCTTATATTCCGAAGGAAAGCCATGCATCAATGTCAAATACAAACGATTTAAACTCACCTATACTATACAGGTTCGAGGAGGCTGAAGATATGGTGTATGGGAAGGTTGGACTGTTCGACGATGGTAGCGTAAAATATACTTTTGCCATTATCCGTAAGCCAAACAAGTCGAAGGTAGTTTACAAAGCAGAATTTTATGATCCTTACGGTCCAAGGCCTCTTACAGGAAGTGGCGTAATGAAAGTCAATAATAACCCTTACGATTACGACCAATATGACTACTGGGTAATTTTCAACGGGCAGAAAATGGGACCCTATGACCGTATTTACGATATGCATCAGAATAAGCCCAATATTGACAAGTGGGTTTCGAAAGATGGAAAATATATCAGTTTTTCGGCGGTTAAGGGACAAAAATATGCTGCCATAATCGGGAATAAAGAAGTTACCTCTTTTTGGAATTTTTCCCAAGCACCTTCTTACGATCCTGACTTTGGTAAAAACACCTATGCCATGAAATGGTCGAACAATGATACTCGACTTGTTGAGAACGGTGTATTTAAGTTAAAGGGATGGAAGGTGATAGAAAACGTATCCTATTCCGATGACGGACAGAATCTGCTATATGTTGGTGCCGAAACCAATGGAGATGAACGTTTTGTTTACCTGAACCATCAAAAAATAGCCGGTCCTTACTACTTGGTATCAAACGCTGGTTTTATTCCCGGCACCGATAAGCCTTACATCGATGGCTTCAACCATAGGGTTGTTAATGGGAAATCGGTCTATAGTCATGGATTTGTTCAGATAGGCGATCGAAAAATACCCATTCCCGATAACTATAGCGTTAATCCATTCTACTTTGCGGGTCAATGGGTTAGTTTTGTTGTTGATAAATCCAATGACGAATACAAGGGCGATGATTTTTATAAGAGAAAAACAAGTTGGATTTATGAGTATAACTATGTAACCGACGAACTCCTTAAACATGAGGGGTATGCAAGTGTGTTGACTACCGACATTCTTAATGGAACGTTTTACTATAGCGCTTTCAATGCAAATGGCGATAAGTTATTGGTTAAGCAGGGCGGCAAAATTATTAGCCAAATGAACCGCAAGGATTATGGCGAGAATGCTCCGTTCTTTAGAGTTGGCCCAAATGATGATGTGTTTACCTTCAATAACATGAAATTTATGGGTCCCTATACGATTACTCTTAATGGAGAACCATTCACTCCAGCGGGCAATCAAATTATGGAGATTGGACTTTCAAGCCGATTTAATCCGACAACAGGTAAAGTTCAAATGCATATCCGGAAGGATCGTTCGCTCGATGGAACAAAGAATAGATTCATAAATGGTAATGTCAGTTTCGACTTTGAGGGTTGGGTTGCCGATTTAAGCGTTACTTATGCCGTACAAAGCAACGATATATTCTTTGCAACCAAAAACTTTGATGCTAAAAAGAATATTTATTTCGAAATCTTTAAAAACGGGAAGTTGGCTGTTGAAGGACAGTGGTATAGCATAACCCCACTGGAAATTGCTCCAGACGGAAGTCGGTTTGCCACGCTTGTTTCCGATTCGCAGTCTTCGAGAACGATTCAATCATATTATACTCTTAATCAAAACATGAACTACAAGCGGACATTGATACTTGATGGCAAAAATATGGGCGATAGCTATGGAATTCCAGTATGGTCCAATGCAAAGCAAAAGTTCTTAATTCTTCAAGCCACCTATGGAGTTATAAAAATGGTTGAATTGTAATCCTATTTTTTCAAAAAATCAGCTGTAACAAACAGTTGTCTTAATTCATAATTTGGAATGGGATGGTAACATTGGAAGAATTAAAACAAAAGTGCCATAACGATTTAATAGACAAATTGGCAAGGCTGGAGCCTCTTCGACGAAAGGTTCTGTTTACCGATTTGCTGATTTTAATTCTGATCGTGGTTCCAATTGTTTATGTAGTTGCAACTTTGGTATCGTTGGGTAAAAATGCTCCAACTGCCGAGGTTGCAACTCCTTTCATTCTTCTTGCCATTATGGTTACTGCTGCTATTATCATAAGATATGTAACAAGATTTAGCAGAATGATGCTTCACGAGCAACGTCAACGTTTGGTAATGGAAGCCATCAACCCTAATTGGCATTTCGAGGCAAAAAACTGTATATCAGAACAAGAATACGTCAATGCAGAGCTGTCCGAGCAAAAGTTAATTAAGTATTCAGGCAGTGATTTAGTAACAGGAATTCTTGATGGAGTTCAATTTATAGGCTCTAAATTTATTGATGTTTCTAAGGCTTATAGCACAAAAAAGTATATTACCACAAGAGGTTTTCTGTTAACCGCCAATGTCGAAAAAACTGTTCAGGGAAAAATATTCATCGATATTAATATTCCCAACTTAATGCTTGGCGGTTTAGGCGAAAGTATTCTCGGACGAAAGAGTGGACAACGGGTTACAATGGGCAATTCCGAGTTTGACAAGCATTTTGTGGTTTACGCTACGAACCAAGACGAGGCATTTCGTATCGTTAATCAACCAATTATGGATGCCTTATTGCTTTTTCGTAAGCAAAGCCAGTATATATATCCGGTTACCTTTTCGTTTATTGGATCTAAAATTTACTGTGCTATTACGTTTGGTCATGATCCACTTTTGTTTGGTTCGTATAGTTCGGTGCTAAAGTATAAGACCTTAGAGCTATGGCATAGCATATTCTCTATGTACGAAAATGTAATTCGTGAATTTAACTTGGGTAGCAAAAATTTATAATTTGGAATAAGAAAGCGAAGAAGAATTTTTGCTATTGCAACATTGAGTGGTTGTTTCGGACCTTAGGGCTATCTATTCGTTACTTTCTTAAGCGTGAATTTCTCCTGAACCCGAAACTGTATCTTTTTTTGAATAGGGTTAATAATTTGGCTAATAAGAAAGAGTTACTCGATTATCGGTTTAAGTAGCCCGGTTGTCATGTTTGTTCGAAGTGAAAAAAAAGGTTTTAATAGACAACACCTTCTCGGATCCCTCATCTATTAATACTTTCTTGGGTAAAAAAATAACAGAGTCAGAACAAGCACCGGCTCGATTCTTACACACAATGCCTTACATCTCTGATTGGAATGAAATAGCCTTTCATTTATTCTAATTAAATTTGCCGCATATAATCAATGCTTATGAAGAACCATATTTTAATACTCATCTTATTGTTATCCGAATATGCTTGTTTTTCACAAACTCATTATGATTTCAGTAAATTCAGACAGTTCCCTTCTGATAGCAATAGTTTGAAACTATACACTAAACTTTGTGATTCAAAAGAATTTGACAGGGCGATTGCGTACGGCGATAGTTTAAGGCAAATTTATACAGAAACCCAGCAATGGCATTGCTACCATTTTTTTACAAACACTATTGCTCACACCTACGCATCAAGAAGAAAATATGCTGATGCAGTAAGAGTATATGAACAGGCAATGCCATTATTGAAATCAAACATAGATACCTTTTCTGTTGAGTATATTTATACATGTTCCAGCCTATGTAACTTTTATTACTATCTCAATCAATCCAACAAATCAGACAGCATTGCTCTTTACTTGTATTCTCTCCTTAAATCCCGAGGTGTTAGCGATTCTATAGCCGTTAATACCTTTGTTGATATTTCCGGTGGATTGGCATCTTTATCTCATTTTACAGAGGCATACGATGCTTTAATTACTTGTAAAAAAATTGCTGAAAAGAATAGTTGGCATTTTTATCTTAAAAACATACCCGTATTCTTGGGTTACACAGCACTAATGGAAGGAAAGGATGATGCTTCTCAGGTTTTTTACGAGGAAAGTCTTGTCCGAAATTCATTGGAAAGCTATCAGGATTCTATAAATTATTTATTTGGCATTGAGGGAGTAACGCAACTTTACTTTAAAGGAGGAAGTTATAGCGATTGCATCAATTGGGGTAAAAGAGCGCTAAGCATAAATGAAGAACTTCGAGTTCACCACAGAATGCCAAATTACAGTAACTTCCGCACTAATTTCAATTCATTAATTTACAAATCATACCTTAAGCTAGGCGATACGCAAAGGGGCGATTCAATCTTTAATTATCTTGTAAAAATTGAATCGGGACAGAAAAACAATGACAAATTAGTTCAACTTTTCCTTGAGTATGCCGAAAACGAACTCCACTCTGGCCAGGTCAACATTGCCTTGTCCTATTATCTAAAGGCCAAGCAGGTAGCCGATTCTATTGGTTATATGAACTCTATTTACTATGCTGATATTTTTATAGGGCTTAGTGAAACCAATTATTCGCTCGGTAATTTCCTTGAAGCAGCTAAACAAGCCCAAAGAGGATTCGAAATCTTTACAGCTAACTCAAACAAATCGAACATCTATCAAATTCCCGATTCTAACCTCACGCAGAATGCAAATGAAAAGTTCAAACTGTTTCTCGATAAACTAGTTGCGTTATATGGTTTATATAATGTAAGCCCAAGTGAGGAATTGGGAAATTCCATCATCAACCATTTCACAGTTTTCGATGAAGCCACTCGGATAGCATTATCCGATAGCCACGACGAAAAGTTTATTGAAGAGAGACAAATCCAATATAAAAAAGCCCTTGACGGATTGGTCGATTTTTTTGCAATTCATCAAAAGGATATTTCTGAGACCAAACAACTTTTTTTGCAGAAAATGGTTTTGAATAGTAAAGCGATGAGGTTATATCAACAGATTCAGGAGAACAAAATGTTAGATACATATTCATCAAATAAGGACTTTTTTGCAAAATACCGGGATACAAAAAATGAGATTATTAAGATTAATGGCAAGAGAGATTTGGCAAAAAAGTTACACGATTCTTGTCTTGTTCGCAATTACACACTTCAGTTATCCGAGATATATGCTAATGCCTTATACTACGAATCCATTTTGAAAACAGGATCGAAGGGCAACGAAACCCTGTTAAATATTGCTCCTTTGGAAAACTACAGCAGTATTCAACAAAAATTAAATATCGACGAAGCCCTACTCGAGTACTATTCCACCGAAAAGAACCTATTTTCTGTTTGTATTACCAAGGATACGGTTGCTACTTCGTTGAATCCAGTTGATAAATTCAGCAATCTTATTGAAAATCATTTTAGAGCAATTAAAACAGGTTCGTTATTATCCCATGATGACACTATCTACCAGCTGTTAATTGACCCATACTCCAATCTTTTGCACGAGAAAAATCATTTGATTATAATTCCCGACGAGACCTTGAGCCAGTATCCTTTCGAGACAATTAATACTCCCGATAAGTTACCTCTGCTTTTTCGTTATAGTATATCCTATTGTTATTCTTCTTCTCTTTGGCTGAATATTCGCTCTAAGGATAACCTTACTCAAGTAAATATCAAATCGGTTTTGGCTATCGCTCCTGATTTCAGCAAAAGCACTCCTTTAGATGAAAATCTGGCAATGCATCTTCGCTCTCCTATAATTGATGATGGAATGACTTTTCCAACAGATGGGTTCACTAAACTTCCATATACCAAATTGGAGTTGGATGGGTTAGGCAATTTAATTGAAAAAAAGAATATTCAATTCGTAGAACTTGTTGGTGATAAGGTTACAAAAAATGATTTTCTCAAAAACATTAAGGGGAAAGATATTATACATATTGCCTCTCATGGCATTGTTGACCGAACAAATCCATTGATCTCGGGAATTGTTTTAAGCGCTATTGGGAAAACCTACAACGAGGATAACATTCTTTACCATTACGAACTATTTAAATTGGGAATTGACGCTAAATTAGTGGTACTTTCTGCATGTAATACTGGTGTAGGTCAATTAATTTCTGGAGAAGGACTAATGGCCTTGCCCCAGGGTTTTATTTATGCCGGTGTTCCAAACGTTATTGCCTCCTTATGGAAGGTTCACGATGAGAAGACGAAGGATTTGATGTTGGCCTTCTACAACCATCTTCTTAATGACAATGTTAACTATGCCGAGGCGCTGCGCCGGGCCAAACTCGACTGCATTAAAAAGAGTTTTTTACCGTTAGATTGGGCGGGTTTTATTCTAATTGGAGAGTAGTTAAAAAAACTATCAATTTTTGATAGGCTTTTGTGTGTGTCATTTTGCTTAGTTTGGTTAGCCCTTGGATTATTTGGTTTTGGTAATTTGTGTACTCCGAAACCGTACTGTTGAGTTTTTGTACCTCGTTGCTGAGTTCATCGTAGCGTTCTTTCATTTTGTCAAGTTCATTCTAAAGTTTATCTAACCCAGGAATCGATGAAATTTTAATATCTAATTTTTTAAGCACTGGCTTAACTACTCCCATTGCTAGGTCGGAAAATTTACCCATAATCTGCCTTACCTCGCTTGGTAAACCGGTTAAAATCTTTTTAACCGAGAAGGTGTATTTTCTTACTAAATTATTTGGACGATAATGTTGTCATCGTCTCGATATGCTGACCTATATTTTGCTAAGATTTTTTTTCAAACAACAACCGTTTTTTAGCAAGTTGTAGTTTTTATATGGAATTTTTTCAAAATACAATTCTTATGGCAACTAACATCATAAAAAAACTTATTGTTCAATAGTATTTTTTTAATTCATCTTTTAACTTTAGCCACTTCTATCATGAAAAATAAACTTAATGTTTAATAAATTTTAAAACTATGAAGACTTTTTTAAATTCAGCATTTGCCCTGTTTTTGTTGGCTTTGACAGGTACTTTGTATGCACAACCAATTACCAAATTGCCGGACTATCAATGGTACCATATTCAATCGGCTATGAACTATGGCAGAAATAATGGTGGCTATTGGGATATCCCAGGTAACGCAGTTAGATCTGAAAGCGGAAATAACATTCAGGTATGGGATCTTGATGGTGGTGGCGATAGGCTCTTCTGCCCAACATCTCCCGATGCAAAAGGCTACTATAATATTATAGTTCAGAATAACCCTCATCTCAATGTTGACGTGGCAGGTGGAAAAGCAAAGAATGGAACAAATGTTGGCCTTTGGAATGCCAATCCGGGAGAAAACCAACGCTTTTTATTTCGTCATATGGGCAATGGGCGTTTCAAAATTTATGATAAAAACGGAAAAGTTATTACTCTAGCTAATCGTTCTTCCGATAATGGCTCGAATGTACAAATCTGGGACGATCAAGATGGTGTATGGACAGAGTGGTACCTTATTAATAATAAAACAAATAAGGCATTCATTCCGACAGAAACCTTTCAAGTTGCGGAAACTCCTTTAAAAGGTGATGCTGTTATTCAAGAAAAGAACTTTTGGATTCAATCGGCCATGGATTATGGACGTGATAACGGTGGATGTTGGGATATTCCCGGCGATCAGACTAGCTTTAAGGAAGGTGCCAATATTCAGGTTTGGGCAATTGATGGTGGAACCGACCGCCTCTTCCGTTTCAAAAAGAAACCTAATAGCGAATACTATCAGATAATAGGTGGCAATAGTTCGAATGGGGTTGTTGACATTGCAGGAGGTAAAACCAATAATGGAACCAACGTCCAGATATGGACTGCTAATAATGGCTCTGCTCAGGATTTCTACTTGAAACATCTGGGTGATGGACGTTTTAAAATATACCACAGAAGTGGAAAAATTGTAGATCTTGCAAGTCGTAGTAATGCAAATGGAAGCAATGTACACCTGTGGGACGATCACGATGGAATTTTTAACGAATGGTACTTAGTTGATCCTACCACAAGAAAAGCATATATTCCTGACGGTAAAGTTTCAAACAAACACACTTCAACCCCAGAAATGAAGAGTGATCTTGATCAGGACGTCGTTAGCAAAATGAAAAATTTAATCGAGACAAAACAAACAACATCTATTTCCGAATATTTGGAAAGAATATCAATCAATAAACTTGTTCAAGAAGATAACGGCGATGTTATTGTAAATGCAATGAGTGAATTAGAATCGAATGATCAGGTTAACATGTGTGTTTACATGATGAATGGGACTGTTAAAAATAAGAATGTAGAAGTTAGAAGATATGTGTACACAAAACTAGCCAATGTTTCTTATAAGAAGCCTTCATTTTTGTTTAAAACATTGCTGAATAAACATTTTGCAGATTTTAAAGAAACCGATCCAGGTCTTAATTTCATAGTATCGAATATTCATAATAAGATTAATAACGCTAAATAACTTCGATTACCTTTTTAGTTGAAGTATTGAACCGTTAAGAAAAGAGCATTTGTAATATCAAATGCTCTTTTCTTATAACATTTATTTAATGGTGATTTTCCCGCAGAAAAGTAGATCGAAATCTTCGTTAATTAACTTCCAGTAGTATAGACCCGGTTTTAGTGTCGGAATTTTAATGCCGTTGCCCTGTGTTTCTATCGATTGAACATTCTTTCCCTCATTATTTAAAATCATCACGGTAAGTTTAACCGAATTATTATTAATCCATTTTAAGGAGTCAACAGTTGGAATATTTATTTCACTTAACGTTTGGACGATAATGTTGTCGTCGTCTCGGTATGCCTGCTTGAAATTTTCGGTTAGCTTATCAAGGTTCTTATTGGGTTTGTATTCTGCTAAGATTTCTTTTCGAACAACAACCGTTTTTTTAGCAGTTTTTTCCTTGCTTTCCGCTTGTACTTTTGGTTGAATGGCTGTAAATGACGAGTCTTTTTGCGATATACTGTCGATTGTCGCAAGTTGATTAGAAAGAGAACTATCCTTTGGATTATTTATAAAATTATTGCCGATAATGAGTAATGCAACCGTTGCTGCTATGGCTCCAGAAACCGAAATCCATAGTTTCACAACTTTTCCATTTTTTTTTTGAGTTGTGTCAATTTCATTAGCAGTCTCAACAACCATTGCAATTTCATTGGCACACTCATCGCAATTAGCCACATGTTCCCTTACGGCAAGAGGCAACGACGCATAACTACCTTCGCGTATAGCATCGGCACATTGGGCAATTTCCTGTTCTGTTAAATGTTCCATGACCTTTTTAGTATAACGATCTGTAAAATATCATTAGTACTAAACCTATTTTAATTCAACTTTTCAAGGTATCACTAAAAAGCATTTCAAATAATATTGACAAACTCTCTTTGTCGTGGTTAGCAATCCCATTCCCGTTAAGCCTGCGAATAATAGTATTTATTTGATTGGTAAACCATATGCGAACAGCATCTCCTCTAATATCCTTTTGTTCAACCAAATTTACAACCTCCGCTAAACGAATAAAAACATCCCCTTTAGTCTTCGTTTTCTCATCAGCAATTATGCTTTTCACGTCCTCCGAAAGGTAATCCGCATAGTTCTTAATGTCATTATCACTGATGGGCATACTGTAATAAACTTTTAAAAACAGAATTAGTTTAGCGTAATCATTATTAAAAAAGTACAAAATAGTTTCTAATCGGTTAACCTCTTGCTTGAAAAGAAAATTCTTTTCCGCATCGTGATGATTTAGTGCTACTTCATTTGGCAAATCACTATTTTCTTTTTCTGTTACCAAATACCATTGTTTGCAATCTCTACGAATTACTTCGCAACACATTCTGTTTGCCACGGCAATACAGTACGTTGTAAACTTCGATTTACCTTCAAAACTTCCAAATATTTTTTCCTTCTGTTTTAAAAACTTCTCCATTACATCCATTACTACATCCTCTCGCTCTCTAAATGGGATAACTCGATGTTGAATGTAACGGCCAACTACACTTCTAATAAGAGACAGTAGGTCTTCATCGGTAAAGGTTTCTTTACATTGGTTGCCAACTAATTTCATTTTTGAAAAAGGTCTGCTACAAATATGATATTTTCTTTTAGATTTTGAAAGGACCATGAACTGCTTATCAATAATGCTGCCAAACACGTCAAGGTTTCTTTGATGATCATGAAAAAATTATTGAACTTACGTTAAACAAAAAACCTCAACGAATTAACTCATTGAGGTTTTTTGGAATTAGATGTTCTTGCGTCCAGTGGAGCTGGAGGGGATCGAACCCTCGTCCAAACAAGGAACCAGTCTGTCTTCTACATGTTTAGCTTTTCTTGATTGTCGGGGTTAATCAGGTGAAAAGCAACCTAACTAATCCTTAACCTTTAATTGTTTCACCCGGCCTTAAAGGTGTCGTCCTGGCTATCCCCGTTTAGTCGGTGTTCCATTTGCCAAAGACAACAGGGCGTAATCTTTGGCGGAACATCTCGTCCCCACGCAACCTTGGCGTAGGGATTGAGCCTTAACTCCTAGAGTTATTAGGCAGCGAGAGCAAAATTATTTTCGCCGTTTATTGGTTTGTGCCTGAGATTTACGAGCCAGAATCACGACGCTCGACATGCTTACAAACCCATTCTAACTTGCTGTCAAAACCACGTCAGCCCCGAATGGAATTTTGTGTTTACAAAGATAGTTACAAAATCTTCAAAAGATATTAAATATCGCTGTTCATCCCCCATAAAAATTCCTCGTTTGTGGCTGTTTTAACCAGCCTGTCGCGGAGAAATTCCATTGCTTCTACCGAATTCATATCGGTTAAGTAGTTACGTAGTATCCATATTTTCTGCAAAACCTCTTTTTCAAGCAAAAGGTCTTCGCGTCGTGTACTCGATGCCGTAATATCAACCGATGGGAATATACGCTTGTTGGAAAGTTTGCGATCCAACTGGAGTTCCATATTGCCGGTACCCTTAAATTCTTCAAAAATAACATCGTCCATTTTGCTACCGGTATCGGTAAGTGCAGTGGCTAAAATTGTGAGCGATCCGCCATTCTCTATGTTTCGTGCAGCGCCAAAAAAGCGTTTAGGTTTTTGTAGTGCATTGGCATCAACACCTCCCGATAAAACTTTGCCGGAAGCCGGTTGAACCGTATTGAAAGCTCTTGCCAAGCGGGTAATGGAATCTAAAAGAATAACTACATCGTGCCCACATTCTACCAATCGTTTTGCCTTTTCCAGTACAATGTTAGCGACCCTTACGTGACGTTCGGCCGGTTCGTCGAAAGTAGAGGCAATAACCTCGGCGTTAACGCTACGAGCCATGTCGGTAACCTCTTCGGGACGTTCGTCAATTAGCAGCACAATCATATAAACTTCGGGATGGTTGGCTGCAATGGAATTGGCTATATCCTTCAGCAAAATTGTTTTACCTGTTTTGGGTTGTGCAACAATAAGTCCGCGTTGCCCTTTTCCAATTGGCGAGAACATGTCAACGATTCTGGCAGACAGTAAGTTCATGCCATTGCCTAATAACTTGAATTTTTCGTTAGGGAAGAGAGGTGTTAAGTAATCGAAAGGAATTCTATCCCTGATAAATTCAGGATTACGACCATTTATTTCCATTACCTTTATTAATGGAAAATATTTTTCGCCTTCTTTGGGAGGTCGTACAGTTCCCGAAACAGTATCGCCGGTTTTTAAGCCGAAAAGTTTTATTTGCGACTGCGAAACGTAAACATCGTCGGGAGAACCAAGGTAGTTATAATCCGATGAGCGTAAAAATCCGTAACCGTCGGGCATAACCTCTAAAACTCCGGTAGTGGAAACTATTCCATCAAAATCGAAACGCTCGCTTCGTTTTTCGGGTTGCTTGCGCTGATTAACTTCTTTTTGCGGTGGCTCCGGATTTGTTTCCTGTTCCGGCTTGTCAATATTTTCATCGAATGTTTTTGCTGTATCGCTATTAACAATATTTGTATTTTCCACTATCTCCATGTCATTATCAATGGAGTTATCAGCAATAATATCAATCGATTTGGGCTCAAGGTCAACTTCAGGGAGCAAAACGGTTTTGTCGCTCTCTTTTTCAGGCCTCGCATTAGCCGGTTTGTTATTGTTATTTCTATACTCAACTCTTTGAACAGGTTTCCCGTCCTTTGTGCGAGTAACTCGTTTGCGTTTTATCTTTTCCTTATCGCTATCCTGAAATGCAGATGCAGATGTTGGAGTAGGTATAGGATTATGTGTATTTCTGTTGTCGGGCTTCACCGGTTGATCTACAGGTTTTTTAAGTTCAATTTTTCTGTTCTTATCCTGATTTTTACTGTTTTGAGAAGCATTGATTGCTTGTTGATCAAGAATCTTGTAGATTAAATCTTGTTTTTTTAAGCTTTCTACTCGTTTTATATTGAGTTGCTTAGCAATTTCCTTCAGCTCAGGGAGCAGTTTTTTGTTAAGTTCTAAAATGTCGTACATGTTTTAAGTAAAATGTTGAAAAATAAAGATTTGTTGATTTTTGAGATTGCGAAAAACCAATGAGAAAGGATGATTCTTCTTAAGTGTTGATTGGTACAAAGATAGTAAATAAATATATTCAATCCATAATTGACAGTTTTTTTAGTATAAAAATGCTTTTTATAATAGTAATTAACTTACTATGAAAATATAACGCAGTTGATAAAAAGTGAAATTTCATATGCGTTTTTCAGTATTTCAATGTAAAACAATGGCTTGCGATAAAAATACTACGAACGAAATATTGTTGTGTTTGATAAACAGATTAAACTTATTTGACTAAATGAGAATAAAGTTAACCAAAAAGGTTTAAAAATTAATAGAAAATTTTTATTAAATATGGTTAAGTTAACAATTTTGTATATATATTCGAACCTCATATAAAACCTCATAAGTATGCGCCAGTTAAAGATAATAAAGCAAGTCACTAATCGTGAGGCGGTTTCTTTAGATAAATATCTACATGAAATTGGAAAAGTTGACTTGTTGACTGCTGACGAAGAGGTTACCTTAGCCCGAAAGTTAAAGGAGGGCGATCAGGGAGCGTTGGCAAAACTGGTGAAGGCAAATTTACGTTTCGTTGTATCTGTTGCCAAACAGTATCAAAATCAAGGATTAAGTTTACCTGATTTAATTAACGAAGGAAATGTTGGTTTAATTAAAGCAGCACAACGGTTCGACGAAACTCGCGGCTTTAAGTTTATTTCGTACGCTGTTTGGTGGATTCGTCAGTCTATTCTTCAGGCTTTAGCCGAACAGGCTCGCATTGTAAAGTTGCCGTTGAATAAAATTGGTTCCATAAATAAGGTAAACAGGGCATTAACCGAACTTGAGCAAAAATTCGAACGGGAGCCAACCATCGATGAACTTTCTCAGGCACTGGAATTAGCTCCTGAAGATATTAAAGAGGCACTGCGAAGTAATGGCCGCCATATTTCCATGGATGCCCCAATTACTCAGGATGATGATGGTAGTATGTACGATGTAATACTTTCGCCCGATTCGCCAATGCCCGACAGAGGTTTGTTAAACGAAAGTTTGCGTAGGGAAATTGAACGGGCACTTTCCACGCTAAGTCCTCGCGAGGCCAACATTATTCGTATGTACTTTGGCTTAAACGGTAAGCATCCTCATACGTTGGAGGAAATTGGAGAGGAGTTGGATTTAACCCGCGAGCGTGTCCGCCAAATTAAGGAAAAAGCCTTGAAAAGGCTTAAACAAACTGCCAGAAGTAAAATTTTAAAGAGTTACTTAGGGTAATTGAAATTTAAAGACTGTTTTGCCGGCTTTAATTTAAGTCGGCATTTTTATTTATATTGATACGATTTTACCTTTGTGCTATATTTGTTTATTGCATATTTAATCTACTTATATAATTATGGAAAAATTAGTTGCACCTTCGATGCTTTCGGCCGATTTTGCAAAGCTGTCGTGCGATATAGAAATGGTAAATAAAAGTAAAGCCGATTGGTTTCACCTCGACATAATGGATGGTGTTTTTGTTCCCAATATTTCGTTCGGATTTCCGGTTGTCGAGCATATTAAAAAGGAGGCGAAGAAGCCCTTAGATGTTCATTTAATGATTGTTGATCCAGATAGGTATATCGACCGGTTTAAACAGGCTGGGGCCGATTGGCTTACGGTTCATTACGAGGCCTGTACCCATTTACACCGAACGCTTTCCGAAATTCGGAATCAGGGGATGAAAGCGGGTGTTGCGTTAAACCCTCATACTCCGGTCGAAAGTTTAACGGATATATTGGAAATGGCGGATATGGTTTTAATAATGTCCGTAAATCCGGGTTTTGGCGGACAAAAGTTTATTGCCAACACCTATAGTAAAATAAACAGACTTAGAAAGATGATTGAAAGTAGGGGGCTGGCAACGTTAATTCAAGTTGACGGTGGTGTTGATACTACAAATGCAGCCGAGTTATATAAGGCTGGAGTAAATGTGCTTGTTGCCGGAAGTTCGGTTTTTAAATCCGATAATCCTTTGGCAACTATCGAAGCGCTAAAAAACGCTTAGATAAAGAATGCGCCTTGAATTTATTCTTCGATTTTTGAAAATAGTTTACAGATGAATTCATTGCTTGTAAAGGGAAGTTATAGTACATCCCGGATTTTGGTGGGAGAAAACTTTAAGAATGTTTGGAGTTATGTTCCGGATGGCAATGTTTATATAATTTCCGATAAAAATGTGATGAACCTCTACGGCCAGTTTTTCAAAGGGAAAAATATTTACGAGGTTGATCCCGGAGAAAATTCGAAAAGTTTAATGGCCGTTTCGGACATTTACCGTTGGCTGCTTAGTTGCCATGCAACCCGTAATTCGTTTATATTGGGTGTGGGAGGTGGAGTGGTTTGCGATATTGCGGGTTTTGTTGCTTCTACATATATGCGTGGCGTGAAATTCGGTTTTGTAGCCACTTCGCTATTAGCGCAAGTTGATGCCAGTGTTGGCGGAAAAAACGGGGTAAACCTTGATGGGTATAAAAACATTGTGGGAACTTTTAATCAGCCCAATTTTGTTATTTGCGATACAACAATGTTGCAAACACTGCCTAAAAAAGAGTTGGCAAACGGATTTGCCGAAATGCTGAAGCACGCGTTAATTGCCGATTCTAAAAAATTTTATTTGATGGAACAGGAGATCGACAGGGTGAACGGTTGCGAAGTGGAGTTGCTTAACGAGTTGGTTTTTAGGTCTGTTCAAATTAAGGCGGATGTGGTTTCGGCCGATGAACGGGAAAATGGCGAACGAAAAAAGTTAAATTTTGGGCATACTTGGGGACATGCAGTCGAAAAAGTAACGGGTTTTCCTCATGGCTACTCTGTAAGTATAGGTATGGAGTTTGCTTCGCGCTTGTCGATGAAAAAGGGATTGCTAACCCGTAACGAGTATCTTCGTATTGTAAATATGCTTAAAAATCTAAAATTGCCGGCTTGTGTTAATGCCGATTTATCCGAAATTTTTGATGCTTTAACAAAGGATAAAAAGCGTAACGGCGATTACATCGACTTTATTTTGCTTAATGGAATAGGCAAGGCTGTTATAGAATCTATTACCATTGAAGATTTACACGCTTTTGTGTTTAACTCTGTAGGCTAACATGACAATTTTAAGAAAAGATATTTGTGTTAGTATTGGCATTAACAACTTCGATATTGCCCTAGAAGCCGTTGGCGAATGTCAAATGGCCGAACTCCGCTTGGATTTGGTTAATTTTAGCGACGATCAACTTCGCAAGATATATTCGCTGAATAGAAATATTATTGCAACTTTTCGTACCGAAGACGAACAGGTAATGAAGCAAACCCTTATAAAATCGATGGATTTTGGGGCAGGTTACATTGATATTGACATTAATACTTCTGTTGAGGTTCGTACTATTTTGGTTGAATATGCAATGCAAAAAGGGGCTAAGGTTATTTTGTCGTATCACAATTTTTCCGAAACGCCTGAAACAGTCTTTCTTAAACAGACGATTACTCGAATGTTTAATGACGGTGCGGATTTTGCTAAAGTAGCGTGCATGGCAAATAGTAAGGACGACAGCAAGCGAGTTGTAAATCTTTATTCCGATTTTTCGAACTTAATTGCATTTTGTATGGGGAAGAATGGCCAAATTACCCGTGTTGTAGCCCCTTTCCTTGGAGCACCGTTTACTTACGCTTCGTTGAGAGGTGTTAAAACCGCCGAAGGTCAAATTGATGCCGAGCAGTTGGAAATTCTTTTAAATATGATGGAGAAGTCGTTATGAGCGAATCTCTTTTTGCGGTTTTTGGGAATCCCGTACTCCATAGTAAAAGTCCTCAACTTTTTAAAAGCGCTTTTAGTGAATTGGCTATCGAAGCCAACTATACACGAATTAGGCCTTCGAATGCAGCCGATGTAGTTGGTATCGTGAAGCAGTTAAATATCCTGGGGGCGAATATTACCACGCCGTTTAAAACGCAGGTTATTCCGTTTCTCGATAGCGTTTCCAGCGATGCTTTAAAAATAGAAGGGGTTAATACCATATTAAATAGGAGTGGAAAATTACTCGGTTTTAATACCGATTATTTAGGCGTTAGTAGAGCGTTGAGAGGTGAAGGACTTCACTTGCAGGGAAGCAAATGTTTGGTGCTTGGTGCCGGGCCTGCGGCTCGGGCTGCAGTTTATGTTATGGTAAAGGAAGGGGCTAATGTTAAGGTTATAAATAGAACAACGGAGAATGCCTTAAAAGTTGCTAACGATTTTGGTTGCGAATATGCTCTTTTATCGGAGATAGGAAGAGAAATAAAGGAGGTTGACATTGTTGTTTCGGCGCTGTTGCCTGATGCAAATCCGTTGGCGCAAGTTGAAATTCCTTCCAGAATAACCTTTTTAGATGCTAACTACAGGTCTTCGAATATTTCAACATTTGCCCGCAATTCCGGTTGTATGGTAATTTCCGGTGAAAAATGGTTGTTGCATCAGGCTGTTGCTTCAATGGAAATATTCTTAGAACAAGAGGTTGATGTGGAAGTGATGCAACGTGGCCTTTTAAACAATTTAAATAGAAAGAATTTGAAGATATGTACTCCATACGATAGTTGGAACGATGTTTATACTTCGGATTTAGTTATTTCAGCCCCAAAAAATTCGAATTTATTTACTTCGATTTTGCATGAAGAAATTAGTAAGGCCTTCGAAAATTAGCGGAACGGTTGTTGCACCTCCTTCCAAAAGCGTTGCCCAAAGGGCAATAGCCCTTGCATCCATGGCAAAAGGACAATCGGAAATATATAATATAGGAAATAGCAGCGATTGCTTGGCCGCAATTGGCATTTGCAAGAGTCTAGGAACGTTTGTCGAAGGCGATGGTAGTAAGTTGATTATTAACGGTGGAATAAAAGCCCCGAAGGAACCGTTAAATTGTGGAGAATCGGGATTTGGAGCGAGAGTATTTTCTTCGATAGTTGCTACCTTAAAAAGCGAAGTGGTATTAACCGGAGAGGGCTCATTACAGAGTAGGCCAATGCAAATGGTATCGGATGCGTTGGTTCAGTTAGGGGCAACCTGCGTAACCAATTCGGGATTTTTACCGATAAAGGTAAAAGGACCAATCCAAGGCGGAAATGTTATAGTGGATGGTTCGGTAAGTTCGCAAGTGCTATCGGGACTATTAATGGCTGCGCCATTATCTGAAGCCAGCGTAAAAATTACTGTCCGTAATTTGAAGAGCATTCCTTACGTTTTACTCACCATTGACATGATGAAGACGTTTGGCGTATCTGTTGAGAATGTAAATAACATGGAGTTTTGCGTTCGAGTTCCCCAACAGTATTCTCCCGTAAAATATGATGTGGAGGGCGATTGGAGCAGTGCTGCATTTATGCTTGTTGCAGGTGCTATTGCCGGAGAGGTTGAAGTGAAAAATCTAAATCCGGATTCGTATCAGGCAGATAGAGAAATTGTAAAGGCGCTTCAACTTGCAGGTGCTCAGGTTTTGGTTAAAGACAATAGTGTGCTGATTAGTAAAGACAGACTGGTCGGTTTTAACTTCGATGCAACGCATTGTCCCGACTTGTTTCCTCCTTTAGTGGCGTTGGCCTCACAATGTGTTGGAGAATCTAAAATTACGGGTACATCGCGTTTACAAGCAAAGGAAAGTAATAGAACTGCTGCTCTTGTAAAGGAGTTCGGAAAAATGGGCGTTGAAATTAGTGTGCAGAATGACTCTATGTTTATTCGAGGAGGTAAGATAAATGCTGCGAGTGTCGATTCTCATAACGATCATAGAATTGCCATGGCTTGTGCCATTGCTGCAATTAACGCTGATGCGCCTATTTTCATTGAAAATGCGGACGTAGTTACGAAAAGTTTCCCTGACTTTTTTGAGCAACTCAACCAAATACAGTGTTGAATAATTTTTTTAATTCAAGCGGAGTATAAAATAAATGCGGAGCCGTTGTAATTCGGCTCCGCATTTATACCCTAACTAACCTAAAATCAACTAAACCTAACTATTAAACCCTAAAACCTACCTAAACCATTTTTAATTATAAACGCAAAATTATAGCCAAAGTTTCACTTAGGAAAACCAAAAAAAGATGATATAAAACATTATTTTTTGATACCCTTAATATTGTTGGTATATAGTTAGTTATGCTATATAACATGTCGGAAATATTTAAACTTCTTTAACAGATATTGCTCTGAAAGTTTTAAGGAATCCATCCATTCCAAATTTCCTATTTTGCGGAGATAAACCTATAATTTTTCGAATGGAGTTATACCTTTCCAAGGTTACGACGTTATTTGTTCCAAATACACTTTTGTACATAATGGCTGTTTTTAGATTTGAAGGCCTGCATCGGATTGTATAGGGTGAGTATCTGCCGGGATGTATATGTACAAATCGATTTGGGAAAATGCCCAACTTTAAAACCCATCGGGAACTATCGCTTAAAATAATACTTTTGTATTCGCAATTGGGAAAATTTAGCCAGCGTTTGAAATTGTTAATCGAAAGGCTGTTTTCGGCTTTCAATATGGCAACAATTTCGCTGGCAATTGAATTTTCCGAAAGAGCCCCTGTATAAATATCAAGTAGCGTTCCGCCAATTCCACTAATAAAAG
>ERZ795053.3054-NODE-3054-length-19500-cov-6.387812_pt1 | contig 19500 bp, 18 predicted proteins | sample MGYA00375137_ERZ795053 | MGnify/ENA primary metagenome ERZ795053 (study PRJEB30182, sample SAMN05720284) | activated sludge metagenome | isolation source: Anaerobic digester | place: Hong Kong | collected 2014-12-17 ...
CATTTAAATTTAAAAAATGAAACCAAAAGTTACTAAAGGTATTATAACAAGTATATTCTTAATTTCGATCTTCCTGAATCTCAAGATTTCAATAGGCTCCAGCCAGGATTCATCGTTGGATAGAGAAATTATTTCTAAAGTTGAATATGCTCAAAGTGAAGCTAATAAATGGTGGATCGATTCTGAAACAACACCTGGAACGGCCGCTGATTGTTGGTGCGATCCATTTGGATGTTACGAAGTTTGGTGTGATATTACAGTCTATTGGACTGTATGTTATTCTAATGGACCCCAGGACTGTGAACCATCTTATTATGGAGGCGGTTGGCAACCATGGGATTGTGAACCTAGCGGCAGCTTGTGTGAATCATAAATAAATTTTAAAAGGCAACATTTCCTAAAAAATATTTGTTGCCTTTTTTTTATCAAATTTTTAAAATAGTATGTATTTAGTAATCAAAAGAATCGGTATCTATTGTATTGCAGTATTTTTATTTAAGGTCTTAATTAGCTGTAGCAGTAAGGACAATCTTATTGAAAAAGACAATGTAATCCATTTTAATATTTTTGAATGGACAAACAATCAAAGAATACCGGCCAAAGTAATTAAAAAAGTAAAATTTATCCCATTAGAAACTAATATAAATTGCATGTTGGGAGACATAAAAAAAATTACTTTGGTTAATGATCGTCTATATATCTTGGATAGAGGGATTAATAGAAAAATCTTTATTTTCGATTGTGAGGGGCATTATTTAGGTAGTGTTGGCAACTATGGTAGAGGCCCAGGAGAGTTTATTGGCCTAGTTGACTTTATAATCGACGATAAAAAAGGTCAGCTTTGGGCACTAGATGCTGAACAAAGAAAGGTACTGATTTTTAATTTGCAAAATGGTAAATTTTTAAATGATTTTAAGATTCATTTCTTATCGACTGATTTCGAAAAACTTGATGACAATACATTATCATTTTATTCAAAGTTCCCTCAAGTAAATTCAAGAAAAAGTTATTCAATAGCAATAATGAATTTGAAAGATAAATCTTATAAGTGGTTTCTTGAACAAGACGAATACGACACACCTCTAAGTGGTTCCTATGCAATTTCCCATTCGACTAATACTTACTATGCCCCGTACCTAAAGGACATTGTTTTTCGGATTACGAAAAATGGAGTTGAACCAGGAATTACATTTGATTTTGGGCAGAACAAAATCCCTAGAGAAAAAATTAAGAATACACATGGTAATACTCTAGAAATAATTGAACTTCTGGAAAAAGATGAAAAAGGTTGGGCATATGGAATTGAAAATGTTTTTGAAACAGATCAATTTATAACCTTTAATTTAAAGCTAGAGCGAAGCCATTTAATGGTGATTTACTCAAAAAGTTCAGCTAACTATTACTATGGCAATCGTTATGAAGGTGGACTTGAGATATTCAGATTAATAAGTAATATTGCGGTTAATGATAATCAGTTTTTTGGTGTTATTAACGCATATTTTTTTGAAAGAGCTGAAAGAAAAATAATGGAACAAGAGGATATTGAATTGATACGTGAATATCGCCAAGCATTAGATGCCCTTTCAGATGAATCAAACCCTATAATTATTTCAATTGAATATAATAATTTTTAAAAATGAAGTATTTAACTCCATTTGCAATATTTATATTATTTATTTTAACAATTATTAGCTATATTAAGATAAAAACGACATCCAACAAATTAGAAGAATATAAAATACTGAACATAGTTCTTCAAAATGATTCAGAAAATTATTTAAGTTCTCTAATGAATCATTCTAAAAGCGAAACATTCAAAAATATCCAACCTGTTTATCCTGAGAAGAAAAAAGAGTTTGAGAAACTGGCAGATAGTCTAAAAGAGACAGATAATCCCGTGCTGGTTCTGGTAAGGTTAAAAAGTAATTAGTATGCCTACATCATTCTTTAGACTCCAAAGTAGCGGATAATTCTAATCTGCCTTCCTGAATTTTCCCATTTTTGTCGATTTCTGCACATTTTTGTCCGTTTTTGCCTGTTTTTGCTTATGACTGACTCATAGTGATTTACTAAATTAGCTGTGATAATCACCCTCCTACTAAATATAAACAGGATGATACTAATCAGGAAATATCAACCGAAAAAAATTCAAGTGTATGACAATTTGAAAACTGAAAGAAAAGGGCAGGGGTTTTACACTGAGCTCTACGCTCTGCGCTCTGAGCCCGCAGCCCCTGCCCGGACCTTTCCAAAACAGAAAGGGGGTGTACTCATGCGAAGATAGTACTTATTCATGACCACGGTTATGACCTTTGAAAAGATAAATAAGGAAAATTCAGAAAAAGTATAACATAAAAATTGTATTATGAAAAAACTTGGAAAATTACTAATCAATCCTGCGAAGCTAATAAAGAATGATGAGCTAGTTACTTTAAGAGGAGGTTATGAGGGAGCAAATTATGCTGAATGCAGAAAGTGGTATTATGACAGTATTATTACCCTTGGATTTGTTTGTGTGTCTAATTGTAGTGACCAGGTTGCAAAGGATAAATGTATAGCAGAAGGATATACAGAGACAGATTTTGCAATTTGTCGCGACTTATCCTGTGGATAATTCATCAATTCTTGTGAATTTATCATATGGGTTGAAAAGCAATATTGAGTATTCAAATGGTCGATAAATTTCAATTATCGTTATTCATTTCTACAGAAGATAGGACTAATATTGTAAAAAGCCAGGGAGTCCCATTTCATAAACTCCCTGGTTTGTAGAATTATGGCGCTAAATTTTTTCATGGGCAACTAGTTTAACTACTATACTTAGTTTAATATTTAATATGCCAAGTGAATTGATAAAGAGTTTAAACGAATAAACAAACAAAAATTTGATTAGGTTTCTCTCAATCTTTAAAACTAATTAATTATCAACAATAATTCTGTTTGACGGATGAAAACAATACATCAGTTTTATTTATTAATGCTTCTTCTTTCCTCTTTACTAATGAGCTGTAAAAACTCAAATCCTGTTCCTACCATACCCATAACGACGATGGTGGTTTATGATTTGAAAGTATTATCAGAGAAGACGACTATAAAATTATCTGATTTAGGGGCAATGAACATTCAATACATACCTTTGGAAACTAGTGAAAAAAGTGTTATACAAAGGATTGAGAAAATAATCAGTAGTGAGAATTTCTTTATTACACAATATTCCAAAGACGTTAATTTGTTCCGGTTCAACGGCACTTTTGTCACCAAAATTGGAACGATTGGGAGGGGTCCAAATGAATTCACAGTTGCCAGCTGTGTTGGAATTAATCCGCAGAATGAAACAATATATTTAATTGATGGCTGGCAACAAAGATTTTTGGTCTATTCTAATAATGGCAAATTTATCAGAACCTTTAAATATCCTGTTCGTGCTGCTGTAGATTTCAAGTTTACAGAGGGTGGAATCCTCTGTTATAATAAAAACACTTTTTTCAATATTGATGCCAGTTTCATTTTGATAGACACAGTTGGCCAGATTATTAAAAGTTATCCAAACAAATATCATTGGATTGGAAACTTCCCCACCTTAGCCTTTGATTGCGAAAACATTTTCTACAATTATGGGACACATCTTATAAACAAGGAAATATACTGTGACACTTTATATACATACATAAATAGAGATTTTGAACCTTATGCTATCATCGACATTAAGAAAGAACTACGTATTACACCAGAAGTAAGATCAGAATCTGATGGAATAATTATAATTCAAAATTTTATAAATCCATGGAACTTATTCGAATTTGGTGATTACATATATTATGAATTTAGTTTACCCCAAAATGGTAAAGTTGAAAGATTATGTTTTATTGGTTCAAAAAAGAAGAAATTTCAAGCTTTAATTAATTCGAGTCAAGGGCTAATCAACGATCTGGATATGGGACCCGACTTTTTGCCAAAGACAACAAAAGATGATAATACAATTATCGGATGGGTAGATGCCCAGAAACTTAAAGCTCATGTTGCCTCAGAAGCTTTTAAAAATTCCACCCCTAAATACCCTGAAAAGAAAAAAGAACTAGAAAAGCTCGCTGCGAGTCTGAAGGATACTGATAACCCTGTTTTAATGTTAGTAACCCTTTAGAGATAGATACGGAGACCGGGAATTTATGTGTCCATCGTCTATGCCAACGAAAAATTTAGTCATAAAAACTACTCTTTTAGTAAAATCTTGTTTAAATTTATACTCAGTAATTATATTTATCTGTTAGTCAAGCTAAAATGAACGTCAGAATCTTTCCTGTTTTTTTATTTATAACAGCAGTATTCTTTTCCTGCAAACCCAAATCAACAGAAAACCTCGAAGAGATGGCCCGCCGCTCTTCACGTCCCGAAGCCGTGCTGGTGAAAACCGTTAAGCTCGAACCTTCTACTTTCTACCATGAGCTCATCAGCAACGGTAAAGCCTCTTCTTCTCAGAAAGCTGTGGTCCCTTTTAAAGTGAACGGCATTATCAAAGAACTCCACATCAGGAATGGCCAGAAAGTTAATGCAGGAGATCTCCTCGCTGTTATTGAAGACTTCGATTATAAAACAAAGCTTCTACAGGCACAACAGGGTCTCGAAAAAGCCGAAATCAACTTTAAAGACGATCTTCTCTCTAACTATTACACTTCCGATACAACAGGACTTTCACAGGCTAAGATAAAGATCTCACGTATCAGGAGCGGAATCAATGATGCAATCACTTCTCTCGAAGTGGCACGATATAACTTCAATAACACTCGTATCTATGCACCCATTAGCGGTGTGGTCGCAAACCTCGAAGCGCTTCAGTGGAATCCATCCCAGAATTATAAAAGCCTCTGTACCATAATCTTCGACGAGGTGATGAACGTCGAATTCCCGGTAATCGAATCGGAATTCAGCTTTATCAGCAAAGGCATGCCTGTCGGTATCATCCCTTTCATTAACGACAGCACTGTTATTAACGGAACAATTTCCCAGATCAACCCCCAGGTCGACGAGACCGGAATGGTTAAGGTTAAAGCCGAATTCAGTAATAACGGCAGGCTCATCGACGGCATGAACGTGAAGGTGGTTATCCGGAAACCTGTTCCAAACCGGCTGGTGGTACCCAAAGAAGCTCTCGTAATACGTCAGGGGAAAGATGTGATCTTCGTCCGCCAGGACTCTCTTGCAATTTGGAGATATGTTACTGTTGAATTCGAGAACAGCACGAGCGTTTCGGTGAAGGATACTCCTGACGGGATCCATGCCGGCGATCTGGTGATCATTACCGGAAATGTAAATCTTGCACACGAAACTATAGTAAGGGAGGAATGAATAAAGAACCTCATTATAGTTCTTTCCTGTCCACATTTACTGTCAACATACTCTTCGTTATGCTGATCATTGTCGGTGCGGCAATGATCCCTTTACTCTCCCTTCAGCTTAATCCTACCCGTTACCTGCCTTCTCTTACAATCTCGTGGAGCTGGCCCGAAGCTCCTGTGCGCGTTGTTGAACAGGAGGTCACAACTGCCCTGGAAGGTGTTCTGTCAACTGTGACAGGAGTTAAAAAGATCTCTTCATCAACCTACAACGATGGAGGAAGGATAACTGTTGAGTTTGATAAAGATGTCAATCTGAGGGCAAAAAGGTTCGAGGTGGCTTCTCTGCTAAGAGAATCGAGAAAAAGACTCCCTGAAAGAGTATCCTACCCCGTCATCAGCATGAATATGCCCTCGAACCAATCGGGCTCTGTAATCCTTAGCTTTCAGCTGAACGGGAATGCAAGTCCTGCGTATATATACGACCTTGCTGAAAAACTTATAAAACCGGCTGTTGCTGTTGTCGAAGGTGTCTATGATGTCAATATCTATGGTGCCACACCGCAACAGTGGGAGTTGATCTATGACCAGCAGAAATTATCATCCCTGGGAATAAATCCTTCGGTCATCAACGGCTCAATAAGTAATTACCTGCTGGAGACGGAACTTGGAGGTGCTGCGGAAACCGGAGCGGGAGGCTCTGAAAAGAGAACCTATCTTACTCTTGACGGAAATAATTCAAGTTCCTTTCACTGGGAGGACATTCCTGTGGCAAAGGTATCGGGAAGGATAATTCATCTGGGTGATGTCGCCGGAGTACGGCTTAAAGACCAGAGGCCTCAGAGCTATTACAGGATAAACGGGCTTAATACGGTTAATATCAATGTAAGCGCTGGGAGAAACGTAAATAATATAAAAGTTGCGGAAGATGTAAAGAAAGTAATCGGGAAGATAAGGGGCGAACTGCCTCCTGCTTACACGATAAGGACATCTTCCGATACTACCGTATATCTTAAAGAGGAGATAACGAAGAATATTTTCCGTGCTGTGCTTTCAGTTATTCTTCTCCTGCTTTTTGTTCTTGCCATCAGCAGGGAGTTTAAATACTTGCTGATCATCACCATCAGTCTCGTTGCCAATATCCTTATAGCCTTCATCTTTTATTACTTCTTTAAGCTTGAGATCCATCTATATTCCCTGGCGGGCATAACAGTGTCATTTGGCATCATCATCAACAACACCATTGTTATGGTCGACCATATCAGGTTTCAGAAGAACCGGAAGGTGGGGATTTCTCTTCTCGCAGCCACACTCACGACCATCGGGGCGCTGATCGTGATCTTCTTCCTTGATGAAGCCTCCAGGGTCACCCTGGCCGATTTCGCTGCTGTTGTTATAATAAATCTTTCTGTCTCACTTGGAGTTGCACTGGTTTTTATCCCCTCGCTGATTGATAAGATAGGTCTCGCTCCAAAGTTCAACCCGAGGATCATAAGGAGAAAAAGGAGAGTTGCAAGGTTTTCAGGGGGATACCTTAAAGTCATAGGTTTTATAATCAAATACAGGGTGGCGTTCATAATAGCTGCCATCCTGGTGTTTGGCCTGCCTGTTTTTTACCTTCCCGATTCCCTTCCGAAAGATACACGCAACCAGGTTAAGGATGAGGATCGTACCGGCTGGCAGCGATTCTATAACAAAACCCTTGGCAACAGTAAATATGTTCAGGATATTAAGCCGGTGGTGAACAAGGTGCTTGGAGGGACTTTCAGGCTTTTCAATGAAAAGGCCAGGAACAGCAGGTTCTATTATTACAGCGGATCTGAAGAAGTGCAAAGGACGAAACTGACAGTCAACATCGGTCTCAGTGAGGAAGGGCTTACAATTGAGGATCTTAATACAACATGTGCCGGACTTGAAAATATGCTGGCCGGCTATGATGAAACAGATATGTTTATAACAAGCATCTATGGCGCTGAGGATGCCACCGTCTCAATCACATTCAAACCGGAGCACGATTTTACGATCTTTCCGTATATATTGAAGATCAGGATCGAAGACTATATGAACGGTATAGGAAGTTATCATGCTTCGGTCTATGGTGTCGGGAAGGCCTTCAGCAACCAGGTTTACAGCGACTATATCCGGACATCCTATTCAGTTATAATGAAAGGGTATAACTATGATGAGCTGTATGCTTATGCCGAAGATCTGCGGGAAAGGCTTATCATAAGCGGAAAAGGCAGGATAAAGGAAGTCTATCTGCTCGGAGCACAGGAGAGAGGATATATAATTGGCAATACCAGGAAAACGTATCGTAACATGTTGGGAATGGATAAATATATGCTTGCAGAGAACGGATCGGATATAGCATCGGCATACGGTGAAGCAAGGAGATTCTCACGGGGAACCACCTCTCTTCAATCAGCCTATATAGATGGTATAAGCGCTCCTGTCAGTATAAAATCCATGCAATCTGAAACCTACGATTACTGGAGCCTGAATAATTCACCCCTGACTACTGCATCCGGCCAGTTTGTTAAGTTGAAGGACTTCTCAAGTGTCAACAGGGAGGTATCTGATGCAACAATAAGCCGTGAGGATCAGCAATATATAATCACCGTAGGTTATGATTTTATCGGTAATTATGAGCTGGGAAGACTCATTCTCGACAGGAATATTGATGAAACCAGCGCTCTGCTGCCACTCGGCTACACTGCCCGCAGTGGTTCCTATTCATATTCATGGGATCAGAACAGGACAAATTATTATCTTATCTTCCTGGTCATCCTGATCATTTATTTTATCTGTGCCATATTGCTCGAATCCTTCAAACAACCTTTTGTGGTGATCAGCCTGATACCATTTTCATTTATCGGTGTATTTGTTACATTCCAGGTCTTTAATATCGGCGTTGATGAAGGTGTCTTTGCAGCGATGATACTATTATGCGGTATCGTTGTTAATGCAACTCTGTATATATTGAATGATTATAACAGCCTCAGGCGTCGCAGACCCTTACTGCCTGAACGTATCGCATACATAAAGGCTTTCAATACCAAGATCATACCTATACTTCTTACTATCCTTGCTACAATTATAGGATTAATACCATTTCTCCTTACAGGAAGGGATGAAAGGTTCTGGTTTGCTCTGGCTGCCGGCACAATAGGCGGACTATTGTTCAGTATGATAGGATTGCTGGTGTATCAGCCGATTATGCTCAAGAAAATAAGTCATGCAGGTCATGCAAGTCGTGCAGGTCGTGCAAGTCAGGGTGATAATGAATGATTTTTGTTAATTAAAACTCGTGCTAATGGGAACAATTAAAAATTTTGAAGATCTGGCAGTCTGGAAGATGGCCAGGGAATTGGTAAACCAGGTTTATAAAGATTTCAGGGCATGCAGGGATTTTGGTTTCAGGGATCAGATTCTCAGGGCAGGAATATCGATCATGAACAATATCAGCGAAGGTTTCTGCCGTGGCAGTGATGCAGAGTTCAGACAATTCCTGAATGTTTCCAAAGGCTCTGCAGGGGAAATAAAAAATATGTATTATATCGCAGAGGACCAACGATATATATGTAATGAAGATGCCGTATTAAGAAGAAACAAATCTCAACAACTGATTAATAGTTTAAGTAGCTTTATAAAATATTTAAAACCAAAAAGCAAATAGACCTGCAAGACCTGCACGACCTGCACGACTTGCAAGACCTGCACGACAATTAATATTATGGTAGGTTTTCTGATAAAACGCCCCGTCGCCGTAATAATGACCTTCCTGGCATTATTGCTTCTGGGAATTGTGGCTTCGAACAAGCTGCCTGTATCCCTGATGCCGGATATTGAAATACCCGAGATAACAGTCGCTGTCTCGAGGCCTGATGTAAGCGCCCGTGAGCTTGAAAATACCGTTGTAAGCATCCTGAGAAGAAACCTCCTCCAGGTTCCGGGACTTGATAAGATTGAATCGGAATCACGAAATGGCAGTGCACTTATCCGCCTTACATTCAAATTCGGTAATGATATCAACCTGGCATTCATGGAAGTGAACGAGAAGGTCGACGGAGCATTGAACAACCTGCCCCGTGATCTTGAGCGGCCAAGGATCATTAAGGCCAGTGCCACCGACATACCAGTCTTTATGCTAAATCTGACTCTTGCCGACAGCCTTGCCGGTGATGAAAAATTTATGGAACTCAGCAGTTTTGCCGAAACGGTGATAAAAAAGAGGATCGAGCAGCTTCCTGAAATAGCTATGGCAGATATAACTGGTCAGATCAAAAGGGAGATATATATTGATCCTGATGAAAAGAAAATGCTCAGTCTCGGGATATCGGATAATGATATAACCAATGCTGTTCAGATAAACAATATCACAATAGGCAGTATTCTTGTCAAGGATGGAAAATATCTCTATAACCTTGAATTCAGCTCTTATCTAAAAGAGCTTGATGATGTAAGGAACATCTATATAAAAGCCGGAAACAGGATACTGCAAATAAGAGATATAGCTGATGTGGGCATCAGGCAGGAAAGGCCGAGGGGATTATATTATTCAAATGGCAAGAGGGCAATCGCCCTGGCTATTATCAAGGAATCGACATCAAAGATGGCTTCCCTGGAAGAAAAGATGACGGAGATGATCGAAATCTTCAGAACAGATTACCCACAATTGGAGTTTGAGATCTCACAGAACCAGACCCGCCTCCTTGATTATTCGTTATCGAATCTCAAGCAGAGTCTGCTGGCAGGAGGCATCCTGGCATTCCTGCTTATGTTCTTCTTCCTGAAAGATGGGAAATCTCCAATGATAATCGGTTTCAGCATCCCCGCCACACTCGTTATCAGCCTTCTCTTTTTCTACCTGGTGGGTTTGTCAATAAACATTATTTCACTTGCCGGGCTGATCCTCGGAATAGGGATGATGATAGATAACTCAATAGTGGTCATTGAGAATATTACCCAATGGATAGACCGAGGTCTTTCACTCCCTGATGCCTGTGTAAAAGGAACCAATGAGATTATTACACCTCTTATTTCATCTGTTCTGGTAACATGTGCCGTTTTTATCCCGCTAATCTTCCTGAGCGGTATTTCAGGAGCTCTCTTCTATGACCAGGCAATTGCCATAGTGATAGGTCAGGGTGTTTCACTTTTTGTGGGCATCACGCTGCTCCCGACGATTTATTATCTTCTTTACAGGAATGGCAAGGAAGGTTTGCTTACAAGATTTGTGAAGAAGATAAGTCTGAAACATCTCGAGGACAGGTATGAGGGCGGTATGAACTTCTTCTTCAGGTACAGGACAGCGACCATGGTTTCATTCGGGGTGATAATCCTGGTAATGATATGGTTCCTTGTGACAATGGAAAAGGAAAAATTCCCTGCCGTGCGACAGGATGAACTAGTTGTCTCGGTCGACTGGAATGAAAATATTGATGTTCATGAAAACCTTACAAGGAACATGAGGATGCTGGAAGCCAATGGGAATATGGTAACCCAGTCAAATTCATTCATCGGCGAACAGCAATTCCTATTTAACAGGGATTATGACCAGTCATACACCCAGTCGAAGATCTACATAAAGGCCGGGAGCTACAGCCAGCGGGAAACTATTCAAAAGAACTGTTACAGGTTCATAAGGGAAAACTATCCCAATGCCCTTGTAAACATTGCTGCACAACAGAATATCTTCGAGAAGATATTTGAAGCTTCGGAAACGCCCCTTGTGGCTGAAGTAAGCCTGATGAAAGAGAAAGAGGTACCTCCTGTTGAAACCATGACAGGAATAACGGATAAGATGCGTGAGCGATGGCCTGATGCAGGTATTTCATATCCACCACTGGAAGATAAGATCCATCTGAAAATTGAACCCGACAGACTGATGCTCTACAATATTGATCCTTCAACACTCTATACTACACTTAAAACATCTCTTAACCAGAACAGCATCGGCGACCTGAGAGCTTCATATGAACTTCTTCCTATTGTACTGTCAGACCGGGAGAAGCAGGTGAGTGAAATAATCTCATCAGGGGATGTGTTGAGCAGGACAGGGCAATATATCCCTGTAAAGGAGGTTGTCAGTATAAAGCACGTCTATGACTATAAAACTATTAAAGGAGGTATGAATGGTGAGTATGTTCCTGTTAACATGAATATTGAGACCAATAAGCCTTCTGCGGTGACTTCTGAAATCAGGAATATAGTTACAGCGGACCAGTCTCTCATGGTTGGATTCAGCGGTTCACTGATTACAGGCCAGAGGCTTTTCCGTGAGCTGGCGATAATACTTGTTGTGGCTCTCCTGCTTCTATACTTCATTCTTGCTGCTCAGTTTGAATCTCTGACACAGCCGTTGATCGTTCTCCTGGAAATACCTATCGACATTGCGGGTGCCCTGCTGCTGGTGAAACTGTGGGGAGGAACGATCAACATTATTACCATGATCGGGCTTATCGTCATGTCCGGGGTAATAATAAACGACTCGATCCTGAAGGTTGATACAATAAACAACCTGAGGGCAGAAGGGCTTGGTCTGAAAGAGGCGATTTATACCGGTGGTGCACGAAGGTTAAAACCGATCATAATGGTGGCAATGGCTTCTCTTCTGTCGACAGCACCGATATTATTCAGTCATGGGATGGGATCGGAACTGCAGCGGCCTATGGCTCTGGCTCTGATTGGAGGGATGTCGCTGGGAACTGTGGTCAGTCTGTTCTTTATTCCTCTTGCTTATTGGTATATTTACAGGAAGTCAAAGTAAAATTCTCGACCTGCACGACATCAGAACAAACCAGTTACTGAGCTCTGAGCCAAACCTTCGCTGAAGCTTCGGTTTGCAAAGCCTGTTCCCTGCTCCGCCCACCGACCTCGTCGGACGAAGCCCCGAGAGCTCGGGGGCGAAGTCAGAAGTTTTAACGTAGGCGGGTGCTCTGCGCAAAATACCCCCTTCCTGAATTTTCCCATTTTGGTCGATTTCTGCACTCATATCTCACCTCTCACTACTCACTACTCACCACTTTTTCTTCTCGCAAACTCGGAAAATATCACCGAAGCAGCCATACCGACATTTAAGGAGTCTATACCGGGCAATGCTCCTCCTGATCCCGGTATCATTATCCTGACGGTGATATATGGTATCAGCTCATCAGAAATACCTTTCGATTCATTTCCCAGGACCAATATTCCGTTAGGTTCAAGTTTGCATGAGTATATCGATTCACCTTCCATGACTGCACCGTAGATCCTGAGATTATTTTTCCGGGCGGAAGCCAGGAAAACCTTCAGGTCTGTATAAAATACATTCACATGAAGTATTGCACCCATGCTTGCCTGTATGACCTTAGGGTTAAAAATATCCACACAGTCGGGGGAACAGTATATGTTTTTTATCCCGAACCAGCCAGCAGCCCTGATAATGGTGCCAAAATTTCCCGGGTCCTGAACGGTGTCAAGGACAACTGTAAGTTCTTTATCAGGGATTGAAGGATCAGGTTTGGCCTCCGGCATTTCGACAACTGCAAGAGCATTATGAGGAGTCTTCAGTGAGCTTATTTTCTTAAGATCATCATAACTTGCCTGTATTATTTCCGATATATCCTGCTTCATGGGAAGGGGGATCGAATTCAGAAATTCGGTTTTCCCACCAGCATCCTTACAGTGACATTTGCAGCAAGAAATTCTCTTACCATCTTGTCACCTTCAATAACAAACAGTCTTTCCTCCTCGCGAACCTTCTTTTTCTGGAGGGAGATTATGAAGTTTATTTTGGTTTTGCTCAGCATTTTGTTTGTTTCTGTTTAAAGTTTATGGTTTAAAATTTAATGTTTACCAGCAACCTTAAAAAACCCACCCCTAACTCCTCCCAGGAGGGGAACCTTAAAACCAGCAACCAGCAACTAGCAACCAGCAACTAGCAACCCGCAACACTCTTTCGCTAAAGCTTCAGAGTGCAAAGCCTGCAACCAAATATTTGATATATTTGCGTAAGTCATTCAACGCAAATTTTGAAAAAAATCAGGTCAAATAAAAATATATTTTTTCCTGGATCATTTCTGCTCACAGTGTTATTGCTGCTTGTTGTAACATCATGTAATCCACTAAAATATGTACCTGAAGGGGATACTCTGCTCGATGATACAAAAGTTATTGTAAGCAAAGACGAGATTAAAAAATCTGATCTGATGCCATATGTCAGGCAAAAGCCCAATAAAAAGATATTCGGAGCGAAATTTCATCTTGGCCTGTACAATATGTCAAATCTGGAAAAAGAGAAGTGGCCTCACTCATGGCTTAGGGAGATAGGAGAGGAACCGGTTATATTCGATCCGTATGCCACTGCAAAGTCGCGTGAGCAGCTTGAATCATATATTGCATCGAGAGGTTATTTTGACAGTGAGGTAATGGAGACGATAGAGACTGCCAACCGCAAGTCGAAGGTTTACTACAACGTAGATCTGAAAGAACCCTATACTATCAGGAATCTGTCCTACGATATCGCTGACACAACAATAAGGAAGCTGTGTTACCGCGATTCTGTGAACTGTCTGATTGAAAGAGGCAAGCCTTATGATGTGAATGTTCTGCAGAATGAACGAAACCGCTTTTCCCGGTTCATAAAGGAACAGGGTTATTACAGCTTTTCAGACGATCACATCTATTTCAATGTCGACAGTTCCCTGGGCAACAGGCAGGTCAATATAGTGTATGGAATCAGAAAATTTCAGACGCGCGATGCCGGTAACAGGATCATCGATGTGCCCCACTCAGTATACATGGTAAGAGATGTATATATATACCCTGACTTTGTCCCTAAAGATGCCCTTGAAGGTGGCGAAAAATATCGTGAAAGCCTTGATACGGTCTTCTACGAAGGTTATTATTTTATTTCCCCGGGCAGGAAACCCGACATCAAATACAAACTAATAATTCAGTCACTTTATATTAAGCCCGGAAGCATTTATAATGTAACCCGGACTGAAGATACACAGACACGTCTTCTCTCACTTAAGACTTATCGTCTGGTAAACATTTTTTACACTGAAGCGGGCGATCGCCCCGTGAAACCCGGTCAAAGAATGACTCTCGACTGCACCATACAGCTCACCATGCTTAGCCAGCAGTCGTTCAAGGTTGAGGTGGAAGGCACAAACTCAGCCGGTTTTCTCGGAGGAGCCCTTAACCTCATCTATCAGCATAAAAATCTTTTTCATGGTGCCGAACTATTTGATCTGAAGCTTAAAGGAGCCTATGAGGCTATCTCACAAAACGATACACTACGCAGTATACAGGAATACGGTATTGAAACGAGTCTGCGCTTCCCCAAATTTGTTCTGCCTTTTCTTGATAAGGAGAAATTTATAAAGGAACACAATCCCACTACCACTCTTCTTGCTGCCTACAACTGGCAAAACATGCCATTTTACACCCGTGCTATGGCGAATGCCACATTCGGGTATACATGGAGCGAGGGACTTTTTACTTCACATATTGTGAACCCTATCCAGTTAAACTGGGTCGATCTGATAACAATCGATGATCAGTTCAAAAAGCGGATCGATTCATCCTCCTACCTTGCATACAGCTACCGTGATGTTATGATAATAGGTGGTAACTATTCGTGGATATTCAGCAACCAGAAGATCCGTAAATCGAACGATTACTGGTTTATCAGGGTGAATGCCGAGGCCGCAGGTAATCTGGCATCCCTTGCCAGTAACCTGTTCGGGCTGGAGAAAACCGACGGGAGCTATAATTTGCTCGGACAACCTTTTGCCCAATATTTCAGGGCCGATATCGACATAAGGTACAATGTGATAATAAATGATGTCTCCTCCATTGTCTACAGGGGATTTGTGGGAGCCGGAATACCCTATGGAAACTCCTATGCCATACCTTTTGAAAAACAATACTTCGGAGGAGGTGCCAACGGTATAAGGGCATGGCAGGTAAGGTCGCTGGGTCCGGGTTCTTATGAACCTGAAGATAAGAGCTTTCTTAACCAGACGGCCGACATAAAGATCGAAGCCAACACCGAATATCGTTTTAAACTCTTCTGGATCCTCGAAGGGGCTTTGTTCCTTGATGCCGGTAACATCTGGTCATATAACAAGGATGAAAACCGTCAGGGAGCTCAGTTCAGACTAAATAAATTTTATGATGATATTGCAGTAGGCTCAGGGGCAGGATTCCGTTTCGACTTTGGTTTTGTCCTTATGAGAGCCGATATGGGAATAAAACTCAGAGATCCTTCGATAACGGATGGATCAAAATGGATAATGGCAAACAGGAATTACAGCTTCCGCGACGATCTTACATTTGTTATCGCAATAGGATATCCCTTCTGAAAAAACAGCAAAACTGTTTCCGGATGTCTGAGAGATTTACTAAATTGCAGTGTCTTACTGCATTTTTTATGAAATCTCCTTTTTTTGAACAGATCAAGGGTTGGTTTGGTTTTACACGGAGGGAAAGAAGATCAACATTTATCCTGCTTTTCATAATTTGTGTGGTCGCAGGACTCCGATTCATTGTTCCACCTCCGGAAGGTACAGTTGAGGCAGTTGCTCTGGAAGGATTTGTGAATATACAAGATACTGCCCTGAGAAAGGAAAAGGTGATCAGATACAGTAAGGTACCGTCTTCCCCTCCGGCACTAAAACCTCGCCCTGTTATCGAGCTCAACACCTGCGATTCCTCAATGCTGGAAGCTCTTCCGGGTCTGGGGCCGGTGCTTTCATCACGGATTATCAGATACAGGAATCTTCTCGGTGGTTACGTATCAGCGGAACAGCTCCGAGAAGTATACGGACTGAGTGATGAGACCTTTAACCTTATCAGTAAGCGGGTGACGGCGGATACTTCACTCGTTAGAAAAATCGAAGTCAACACGGCAGGCTACAGGGATATTATCCGTCTCCCGTATTTTACAAGGGAAGAGGTCTCAGCCATTCTTAAATACAGGGAATTAATGGGTAAAATAAGTGGCCCTGATGAGCTTGTGGAGAATAAAATAATTACGAAGGAGAAAGCGGAGAAGGTGAGGTTGTATATGGTGTACTGAATGTATGATTGAGAATTGAATTATTGGTTATGGGATAGTATAAAAATACCCCCATCCCGGCCTTCCCCCAGGGGGGAAGGAGAATTTACTTGTTAGATTTTCAATAAGAAAATTATGCGACGGTTGATAAATGAATCAAAGCATCATCATGGATCTATTTTAGCTATTAAGAGCAAAGCCAGGGACTTGCGTAAAGCTATGACATATTCTGAAATGAAGCTTTGGAAGAGATTGAGAGGAAGGAAACTGAAAGGTAGATTTTTCAGAAGACAACATCCATATGGGATGTATATTCTGGATTTTTACTGCTTCCAGGCAGATCTGGTAATTGAAGTGGATGAAGGGATCCACCGGTTTAAAGAGAACTATGATGCTGAAAGAACTGAATTTCTGGAAGCAACCGGACTTAAGGTCATAAGATTCAAAAATGATGATGTTATAAATAGAATAGATTGGGTTATTGAAGAGATTGAAAAAAATCTCTGAAAATGAAAATATTACTCTATATAACCCCTTCCCCCCTGGGGGAAGGCCGGGAAGGGGGTCTTTATTTAACAAAATCAAATCCAGTCAAGTAATAAGATGATCATTGATAACGGTTCCCTTTTATCGTGAAGAATTCCTGGGGGAAGGCCGGGAAGGGGGTCTTTATTTAACAAAATCAAATCCAGTCAAGTAATAAGATGATCATTGATAACGGTTCCCTTTTATCGTGAAGAATCCCTGGGGGAAGGCCGGGAAGGGGGTCTACAACCTCACATTCCGATGAGTTCTGTAAATAGAGAAAACCCATGCCCGTTTGTTAACTTAAAACCTGCAATCGCTGAATCCGTATGAAGAAACTATTGCTGCAAATGAACCTGATCGTTCGTCGGGCATGGGTTTGAGATTATAACTTTTCACGGCCTGAATTCGTTTCCGGAATAGAAAGTCCTGTTACGTACTGTCCACGCTATTCACAGGCATGTTTACTATTCCGGATTTAACAGATGCAATTTCATCAAAATAATTCCTGTGAGATGATGTCAGTTTACAAACTGTTCATTCCAGCCAACGGATAGCATCACCGGGTGAACCTGCTGTTTCTGATACATATGCTTTACTATCCTCTGCCGCCGGTCTGTTATAATTATGTTAAATATGAAAATTTGCTTTGGTTTTCCTGAAAAAATACCTATATTTATATTATGCTTAGTTATTGAAAAATCAGTATTAATCAATTGTATAACAGTGAAAAGAAGTGAAATGAATAAATTATCGCCCTAAAGCTTTGGAAAGTATCATTTAGTTTTTATCTTTGCGCCTCGTTTAAACAGAATATTATATGATCATTGTACCAATAAAAGAAGGCGAAAACATAGAAAGAGCTTTAAAGAAGTTCAAGAGGAAATTTGAAAAGACGGGAGTAATTCGTGAATTACGGTCACGTCAGGCTTATGTTAAGCCTTCAGTACGCCGGAGAGACGAAATCAAGAAGGCTAAGTACGTTCAGAAGATGCAGGAAAGCGAAGAATAACCCGCTCTCCTGTTTCCGATATATTTTATAAATAATATCCTGGGGGTTCCTTTATGGGTCATAAGGAATCATTCCTGAAATATTTGCAGACAGAAAAGCGGTATTCACCGCACACGATAAGATCGTATGGGAACGATCTGGATCAGTTTTATTCTTTTCTTATTCAAAATGAAATGCCGTCGGATGCCTCCCAAGTCAGTTCTCATCATATAAGAAGCTGGATTGTGAGCATGATCGATAATGGTATTACTCCGGCATCAGTTCAAAGGAAGATATCATGCCTGAGGGTCTTCTTTAAATGGCTAAGAAAGGAAAGGCTTGTAACCGGCGATCCGCTCGAGAAAATAGTGCTGCCGAAACGAAGCAGGAGACTGCCGGTTTTTGTCCCTGAAAATGATCTTGAGACACTGCTCGACGAATTCAATTTTGGTGATGATTTCGGTGGGATAAGGAACCGGACCATCATTGAGATGCTTTACCTTACGGGTATAAGAAGGGCAGAGCTTACAGGACTGCGTACCATCGACATAGACCTTTCTGAACAGATGATCAGGGTCACCGGTAAAAGGAACAAGCAAAGGCTGATACCGCTGGCAGGACCATTTCTGGTAAGATTGCGGGAATATCTCAAAGCCAGGGATGGTTTTTTTGAAGGCAGGGAAAACAATGAGTGGCTGTTTGTGAGCGACAGAGGAAACAAACTATACGATAAATTTGTTTATAATCTGGTGAGAAAATATCTTTCAATGGTTTCTGCAATAGAAAAGAAAAGCCCGCATATCCTCAGACATAGTTTTGCGACCCACATGCTGAACAGGGGGGCTTCGCTGAATGCAATAAAAGAATTCCTGGGTCATGCAAACCTGTCTGCAACACAGGTCTATACTCACAATACTTTTGACAAGCTGAAAAAAATATATAAACAGGCTCATCCCAGAGCATAACTATAATTTAATAATCAGGAGGTACTACTATGAACGTTCAGATTCATTCAGTGCGGTTTGACGCCGACAAAAAGCTGCTCGATTTTGTTCATCACAAGCTCGGCAAGCTTACACAGTACGGAGAGGATATTGTTAACGCAGAAGTCTATCTCAGACTCGATAACGATCAGGAGAAGGAGAACAAAATCAGCGAAATCAGACTGGATCTTTCTGGGAAACCTTTATTTGCCAAACGCCAGAGCCGGACATTTGAGGAGGCTACCGATGGCGCCATAGATGCTCTTAAGAAACAGATTACCAAACACAAACAAAAGAAAAGAGGTGTCTGAAAAACACCTTTCCAAAAATATCGGTCTTTTTTTTGAAATATAAAATAATAATTCCTACATTTGCACACCGTTTTTAAGGGTGTTTTATGCCCTTTCGGTGCGTTCTTTTAAATTGCCGATGTAGCTCAGTTGGTCAGAGCAGCTGATTTGTAATCTGCAGGTCGGGGGTTCGAATCCCTTCATCGGCTCTTGAAAGAGTTGTAAATGTGTGTCATGGAAGTAATACACTGTTACAGTAGGGGGAGATACCAAAGCGGTCAACTGGGGCAGACTGTAAATCTGCTGGCAAATGCCTTCGTAGGTTCGAATCCTG
>ERZ795053.3055-NODE-3055-length-19500-cov-5.914528_pt1 | contig 19500 bp, 19 predicted proteins | sample MGYA00375137_ERZ795053 | MGnify/ENA primary metagenome ERZ795053 (study PRJEB30182, sample SAMN05720284) | activated sludge metagenome | isolation source: Anaerobic digester | place: Hong Kong | collected 2014-12-17 ...
AACACCAGGTTCCATCGGTGCTTTTAAGTGGAAACCATGCGGAAATTGCCAAGTGGCGGTTAAATAAAAGAGTGGAAAAAACCAGGCGTGTGCGCCCGGATTTGTATAAACAATATGAAATTATCAAAGAGAAACAGAGGTGATATAGATGAATGCTGTTGAAAAGCTGGGATTAGAGCTTTCTGAAGTTAAAAGAGAAGTAGATTTTGAAGTTGGAGATACCGTACGTGTTCATTACAAAATTATTGAAGGAACTCGTGAGCGTATTCAGATCTATGAAGGAGCTGTAATCGCGATTAACAATAAATGCGCTGGTAAAACCTTTACTGTTCGCCGTGTATCTTTCGATGTCGGTGTTGAGCGTGTTTTCCCGCTGCTTTCGCCACGTATTGCTAAAATTGAAGTTATTCGTAAGGCCAAGGTTCGAAGATCCAAACTTTATTATCTTCGTGAGCGTACTGGTAAGTCGGCTAAACTTAAAGAAAGAAGACATATTTCCAAGAAATAGGCTTTTTATGACGGCTGAGTCTCCCTCTTTTGAATATGAACAGATCTATTCCAAAGGGGGACCTATAGCCGGCCTTGATGAGGCAGGCCGCGGAGCTCTAGCCGGTCCGCTTTATGTTGGTTGTGTTGTTTTCCCTCCTTCTTATTATCTGAATCCTCCTTCAGAAATACTTGTGATTAATGATTCTAAAAAAATTCCTAAGAAACGACGTTTGCAAGTTTATCAAATTGTAATAGACCATGCACTTTTTTACGATTTTGAACCCTCTTGCCCAGATGAAATTGATACATATAATATAAATGGTGCTACGCGCCTTGCGGTTAATCGCTTACTTGACCGTGTCCCCTTTGAAATTTGTACTGCTATTTTGGACGGAAATTTCAGATTTGCATCAAAGCACCCACTTGTTTCGCTTAAAAAAGGTGATTCTCTTTCATTATCAGTGGCGGCAGCTTCAATTATAGCGAAGGTTCAGAGAGATTCATTTATGAGTGATCTGAAAAGTGAAAAGTATCCTTATGGTTTCGATAAAAACGTAGGTTATGGCACCAGGTTTCACCTTGATGCCATCGGTAAATACGGGCCATCTGATCAGCATCGAAGAAGCTATGAACCTGTCAGGTCGCTGTTTTGAAGATCGAAAACGCCATAAAAATTGAAGGTGCTCTTTCTCGAAACAGGGCTTTGACATCATTATCGCCTGGAGACAGTGTGCGAGTGGTGATTCTCGAAAAGATTGACAATGCGCGTGCTGTAGTGAATCTTTTAGGTAACAAGGTGACAGCGCAGTTTTCGGAAGGTGTTCCTAATGAAAAAACTGTTTTGCTAACGATTACCGGTAATAGCGGAGGCAAATTGGTTTTTAAGCGACAAACCGGCTCTTCTGAAGCAATGACGTTTAAATCTGTTTTATTAGGCGACAAGATACCGGATCAGCTGTTTTTGCGTTCTATTGGAGCGGGGGTTTCGGATATTTTTACTTTTAACCGTCTGCTGCTACAACACCGCTTAAAAAGGCGTATAACAGACCACAAAAAAATATTTAGCCGGCTACTATCACAGGGTTTTAGCGAAAAAGAGCTTTCGAGTCTTTCCATTTTTGGATTGAAAAAGATGCCATCTATAATAACACATTTTTCAGATTTGTTTGTTGAAAATAGTGTATCCGATAGCGAGCTAGAGGAGCTGGAAACCAAACTAGGGAATTTAAGCAATGAGGACTTGCAAATGCTATTTGATTCTGTTTTTGATGAATCATCGGCGTTGTTTCTTTTAAATATTGACAGCACATACCGCTGGTTTAATATCTTGTTTGAGGAAGATTATATCTGTATCAGTTTCGAGTTCGAGAAATCTGGTTTAATTCAACTGGTTGCAAAAGAAGATACTACGGATATAAATATTTCACTGTTTTTCGAATCCGGTGACTTTCGTAAAATGTTTATGTCGGAATTTGAAAATCTTGACAAGATTATTCGTAACAGCAATAAAAAGATTAGGCTTGTAACTTGGCTCTTGTCGGATTCGGTGACAATGCTTAATAAAGAGATAAACCGTGCTGTGCAAAATCCGGTTTTGGATATAAGAGCTTGATAAATAAAAGTAAAAAATCTATTGCTCTGAAGTATGACGCAAAAATTGATGCAGCTCCATATGTTGTAGTTAAGGCTTGCAACGAGCTGTCTGATATAATGTTAAAAATTGCCCGTGAAAAGGGAATACCAGAGTACAAAGACGACGATTTGGCTGAAGCGCTTTATGTGTTGCCAGAGGGGCAGCAAATTTCACCTGACTTATATAAGGCGGTGGCAGAAGTTATAGCATATTGTTACAGTATTAAAGGAATGGATTAGGCCTGAATGAACCGTATTCTTGTAGAAGAGCTTAAACCCGGCATGAGGTTTACCAAGGAAGTCATGATTGACAGCAGCAATGTCCTTGCCGCTGCCAATGTGCCTATCCAAGAGTCGGATATTAAGCGTCTTATGAAATGGGGAATAAGCGAGGTTACCACCGAAGGTCAGCTTTTAACGGGGGCAGCTGGCGGTGGTAGTGTTGCCATATCTGAACAGTTTAACAAGGTTCTGGATGATTATAATGTCCTGATCTCTCTTAAGGATCAGCTAATTGAAGTTCATACTCGTACTGTAAAAGAAGTGTCTCGTATACATACGGCGATACGCAATGATCGCATGTTCAATATCCAGGAGTTAACTAAATGTGTTGAGGATATATATAACCTGATTAGGCAAAATAGAAATGTTTTTCTTTTTGTTCAACGACAGGAAAATGAAAAAGATACAATGGCAGTACATAGTGTTAACTCGGCCATTTATGCAATGGTAATAGGATTGACTCTCGAGTATTCACGTTCAAAGGTAAAAGATCTTGGCATTGGCGTTCTGTTGATTAATGCGGGTATGGTTCAGATTCCTTTATATATCGTGAATAAAGAGGGTGACCTGAACGAGCGTGAATTGCAACAGATTAAAAGCCATCCGGTTTTAGGGTATCAGGTCTTGAAAAATTTAGGAAATATATCAGAGGATATAGCACAGATATCCTTACAGCATCATGAGCAATTTAACGGAGGGGGGTATCCCAAACGGCTTAAAGGTATCGAAATATCCGAAGCCGCGCGTATTGCATCTGTTGCTGATAATTATGAAGCTATGGTTGAAAAAAAGAGTTATCGCCCTAGGCATTTTTACTATACAGCTATGAAACAATTAGTTGCTACCGGCGCCCGTAAATTTGATCCGGTAATACTTAGAATGTTTATATCTATTCTATCTGTATATCCGATAGGTTCTCTTGTGGAACTTAACAATAAAAAAATTGGTGTTGTGATAGGCACTATCAAGGATAATCCTTTGCGACCAATAGTTAAAATGGTTAGGGATGAGAAAGGTGAACGGGTAAAGGGTGTCGAAATTATCAATCTTGTTGAGGAGTTTGATCTTTTTATTACACAGACGATTGACGAGTACAAAGCTGGCATTAATCTTTCCGAGCTATTTTAATGGATGATCGGGCAGACAAAGGTGGGCGTGGTGAACAACTTGCTGTTGATTATCTTGAAAATCAGGGATTTACCATATTAACACAAAACTATCGCTATGGACGTTATGCCGAAATAGATATTATTGCTCAAAAGGATGATTTGCTGCTTTTTGTCGAAGTTCGATCACAGGATACTTTTCAGATGGGTTCAGCCCTCCATTCCGTTAGACAGAGTAAAATAGATAAACTTCGTAAATGTGCCCGCTCTTATCTCGCTTTTGTTTATCCCCAAGATAGGGAAGTAGATTGCCGTTTTGATTTGATAACCATAGACAAGGGTGAATTAACCTGGCATCAGGATATATCAAGATAAATTGAATTAATTCTTAATCACTCTCCATAATCAATAAAATGCATAATAATCACCTCTAAAAATTGGTATTTTCATTAAAAACAGATAAAAATTGAGATTTTATCATGCTTTATGACTAAAAAGAGGCATTAGAAGTTCATTTTTAGTGGTTTTCTTGTGTTTGAGTTGTGTTTGGTTTATTCGTTTTTTTTTATCAATTATAAAGAAATACTAATCAAAAACGGCATTTTGCCCGAACTTTTTATTAGGTATGATCTCCCTGTTCAAGGAGGAACAGGATGCCGAAAAAGGAGTTTCGTCATGAAAAATCTCATGCTCAAGGAGGGACGTGAGATTGAGTCAGGTTTGGGTGTAGAGCGCAGCAGTACAAGAGTTGATAAATACAAACAACTAATTTCTGATGAGAGCTACATCGATTTTGCTATTACGCGTATAGCAACGGATCTGTCTCATTACCTCACTAAATGAATGCCCTGCAATCATGGCCGGCTATATTAGCCGGCAACTCCTCACATAAAAGCCGGTAAAACGGTTTTTATGCTTTTAACGGTCAAAAAAATTGTGTTGAAATGAACCCAGTACAGGATAAAGTAGTCCGATATTCCAGTTAAGCCGAATTTGCAGTTTATGGCTGAAAACAACAAAAATTATCAATAATATTGCGTGCTTGCCGTGTCGGAGGATGGATGCCTGTAACTCGTAGAAATTTCTTGAAGATCGCGATTGGCCTTTTGGGTATGGCTGCCGCAGGGGGTATAACCCTTTTTGAATATACAAGACGTATCCCTCTCTTTAAAAAAAGAAGCAATAGCATAAGGTCTTTTTGTCCTTTTTGCTCTCTTAATTGTGCGGTAAAAATATATTATACTGACACAAAAATTACATCTGTACAGCCCGAAAAAAAATCATTTGAAAGTAACGGACGAATCTGCCCTAAAGCTCATATGCTTCGTGAAATGTTTAACCGACCCGACATAATAAGCTTCCCTCTTGTTCGAGAGGCCGGCTCTGATGTTTTTCTCAAAACAGATTATAGCGATGTATTAAATCGTTGTGCCGAAACGATTAATAGAACACGGGAAGAAACTTTTATAACAGAAAGCTCAGGTTTTAAAATAAATTCGTTTTCTGGGGCGGCTGTAATCGCGGGTGATAAAATTGGTTGTGAAGATGCTTATGTAATTAATAAATTTAGCCGTGTTATCGGAATTTCACGTGTTGGCAGTGGCGCTCTTATTCGCCATAATAGCTCTGTAATGGCTTTGTGCTCGACTTTTGGTATAGCCGCACAGCACAATCCTGTGTATGATATTGTAAATTCGGATGTAGTTTTTATAATTGGTGCCAATCCTGCACGTACCAATACAATGCAGCTCTGCTCGATTCAGGAAGCTCGAAAACGTGGAGCAACAATTATTGTAGCTGATCCAATTGCCGGAGAAACTGCAGCTCTGGCTGACATATATCTTCCGTTGCTTCCCGGTACAGACACTATTTTGCTGTGCGGGCTTATACGTTATCTGTTACATAATAACCGCTATGACGCGGAGTATCTAAGGGATAATACCGACGCGTCATTTCTTGTTAATGAGTCTTTTTTAGTAAATGCAGATGGAACCTTTAGCGGATATAATGCCGAAAGTGCATACGATACATTGACCTGGTCATATATTATTGATGAACGTGGAAATCCTCGAACCGATAGCAGTATGAAAAAAATTAATTGCGTGTTTCAAATTCTAAAGAAAAGTTATTCTGCATATACTCCCGATAATGTTTTAAATATGACTGGGCTTGGTGCGGATCTTTTTTTAAAGGCTGCCGAAACACTAGCCTCTGTTTCGCTTCCTGCTAAAAGTTGCTCTGTTATCTTTGGGGGAGGTTTTACTCAGTCATCAGGTGGACAGGGTGTTCGAGCCGTTTCGATTTTACAGCTTTTATGCGGGAATACCGGTATAGCAGGTGGTGGAATATACGGCATCAATGATCGATCTAATCAACAAGGAGTAAGTGATCAGATAGGTAACTGGAACTGCCTTCCTGGGTATCTTCCCATTCCTGATAGTAGTAAAATGGAAAATGATTACGAATCTTATATTAAAAATAACAGCAAAAAGAGTAATGATTTTAGTGTAAGTAATTATTGGAATAATTTTCAAGGATATTTTGAATCACAGATGAGGTGTTGGTTTAAATCTATAAGTCCTGAAAAGGCTTTTTCCATTCTGCCACGCGGATCTTCAAATTACAGTTTTTCTAAACTTCTTGATGATGTGGGAAAAGGATCAATTAAAGGATTGATTGTTTTTGATGAGGATATCTTTGCGGCTCCAGTATCTGAAAACCGTATAATTAATGCCTTGAATAAATTATCATGGATAATAATGTTTGTATCCAATCAAAATCGGCTAAGTCGCTTAATCGGCAAGCTTTCCTTCTCTAAAAATGCTTCTGTTATTCTCGTTCCCCTTCCGTCTTATATTAATTCTGAAATGCACTTCGTATCTTCAGACCGTCGATTCAATGCTTATGACGGAAGTGCAGTTTTTAAACGGGGAGCCGCTATGTATCCGCAAATTGCATTCGCGTTACAAGGTATTGCAAAAAAAATAGCGGAGATTCACAAAGCCAACGGGGGAGTCTTCAGTGATCCGATTATTGACAGTGAATGGAGATATTCTACAATAAAATCTATCGCGAAAGAGCTTGGTGGAGTAAACAGAGCAAATGGTAGTTCTGATAATAATATAGAGCAAGTTTTTTCTGAAAGTTATGTCTGCGGCAACTGGCTCTACTCCGATATTATTGGTGATAAAAGGCTTTTAAAACGGGATAAGTATTCACAAAATGGATTGCTTCGTGATACTGATAGGTGTTGGCCGAGCGGTGAACAAGTTCTTTTTAATCGAGCTGGAGTAAATTTTAAGGACGGAAGCCCTCGACATGGTAAATGTATTGTTTTCGAAGATGTAAAAAAAATTAAAAATGAAGAACTTGCACGCAAACGACCTTTTCGTTTTACAAGGGATGGGGTAGCCTATCTTTTTGCACGAGAAATGATTTCCGGACCACTTCCAATATCTGGCCTTGAAATAAAAGATGATAATAATGATTTTTTACTTTTTACATCGAGTTGGAGTGAGTCGTCGTTCGCGGAAATGTTCAACTATTATAACGAGTATTATCCGGAAGATTGTATTCTGATGAATCGAGAGAGTGCTGTGACAGCTGGTTTTGAAAACGGAAAAAATGTTGTTGTTCAATCTTCGGTAGCTAAAATAACTGTTCCACTTTATATAACCGAACGAATTGCCAATAAACGTGCAGTTAACGGTATTGGTGTTGTTTTTAAAGAGCTTTTGGACAATATTGATAGTGATATTATTACACCTGTAACGGTCAGGATTTACAAGGAGATCTCGAATGGCAGGTGAAAAGTGTATCTTGATAGATTCGTCAAAATGTTGCGGCTGTGGAAGTTGTTATTTTAGTTGCAAATCTTGGAATTCAATACCGGCAAGTGGAGGTTCCAGAATTACTGACGGTGAGTTCTCTGTTATTCGGGATATGCGGCCACAAAATTGGCTGATTGTAAAGAGAAGTGCGGATGACGGACGTTTGAGGGCATGGCCGGATTTATGCCGTCACTGTAGCGATGCTCTATGCATCAAGCATTGCCCAGTGGAGGCTATTTCGAATCAGGATGGCTGGGTAACCATAAATAGGGATATTTGTATCGGTTGCGGTGCTTGTGAGGTTGTTTGCCCATATGGAGCTATCTCTGTTTACAGGGGAGATTCAAAGGACGTTTTGAAAAAGAATCGAGCCTATAAATGTGACGGATGTTCAGAGAATTATTCAGAAAAACCCGCGTGCGTTGTCTCTTGTCCAACGGGAGCGTTGGAATACGGTAACCGTTCACGGCTGATACGTAAAGCGATGCGTCGCGTAAAGAAGTTAAAAAAAGAGTATCCCGAAACAAAGCTATATGGAATAAATGAATACAAGGGACAGAATGTTCTGTTTATAAATATGAAAACCGTTGAGCATGAGAATAACGATGAACAGCTGGGGTATAATCTTTTGCAGGTAAAAACCCTATATAAAACTGTTTCAATGTTTACTCGTTCATTTTCAGTAATGTCTGGCCATATATACGGATTTTTACATTTTATAGTTACAGGCAAAAAAAATGTGTAGTATAAGTATACGATTTTAACAATTACCGTATATTATGGTTAAATTTTTCATAGAATGTGTAAAAGTATTAAAAAATCTTGGCTAGATGGTAATTACTTGAAAAAGTAATTATCAATAGTTGCTTGCAGACTGTAATTTTTTGTTGCGCAATAAGTAATATATTAAAAATATAGCGTTAATTAAGGTGGTTAGAGAGGCTTATATGAAAAAAATAGAGGTATTGATTTTTGTTGTTGTTTTCTTATCTGTTAGCAGTTGCTCCACACTGCAAAGTTTTTTTAAAAGTGAAATGACCGTTGCACAGGCAATTATGGCCAAAGATCGAATGGATAAAATAACGAATCCCGCACAGAAAGATATTATGTACAAGGATTTGCAAAATAAGATTATTGTTGTGCCCCGCGCGAAGGTTTTGGACATAATAGAGTCCATCAATGTTGATTATTCTTATGCTGTTATAGCTCGAGTAGAAACCGAAAAAGGACCGGTTGATCTTTATCTTTACAGTAAAGATCAAAAGCTGATTGCATCATTAAGCAAGGAAAGTTCAGAGATTTCTGCTAAGGGAGAGTTTTCCAAATTTTTTCAATTGCTCGATGATTCTTATGCCAAAATTGAGCTTGTAAAGGCAAAAATCAATAAATTGTAATCACGTTTTCGATTTTGGAATAATGAATATGGTTTAATTATCAAATATAGCAGGGCTTTCCATTGAGAGAAAGCCCTGTTGTTGTTTTAGCGCTCGTCTATGACGCGAATAGCCTTACCTTGCTGAACGGGAAGATGCCCCGGTTCATGAAATTCTATCTGCGGAGAGATTGTTATAGATGCTTTTAGCTCGTCCCTGATCTGGTCTCGTAAAGCATAAAGTTTTCTTGTATCATCTGATATTATATCAGAGTTGACTTCGGTGTCAACAATCAGTTCGTCCAGCGTTCCCTTCTTTCTGACAACTATTCGGTAGTTGTTACCGATATTTGGCATTTTCATAATTACTTCTTCTATTTGCGAAGGAAAAACATTTACACCGTTAATAATAAGCATGTCGTCGGTACGACCCAGAATACGTTCTATACGTCTGTGGGTTCTTCCGCATGGACATTCGCCGGGGATTATTTTAGTTAGGTCTCTGGTGCGGTATCTTATTATAGGTGTTGATTCACGAATAAGATTTGTAAGAACAAGTTCTCCCGTTGTACCTTCCGGTACAGGGGTAAGTTTCTCTTTATCTACCACTTCCATAATGTATGAATCTTCCCAAAGATGCATGCCTTTCTTATATTCGCATTCAAAGGCTACACTGGGGCCGTTCATTTCAGACAGGCCGTATGAGTTATACGCATCAATTTGCAGGTAATCTTCAATTTTTTGACGAATCTCTTCCGAGTGCGGTTCAGCACCTATCATAGCTTTCTTGATGACAAAGTCTTTTCGGGAATAACCCATTGACTCCATCTCTGAAAACAGATGTAACAGATAGCTTGGAGTAGCGTGGACAACAGTTGTTTGAAAATCTTTCATTAACATAAACTGTCGTTTGGTGTTACCGCTTGACGCGGGAATTACAAACATACCAAGCTTTTCTGCACCATAATGCAGACCGATGCCTCCTGTAAAAAGACCGTAGGTCATCATGTTCTGGAATACATCTTTTTTTGTGCATCCTGTAACCAGAAGAGATCTTACAGTAAGATTTGTCCAGCGGTCAAGATCGGTCTGGGTTTGAAATATCACTGTGGGTTTTCCGGTCGTACCGCTTGAAGCATGCATTCGGACTACTTCTTCTTTATCAACAGCGAGAAGTCCATACGGATAGGTATCGCGTAAATCTTCTTTTGTTGTAAATGGAATTTTGGTAATATCGTTGATATGTGTAATATCAGATTGATCTTTTATTCCTACGCTTCCAAGTCTTTGTTTATAGAATTCAGTTTTTAATGCCTGTTTAACTATTTTTTTAAAGCGAATAAGCTGCAGTGCTTCAAGAGCATCCCGGTCAAGATGTTGAATTTCGTAATCGTTAAAGCAAGAAGTCATATTGATCCGCCCAGTTCAATTGCACGAATGTTTTTGTTTATAATATCTTCGCTTTTGTTTTTAAAGAGTATCGCTACAGCTTTTTTTAGTGATTCGGTTTTGACGGGAAGATATCGGGATGCTGCTCCTACAATTGCCATGTTTGAAGCCCTTGGGTTTTGAGACTCTTTTACTATATGTGCGGTATCAACAAGCTTTGAATTTTTCATTTTTTTTATTTCAGTGTGAATTTGATCTAGTTCGGGATAATTTGGTATATTGATAAAGGGCTCTTGAGCCGAGATTACTATTCCTTCTGGTTTTAGAAACGAAATATAGCGTAAACTCTCAAGTGGTTCCATGCTGAGTACCATGTCCGCAGATCCTTCGGCGACAAGGTCGCTATGGATTTCAGTGTCCGATATGCGTAAGTGAGAAAGAACAGCTCCACCCCTTTGAGCCATACCATGAACTTCGGATTGCCGTACATTAAGGTTTTCGATTCCGGCGGCGGTAGCTATTGCTGCTGCTACAGATAAAACACCTTGACCGCCGACTCCGCAGAGTATAATATCATATTTCATTAGTTATCTCCTTTTTCGGCTTTTCTCTTTTTACGGAAATATTCGATACATTCACGAACCGGAATTATCAGCGAGACCCCGTTAAAATCTAGCTCTTTACGTAAAAGAGCCGCATTTGAGTCATGATCATTTTTATGGGCGTTTACAACATGAACGTGGTCGGGATGAACTCCAACACCTAACGCGATTTGCTTTATTCTTTCAGAAGGTAAAATTGTCTCTTGCCCTCCCGTCATACCCACTGTTGAATTGTCCAGAACGAGTATGGTAACCGGGGCGTTGTCAGCTACACAGTCTACTAGTCCAGTAAGCCCCGAGTGAAAAAAAGTGCTGTCACCAAGAACTGCCATAACGTTTTTCATTCCGGATTCGGCGGCTCCCTTGGCCATTGTTATTGACGCACCCATACAAACAATAGTCTCGGGAACTTGTAGTGGGGGTAGCGCTCCAAGGGCATAGCAGCCAATATCAGACATTACCGCACTCTCTTTAAGTTCTGATACGACCTCTTTGATAAAGGTATAGGTGTCATCATGAGGACATCCCTTGCAAAGTTGGGGAGGGCGTCCGGGAAGAGGCATGCTACTTGAAATTGCACTAGCTTTGGGTGAAAGACCAAGCACGGATCGTATTGTGTCGGGTGTAAGTTCCCCTTCTCGTGGAATCGCTCCAGAAAGTTTGCCCTTTACATCGATAGTTAAAGGCAGTATGCCCCTTAATTGTTTTTCGATCAAAGGCTCGCCTTCTTCGATTACAATCAGTGTTTCGCTCAAAGAAGCAATTTTATTGATTTTATCGTAAGGTAAAGGATAATAACCAATATGAAGATGGTTAAATTCTTGGGAACATTGATCAAGATTTTCTAAAAAATAATTTTTACCAAGACCTGATGTTATTACACCAATTTTGCTATTCTTGAGAACTAGTGGGTTCCAGTCAGTTGTTTCAGAAATGCTTTTCATCTCTTTCTCTTTTTCTAACAAAGAGTGCCATTGCTTTCGTGCAAGGGCAGGCAAAAGCATCCATTGCTTTACGTCGGGAGCCTTGACCCCAGTGTTCTCTTTTTTTCTTGAAGAAGTTTTTATTGCTGCGCGAGAATGAGAGAGGCGTGTTACAAGACGCACCATAACAGGAACATGAAGTTTTTCTGAAAGGTCAAAAGCTTCACTCATTACATCGTAGGCCTGCTGCTGATTTACCGGTTCAAAACAGGGAATATGCGCAAACTCGGCGTAATAGCGGCTGTCCTGTTCATTTTGGGAAGAGTGCATTCCAGGGTCATCGGCAATTGCTATAACCAGGCCACCCCGTATATCAAGAAGAGCCGAATTCATAAAGGCATCGGCTGCAACATTTAAGCCTACATGTTTCATTGTTACAAGAGTTCTTTTTCCGTAAAAAGATGCTCCAAGAGCCTCTTCGTATGCTGTTTTCTCGTTTGCGCTCCAACGGGCAAGTGGTTTTCCCTCTTTTTTCTCGATCTGTTGAAGGTATTCCATTATTTCGGTTGAAGGAGTACCGGGATAACCGTATGCCGCGGAGAGTCCCGCGTCTACAGCACCAAGGGCTATGGCTTCGTCGCCAAGAAGTGCGTAAGTTTCCATTAATATTTCTCCTGAATTATTCCTTTGAAGGCCTTTTCGACTGTGTTTTCGTTATGAACTTTGGTAAAAAGGCTTACAAAAAATGTTAGCAATACGGAAGCCGGCAGGGCGAATACAATGGGATCGACAACAGCCCACACGCCGGGCAGAAGGGTTTCTGATCCAGTTAGTGCTTTGCATAAACCAAAAACTCCGGCTTCTTTGCCATGCAAAAATAGAAAGCAGAATAGGGAAACAAAAAAACCGCCTAATATACCACTTATTGCTCCCTTTGCGGTAATTTTTTTCCAAAAGAGAAGTAGGGTGTAGGGAGCCAGAAAGCATGATGCCATTAATCCAAAGAAAATGGCTGTAGCACGGGCAATAATACCCCCTCCAAGTTCAAGAGAAAGAATAATGGTAACAATAAGTGATACAAGAATTCCACATCGCGTTAACAACACAATTGTGGTCTCTTTAATTTTCTTTTTTTTGAATATGCCGTATTCAATGATATCTCGGCTAATAGCTGTGCCGATTGCGTGATATTGCGAGCTTAAAGTCGACATAGCGGCTGAAAGAATTACCATCATAAAAAGGTAAACAAACCATATCGGCATGGTTTCTCCGATAAAAACAGGAATAACTCGGTCAAGGTTTTTACCAGCAGCTTCAAAGGCGATATGACCATATTTTTCGAAGAAAAACACATTCGATAGAGGACCAACAAGATAAGTTGTTCCGACGGTCGCAAAAATAAAGAGGGCTCCAATCGCTACGGCTCGATTAAGCTCTTTGTTAGATTTAACTGTCATAAACCTGACGGCAAGTTGTGGTTGTGAAAGTACTCCAAGACCGACTCCAAGAACTAGGGACGAATAGATAACCCACCATAGGGATGACCCGGTTTGAGGGCTTGATGTCCAGCTAAAAACTCCGGAGTTTTTGATGTTTTCAGGGATAGCATTTGCAAGTTGAGTCAGAGAGCTGTGTGCTTCGAAAACACCGCCCAGTTTTGTGTATGTATATATTAGCAGGGTAACCATTCCTATAAAAATCAAAGATCCCTGTATGGCGTCTGAGTACATTACACTTCTTAATCCACCCATAATAACATATCCACCCACAAGAACAGAAAAAACGAGAACCGACAGCTCATATGGAACACCAAGAAAGCTTTCAATGATTCGCGCAGCACCGATTAATACGGCCGCAGCATAAATTGGCATAAAAATAAAAATCATAAGACCAGCAAAAAGTTGTATAAATCGTGAATCAAAACGTCGACCCAAAAGTTCCGGAAAGGTGTGAGCATCAAGGTTAAGGCCCATAAGTCGGGTTCTTTTCCCATAAAATACGAATGCTATGAAAATTCCGACAAATATATTCGCGAAACAGAGCCACATAAGGCTCATTCCGTAAAGTGACGCGACTCCACCAAAACCGACAATGGCGGAAGTAGATATAAAAGTTGCACCGTAAGACATTGCCATAATAAAGGGGTGAGTATTGCGTCCGGCAAGCATATAATCGGAAGAGCTTTTGGAAGCAGTGTATCCTCGATATCCTAGATAAGCGATAACTGTTAGATATATTAGAATAATGATAATTAATACGGTATAGTTCATTTGTCGCATCCTCCTTGCCCAAGCTCGGCACTAATGTGAGCTTCTTCCTTGTCCCAAGATTGCTCTTTTTGAGCCTCTTCCGGGCTAATATTACCGCCCTTGTTCCAGTTAAGAGCACCGTAAACTATACATAAAACAAGAGAAATTAGTGAAAAGAGAATGGCCAATATTACGCTTAAATCTCCATATTTGGACATGACAGCCTCCAGGAATGATTTTTTACATTCTTAACTTATGCAATTTTTTCGTACAGAAAAAAACCAGACGGACGGTTTGAATTGGGGATTTTTTGGAGATGGTAAAAGTAAGTTTTAAATGGAAATAGGATAAGTAAGGCCGGGTGTTCCGGCCTTATAAATTAATAGCGAGCAGAACCGGTTAGGGATACTGAGTAGAGTGTCATTTGCATCTCTTGAACAGTTGTGCTACCAGCGTAAACCTGGGCTTCTCCTTCTCCTAAAGGTGAAATTCCGAAAAATTCAGAAGCCTGGTAAAAACCCGAAAGTGTTATCGATGAGTTACGAGTTTGCCAGCTTAAACTTGAAGATAGTCCTAATAGGTTGGTATGAGCTTCCTGGTTAGCTTTGCTCTTATCGATATTCGGGGTGTTAGCGAAATTGGTGAAAATTCCAAACCGAATTGGAAAAGATGCTGTTAGATAATACTCGGTTCCTAAAGCAATATTGAAAGTGTTTTCTACATCGTTTTGAAGATTTTGAGATCCAATATGAGCGATGATGTCGGTGGTAAAGATCAGTTTGTTTGATGGATAATAGGCGGCTCCTAACCTGACGAGTGTAGGAATCTTAGAGTCATCAATATCATTGTCTGCTGTTTTAAAAGTTATCAAAGGATCACCGTCGGGATTAGTCTGATTCATGTCATTGCCGCCCGCATAAGGTTTTCTGAAAAGCTGAGTATCTTTTGTATGCGATAGTACAAATCCCGGAGAAATACTAAGTCCCAATGCGATATACTTGTTTGGCATATACTGTGTGCCGAGTACCGGTTTTATCGCCCAGACATCTTCGGTAATATAGGTGCTATCTTGTGAGTATCTTTTAGCTCCATTATACTCGTAAGTTATCATTTGTAGGGCAATTTCCTGTTTTGCTTTTTTCATAATATACAGAGTCAATCCAAAGGAGAGGTTGTCCGTTGCAAATAATGCAACAGAAGGCCCGGCGAGTATGGTGTTTTCTGTAATATTGTAATTCATGTTGTATGTTGTTGGTGCATCGGTTCCGTCTATTGGCAGTGTCAGATCATCAAAATATGAATCCTGATCAAGAATTTCGTTGTTTAGTGTAGCAAAGGTGAAACCAATTTTGACTTGCCCAAAACTTTGAGTAACTCCGAAAAAACTGGGATAAAATGAAGAGACCTCCTGTTCATAATCATTACTGCCGATAACGCTTTTATATACAGACTTACGGTTTTTATAGCTGTTAACCGAAAGTGATATCTGATTGTCAATGGCGTAAACAAGACCGGCAGGATTATAAAAAGCTCCTGATGGATCATCCGATATTGCTGTGTAAGCTCCTCCCATTCCGGTAGCACGACCTCCAACCAAATCATTTATATAATTAAAATCACAAGTTGAAAGGCCACTGGCCAGAATATCCGTGGCTGCAAAGATAGATAAAAGTAAAAATGTGTATAGCTTTTTCATTTAATCCTCGTTAATGAATTGATGTTTTAAATTTTTGAAATCGCTCGGTGACAAGTTTTCCAGTTATGGAGGCACTGTTCTGTTCCTTGAGAAATGAGTTAATCATGTTTATCCTGTCAAGTGTTGGAGGATGTGTGTGATAGACTTGAAGCTTTGCGTCGGCTTTTTTTATAGATTCGATTCTGGACATGAATTGAATCAGCGCACGGTGATCATAACCGGTTTCAATCAGATAGCTTATTGCACTTTGGTCTGCTTCATATTCGTCTTGTATACGGTATCCATTTTCAAATAGAAGAGTTGATGCTTTTTTTACTGTTTCGTTCATTGCAGCAGAGACAACAGTTCCCTGAGCGACCAGAATGGAGGCGATTGTATCGGCGATATTGTTTCCTTTCGGGAGTGGGATTTGACGCATGATGTGACGGTTATTAACATGGCCGATCTCATGAGCAAGCACCGCAGCTAGTTCGGCTTCGTTTTCCATGGCCATTATTGAGCCCTTGGTAATAAAGATGTAGCCACCTGGAGCTGCGAACGCATTGATTGTTTCACTGTCAAGAATGGCAAAATAGTAGGTTAGTTCGCTGCGACCTGCGAAAAGAGCTACGCCTCGACCTACCTTGTTGATGTAAACTGATGCTTCAGGATTGTTGTAAACTTTGTATCGGGACAGTATCTCTTTTGAAAGCAGTCTGCCATAGAGAAGTTCCTGGGTTACCTGTTGATGCTGTTCGGTTTCACGTTTTCGTACATTGTCACCCACGGTACATGATAGAATGGCAAATGTTACAAAAAAAATCGAAGCCAAATATTTTTGTTTTGTTCTCATTTTAGAACCTTAATCTGGGATTTGCAAGATTTCATAAATCATTAATCCAGAAGACCGCCTTGCCGAAGAAAAGTAATTAACTCATCTTCACTTAAGGTGACACTTTCCATTTTATCAATATCTGCGGGATCAAATTTAAGCGCTTCCTGATTAGGACGACTGCGACCTTTGGAGTTTTCTGTTTGCATAAAACCCCTAGCGGATGCAGCTGTCACATCAGATGAGGCTCTTTCTCGTGCTTTCATTCGTGATGTGCGGTTGGCATTTCCTAAAATAGATACTTTTCCCTTTGGTTTAACAGTTGATGTAAAGGCTTTTTGAATCCAGCCGTTTTTTGAAGCTGAACTGATATAGACCCACTTGCCGTGAGTTTTGTTAATGGTAATGGCAGTTCCTTGTGTTAGTTGAGCAACTTTTTCGGAGCCTAGCGACGGTTCGGAGTATATTACAGTCTTTAGAGAGGTGGTGTAGGCTGTCTGGGCAAACAACGGCATAACGCTAAAAAAAATTAAAAATGAAAGTAGTCGGATTTTCATGATAACGCCTCCTATTTATGTGTTCTTGTGAATGCGCCATCCCAAGTGGTTGGCGGTGTGCGTTTATGATAATATGAGCAGCGGGCTATTAAGAGTGAACAAGACTTGTCGCTGTTTTGAACAGTTTTGTTTGCTTTTGTAAAAGTTTTAGCGGCTTTAAGCCACTGACGGTTTTGATACAATTCAACACCCTGCTCATATAGTTCTATAAAATCCAGTATTTTTTGAGATATGCTTCCTTTTTCCCCAATTAATTCGTATATAGCTACCGGTTTCTCTTTCCCTTTGACACGAACCTTGTCAAGTAGCCGTGTGACCATTTCGTTTTTGACCTCTTTTTGTGTGTATTGACTGATAAGAGTGTGTACGCCGTAATCTTTTCCGGCGCTTTCAAGACGGGCAGCAAGATTAACTGTGTCGCCCATCATCGTGTAAGAAGCTAACTCTGAAGTTCCCATAAACCCTACTTTAGCGATTCCGGTATTAAGACCAATGCGAAACTGCATTTCTCGGGCTTCAGGGCAGTAGGCATGATCGGCTATCCATTTTTCACGAAGAATGGAAAGTTCTTGTTGCATTTTCAATGAAGCCTTACAGGCAAGAAGTGCGGTTTTAGAGTATCCAACTGGAGCACCGAATATTCCGACAATCGCGTCGCCGATATACTTGTCAAGAGTGCCTCTGTGTGTTTTAAGAATTTTGGTCATTGCAGATAGATATTCGTTAAGTAACGCTGCAAGTTCGGCACTGGTAAGTTTTTCACTGATTGTTGAAAATGATGCAACATCAGAAAAAAAAGCGGTAATTCTCTTTTCACCGCCCCTCTTGAGTGCATCAAGATCATTTAAGGCTTCTTTTACTATGATTGGATCTATCATGCTTCCAAGAATTTTGCTATATTTTCTTCTTTCGGCTCCCTCTGTTATGCTTAAAAACATATAAGAACCGGTGGTAGCAATTACACCAGTGGTTAAGCCAAAAATCGAATTAACGATATAATTGGTTTTATAAAAAATAAAGGCCGAAACTACGGCAAACACAGTATATATTATAACATTGGACAAAATTTTTACCAAGGGGTTGCCCTTGAAAACAACAATATAAACGGTGATAAACATCAGTAATATTGAAAGTAGAAAAGAGCTTGTTCCAGAACTGTTGATGATATGGTTGTTTTGAAGAATGTTTGATATCATGTTTGCTTGTATTTCGGGACCGGGGGTGGTTTTTGATATAGGCGTGTTTTTTAGATCCTGTCCGGCTGGTGCCGAAACGCCGATAATTACGATTTTATCCTTGAATGAACCCGGTGGTAATTTGATATCGGTATTATTATCGCTGTAATAGTCTATTGCCGAATCAAGAAGCCAGCTCATTGAATAGCTCTTTATTCTGTTTTTGGTGTGATAGTTTATAAGATAATTCCCGTTTGTATCCAGAGGTATGGTGTAGTTACCGGCAACTATATTGTTGTTTTGCCAGGTTACTTTGTTTGATAATCCCTGATATGCTAGAATGGCGGAAAGTGCCATGGAGGGATAAAAGTGGTTGCCGTATTTTGCTACGGGTTTTGATTTTCGGTATATACCGTCATCATCAGGAAATACTGTTGTTACTACAGATACACCCATTGCTGTGGGGCGTTTGTCATGAACATCTGTTTGTTTTGTATCGCAACTTACTTCGGCTCTAAGGCATGGAAGTGGAAGTTCTACCTCGTTGTAGTTATCATTGTCAAAAAAATCTGATGGAGCATTATCTATCACGATGGAGTGGTTCTGTGTTACATCGTCAGGCATCTTCATGCCGGTTGTTAACTCATTGTTTGTACTGAAAAAAACATTATGAAAAACATTATTGTTTAGTGCGATAGTTTCGGCAAGCAGAATGTCGTTGGTGTCGTTTGAGCGATCTCGAGCCGATAACATTATATCAAAAAATATCGCTTTGGGAGGATCTTTCTCGTTGATATAAGTTATGATGTCACTGTAAATATTCCTTGGCCATGGCCATCTGCCAAGCTGAAGTTCTTCGCCCCATATCATGGATGTCTGATCAATAAGGATCAGGACAATATCTTCGTGGGGCTCGTCTATGCTCGAACCAATATTTTTAACCATAAGGTCGTAACTTTTGTTGTAAAAGTAGGAGGAGAAACCTATATGAAGAAAGGCAAAGAGAATGGTCATTACCAAAGCTATGACAAAAAATGCCTTGTATTTAGCTTTTCTTTTTTTATTGAATCTGGTAATTATTTTAATAAAATTCATATGAATCCTTGATTCAAAACAGATTTTACCTAAAAGATAGTCATATAAAATGATTTGTAAATAACTTTTTATGAATTTTTATAGACTAACCAAATAAATCCACTTCGCTTTTTGGAAAAAAACATTTGATTATTCTACTATGTGAACATAATTTTTGTGGTTCTATTGAATATTGCTTTCCGGATAAAAGCTATTAATTAAAGCAGCAATCAAGTTAAAGCTTGACTTATAATGGAGTGGTTAAAACGATATATAGAGATTTAAAGTTGAAAAAACCCGGCTGTACGGTTTA
>ERZ795053.3058-NODE-3058-length-19496-cov-10.100149_pt1 | contig 19496 bp, 13 predicted proteins | sample MGYA00375137_ERZ795053 | MGnify/ENA primary metagenome ERZ795053 (study PRJEB30182, sample SAMN05720284) | activated sludge metagenome | isolation source: Anaerobic digester | place: Hong Kong | collected 2014-12-17 ...
TGGAAACCTATATTCCCTACCGGATGTTCCCGCTGCTTATGCAGACGGATTTTACGACCGAGTCGCTCTACACGTCTCTCGAATCGCTCTACGGCGTGCGCGTCAACCGTGCGCGCCGCGAAATTGAAGCCGTAACCCTCAATCAGGACGAGGCAAATCTGCTTGGTATCCCGATTCATAAGGCGGTCTGCCTTGTAACGAGCGTGGCGTATGCAGAGCAGACGAACACGCCGGTAGAATACTCCATTGCCAGATACCGCGGCGACCGGACAAAGTTTGCCGTGGAGACACTGCGTTGACTCCGCCAAAACGGGTCCGCACGGTCCGCGGCGACATTCCGCCGGAAACGCTCGGCTACTGCCAGTGTCACGAGCATGTTTTTATCGGCGGCGGCACGCCCGCCGCGCCGTCCCCCGCGCTCTGCATAGACGATTTGCATAAAAGCGAACGGGAACTCTGCGCATACCGGACCGGCGGCGGCAGCGCGATCGCCGACGCGCAGCCCGTCGGCTGCGGACGCGGCGCGCGCGCATTGCTTGCGCTTTCCGAACAAACGGGCGTGCATATCGTTGCGTCGACCGGTTTCCACCGGCTGATCTACTACGTCCCGTCACACTGGATCCTCACCTGGGATGAAGAACGCCTCTGTGAACTGTTTGCACGCGAAATCACGGACGGCATGTTTGAAACGCAGCGCGGCGCACCGCCCGAAACCGCCTTGCCGCTCTGCCGGGCGGGACAGATTAAAACCGCGCTTGAGCCCGAGGGCATCTGCGGACGCCGCCGTACGCTGTTCCTTGCCGCCGCCGGTGCGGCGGTCCGTACGTCCGCGCCCTTAATGGTGCACATCGAACGCGGGTCCGACCCGCTCGCGCTCGCCGATTTCTTTGAAGCGCGCGGCGTTGCGCCGCAGAAGATGATCTTTTGCCATATGGACCGGACGGTCGATTCGTTCGAAGCGCACCTCGCGCTCTGCAAAAGAGGCGCGTATCTCGAATACGATACCATCGGGCGGTTCAAATACCACAGCGACGAGCGGGAAGCACAGTTGATTGAACAGGTCGTTTCGGCGGGATATGTCCGCCAGTTGATGCTCTCGCTGGACACCACGCGCCAACGATTGGTCAGCTACGGTGGTACGATCGGGCTAAGCTACCTGCTTGAAACATTTTTACCTCTGCTGCGGTCCCGCGGTTTTTCCGACCGGGAGATTCTGCAGATGCAGATAAAAAACCCCGCAGCAGCATATGCATTTTAACCAATCACAACCAGGCGTAATCAGGAGAACAAAATGGAACGTATCTTAATCACACCCCGCTCGTTCGGAAAAACCGACCCGGCGCCGTTTGAACTGCTCCGTGAGGCGGGCTACGAACTCGTCCGGAACACCACGGGCGCAATTCTGACAAAGGAAGCGATGCTCGAAGCCGTCTCCTCCGTCTGCGGCGTTATCATCGGCGTCGATCCGCTCGATCGGGACGTGCTTACAGCGGGCAAAAAAATCCGCGCCGTCGCAAAATACGGCGTGGGTACGGACAACATCGATATACCCTATGCAAACGAGCGTGGTATCAAGCTCTCCGTCACGGCGGGCGCAAACGCCAACGCCGTGGCGGACTATGCGTTTGCGCTGATGCTCGCCTGTGCACGGCGCGTCTGTGAAATCGACGCGCTCTGCCACCGCAGGGACTGGGAAAAGCGCATCGGCGCCGACCTCTTTGGAAAAACGCTCGGCATTTTCGGTCTCGGCGCAGTCGGCAAAGGCGTTGCAAGGCGTGCGCGCGGGTTCGACATGAAAGTCCTCGCATACGACGTTTTCTGGGACGACGCATTTGCAAAGGCAAACGGCGTGCGCCGCGCGGCCCCGGACACAATCTTCTCCGAATGCGATTTCATCAGTCTGCACCTGCCGCTCAACAGCGAAACGCACGGATTCGTCGGCACAGACGCGTTTGCACGGATGAAGCAGACCGCCGTACTCATCAATACGGCGCGCGGCGGGCTGATCGATGAATCGGCGCTGGTGGACGCGCTTTCCGGACAGAAAATCCTCGCCGCGGGAATCGACGTGTTCGAGGAAGAACCGCCCGCAAGCGAAGCGCTCTACACGCTGAAAAACCTGATCATGGGTTCGCACTGCGCCGCTTCAACAACCGGCGCGTCCGAAGCGATGAGCCTGATGGCGGCGCAGAACCTCCTGCGGGATTTGCGGTAGCGCCGCGGCGGCAGAGAGCCGCACGGCTGCAAAAATCGACTGCTTATGCAAACACAAAAAACCTTCCCTTGCAGACTTCTGCATCGGAAGGTTTTGAATTCTCCGGTTTTTTAATCATTTTGCGACTCATGCCGCGGAGCAAGGCGACCGTTCCGTCCGGCTTCCGCTGCAAGGCGATTTGCCGCGCACTTACGCTACGCTTCCGCATCCCCAAGCAGCATAACGGCCTCCTTCGGCAGTGCAAACCACGCTTCGCCGCCGACAAAGAATCCCTTTGCGTCCTCTTTGCCCAACTCCACGCGCAGCGGCGCCTGTGCGCCCGGCGGCATCAGCGTCAGCACGCGCGAAAACACGTCGTCCGTCACGTCCGTAATGCGGCAGAGCGCGGCGTTTTCCGTATCCGGCGCGGCAGGCAGAATATAGTGCGCGCGAACGCCGACATGCGTGACGGCCCTTCCGTCGGCGGGGGGACAGGCCAGTTTCAGATTCCACGCCGGCACCCAGACATTCCCGTCCGCATCGATCTGCGCGGCCGCACAGTTTTTACAGCCGGAGATCAGCGCGCTCTGCAGCGTCATCGGTCGCTCAAAGAGCGTCCGGGTACCGACGACCGGCTCCGATTTTCCGGTGTTGAGCACACAGACGCGCTCGCTCATGCGGTAAACTTCGCCCCGGTCGTGCGAAACCAGCAGGGAAACGCCGGAAAACTCGGCGAGAGTCGTTCGCACCTCGCGCTCAAGCTGCCATCGTAAATAGCTGTCCAGCGCGGCGAACGGCTCGTCCAGCAAAACCGCCTCCGGCTCTCCGGCCAGCATACGGCAGAGCGCGACGCGCTGCATCTGCCCGCCGGACAGCTCGCGCGGATAGCGCGCCTCCAGTCCCTCCAGATGAAACCGCCGCAGAAGACTGCTTTGTTTTTCCCGCCGGACGGCCGCGTCTTTTTCCAGTGAAAGTCCCGCGGCGATGTTTTGCAGCACGGTCATATTGGGAAACAGTGCATACCGCTGAAACAGGTATCCGACCCGCCTTTTCTGCGGTGGCAGATCGATCTTCGTCTTCGAATCGAACAGCACGCGTCCGTCGAGCACAATTCGGCCTTCATCCGGCTTTTCCACCCCGGCGATGCACCGCAGCGTCATGCTTTTCCCGCTGCCGGACGCGCCCAGAAGCGCGGTAACGCCCGCGCCCGCGGAAAACGCCACATCCAGCGTAAAACCGTTCAGCCTTTTTTTGATATCAACTTCCAGCGTCATTTTTTCCCCGATTCCCTGTTCTTCCGTTTGCAGATACTACCATTTTTTCACGTTTTTCAGCCTTGAATCCGCAAAAACGTTCATCAGGAACACGATCCCGAACGAGATGATGAGGATCACCGCCACCCAAACACCCGCGGTCGCATAATCCCCGTTTTGAATGACCATTGCGATGCGCTGGGAGATCGTCCCCGTCTTCCCGGCGATGTTGCCTGCCAGCATGCTGGTTGCGCCGTATTCGCCGAGGGCGCGCGCAAACGTCAGAATCGTGCCGCTGACCACGCCCGGCCCGGCGGAGGGCAGCACCACGCGCCAGAAAATGCGCCGTTCGGACATGCCGAGCGTCCGGCCTGCATAGATGAGCTCAATGTCGACCTGCTCAAACGCCGCGCGGGCGTTTCGGTACATCAGCGGAAACGCGATCACGCTCGCGGCGACGATGCACCCGAGCCAGCTCTGCACGACCTTGATTGAAAAAGTCGCATAGAGAAACTCGCCGACCGGTCTGCGCATGCTGAAAATCAGCAGCAGGAAAAAACCCGCGACCGTCGGCGGCAGCACCATCGGCAGCGTCAAAAGCCCGTCGACCAGCGCTTTCGGGCGTTTGCCCATCCGCATGACCCAGCGCGCCGTCCAGATGCCGAGGAAGAAACACAAAACCGTTGCGACCAGCCCCGTTTTAAGCGAAATCCAAAGCGGGCTGAAATCCAGGGATTCAAGTATTCCAAACAACTCTTGCATGCGTTTTCCTCCGCGGCACGCGCCGCCTGTTTCCGGTATACTGCATTACGCCCACTGCGCCAGGCGCTTTACCGCGCGCCTGAAAAACGTACGAAACGCCCGCCGCCAAACCGCATGACGGCGGGCATTTTGCAATTTGCCGTAACCTGCCGGCAAATCGCGCGTTACGAACGTTGCAAGAGGGTTGCTTTATTCGTAAATCGTGAACATGTAGTCTTCAAACAGCGCTTTTACCGCGTCGGTTTGCAGGAACGCAATAAAATCGTCCGCAGCGGCGCTTTCCGCGTCGGTCGCCTGCGGATTGACGATGCGGCACACCGGGTAGAGGATTTCGCCGGAAAGCGAAGTGTCCGCAATTTCGATGATGTCGATATCGTCTATAATGGAATATGCGTCGGAATAATACACGGCGCCGACTTCGTTGGAGCCTTCTTTAACGGCTTCCTTCACCTTGCTGACGTTGCTGCACTCGTTGATTTCCAGTCCGTCAAGCGCGGCGGAAACTTCTTCGGTGGTATATTCTGCCGCCTTCTTGGAACCGTCGAGAATCCCGAGGCTGATGAGCACCTGACGGGCGTATTTGCCCGCGGGCACGCTGCCGTCGGCCAGCGCCATGCTCTTGGCGCTCGCAAGATCGGCAAAGCCTGTCACCGTGGTACCGCTGTCCTTCGGCGTGATCAGCGCAATTTTGTTGCAAAGCAGATCGACGCGCGTGCCTTCCATAACGAGGTTTTCTTCCTCAAGCGTGTCCACTTTCGCCGTCGACGCGGAGAAGAACACATCGCAGGCAAACCCTTCCTCGATCTGCGTCATGAGCTTTCCTGAGCTGTCGGCATTGTACGTAATCGTAACGTTCGGCTGGGACGCTTCATACAGCGGGATGATCGCCTGAAAAACGCCTTCCAGGCTCGCCGCAATAAACAGCTGTACTTCTGCTTCTTCCAAAAGCGCGTCTTCCGCTTCCGCCGGTTCTTCCGCCGCCGCGGGCGCTTCGGTTGCGACGGGCTCTTCCGTCGCTGCGGTTTCGTCCGCCGCAGCCGTCTCCGTTTGCTGCGCACAGGCGGCAAACGATGCAAGCATCAAGACCGTCATCAGCAGCGCAATCCATTTTTTCATAACTCTTTCCTCTTGACTCTTTGATTTATGGAACGCAGAAAAACGCTTCTGCATGGCCCATCTTTATTCTTTCCCGAAACCGCAGTTCGGGTAGGTGCATTTATCGCAGTTCAGGCAAAGCCCGCCGTTACCCAGCCGGGTAATATCGCTGCGCTGCAGCCGGATTCCCGCGACAATGCGCGGCAAAAAAAGATCGAATACCGATGTTTTTGCATACATCACGCAGCCCGGCAGCCCCAGCACCGGCACGCCGTCGTCATAGTATCCCACAAGGAACATCGCCCCCGGCAGGATCGGCGCACCGTAAGTTACGATTGCCGCACCGCTTTCCCGGACGGCGGCGGGCGTCCGGTCGTCCGGATCCACGCTCATGCCGCCCGTGCAGAGCACGATGTCCACGCCCGCCGCGCGCACCTGCCGGATTGCTTCAACAATGTGTTCCGTTTGATCGTCGCTGACGCGCTTTTCGGCGGCCGTAACGCCGAACGCTTTGAGTTTTCTTTCGACCACGGGAGTAAACCGATCTTCGATCCGTCCGTGAAAGACCTCGTTGCCGGTGGTAACGATGCCGGCTTTCAGCCCTTTTCTGAACGGAACAAGCCTGAGCAGCGGTTCGCTGCCGGCAATCGCCTCCGCTTCCTCGATGCGGCGCTTATCGATGACCAGCGGGATCACCCGCGTGCCGCAGAGTTTGTCCCCGGCGCGTACCGCCGTGTTGGTGTGCCGCGTGGCCATCATCACGTCTTCGAGCGCGTTGAGCGCGTCGAGCCGCGGCACATCCACGATGAAAACGCCGTCCTCCTCTGCGAAAAGCTCCAGCTTTCCTTCCTTGACCGCTCCGCGGCGCATATGCTCGTTTTCGCAGAGTGCGCAAAGGCGGTCGGCGGCCTCGTTTTCGTGCAGCGTGTTTTCCCCCGCTTCCCATACATAGAGATGGTCTTTCCCCATGGAAAGCAGCATCGGGATATCCGCTTCGGTCACAATGTGCCCCTTGCGGAACTGCGCGTCTTTCATTTCTCCGGGAACAATTCGCGTAAGGTCGTGACAAAGCACGTGCCCCACGGCGTTTTTCGTTTCGATCAGCTTCATGCGTCCATACTACCATTATTCTTTTAAAAAAACAACGCTTTTCATTTTTCTTTTTAGCGTGTCTGATATTTTATTTGCCCCAGCAAAACGCGCGGCGATCTGCGCCTCTTGAGAGGTATCCCTGCTTGCCGCGCGGCTTCAAAGCAACCCGGAAAACGTCTTCGCAGACTCGCCTGTCTCGCGCCTTACGCAAAGTGCACTGCCGCAACGTGTACCGTTTACAGGTGTTGACTTGCGTGCGAGTTCAATATTACAATCAAATCAGGTCTTCGCTCCCGCTATGAATTTTTCTTTTTGAACCCGCTTATACACCGTTTTCCCGTCGATATTTGATATCCCGTTTTCTCTGCAGAACCGACCGTTCAGAGCAAATCGTCCATTCCGTCCACACATACGCACGCAACAAACGACAAGCGTATCTTCGGTTGCCACACACAATGCGGAGGTGAACCAATGAACGAACACTACGACGTTATCATTGCCGGCGGCGGCGTGTCCGGCCTGACGGCGGGCGCATACTGCGCGCACGCCGGGCTGAAAACGCTGCTCTGCGAGCGCAATGCAAAAACGGGCGGCCTTGTCGGCACGTTTCAGCACAACGGTTTTTCTTTTGACGGCGGTATCCGCGCGTTCGAAGACTCCGGCGTGCTGCTGCCGATGCTGCGCCAACTCGGCGTCGAAATGCAGTTTGCGCCAAACCCCGTCACGATCGGCTTCGGCAGCCGCAGCGTGCAGCTGAGCGACAAAAAAAGCCTTGCCGGATACGCGGCGCTCCTCAAATCGGTTTTTCCGCAAAACGGACAGGAAATCGAGCGCATTGCCCGGCAGATTGAAGCGGCGATGCGCTATATGGACGTGCTGTACGGGATTGATAACCCGCTGTTTCTGGACGCGGAACTGCACGATCCAAAGTACCTGGCAAAAACGCTCCTGCCGTGGTTGATCAGGTATACGTTCAACATTCAAAAAGCAAGCCGTCTCGACGAACCCATGCGGCAGTACCTGAAGAAATTTACGCAAAACGACGCGCTGATCGATCTGATCTGCCAGCATTTCTTTGCCGCAACGCCGGCTTTTTTTGCGCTGAGCTATTTCGGCCTGTATCTCGATTACCGTTACCCCACAGGCGGCACGGGCGTGCTCGCCGAACGACTGGAACGCCGCATCGAAGAATTCGGCGGAAAAATTGAACTGAACGCGGAGATTGCCCGCGTACTGCATGGCGAAAAAAGCGTCGTCCGACGCGACGGACGACGCTTTTCCTACTCCCGCCTGATCTGGGCGGCCGACCAGAGCGCGCTCTACCGGGCTCTCGAAGGGCCGCTTCCTGAAAAAGCGCGCGCACAGAAGGCGCGCACGGAAAAAGCCGCCGGAATCGATTCCGTGCTGACGCTGTTTATCGGAACCGGCCTCCCGCCCGCAGCCGTCGGATCCGCCTGCGGGGCACACGCGTTTTTCACGCCGGACACGACCGGCCTTTCCGCTCTGCCCGCCTGGCAGACGGCTCGCTGCGGCGGCGAATCTGCCATGATGGACTGGGTAAAGCGCTACCTTGAAACCACCACATACGAAATTTCCGTTCCCGTGCTGCGGGACGCTTTGCTTGCTCCAGACGGCAAAACCGGCCTGATTGTCAGCACGCTGTTCGACTATGAACTCACAAAATGGTTTTTCGGACAAAACGCATACGCCGCACTGAAGGAGCTCTGCGCGCAGACAATCCTGCGCGTGCTCGATTCCTCACTTCTGCCGGGACTCAAGGACTGCGTTTTGTTTTCGCTTTGCGCAACGCCTCTCACAATCGAGCGGGAAACCGCGAACCGCCATGGCGCGATCACCGGCTGGGCTTACACCAACCGCGATATCCCTGCGATGCATCGCTTTGGCAAGATTCAAAAAGCGGTCAAAACCCATCTTCCCGGCGTGCTGCAATGCGGGCACTGGACGTTCGTCCCGGCGGGGATGCCAGTCGCCGTCATTACAGGCAAGCTCGCGGCGGACGCCGCCATATCGGCACTGGGAAAGAAAGCGAGGGTCACTTGATGCAATCGATACTGGATTGGTGCATGATCATCCTCGGTTTTCCGGCCGCCGCGCTGCTGTTTTTCCGCATTCCGAAACTGCCGCGTATCAAAAGCCATGATCCGCTGCCGGACGTTTCGGTCGTCATTCCCGCGCGAAACGAGGCAAAGACGCTGCCGCTGCTGCTCGGCGACCTCAATCGTCAGACGTTCCGTCCGCTGGAGATTCTCTGTGTGGACGACGCTTCCGAGGACGACACCGCCAATATTGCCGTCCGCTGTGGCGCCAGGCTGCTTTCCGCCGAGGCGAAACCCGACGGCTGGATCGGCAAAAGCTGGGCCGCGCAAAAGGGCGCGGACGCGGCGCACGGAAGTCTGCTTGTGTTCCTCGACGCGGACGTGCGTCTTGCGCAGGACGGGCTTTTACGCATCGTCACGGCATACGCAAACGGCGGCACGCTTTCCGTGCAGCCGTTTCACCGGACAAAATCGGCAGCCGAGCAGCTTTCCCTGTTTTTCAACCTCGTACAGATCGCCGCCAACGGCACGGCGCTGCCCCGGCCGGTCAACCTCGGCCTGTACGGGCCGGTCATTGCGATTTCCCGCGCGGACTATGCCGCAATCGGCGGACACGAAAGCGTGAAAAGCAGTATCGTGGAGGACATGTCGCTCGGCGAACAGCTAAAAAAGCACAATATCCCCTATCGACTGTTCGTCGGCGACGCGGGCGTGTCGTTCCGCATGTATCCGGGCGGCCTGCCGGACCTCCTCACCGGCTGGAGTAAGAACCTCGCTTCCGGCGCCGCTAAAACCCCCGTTTGGCTGTTTGCGGCGGTGTTTTTCTGGCTCGCTTCGACCGCGGCGGTTTCAATCCAACTGATTCGCGCGCTGGCGGCGGGCGGCGGGTTCGCCGCGGCCGCACTCCCCGCAGCGCTGTATCTTGGCTGGGTTATTCTTTTGTTTGTCGTCGGCCGCCGGATCGGGAAATTTTCGCCCGCCGCCTATCTGCTCTATCCCGTTTCGCTGCTCGTGTTTTTCGCCGTATTTGCGTACTCCGGATTCGTGCGCCTGTTCCGGCTGAAAGTAAAATGGAAAGGACGAATGATTTCGCTCGGTCGCTGAAAGATGCAGATTCTCTTTTTAAACGATCTCTTAACGTTTTTGCTTTGTTTCCTGCTCTGGGGACTCCTGCAGCTTGGAGCGGCTTTACTTTGCCTCTCCCTGCCGGAGCAGGCGTTCTCGCCCGAGCGGTTCTTCTATCGCACACACCGCTGGGAGCGCGGCGGACGCATCTATGAAACGCTGCTGCGCGTGAAAAGCTGGAAGCACCTTCTGCCGGACGGCGCCGCCGCCTGGAAACAAGGATATCGAAAGCGCAGCCTCTCCGATCACTCGGAGGCGAACCTGCGCCGTTTCCTCGTTGAATCGGCGCGCGGGGAACTCACGCACTGGCTCGCCATCGCGCCGTTCTGGCTGTTCGGCCTGATTGCCCCGCCGGATGTTTTATGGATTATGCTTGCCTATGCGCTCGCCGTCAATCTGCCCTGCATCATCGTCCAGCGGTATAACCGACCCCGCGTCGCCGCACTGATTGCACGCCTGTACCCCTCTCCCGCCGCCGAACCGGCGCAGTCAAATTAGAAAGGCTCATCAAAAGGCTCCGCAAATAAAAGCAATCGAACGCCGCAAGCGAAAGATACATCCCGTTCACAAAAAACGCTGAAAAAGCAAATGTTATGGCCGCCGTTTTGTGCCCAGAACCGGGTTTTGTACTATACTGGTGTTTGGGTTTGCTTTGTTTGTCAGGATCGCGCTCATTTGGTACAATGTGTAAAGTTAAATTACGCAAATCGGACAAACGCTGCCGAGGAAACAATCGCATCATGCAGGCCGCTCCCGCAGCACGAAGGCGTGCGAGCGCCACCGCTTTAAAACAGAGATTCTTATCAGCATGTATCACACTTTTGCTTCGCGTTTTTTCGAAGTATCGTCGGCGCGCAGCCGCAGACACGATCAATAAACCGCTAACATTTATTCAGGGAGGAACGAAAAATGGAGTATAACTACGAAGCCCGGCTCGGCAAACTGCAAACGTATCTGCAGGAGCAGAAATTGGACGCTTTTATTATTTCGACACAGGATTCCATCTTTTATTTGTCCGGCGCGTCGTACAAGCCGATCGAGCGTCCTTTTTTCATCATCGTACGACCGGCGGGCAAATACGACCTCGTCGTTCCGCGTCTTGAATACGAACATATGCAAAAAGTAAAACGCTACGGGGAAATCCGAAGCTATTTTGAGTATCCGTCGGTGGAAGGCCAGAATTGGTACGACGTGCTCAACGGCATGCTTGGTCCAAACGCGCGCGTGGGAATCGAACCCGGTTTTTCCGTTGCGATGCATTCCCTGCTCAACGTAAAGGAAACCGTCGTTTCCGACGCGGTCCTGCAGCTGCGGATGGTAAAGGACCCGCAGGAAATCGAAGCCATCCGGCGCGCCTCGGAATGGACCGACCTCGGCATGAAGAAGCTGCACCGCAGTCTGTACCGCGGGTTTTCCGTTGTGGAAAGCGTCATGCCCGCGCGGAAACTCCAGACGGGCGTTATCAAGAGCGGCGAATACGACTATCTCAACAGCGGCTTTCTCACCGCAGGATGGCCGGCGCCAAAGAGTGCGCAGCCGCATAGCGTTCCGGACTTTCACGCGCGCATGGGCTCCGGCCCGATCGTTCTGATGAGTTATAACCGCGTCAACGGATATGCCGCCGAATGCGAACGCACGGTTTTCCTCGGCGACCCGTCGGAAAAGGAGCTTGCGCTTTACAACCTCGTTATGCGGGCGCGCGACCTTGCTTTTTCCATGGTGCGTCCCGGCGTCCGCTGTTCCGACATCGACCGCGCGACGCAGGAGCTATTTGCGTCCGCCGGATACAAAGACCACATCATCCACCGCACGGGACACGGCATCGGCCTGGGCAATCACGAACAGCCGTGGCTCTCCATGGGCAGTTCGGACGTGCTGGCGGAAAACATGGTCGTCAGCATCGAACCGGCGCTCTATTTCGACGATATCGGCGGATTCCGCCACTCCGACACCGTTCTCGTCACAAAGGACGGCTACGAAATCCTGACGAAATATCCTTCCGACCTTGCGCATTTGATCGTACGCCGGAAGAATCTTGCCGGGAAGCTCAAAGGGGCGCTCGTGCGCAAAGCGATTCGATTCTGAAGCGCCGGAAAAAATTTTTTGCAAGCATCCTCCTTTTCACGCGGACGAAAAATATCCAAGCGCATATAAAAGCCGCGCCGCTGAAATGCGGCACGGCTGAGACCGCCAAAAAACCAGTTTTTTGACGGGATAACCGCTCTTTGCCTCTCGCCCTTCGGGTTCCCGGGCGGCAAAGAGCACAAAGAAGCCGCCCTAAACGGGCGATCCGTTGCGCCGGATGAACCGGCGCAGCCGGAAAAAACGGGTTAAGGGCTGCGGCCCTTAACAAACCCAAGGACTTTTGGGGCAAACTGAGCCGCGCCGCTGAAATGCGGCACGGCTTTTCTTAAATAGGGAAATGCTCTCCCGGTTTGCCGTCCCCCAAAAAACGTTATTGATTATACGGCAAACCGAACGCAATCTGATATTCTTTATAGAGGCCGTTCCCCGTCCAGCCGCCTTCGCCGGAACTGATTGCGGAGAAACAGATTTCGCAGTCCGGCAGCGCGTCTTTGATCTGCTGGCGCTGGTCGGAATCGACATATCGGTTATGCACGAACCAGAGCATTTCGAGCTGCTGCATGCCAAGCAGCGGCGTGATATCGTCGATGAGAATGCTGCTGCAGTTGAGATATTTCAGGTTGGGCAGCTGCGTGATGACCGAAATATCCGTGATCTGGTTTTGGTAAATCTCCAGGCACTCCAGGTTCTGGAGCGCCGCGAGCGAGCTGATGTCCACAATCTTGTTCATGGAGATGATCAGCACTCTGAGTTTGGTCAGATTCGCCAGTACGGACACGTCGGTAATGCGGTTGCCGTGCCCCAGATCAAGATACACAAGGTCCGTGCAGTATTTCAGCGCTTCGATGTCCTCATTATAGAGATTCGTATGTTTGCCTTCGATGAAGCGCCCCATATCGTCCGGAAACGTACCGCGGTTCCCTTTGGAAAACGCCGTGATGTCCGTACGCATTTCCCAAGCGCCGACGGTGATCATCCAGACAAACTTGACGGACGGAAACTCGGCCATGAGCTGCTCCATCTGCTCGTTCGTCAGCCCGCAGTCGCAAAGGTCGGCATACTCCAGATTGGGCAGATATTTTAACTGGGCGGCAATCTCTTCCGGAGAGGAAAGCGTGTAGCCGTCCAGATCCAGCCGGGTGGTCTGCGTCGTCACCTGCTGGGAACAAACCTCAAACGAAAACACAAACGAAATATCCGGGAACGCCGCTTCAAGCGCGTCCATTTCGTCAAACGTCACCGTGCACCCGCTTAAATCAACGCTTTTCACCGCCGGAAGCGCCGGCAGGACGTCCTGCAGCGCCGTCAGGTCGACGTTTTCCATTTGCGAAAGGTCGAGCGAATCGGCGGCGGTCGAAACACGCGTGCCGAACACATCCACGTCGTAGATAAACGCAACGCCGGGATACAGGCTTTCCAGCGCCGCAACGCCCTGTTCGTTAACCCCCGTGCCGGTGAGATCGACCTGTTCGAGCGCGGGCAGTCCGGCCAGCTGCGCCTCCAGCTCTTCCAGGCTGTCGATCGTCTGCCCGGAGAGGTTCAGCGCGGTGTCCGTACTTGCGGCCTCCACGCCGCCGATCGTCGTGTTCCAGACAAACGATACGCCATACGCGGCGGCCGCCTGCGCAAAGGCGGCGTCCACGCTGCACTGCGTTGCGTCCACGCGCAGAAGATTCGGAAAATACAGCAGCATCGACAGGTCCGCGGCGGTCGTCCCGGCGGGCAGAGCGAGTTCCTGCGATTCGCTGTCGAACCGCTCGCCGCCGACCGGCACGTTCCAAAGAATGCTGCATTCGGGCAACGCCGCGCTCAAGCGGTCCACAAGCGCCGCATCCGCGTCGACTTCGCGCAGATCGAGGACTTTGAGGTTGTCGAACCCTTCAAACGTTTCGTCTTCCACCTGCGTCAGATCGGTGATTACGATCGACTCCGCTTTCCGGTCGAGCGACTGTCCGCATCCGGTGAGCGAAACCGCCGCCAGCAGCAACAGCACGACGCACAGGACCGGCCAAGCCGACTGTCGCAGCCGTTTTCTTTCCATTTTTACTTTACGTTTCATATCTGAATCCATGTATCAAGCAACTCCTTTTTCCCCGGAACATGGTTCTCCTTGCTTCCCGCCCGCCGCGTCCCTGCGGGTGCTATGCCTCAGTATAACCACCCTGCATTTTTCATGTCAATCGGCGGCAGGGCTTCACTTCGCCGGATAATACTGCAGGCCGAAGCGGACGATCTCGGAAATCCCCTGCACGTTCAGCACAAGCATCGCAAGCGCTCCGGCGGAAAGAACCGCACAGCGGAGCGCATAGAACTTCTCAAAGACGCGGCGCACCAGCAGCACGATCAGCGAAACGAACGCCCAGGAAAAATAGAGCGTGTACAGTACCAGCCCGTTTTCGGACGTTCCCCAGCCCACAAGGCAAAGAAGCAGAAACGAAAACGCGACCCAGCCAAAGCAGATTTTAGCAAAGACATTCTTCCGGTTCGTGAAGAATCCGGCCGCGGCGGCGGCAAACAGGACGACCCCCGCCGCGTTCCAGCCGGTCGCCGCGCTCTGATGGAACACCGTCAGTTCGGACGAATACTGCACAATCTCCGCCGCCGGCGCGGCAAAACACGCCGAAACGAAATTCGCATACTGCATCAGCCGCTCTGTAAGCGGCAGTTTCTCGCCCGCAAACTGCAGCAAAAACCGCACGGATTCGGCGGAGGACAAAACCATTGCTGCGCGGCCGAACAGCAGCACGACGGCGGCGAATTTCAAAATTGCCAGCAGCCCCGCGCGGACCCGCTCGCCCGGCGAGCCGTCCGGAGGTACCAAAAGAATCAGCACGCCGCTTGTCAGCATGGAACCGGACGCGGCAATCCAGGCGCATTCCCGACCGTCCCCGTTCTGCGTAACATACTGCCAGATCAACAGCGTCATCCAGAATACAGGGAAGATATACTGCTCGATATTCAGCAGGAACAGCAGCGTTGGATACGACACGCCGATCAGCGCTAAAAAGAGCGCTTTTTCAAAACCGTAAAGGCGCAGCATCCGGCTCAGCATAATCAGCGACAGCATCATCAGCAGCGCCTGAACGATTTGCAGCAGCACGCAGTATGCGTTCGGAAGAAACGTCAGCCGCGCCAGCAGCGAAGCGCAAAGCGCAAACGGGGCGGCGAACACGCCGAACAGCGGCTGGCGGATGTCGTTTTCCGCCGCCGCAACATTCAGAAACACGTTTTGTTCGACAAGCGACGCGGTATCGCTCGAATAGACGATATCGATCTTGTCCCAAACGTTGTCCGCGTCCCCGTTCGGGCTGTAAAACACGGTTGTCTGGCGATAAACCAGAACGATCACCAAGATTGCAGCGGCCATTGCGCCGATCAGAAACCACCGTTCCACGGAATCGGACCCCTGCGCCAGGCGGCGCATCCGCCCGGCAAACCAGCCGATGAACCAATACAGATAGGCAAACAGCGCCAGAACGGAGAGAATTCCGGCAACGATCGAAAACGCCGCGCCGAAACGGCCGATGAGTTCGGCGGCGCGCCGGCTGCCGAGTTCCTCCGCAACGCGGTACAGCCGGTCGTAAAAAACGGACGCATACCAATACGCCGCATATGCGGCGAGAATGCCGCTCAGAACGGCGCGTTTGCGGGACAACGAGGAAAAAATATGCTCCAGGAAGCGAAACCGGAACACAAGCAGACACAAAACAGCCGCCGCACACACAACGCTTACGGCAATCCAGACGACTTCGCCTTTAACGGACAACAGTCCCGAAAGCACCGTTGCCGACAGAAGAAACAGCCACTTAAGGGCTGCAGTCGATTCGCCTTTTTCGTTGAAAAAGAAAGTCTTCATCCGTTTGTCTTTCCGGCGCATATCACCATAGAATCCATCGGGCAACCGCAGTACCGCGGCGCTTTTATTCGCTGAAAATTATAGCATATACGCCCGGTCGAGACAATCTGCAGGGCATCGTGTTTTCCTGTCTTCGCGGCAGTTTAACGGGAATGGACGGCTTTGTGGTATGATAGCATCGTTCAAACCATATTAGCCGACTGTCAGGTGTTTTATGTTTATCGCAGATTTTCACATTCATTCGAAGTATTCAAGGGCCACAAGCAAGGCGTGCGTGCCGGAGGTTCTGGAACTCTGGGCGCGCCGCAAGGGGCTGAACCTGATTGGAACGGGCGATTTCACACACGCGCTCTGGCGCGGGGAGCTCAGAGAAAAGCTCGTCCCCGCCGAAGAAGGGCTCTATACACTGAAAGACGAATGCCGTCTGCCCGACGAATGGACGAACACGCCTGGCAGCCCCCGATTTCTCGTCACCGGCGAGATCAGTTCCATTTATAAAAAGAACGGCAAGGTACGAAAGGTCCACAACCTGATCCTTCTGCCGAGCCTTGAAGCCGCGGAAACCCTGTCGCGCCGGCTGGAAACCGTCGGGAACCTGCATTCCGACGGCAGGCCGATTCTGGGGCTCGACAGCCGCGATCTGCTCGAAATCACGCTGGAAATTGTCCCGGACGCCATCTTCATCCCGGCGCACATCTGGACGCCGCATTTCTCCCTCTTCGGGGAGTATTCGGGGTTCGACGGCATCCGTGAATGCTTTGAAGATTTAACGGGGCACATCCATTCCCTTGAAACCGGCCTTTCCTCCGACCCGCCGATGAACTGGCGCGTGTCCGCGCTCGATCCGTACACCCTGGTTTCCAATTCTGACGCGCACTCGCCCGCAAAGCTGGCGCGGGAAGCCAACCTCTTTGATACCGGGCTTTCCTATCCCGAGATTGCGCGTGCGCTGGACAAGCGCTCGGACGGGTTCCTCGGCACGCTCGAATTCTTCCCCCAGGAAGGGAAATACCATTACGACGGGCATCGCAACTGCGGCGTATGCCAGAAGCCTTCCGAGACGATCGCCGCCGCCGGCATATGTCCCGTGTGCGGCCGCCGGATCACCGTCGGCGTTCTGCACCGCGTCGAGGAACTCGCCGACCGCGAAGAAGGGTTCGTCCCGCCGGTCGCAAAACGCTTCGAAAGCCTGATCCCTCTGCGGGAGGTCGTCGCCTGTTCGGCGGGGCTGAGCGCCGCGAGCAAGAAGGTCGAAGCGCAGTATTTCAGCATACTCCGCTCTATCGGGCCGGAGTTGTATGTGCTCCGGCAGGCGCCGCTCGACGACATCGCACGCAAAGCGGGTCCGCTCGTCGCCGAAGGTGTACGCAGGCTGCGCGGCGGAAACGTTGAAATCGAGCCCGGATACGACGGCGCATACGGCCGGATCAAACTCTTCGGGCAGGGCGAACTCCGCCTGTTTTCCGCCCGCTCGTGCGTGCCGGGCACCGCTGTCCCCCCGTCCCCGGACGCAAAAGGTCACGCTGAAACCGCCGCCGTCCGGGAAGCCGCATCCGGCGGTGAAGCAGCGCACGCGCCTTCGGAAAATATCCCATACGGGCTGAATCAGGAGCAATGGGACGCGGTCTGCGCGGAAGACTCCGCCGTTGCGGTCGTCGCGGGGCCGGGAACAGGCAAAACCAAAACGCTCGTCGGACGCATCGCCTATCTTGCGGAAACCCGCGGCGTTGCGCCGGAGGGAATTACGGCGGTCACCTTTACCAACAAGGCGGCGAGCGAGATGCAGGAGCGCCTGAAACGGCATTTTTCGGACGGCCGGGCCGCGGCGCGCATGACGATCGGCACTTTCCACTCCATCTGCCTGAAATTCCTGCAGGCAGGCGACCCCGGCATAACGGTAATCGACGAACAAACCGCGCTGGAAACCATGAACGACGTGCTCAAGCGGCTCGGCGCGAAGGGTTCCGCACGCGCAATGCTCCACGCCGTTTCCCTTGTCAAAAGCGGCGCCGCCCTAGAGGAACCTGCGGAGGTTCCTCCGCAGGTTTTCGAGGCGTATCAGGCGGCGCTGGAGCGGTACGGCGCGATGGATTTCGACGACATCCTCCTGCGGGCGCTGGAACGGCTCGAATCCGGCGGCCTGGAAGAAGCGCCGCGCTTTGAACATATTCTCGTGGACGAGTTTCAGGATATCAACCCCGTGCAGTACCGGCTGATCCGCGCATGGTGCAGTAAGGGCGCGAATCTTTTTGTAATCGGCGACCCCGATCAGTCCATCTACGGTTTTCGCGGCACGGACCCGCGCTGCTTTGAAAAGTTCTTTGCGGATTTTCCCGCGGCGCGGCGGATTCATCTCGCGCGGAACTACCGCTCCACGCCGGAGATCCTCGCCTGCGCGCAGTCGGTCTTCACGGACGGCGTTTCGGAAGCGCGCGCTTTGTGCGCGACCCGGAAAAGCGGCGCGAGCGTGCGGCTGTTCAAGGCGAACGACGCGTTTTCGGAAGCGCTGTTCGTTGCAAAGGAGATTAACCGGATGGTCGGCGGCATGGACATGCTGCAGGCGCACGCCTCGCCTGCTTCCGGCGCAAAACAGTCGAAATGGGGATTTGGCGATATCGCTGTGCTCTACCGCACCAACCGGCAGGCGGGCGTTCTGGAGGATTGTCTCCTAAAGGAGGACATTCCATATGTCGTTTCCGGCCGCCACGGCTTTCTTTCCGACCCGCAGGTGAAAAAAACCCTGTCGTTTTTCCGTTTTCTGCTTCAGCCGAGCGACACGGCGTCGCTGAAAGCGTATCTGGAAGCCTGCGCGCTTCCGGCGGAGCGGGCAAGACGCATCGTTTCCGATTACACCGCATCCGGCGGCAGAACCCTTACTGGCTTGTCCACCGCTTTCGAGCAATCGGCCCCGGACCTGATTTCCGGCTTGTCGCTGTCGTTCGAAGCGCTTTCCAAATACGCCCGCGCCGTCAAAAAGGAAAAACCGTGCACACTGATCGAAAACTGGGCGCGCGACAACGCCTTCTCGGGCGAACGGAGCATGGACCTTCTGATCAACACATCCGTGACGTACGGCGACATGGCTTCCTTTCTCCGGAGCCTGACGCTCGGGCAGGAGCGTGACGTGACGCGCAGCGGCAAGCGGCAATATTCGCCGGACGCCGTTTCGCTGCTGACGCTGCACAGCTCCAAGGGTCTTGAATATCCCGTCGTGTTCATCTGCGGCGTATCGGACGGACTGATTCCGTTTCGGAAGCCTTCCGGCGAATGCGACATTGGCGAAGAGCGGCGGCTGTTTTTCGTCGGCATGACGCGCGCGCAGGACGAGCTCGTCCTGCTTCGTTCGCCCGCCGGGTCCCCGTTCCTTTCCGCCCTGCCGGAACAGTACCTCGTCACGGGCGACGCCCTGCCGTCCAGACCAAAGCCGGAAGCAAAACAGCTAAGTTTGTTTTAACGAACAAACGTCTTCAGAACTATGCATCAAATAAAAAACAGCGTCGCAAATCTGCACCATAATGACCATGCCCTTGGACAACCCCTCTCGAATTATCAACGATATGAAACAATCAGGTGGTGACGCCCGGATTATCGATTCCTCTGCCGATGCGGAAGACAGCGAAATCGTCATTGCTGTAAAAACAAGATTCTTATTGCAAACTGATTATCAGGTAGCAGTGCTCTTGCCGGACGGTACGTGGGCTGATAAACAGGGAGTAGGTGACGATTCAACTAAAGGTCGAATTGAAGATTTGGACGCTCCCTGGCCTGCCGGCTGGTTGCGTCGTCCCTATGACTCCAATACGATTTATATTGCCGTAACGCCACCCGAGGCAGATGACTAAGTTTGAGGGGAGCACACATGTGAAAATACAAAAAAGCGCTGTGCAAGAAACAGCTCATCAACAGCCGTTGATAAAACGCTTGTTTCGCGGATGCAAACGTTTCCTCGGAACATTCTTGTTCATTATGTTCATGAC
>ERZ795053.3059-NODE-3059-length-19494-cov-9.218427_pt1 | contig 19494 bp, 21 predicted proteins | sample MGYA00375137_ERZ795053 | MGnify/ENA primary metagenome ERZ795053 (study PRJEB30182, sample SAMN05720284) | activated sludge metagenome | isolation source: Anaerobic digester | place: Hong Kong | collected 2014-12-17 ...
GTGCCGTGCCGGCGGTGGACGCCGGATTTGTGCGGGAATCGACCGCCGTTAACAGCGAGTACTGGGACGTCTGGGAAAAGGGCGCCTACCGCTGCGTGTGCTGCGGCGCCCCGCTCTTCCGCTCCGAGCACAAGTTCGACGCCGGCTGCGGCTGGCCGAGCTTCTGGACCGCGGCCGAGCCCGACAACGTCGAGACCGCCGAAGACCGCAGCCACTTCATGCTGCGCACCGAGGTCCTCTGCCACCAGTGCGGCGCCCACCTCGGCCACGTCTTCGAGGATGGCCCCCAGCCCACCGGCCTGCGCTACTGCATCAACTCGGCGTCGATCAAGCTGGAGAAGGACGCGGAGTGAAGACCGCGGCTTGCGCCGCTCCGGCATGAGCCGCCGCCCTGCAGGAGCGGTGGAGGCCGCGCACCACGCGGACGAAAAAAACCCGCGCCAGCCTCTCGGCTGCGCGGGTTTTTCGTGTGCTGGAGAAAGCGCTTACACGCGTTCCCACACCGTGGTGATGCCCTGGCCGCCGCCGATGCACATGGTGGCGACGCCGTAGCGGCCATTCACGCGGATCAGCTCGTGCAGCAGCTTGGTGATGATCACCGAGCCGGTTGCGCCGACCGGGTGGCCGAGCGAGATCGCGCCGCCGTTCGGGTTGACCTTGGCGGTGTCGAGGCCGAGGCCGCGGTTCACCGTGATCGACTGCGCCGCGAAGGCTTCGTTGGACTCGATCACGTCGATCTGGTCCAGCTTCAGCCCGGCACGCTGCAGCGCGAGCTTGGTGGCGGGGATCGGGCCCTCGCCCATCACCTCGTTGGGCACGCCGGCGATGGCGTAGGACACCAGGCGGGCGATCGGCTTGTGGCCGGCGGACGCGGCCTTGGCGGCATCGGCCAGCACCAGGAAGGCGGCGGCGTCGTTGATGCCCGAGGCGTTGCCGGCGGTGACCGAACCATCCTTCTTGAACGCCGGCTTCATCTTGCCCAGCGCTTCCATGGTGGTCATGCGCGGATGCTCGTCGGTGTCGAACACCACGGTGCCCTTGCGGGTCTCGAAGGTGATCGGAACGATCTGGCCCTTGAAGCGGCCCTCGGCGATCGCCGCGGCGGCGCGCTTCTGCGACTCGAGCGCAAAGGCGTCCTGCTCTTCACGGGTGATGCCGTGCTTGGTGCAGAGGTTCTCGGCGGTGATGCCCATGTGGCCCACGCCGAACGGGTCGGTCAGCACGGCGACCATCGAGTCGATGGCCTTGGTGTCGCCCATGCGCGCGCCGCTGCGCAGCGCGGGCAGCAGGTAGGCGCCGCGCGACATGACCTCGACGCCACCGCCGATGGCGAAGTCGGCATCGCCCAGCATGATGGCCTGGGCCGAGCTGACGATGGCCTGCTGCGCCGAGCCGCACAGGCGGCTGACCTGGAAGGCGACGGAATCCATCGACATGCCGGCATTGATCGTCGCCACGCGCGACACGTAGGCGTAGCGGGAGTCGGTCGGAATGCAGTGGCCGACGGAGGCGAACGAGACCGCCTTCGGATCCACACCCGCGCGCGCGATCGCTTCCTTGATCACCACGGCGCCGAGGTCCGACGGCTCCATGTCCTTCAGCGAACCACCGAAGCCACCCACGGCGGAACGAACAGCACTCAGAACGACGACTTCACGATTTGCCATAACCCACTCCCTTGTTGAGATTAGACGTGTCACCGCCCCGCCCAGCCCGCGACCGCGAGCAGGAAGAGCAGGAACAGACACACGAGCAGAGCCCGCCAGAGCAGGCTCACTGTGTTTTGCATATGGTCGACGCCCGCCTCGCTCCCCAGGCCCATCTCGGGCCGGTCCAAGAGCTCGCCGGCTTCATGAACCGGCATGCCGAGCCGCACGCCCAGCGCGCCGCCACCACTTGCGATCAGTATAGCCGACGACCTCTCCGGCCACAGCACCGCCTGCGAACGCCAGCAGTAGATCGCATCCTCGAAGTTGCCCATGATGGAGAACACGATCGCGGTGATCCGCACCGGCAGCCACTCGATCGCCTCGCGCGCGCCCCGCGCGAAGCGCCCGAAGCCCGCGGCGCCAGCATCGCGCCCGCCCCACTCCTCGGCCAGCAAGCCGGCGAGGCGGTACATCACCGCCCCGCTCGGGCCGGGCAGCAGCACGAACCAGAACATCACGCCGAACAGCCTGCGGTGCGAGACGACCAGCGCCTCCTCGATGGCCAGGCGGGCGATCTCGTTCGCCGACGCGCCGTCATGGCGCGTGCCGCGCCAGTCCTCGAGCAGGCTGCGCGCGCCCTCCGGCTCGCCCAGTCGCAGGGCCACGTGGATCGCCGAAAAGAAGCGCGTGTCGTGGCGAAAGCCGATGCACAGGTAGAGCACGACCACGTTGAAGAGAAAGGCCAGCGCCGGATGCATCTCCCACAGCAGCCAGAAGCCGAACGCACTCGCGAACGCCGCCGTCGGCACCAGGAGCAGCCAGGCCACACGCCCCTGGGCGGCCGAGGCAGCATCGAAACGGGCGCGCACCCCCTCGACCACGCCGCGCACCCCGCGCACCGTCCAGCCGCGCGCCGGCAGCGGACGCAGCTGTTCGAGCACGAGCGCCAGGATCAGGGAGAAGAAGGTCATGCAGCCAAAGCATCGCGGGCGCCAGCGGCCCCGCCCATGAAGCGGGTTTATCGGTGCGGCAAGATAGCACAAAGGCAAGCACGCGCAGCAGGCGCGGCAGCGGCCGACACGCTCAGGCTTCGTCCTGCAGCATACGATAGAGCGACATCAGGATTCCCGCCGTCGCGCCCCAGATGAAATACCCGTGCCAGGGCATCGCGTGGAAACGCCGCATCCGCCCCTCGTGCAGGATGCTGTGCTCCTGATGGTTGCGCGGATCGAGGAAGTGCGCGAGCGGCACCTCGAAGGCCTCGGCGACCTCGAAGGCGTCGAGCGTCAATTCGAGCGGCGGATGCACCACGCCGACCACCGGCGTCACGCGGAAACCCGTGCCGGTGAAGTAGTCGGGCAGCGCACCGATCAATTCGACGTGACGGCGGGCGAGCCCGATCTCCTCCTCCGTCTCGCGCAGCGCGGCGTGCGCCGGCGAGGGATCGCTTTCCTCGAGCCGGCCGCCGGGAAAGCTGATCTCCCCCGGGTGGTGGTGAAGGTGGTCGGTGCGCCGGGTCAGCAGCACCGACGGGGCCTCGCTGCGCACCACCAGCGGCACCAGCACCGCCGCTGGCTTGGGCGGACGCGAGCGCGCGAGGTCGCGACCATCGCCGTTGAACTCGCCCTCCCCGCGCGGGCCCTCGGCGAGCCGCAGGCGAATGCGCTCCAGAGCAGGAAGACCATGCCTTGCACTTCCAGGATTCACGCCATGCCTCAGTAACGTTTCTTGAGCAGCAGGCGGTCGCCCTCGCGCCGCCAGTCCATGCGGCCGAGAAAACTCATGCCGAGCAGGACGTAGGGCAGTTCGGACTCATGCACCGCCGCCTCGATGCCATACAGGCGCATCCCCTTGAGCTCGACCGAATCGAGCTTCACCCGCCACACCCGCGCCGTGCCGTTGGCGGTCTCGCTCTGCCCGGGCTGGCCGGAACGGTAGTCGATCCCGAGCCGCACCGCCTCGTTGCGGCCGAGCGCCACCAGGGTGGCCCCGGTATCCACCAGAACCCGCACGCTCCTGCCATTGACGCTCGCATCGGCGAAGAAGTGCCCGCCCCCATCCGACACCAGGCTCGCCTCCGCGACGCTCGCACCCGGCGCGCTGGCGGCGTGCTCGCCGACGCGCAGCTGGAAAGTTCGCCCGTCGTGCTCGAGCGTCGCCGTCTGGCCGGCGAGCGCACGCAGCCGGACACCTTCGCGCGTGGCCTCGTTCACGCGGATCGTTTGCGGCGCGGCTCCATCGACGACCAGCACGGCCTTGTTTCCAAGCGCGCCGGCCATGACGACGTCCAGCGCCAGCGCGGGTGAGGCGAGGCAGACCCCCCCGAGCAGGAGCGCGCAGGATCGTTTCAAGGCAGTCCTCGATCCGGGGGCTGGGCGCCCCGGCCGCAAGCTCGGCCAGGACCGGGGGAAAACATCGTTGCGGGACATGCCGTGCAGCTCCTCGCTATTGCCCAGGCTGCTCGGTGACCAACTCCCGCCACATGAACCTGCGGAATGTTCCGCTCAACGACGCGGGCGGCACCGGCAGGCTGATCTGGCGATTGTCCGAAGTGTTGATGATGGCCACTTCCTTGCCCTCCAGGCGGATGACCGCCAAACCCACCCCCAAGGCCTGGGTCAGGAGCTCGCCCACCTTCAAGCCCTCCACGGTCTCGACGCTGCTTCCGGTGCGGTAATCGAAGAAATACAGGTAACTCCGGCCGCCGACCGTGCACGCTTCGCGCTCGGGGACGTTCGTCACCGCCGTCAACACGCCGCTGACGATCTTGAAATCCACATTGATCCGCTCGCCCGCCTCGGCGCTCAGATCGACGAACCATCCGGGACCCGTCGTCCAGTCGACCGACTCCTCGGTGATCGTCCGCGTCGCCCCGCTCGCCGTGATCACCTGCTGGACCACACCCGCCGCGGCGCGGAAATTGCCCCAGCCCGTATCCGCGAGCGGCTCGCGCACTGCGTAGATCGACTGCACCGAGGCATCGTCCAGATCGCCCTGGCCGAGATACTTGCCGGTCCCGACGAAGACGACCCGCTTCAGCGTACCGTCGCTCGCCTTGACCTCCGCCAGCTCCGGCCGGGTCGTGATCGGCTGCGTGCTGCCGAAGCTCGCGAGCAGCGTCGCGGTCTCGGCGGTAAGATCGAAGCGCCACAGCCTGCCGGAGAGATCGCCTGCGTAGGCATAACGCGTGGTGTCGTCGAGGCGGATGTTATCGACCCAGTTGCTGACCCTCGCGATGCCGCTCTTCGACGGGTCGGACTCGTTGTCGGTCACGATCTCGGAAACCTTGTCGCCGCTCTCGGCATCGAGGACGTACAAGCGCCCCTTGCCGTCACCCGTCGAGGCGTTGTTGTAGCCCGATGCGATCAGGACCACCCACTTGCCGCCGTGCTTGGTGATGACCGGATTGGCGAACGCAAGGCCGAGATCCGAATCGTCGGCATTGCCGAACTCCCACAGGATCGACGGATTGGTCGTGTCGGTGATGTCGAGGGCGAAATACGAGCGCCCGCCCTTGCCCAGCCCGACCACCGCGATGGTGCGCCAGTCGCTCGCTCCGGCGTCGTCGCAGTCGTCCGCGACGCAGATGTCCCCGACCGCGATCGCGCCATCCACGTAGTACTGGTGCGGCACCCCGCTGGTCTTGCCGTAGTCCTTGTGCGCCAGCTTGTGCAGGTTCGGGATCACCGCCGACGGCACGTACGCCCAGCGCTCCGTGCCGGTGTCGGCATCGAAGGCATGCAGCATCCCGTCGTTCGCCCCGACCAGCACGATCCCTGCCCGAGCGCTCTTGGCCGTGACGAAGTCGGCGTAGCCGGAGTCCGAATACTTGTACGGCGGTCGCCGCACAAAGACCGGGTGCGAACTGACGATGTCCCCGAGCACATGCAGGCGATCGCGCAGGGTACGGGTGGCGTTGCCCGCCTGGTCTTCCTTCGACGAGTCGCCGCGGATGAAGTCGATCACGTCGTTGGTCAGTGCGTCCGGCAGCGAGGAATGCACCGAGCGCACATTGCTCGCGGTGAAGTCGAGACGCGTCTTCCCGCTTCCCTTCATGTAGATCTTGCGGCTGCTCCATCCCGTCCCGGCCGCCAACTCATCCAGCTTCGCCTGGGCCGACCACATCCGGTCGGGCTCGGAGGCGAGCGTCCCGCTGCGGAGATTGATCTCTCGCGCCTGCAGGTCGCCATCCCAGTGCTGCGTGCGGTAGCTCGCCACGTAGGCGTAGTTGTCGCCCGCAACCGGCTCGAGGCTGCTCGTCGCCGCGCCAGAACCCGCCCCCGTGCGCGCCGCCGCGGTGTTCAGCGCGCGCACCAAGCCGCTGACCACCGCGTCCGGCGTCTTCGCGCTGAAGTAGGCTCCGCGCCCGTTCACCGCCGCGTGCCAGAGGTCATCGACGCGCTCGATGAAGGTCGCGGTCTCGTTCGTTTCGGTCGTCCTGGGGTCCGGCCAATTCTTCGAACCGCCGAGGATGGCGGAGTAGTCGAGTTCCAGTCCGGTTTCGTAGTTCTCGGTGTACTTGAGCAGGCCGTCGATGCCGAAGCCAAGCGTGAAGGTGGTCATGTGCTGGGTCGAGGCCTTCTCGTCGCGGCCCCCACCCTGCACGTCGTTGAAGCACACATCCTCACCCTCGATCCTGCCCGTGCAGTTGCCAAGCGAGGCATCGCGCAGATCGGTCTCGTAGTAGTACATCGCGATGTCGGCCAGGGAGTTCTTGACCTTATACGCATCCAGCATCGGCCGTGGCGCATCGCCATCGCGGTCCCCCACGCCGCCCGAGTTCGCGATGTTGAACGGCACATTCTTGTCCTGGTTCCACGAACCGTCCGTCGCCATGATCACGAAGTTCTGCTGGCAGGAATACTGCACGGGGTCGTCACTTGCGCTGAGCCGACTGCTGCCGTCGAAACCCGCATACATGCGGCCGATCTTGGCGAGGGAACCTCGCAAGGGCGTCCACGCGTCCGCCGGAGTCTTGTACAGCATCCTGAAGAATTCACTGCGCTGGTTGTCGGGCGAGCATTTGTCGCTACCTGCGGCGCAGAAGTCCCCCAGCGGCTGGAAGCGGCCCCGGTCATCCGCCGTCACCCCGGTTTCGCTCACCGTCGAGAAGCCGATGCGAAGCCCGTCCGGATTGAGCAGCTGGCCGAATGCCCTGCCCGACGCACTCTTCATCGCGTTGATGCGCGAACGGTAGTACGAATACCAGTTGGCGAAGTTCTGTTTGTCGAAGCCCGTTGCGGAGCTGGTCACCTTCTCGAATACGTCGCTCGTGCCGATGCCCAGGTTGCAATACTTGTAGATGCCCGCTCCCGTATCCAGGCTCCCATTCGCCTTGTAAACATATTCCAGGGGAAGCGGTCCCTTGTTCGGCCGCTTGTACTTGTAGTAATAGGCCGCCTCCTTCGGATCGCAGCGACCGCCGTCCGCACTGCCGCAATCCCAATCGGCTGCGCGGAAATCCTTGCTCAGATCGACGACCGCCGAGGCGCCGTCGAAGCCGTCCTTCCTGGCGGCGGTAAACGACGCCGCCGGGTATGAGGTCCCGTCGGCCTTGACAGGGGGGACGTACTTGACCGCAGGGTCGTAATACATGCCATTGCAGGCTGGGCTGGCGAATCCATAGGGCCGGACGACCTCGAAACCCTTCTTCGACCGCACCCAATACGGCGGATACGATGCCGCATCCGGAAGGTAGGTCCACTCCATCGAGCCCGAGTCGTCGAGCACGAACATGATGTTGGGCTTGACCTGGATGGCACCGCCGGTCGGAATCGGCGTGTCCGCGATTTCCACCTCTGCCCCATTCGCCGCGGTCGCCACGCAAAGGCCGAGGAACAGACGTTTGAGCAGGCGGACGCGAGAAACGCGCGGATTCGCGCAAGCGGATCGCCCGGAGTCGGAGTTCAAGCGTTTGAACGACATTTCCCACACCTCTCAATTGGCCAGCACGACCTGCACGTGGCTGACCGCGTTGTTCGGTCCTGCCACACGCGTCGTCACCCGATACAACAACTGGGACGACTGCGCATTGGTCGCGTGATACCCGACATTGGTCATCGAACGCCCGTCCTCAGCCGCCGCGCTGGTACGCGTGTACATTTCACACGCCACGGTGACGCCCCCTGGACTGGTGCCATTCGGCGGCCCGTCGGCATTGCACATCCGGTTGATGACATAGGTCGCGGTGTAACCCGGCGGCAGGAGATTGTCCGCGACGGCGGCCGCGACCATGTTGCAGTCGGGATTGTCAGGGTCCCCCGCCTCCCAGCGCACGTTGTCGGCGGTCGAGGCGGTCAAGCCTCCGGTCAGGTCGCAGCCCGAGCGGGAGGTGGCGTAGTACCCCGAGGCCTTGCTGGTCTGCAGGACAATCCCGCCATTGGCGGCGATCTGCCCCTGGATCCAGGCCAGTGCCGCCTCGGTCCCGGCGTCGCCAGCCTGGGTCGCCGCCTGGCGGAAGGCCAGGTTGCCTGCGATCGTGGTGCCGGTGTCGATCGAGCGCACCAAGGCCACCGATGCGAGCGACAGCACCACGAGCGCGATCAGGACGGTGAACAGCACGATCCCGCGCTGCACCCGGGGCTGGTTTCGGTCATGCAGGTTCATGCTCTCCTCCTCATGGCGCCCAGACCACGTTGCGCAGCGGGATCACGGTCTCGAAGACGCGATGACGGTAGTTGGGGTTCGCGGCGATCAGGTCCGTCGTCGCCTCCCCCATCCACGCGGGAGCCTGCGCAGCGGGCACCGCCGTCTTTTCGAATTGCGGGTGACGCGTGACCACGCCGACGCGGATGGCGCGGATCTGCGCGGTCTCGTCGGCGTCGAGCGCGGCCCAGTCGCCGGTCGCGCTCCGCCACGTCAGCGCGCCACCATCGACGACGCCATACTCCGCCTGCAGGTCGACGACCTGGGCGACCATCGGCGTGCTGTTGGCACAGGTCACGGCGGCGTCGGCGACATCGACCGGATCGCTCTCGACCAGGTGATCGCAACGCACGGAGAAGCGGCGTCCGAAGGAAGTACCGTCGCCGTAGCGGAACGCAATGTCTCCAACCACATACGCAACGGGAAAAGGGTCCTTAGGGTTGTAGGGAGAGCCGTTCCCGGAGTTGTGAACCAAGTTCACTCCGTTGCCGGTGTTCTTCGGCGGCTGCGAAAGTTGCATCACCGTACAGACCTTGTTGCCACCTCGATCGCCCAGCACAACGAGATCACCTTCTTGCAGTCCCCCGTCACTGCCCACCGTGACAATCGAAGAAGGGTTGGGCATGTTCTTGACGATCGACAAAGGCAGCGCATCGGCCGCCCCGTCACTACGCATCAGGACGATCGAATCCGCTCCGTCGCCGCCATCGATGATGCGCGCAGGCACGAGCGACAACGCGTTCATCACCACCTCGCCGGCCGCACCGTTGTTCTTGTAGATGTTGATTCCGTTCCTGCAGTACGCCCCCTCGGGCCCGAAGAGCCCGTAGCCCGCCATGCGGATCTCCTGCTCGAGCAGATACACCGCCAACGCCCCGTTGGTCTGGGAATCGTTGCCGCCCGTGCTGGTACGCTTCTGCCCCTCGAAAGCCTGCATGACCTGCGAGGCCACCAGCAGCACCACCAGCCCGGTGGCCAGGCCCACCAGCAGTTCCACGAGGGTCAGGCCGCGCTGTGCCGAATTCCGTCCCATGTCCTCTACTCCTACTTCGCGACATGCGCGACGACGACGACGTTGCTCACGCGGTCCGCGCCCGGCGCCTGCCAGGTGACCGTCACCGTGACGCGCTCGCCCGCGATCGTCGTGGTGCGCTTGCCATTGGGCAGCGATGCGCCCGGAAAGGCCGCGCTGACATCGGTATCCGCCTCGCCGAAAGTACCCGGCGCGTTCGGTCCCGCCCAGATCTCGCCGATGCGGGCATTCGCGATGAAGCTCGCGTCGGTGCGGTATTTCGCCGAGGTGGTGTGCTGGATCGCGGCGGCCTGCAGGCCGATGATGCCGAGCACACCGAAGGCCAGCACGAGCACCGAGATGAGCACCTCGAGCAGGATGATCCCCCTGGCGCCGCGAGGACGGCGAGAAGCACGCATACCCATGATCAGCACTTCCTCGGATCGGTGGAACCGCTCACGTTGGGGTCGCACATGCGCACCCCGCCGGTGCCGATGGTGATCCTCAGGTCGCGCGACTGCGCGGCCGGCAAGGCAGAGGTCGGCACGTCGATGTCGATCTGGGTCAGCGTGTTGTCGGCCCTGCCCAGCCCGTCGAAAACCACGGTGGTCGCATCGTCCGGTACGGCGCTCACCACCACGCCGCCGGCGCCCTCGCTGCCCGAGCGCGCCTGGATGGTCGCCCCGCCGCCCGCAAACCGCACCACCCAGCCGCCGCCCGTACCGACGAGGGCGAACTCGACCCGAGCGTTGCGCCGCACCGCCTCCGCGCGCGCGACCTGCAACCCATTCTGGATCGACTCCGCCGCGGTGCGAATGCGGCCGTTCTGGATCCACTCGTTGAAGGAAGGGACCGCCAGCGTCATCAACAGGCTCAGCACGGCCACCGTGACCATCAGCTCGACGAGGGAGAACCCGCGCTCGAGAGCGCATCGTCGCGCGTTGACAAGAAAGGACTTCGATTTCATCGCCAGCACCCCATCCGCAGGCCTTGCGACCCGCATCCACGGCCTCACTCAGCAGCCACCGTTCTTGGAGACCACCCAGCAGTTGCCGCTGTCGCCCCAGGAGGTGGTCGAAGTCATCGTGTTCGACTCGTTGATCGTGTAGACGAAACCGCTCATCGCGCCGGTCCCGGTCGCGGTGAGGGTGTAGGTCGTGGCGCTCTCCGACGGGCAGCCGCTGAAGGTGAAGTACTGCGTATTGGCCGGACAGGGCGGTGAAGAATCACCACCACCTTCGGTTGGCACCGCTTTATAGGTCCGGTTGTCCTGGAACCACTGCTCGAGCAGCACCCGCCCGTTCGCCAGCCCGGAGGTGGCCTGCGGGATGCGGCCCTTGACGAGGTAGTCGTTGTAGGCGGGCAGCGCGATCGAGGCGAGGATGCCGAGGATGGCGACGGTGACCATCAGCTCGATCAGGGTGAAGCCTGCTTGTGCGGTAGTTTTCATGATGCGTGCGCTTCTTCGGTGCAGAGGATCGACGGAATGTCCATGAACAGCCTAACCCGACCACGTGCGCGACCCCAGCCTTGCACGACGAGCGGCGCGAGCGACAGGACCTGCGGCAGCGCGGCACCGAATGGCGTCGATCGAATCCGCACAGCCAGGGGAACGGAAGGATTCTGTCGGAAAAATTTACAGCCTGTTCCAAGCACAGTCGGCAGGAGCTTGTTTTTGCGAGTTTTTCTTAGAAGGCACAGTACTTGCTTATGAGCACCACACTCGCACCACCACCCGAATATTGCGACTGGAACAGGAAAACCATGAAAACCAAGACCCTGATCGGCGCTCTGGCCGCCACCAGCCTGAGCTTCAGCGCGCACGCGACGCTGATCGACTTCGACTCGCTCACCAGTGGCCAGGAATTCACCACCTACAGCGGCCTGACGTGGACGAACATGGTGGCCCTCGACCCCTCATCGAGCCCCGAGTTCGCAGACACGGGATACGTGTCCGGCGTCCAGTCGCCGAAGAACATCGCCTTGAACTTCGCGGGCTCGCCTGCTTCCGTCACATCGAACGATGGCTTCCGGCTCAACAGCGGGTATTTCACCTCTGCGTATTACAACGGCCTGACCCTCGATTTCATCGGCACCGCAGGTGGAACCAAGCTGTCCAAGACCGTGATGCTCAGCCTGCAGCCGCTGTTCGTTGAATTCGACGATCGGTGGAACATCGACACGCTCCAAATGGCCACTACCTGCGATACCACCGCGGACTGCAAGCCGATCAGCGAAAACGTCGCGGGCAAATTCAACTTCGCCCTCGATGATCTCCGCATCGACGAATCCACCAGCACGGTGCCCGAGCCCGGCATGCTGGCGCTGCTGGGCGGCGGCCTGCTCGGCATGACGCTGATCCGCCGTCGCCGCGGAGCTTCGGCTTCCTGACTCAAGCCCAGGTGTCGACGACGCCGCCCGCGGTGCTCCCTACCGCAGGCGGGCGCGGAATCGCCTGAAGCAACTGCATCGCGCTCTGGCCCTGGAGGTCGAGCGCCTTGCGCAGCACTTCCACCGAGGCCTCCTGCTGCACCTGCGCGAGCGCGTTGTTCGATGCCATCGCGGCGATTGCGGATGCGTCCATGTCGATTCTCCTGACGGCCACCCCGAGCGGGCCGATGACGATGGAGGACATAACGGCAGCGAGCGCAAGGGCTTGAGCCCTTCCTCCTGCCGGACGTGTCCGAAAACACGACGGGCGCCTCGCGGCGCCCGTCGGCTTTCCGGCCCAGCCTTCCCGCTCAGTCGCGGAAGTTGCCGTACTGCAGCGGGAAGTCGGTGATCTGCTTCTTGACCAGCGCGATCGCCTCCTGCAGCACGTCGCGCTTGGCGCCGGACACACGCACGGCGTCGCCCTGGATCGCGGCCTGCACCTTCATCTTGCTGTCCTTCAACAGCTTGACGATCTTCTTGGCCAGTTCCTGCTCCACGCCGACGCGTACCTTGACCTCCTGCTTGACCTTGTTGCCGGAGATCTTCTGCACGTCGCCATAGTCCAGGCAGCGCACATCCACGTTCTTCTTGGTCATCTCGGGCAGCAGGATGGTCTTGATCTGCTCGAGCTGGAAGTCGCTGTCGCCGTAGAGCGTCAGCAGCTTTTCGGCGAGCTCGATCTTCGCGCTCGTGCCCTTGAAGTCGTGGCGGCCGTCGACCTTGCGGTTGGCCTGCTCGACCGCGTTGCGCAGCGCGGGCTGGTCGACCTCGGACAGGATGTCGAAAGACGGCATGGCTCCCCTCCCCCGCTCAGCCGAAGTGGCAGATGTAGTGGTAGGGCTCGCCGGCAACCTCGATGTCGAAGCTGGAGTTGCCCGGCACGTCGAAGGACTCGCCGGCGCCGTAGGTCTTCCATTCGGCGGCCCCCTTCAGGCGCACGCGGCAGGAGCCGGCCACGCCTTCCATGATCTCGGGCGCGCCGGTGTTGAAGGTGAGCGAGGCCGGCAGGATGACGCCGACCGACTTCTTCGTGCCGTCCGCGAACTGCACGCTGTGGCTGACGCACTTGCCGTCGAAGTAGACGTTGGCCTGGGTGGTGACGGCGACGCCGTCGAGCTTGGCGGTGATGCCCATCGCTTGGATTTTCCTTATTCGATGCCGAGCAGCTTCTGGATGATGCCCTTGGCGATGAAGCCGACGAAGCCCACGCCCAGGCCGAGGAACAGCCACATCATGCCGTAGCGGCCGGCCTTGGATTCCTTGCCCAGGTTCCAGATGATGAAGACCATGAACAGGATCAGGCCGGTGAGGCCGAGCTTGAGGGCGAGATCCTCGAACTCGGCGAACGTGAGTCCGAGGATGAAGGCTTCGTTGTCCATCGCCAGGGGTCCGTTGCGGGCTTAGCCGCGCTTGGCCTTGGCGTTGGCCGCGATGCGCATGCGCAGCGCGTTGAGGCGGATGAAGCCGTGCGCGTCCTTCTGGTTGTAGGCGCCGGCGTCGTCCTCGAAGGTGGCGATCGTCGGATCGAACAGCGAGTCGGTCTTGGAGTCGCGGCCGGTGACGATGACGTTGCCCTTGTAGAGCTTGAGGCGCACCCAGCCGTTGACGGTCTGCTGGGTGTGGTCGATGAGCGCCTGGATGGCACGGCGCTCGGGGCTCCACCAGTAGCCGTTGTAGATCATGCTGGCGTAGCGCGGCATGAGGTCGTCCTTGAGATGGGCGACTTCGCGGTCGAGCGTAATCGACTCGATGGCGCGGTGCGCACGCAGCAGGACGGTGCCGCCCGGGGTCTCGTAGCAGCCGCGGCTCTTCATGCCGACGTAGCGGTTCTCCACCAGGTCGAGGCGGCCGATGCCGTGCTTGCCGCCGAGTTCGTTGAGCCTGGCGAGCAGCTCGTGCGGCTTCATGCGCTTGCCGTCGATGGCGACCAGGTCGCCGTGCTCGAATTCGAGGTCGATGTACTCGGCGGCGTCGGGCGCAGCCTCGGGCGACACCGTCCAGCGCCACATCGACTCCTCGGCCTCGGCGGCGGGGTTCTCGAGGTGGCGGCCCTCGAAGGAGATGTGCAGCAGGTTGGCGTCCATCGAGTAGGGCGAGCCGCCCTGCTTGTGCTTCATCTCGATGGGGATGCCGTGCTTCTCGGCGTAGGCGAGCAGCTTCTCCCGCGACAGCAGGTCCCACTCGCGCCACGGCGCGATGACCTTCACGCCCGGCATCAGCGCGTAGTAGCCGAGCTCGAAGCGGACCTGGTCGTTGCCCTTGCCGGTGGCGCCGTGCGACACCGCGTCGGCGCCGGTGGCGCGCGCGATCTCGATCTGGCGCTTGGCGATCAGCGGACGCGCGATCGAGGTGCCGAGCAGGTACTCGCCTTCGTAGATCGTGTTGGCGCGGAACATCGGGAAGACGAAGTCGCGCACGAACTCTTCGCGCAGGTCGTCGATGAAGATGTTCTCGGGCTTGATGCCGAACTTCAGCGCCTTGGTGCGCGCCGGCTCGAGTTCCTCGCCCTGGCCGAGGTCGGCGGTGAAGGTGACCACCTCGCACTGGTAGGTGTCCTGCAGCCACTTCAGGATGACCGAAGTGTCCAGACCGCCCGAGTAGGCGAGCACTACTTTGTTGACGTCGCTCATGCTGTTTTCCTGTTTCCTGCGGTGTTGCCGGCGCGCACGCCCGTGCGTGCCGTGATTGTTCGTCGGCTCAGCTCTCGATGCGGCCAAGCATCAGGTATTCCATCAGCGCCTTCTGCGCGTGCAGGCGGTTCTCGGCCTCGTCCCACACCACCGACTGCGGGCCGTCGATGACCTCGGCGGTGACCTCCTCGCCGCGGTGCGCGGGCAGGCAGTGCATGAAGACGGCGTCCTGGTGCGCGACCGACATCATGTCGGCGTCCACGCACCAGTCGGCGAAGGCCTTCATGCGCGCCTCGTTCTCGGCCTCGAAGCCCATCGAGGTCCACACGTCGGTGGTCACCAGGTCGGCGCCCTTGCAGGCTTCCATCGGGTCGGCGAACTGCTCGAAGTGGTTGGTGCCGAACAGGCCGGCGCGCTCGGGTTCGACCTCGTAGCCCGGCGGGGTCGACACATGCACGTTGAAGTCCAGCACCTCGGCGGCCTGCAGCCAGGTGTTGCACATGTTGTTGCTGTCGCCGATCCACGCCACCGTCTTGCCCCGGATCGAGCCGCGGTGCTCGATGAAGGTGAGGATGTCGGCGAGGATCTGACAGGGGTGGTATTCGTTGGTGAGGCCATTGATGACCGGCACGCGCGAGTTGGCGGCGAAGCGCTCGACGATGTCCTGCTCGAAGGTGCGGATCATCACCAGGTCGCTCATGCGCGAGATGACCTGGCCGGCGTCCTCCACCGGCTCACCGCGGCCGAGCTGCGAGTCGCGGGTGTTGAGATAGATCGCCGAGCCGCCGAGCTGGTGCATGCCGGCCTCGAAGGACAGGCGCGTGCGCGTGCTGGCCTTCTCGAAGATCATCACCAGCGTGCGGTCGAAGAGCGGGTGGTAGGGCTCGTAGCGCTTGAACTTGTCCTTGATCCACTTCGCGCGCGCGAACACGTAGTCGTATTCCTCGCGGGTGAAATCCTTGAACTGCAGGTAGTGCCTGATGGGAGAACTCATACGCGGTCCTTAGCCGTTCGCGAGGAAGTCGCGGATCATCGGCGCCAGCATGGACACCAGGGTCTGCGCGTCGGCCGTGGTGAAGGTGAGCGCGGGCAGCAGTCGCACCACGCGCTCGGAGGTGACCGACAGCAGCAGGCCGTGCTCCGCGGCGCGCGCCATCAGCACGCCGCAGGGGCGGTCGAGCTCGATGCCGATCATGAGCCCGCGGCCGCGGATGTCGACCACGCCAGCCTCGCCGGCGAGCGCCTCGGCCATGCCCTTGCGGATCGCCTCGCCGACGGCGACGGCGTTGTCCATGAGCTTGTCCTCGACGATGGCGTCGAAGGTGGCCAGGCCCGCCGCGCAGGCGAGCGGATTGCCGCCGAAGGTGGAGCCGTGGTTGCCCGGCCCGAACAGGCCCTTGGCGAGGCCGCTGGTGACGCAGGCACCGATCGGCACGCCCGAGGCCAGGCCCTTGGCCAGCGTCATCACGTCGGGTCTGGTGCCGGCATGCTGCCAGCCGAACCACTTGCCGGTGCGGCCCATGCCGCACTGGACCTCGTCGCAGATCATGAGCCAGCCCTTCTCGTCGCACAGGGCGCGCAGCTCACGCTGGAAGGCCTCGTCGGCGACGTTGACGCCGCCCTCGCCCTGGATCATCTCGAGCATCACCGCGGCAACGCTGTGGTTGTGCTCGCCGACCTTGCGGATGGCCTCGATGTCCTTGTACGGCACGCGGATGAAGCCCTGCACCAGCGGCTCGAAGCCGGCCTGCGCCTTGCGGTTGCCGGTGGCCGACAGCGTGGCCATGGTGCGGCCGTGGAAGGCGCTTTCCATGACGATGATGTGCGGCAGCTCGATGCCCTTGTTGTGGCCGTACATGCGTGCGAGCTTGATCGCCGCCTCGTTGGCCTCGCAGCCCGAGTTGCAGAAGAACACCTCGTCCATGCCCGCGGCCTCGGCGATGCGGTCGGAGAGTTGCTCCTGCAGCGGGATGCGGTACAGATTGGACGTGTGCAGGACGCGCTCGGCCTGGTCGGCGATGGCCTTGACCAGGCGGGGGTGCTTGTACCCGAGCGTGTTCACCGCGATGCCGGAGAGGGCATCGAGATAACGCTTGCCCGTCTCGTCGTACAGCCACACGCCCTCGCCGTGCGTGAAGGCCACAGGCAGGCGGGCGTAGGTATTCATGACATGGGACATGGGCTTACCTCGATCTGTGCGAAGCCGAAAAACGCACACGGCGGCAGACGCCGCCGTGCAGGAAATGTGCCGATGTTAAGCCAAAACGGCCGGACCTGTACATAAGCGGCAGGCTGCGCAGGGCCTGCCGCACCCTCGTGCAGCACCACTCGGACGGCTGCCTCGGGCGGGTGGACCGGCAGCCCTGCCAGAGCGATGCAGGCCGGATTGGCCGCGGGGGATTTCTGCTAGAATCGCGGCCGTCCTGATTCCGGCGACGAAGAACCGGAACATGCGCATCCCCGAAGCCGCCAAGGCATCACACATGAATCAGAAGATCGAGAACTTCATCATCGTCGGGGTCACGAGGGAGGGGAAGAAATTCCGTCCGAGCGACTGGTCCGACCGCCTGTGCGGTGTCATGTCCGCCTTTGGCGCCGATCACCGCATGACGTATTCGCCCTACGTGCGCCCCGGCTGCACGCTCAAGGGCGACAAGACCGTCCTTGTCGACGCCCGCCTCTACGACGTCGAGCCGCTGGCCTACAAGTTCATGGTGAACTTCGCCAACGACAACAACCTCCAGATCGAGTGGGTGGGCGACGCGCCGCTCTGAGACGGCATCGCCTGCGGGAGCACCCGTTCGCGGCTGCCGCCGTCCCTGCATGAACCGCAGCACCTGCGTGAATGGCCGCTCCCGCATCGACCGTGACGCCTGCGCAAACTCCGTTCGCGGCTGCCGCCGCTCCTACATCGACCCTTGCGGCTGCGGCCCCCTTCCATCCCGGGCACGCCCCTGTAGGAGCGCCGGCAGGCGCGAACAGGCGAACAGGACTCCCGCCGCCCTCATGCGCACGACGCCCAACAAAAAAGCGACCCGCAGGTCGCTTTCTCGATCTCGGCGCCGGAGCGCCGGCATGCGGCAAGAATCAGGCAGCCATCGACTTGACGGCGGCCGACAGGCGGCTCTTGTGGCGAGCAGCCTTGTTCTTGTGGATGATCTTCTTGTCGGCGATGCTGTCGATGGTGCTCATCGAGGTGCGAAAGACCGACTGAGCCGCCGCCTTGTCGCCACCCACGATGGCCTTGCGCACGGCCTTGATCGCGGTACGCAGGCGGGAACGAAGGCTGGCGTTGTGGGCGCGGGCCTTGGTCGCCTGACGGGCGCGCTTGCGAGCTTGTGCCGAGTTGGCCATAGATTTGAAGTCCGTATTGGTGGTTCTGGAAAAGTCCGCGATTATATGGACCCGCCACGGTGAATGCAAGCGTGTTTTCCGTCTTTCCGCTTATCGGGACAGCGGCGGACGGCTATGATGCGCGCTCCGCATTTTCCGTGCGCCGCCGGCCGGCGCATGCACCCACCGAATGAACCTCCTGCGCGCGCTCGCCACCGTCAGCGGCATGACCCTGCTGTCCCGCATCCTGGGCTTCGTCCGCGACCTCGTGATCGCGCGCGCCTTCGGCGCCGGCATGGCGACCGACGCCTTCTTCGTCGCCTTCCGCCTGCCCAACCTGCTGCGCCGCATGTTCGCCGAGGGCGCCTTCTCGCAGGCCTTCGTGCCCATCCTCGCCGAGTACAAGAACCGCCAGGGCGAGGCCGCCACCCACACCCTGGTCAGCCGCGTCGCCACCGTGCTGGGGCTGGTGGTGGCGGTGGTCGCGGCGCTCGGCGCGCTCGCCGCGCCGCTGATCATCTACGTGTCGGCGCCGGGCTTCTCCGGAGATCCGGGCAAGTTCGAGCTCACCGTCGAGCTCACCCGCATCACCTTCCCCTACATCTTCTTCATGTCGCTGGTGGCACTCGCCGGCGGCGTGCTCAACACCTGGAGCCGCTTCGCCATCCCGGCCTTCACGCCGGTGCTGCTCAACATCGCCTTCATCGGCATGGCGCTGTTCGCGGTGCCCTGGTTCGACCCGCCGGTGCTGGCGCTGGCCTGGGCGGTGTTCCTCGGCGGCCTGCTGCAGCTCGCGCTGCAGGTCCGCCCGCTGATGAAGATCGGCATGATGCCGCGCTTCGACCTCGACCTCGCCGACCCCGGCGTGCGCCGCGTCATGAAGCTGATGGCGCCGGCGATCCTGGGCGTGTCGGTGAGCCAGATCTCACTGCTGATCAACACCATCTTCGCCTCCTTCCTCGAGAGCGGCAGCGTGTCCTGGCTGTATTACGCCGACCGCCTGATGGAATTCCCTGCCGGCCTGCTCGGCGTGGCGCTGGGCACCATCCTGCTGCCCAGCCTCTCCAAGCTGCACGCCGACGACAAGGCCGAGGAGTTCTCCTCGCTGCTCGACTGGGGCCTGCGCCTGACCCTGATGCTGACCCTGCCCGCCGCGCTCGGCCTCGCGCTGCTGGCGGTGCCGCTGGCGGCGACCTTGTTCAACTACGGCGCGTTCTCTGCGAGCGACGTGATGCAGACACGCAGCGCCTTGGTCGCCTACAGCGTGGGCCTGACCGGGCTGATCCTGGTGAAGGTGCTGGCACCGGGTTTCTACGCGCGCCAGGACATCCGCACGCCGGTGAAGATCGCCATCCTGACCCTGGCCGCGACGCAGCTGATGAACCTCGCGTTCATCGTTCCGCTCCGTCACGCCGGCCTGGCGCTGGCGATCGGCCTGGCGTCCTGCCTCAACGCCGCCCTGCTGTATCGGGGGCTGCGCAAGCGCGAGGTGTACATCCCCCAGCCGGGCTGGGGCTCGTTCGCGCTCAAGTTGCTGGTCGCGCTCGGCGTGATGGGCGCGACGCTGTGGTTCGCGAGCGGGCCGGCGAGCCTGTGGACCCAGATCGGCGGGCTGGAGCGCGGTCTGCGCCTGGCGTTGATCGTGCTGGGCGGCGTGCTCGCCTACTTCGCGACCCTGTTCGCCCTGGGCTTCCGCCCGCGCGACTTCCGCCGCCGCGGCGCGGCCTGAGGCGCACATTCGCGGCTGCCGCCGCTCCTACAACATCCGGAACTGCGGCGGTTCTCCTGCGCG
>ERZ795053.3062-NODE-3062-length-19476-cov-9.993873_pt1 | contig 19476 bp, 17 predicted proteins | sample MGYA00375137_ERZ795053 | MGnify/ENA primary metagenome ERZ795053 (study PRJEB30182, sample SAMN05720284) | activated sludge metagenome | isolation source: Anaerobic digester | place: Hong Kong | collected 2014-12-17 ...
TTATTGATTTGCAGTAAAGTCATACCGCTGGTAATCGGATTCATCCGGAGGCCCGGAAGTGACCTGGATGTAAGGCTTATCTGCCATGGTCATGATGATCGAAGCAAATGTATATCCGTTGCCGTTTTGCAAATTCGTGCGACACACCGGATTGTTTTGATCGTCCCTTGACCGGAGGGTATTTTTGACCATCATTTCCGTGACCTCCGGAGCATTTGCGATCCGGTTCTCCAACGCCTTGAAGCGAGCATAGCTGTTGTTTCCGGTTGGCCTGGATTGTTCCGGCAATTTGGGGTTAAATTCCTGAAACCAGTCCTTTACATCATCATTGGCTATCGGATGATTGGTATGATAAACAGTCCCATTGGCCTTCATCGGATTAAAGCGGACAACTTGATCGGCGGATGCTTCAAAATCAAATACTTCTCCGCGGATACCGATGATGTAATTCTGTCCGGATGCATGCGGAACAGTTTGAATGAAATCCAGGATTTTCTCTTTATCGGTCGATTGGATCAGATGACGGATGATAAAAGCTACAGGTAGTCCATGAGAGGTTGCCTTGAGTTGCATGATGGTATTTACACATACGCCTACACCAGTTTCATTCATTCCATTAAGCCCAATCAGACCGGGATGGGTTAGGATCAGTTGCTCTGGACGATCGTCGGTACGCTGCAGTCGCATCATCACCTGAAAGCCATCCGTATAACTTTCCAGGTCCATGTTTTGCGAAATAAATCCCGGCTGCCCCCCCTGTGCCGGAACGCCAACGCCACTGCAATGATGATTGTTCAGGTTGTTTACATAAACCCAAAATTCATCCAGCAAATTGAGGACCAATACGTCGTTAAAGGATTGACCTGATCCGTCGGCTATGCCCCGGACTTCATCGTACAATTCAGGGGTCCATTGCTGGATAGCCTGTTCGAAATTTCCGTAGTTATAAAAATCGTCCAAAACCTCATCGGCATTCTTTTTCAGGACGGCAGACGTATTCTTTTTCCATGCCGCAATTATTGAAGCAATTTCATTTTTTAAAGTTCGTCCATGCTGGAGCCCCAGGTCATACCCTTTACCGGAGAATGATACCATCTGTAAGGATCTTGAATTTGGCTGACTAAAAAGAGATGTGCAAAAAATGACAGAAAGGAAAATAATCAATGGTTTCATGGTTTTTCAGAGTTTATAGGCGCTTAACGAAGCTATCGGAAAACGCTTTATCATCCAAATTAATTAAAATCGGAAGTAAAAGCCATTCAGATTACCCGAATAACCTGGGAAAGGGAAAGGATATACCACGCAATGGATGTGGACGATTGAATTGGTTGTTTTCATTTTGTTTCCGACAATTTGCCATTTGGCTCCCATTAGATTTGATGGCTCCGGTCATCCTTTTAAATTGGTTTTATAAATAAGGCGGCCAGGGATGATAATATAGTCGCTCGCACAAGCAGGCAATTCCAGAACATCCAATTGGAATTGGGATCGCAATTTCATTTTTTATAAGCCGGATCTTCCATCGGGCTGCCCTCATTACTGAAAAGGCAATAGCTGACCGGATCGGTCAGTAGGTCTGAAAGCCATGCCGGTTTACCGTCCACCAGCACATAGTTATTCATCAGACGTATGCCGTGACTGTAATCAACGTACCAGTCGGCATGTCCACTGTACACAGGCTGGATAGGCAAACCATCGGGTTTATGCCAGCCGTAGATCACTACCTTGTCCGGGTGTCCAGCCATACGGTTGGATAAGATGATGTCTTTTTTAATGCCGGCAATCAACGCGCCATCTTGCCCGCCGATGCTGTCCTTTTGCATTTCGATGTGGGCGTTGTGCTCGATAAATTTTGTCACGGATTCATTTTCACGACCCACGGGGGCGTAGTAAAAAGGAGCCAGACGAATGCTTGCGTTTGCAAAGATCTGATCACTGATTTGGGCGGTGATCAGGGAAGCATGGAATAAGGTTGCCAGGTGTTGTGCGGTATGCGGATTCATCGGGATTCGGCAATAATCCGTATCGCTGCCCACAGCCAGGTAATCCGGCATCACCTGGTATACGAGATGATGATTAAACCCGTGGGTGTCCGGCACATTTGCAGTTAAGGTTACCAATTGGCGCAGAAAGGTTGGCATATTGCCGGATGACAGGGCTTTGTAAATTTCCGCTTCCCGGTTGGGGAGATCCAAATCAGCAATACGTGCCATGAAGGCTTCACCTCCTTCAGCCTCAGGGCCCCTGGGCGGTATCTGTAATGCAGGGAAATTGGGTGGCGTTGAATCTCCTACGGCCATCTGCTGCGAACTACAGGATAAATTCATTACGAATAGTAGGGTCCAAAGGAACATTTGGGCAGCCAGTAGGACGGCTCTAACTCCGAATATTGGCATTGATTTCGTTTTCAAGATCAGAATATTCCGATTTAATTGACCTGGTTGCCAGGCAGGATATTTTTTTCTTTACTTCCGGCCAGTAATAACAATCCGGCGATGGTGATCATCCCGCCCAATACCGCGATCAGGGGTGGGAAAAGACCGAAATAAAGATAAGACCCCAGCAATACAAATACGCCCTTTGTACTGTTAATGGTAGCCCGTAAGGAAAGAGGTATGTACTGTAATGCCAGATAACCGGCAATGACCGTTAAAAACGGACCTAATAATGAGCCGGTAAAAATATTAATTAACGCACCGAAAGAAATAATGATCGTGTCCCGGGTAACCAACAGAGCGATCAGGGAAAATACAAGCAAAAATAAACTCCGGTTGGTTGTCAAAATAACCGGGTGAATGTTTTTAATGTTCTTTTTGATAATCACTGAGCTGATGGCTGATAGCAGACTAGAATAAATGACATATTGGCTACCCTCAATAAAAACATCCCGGATGGTTGTATTCCCTTTGTAACTAATGATGAAAGCGCCGAACAGAGCAAGGAGCATACCGGCCAGCTGCCGGTTACGAAAATGCTCATTAAGGAATAAAAAGCTCAGCACGAGAACAAAAACGGGTGAAATATTACCAAGAAATGAAGTTATCGCAGGGTTGGAGATGGTGTGGATCGCTTTGAAAAAATAAAAGGTGCTGACAATTTCTATCAATCCTAATAGCAACAGCAAGCCTCGCTTTTTTGTGGTAAAGGACTTTACGGATCGATAGGTTTTTTGTGAGCAACCGTACAGGACAATCCACAATAATCCAAATGCAAACCAGTACACCCCAAATTGTGCAAATGTTACCTCGCTCAAGGCTGCTTTGCTGAACAGGTATACATTGGAAACGGCAATGACAGAAATAAATGCCAGTAGGACGCCTTTCACCCGGTCGGAAAATCCCATGGTGGTAAAGTATGCAATTGTCGGTATGAATTCTGTAATCCAGGTTGCAAAGGAAGAGGTCAAGGATCTCTGGAAGACTCATTTTAGAGCGCATTGGATTAATTCCAAGTATTAGAGGGGCTGATTAGTTGCAATGGAGGAATTTAAATTGTCAGGGATTGGAATTGATTCATCTGAAAAGGCGGGATAAGAATTCGTCAGGATGCTGGTGCCATAAACATGGAATGTGTGTCTGGGGATTCGCTTATCTTGGATTTGAAATAAACCGGTTATGGATTTTCGCCTCTGGTCCACCATTTACTTCATACTCATTGCCCTGCTGAGTGTCAACCTGATCATGACCGGAGAGCGGCCCACCAAAACACTGGCCTGGCTGCTTGTTCTGGTTTTTATGCCCATCATTGGCCCTCTGCTTTACTTTACTTTTGGAGTGAACAGGAAGCAGTACGGTTTTATTAATTTTCAAAAAAGACGTCGTGCGAAAAAATACCTGGTTAAGGCGGATCACTACTTACGGGAACGGTTAAAAACGGGCGAACGCGAAATCATCAATTCCGAGCGGCAGTTGCGGAATGTGGAGCAGGTCAATTTAAACAGCGATGCTTTTCGGGCCAGCAGAAATAACGACCTATTATTGCTGGTCGATGGGGAAGTCACCTTCCGGGCGATCCTTAACGCGCTGGAAAAGGCAGAACATTTTATCCACATCCAATATTACATTTTTGAAGAAGGTGAACTGGCCGACCGGTTTGCCGAACTGATGATCCGCAAAGCACAGGCTGGCGTCAAAGTGCGGTTCCTGTACGATGGGGTGGGGAGCATTCGCCTAAGCCGGGACTACCTTGAACGCTTGCGGGATAACGGGATTGAAACCGAATGCTTTTTTCCATTGTACGTAAACCGGGTCATGCGCTGGCAGATCAACTATCGCAATCACCGGAAAATCGTGGTAGTAGACGGCAAAACCGGATTTACCGGAGGTATCAATGTTTCGGATAAATACATCCGGGAACAGGATGAACTGGGCGTATGGCATGATCACCACGTGCAGCTATCAGGACCTGCCGTCTGGCATCTGAATGCCGTGTTTTCAATTGATTGGTACTACTGTTCCGGTAAGGAAGATGTATTGACGGAGGAAAACTTTCTGGACAAGGGCTCATCATCGACGGGAAAAATCGCTCAGGTAATTGCTTCCGGGCCGGATAGTGCCATACCTTCTGTTCTGAATCAGATCCTGGCCATGATCAATCATGCCGAGCGATACATTTACATCATCAATCCTTATGTTGTTCCGGATGCTTTGATCATCAAAGCGTTGGAGATAGCTGTGCGGGGTGGGGTGGATGTGCGGATCCTGTTGCCCTCCAAATCCGATAGTATTCTGGTGAAATGGGCTATGCGCAGTTACCTGGAAGAATTATTACGTGTCGGCGTAAAGATCATGCAATACCGGCCTCGTTTCCTGCATGGCAAGGTGATTCTTGTAGATGATGTCATGGCCTCCATTGGCACCGCAAATCTGGACATCCGCAGCTTGTATCAGAATTATGAAATCAATGTACTGGTGTACGACCGGGATTTTGCCCAACAGGTTAAGGAGGCGTTTTATCGGTCCTGTGAAGAAGCCACGGAAATGGTGCTCACTTATTACAAGAATTTATCCGGTATTAACAAATTGAAGTACCAATTTGGAAAAATATTGAGCCCATTGATGTGATCTTGGAGGAGAATCAGTCCATCTTCCACATCATGTCCTGCAATAAACCTTCGTCCGATGTGAAGATCTGGCCGGTATTCCCTTTATTATCGGTGAGGATCCGGATGCCTTGCCACTCCTCTCCGCAACTGTTGTGCAGGTAACCACCATCCATGTAGAGGATGCCGCCGGGCAGAATGCTTATCATTGCTCCTTTGGCCATTCCGGTACGGCAACGGATGTCCAGGTAGCCACCAGGCTGGATGGTGATGTTGCCGGTGACATCCTGTTCATGATCCCAGATGACGGTATCCGCTATAGTGAGATTACGCGACGTATCCAAGGCACACCAATTGGGTACCAACAGTTTTCTGCGAACGGAACTGATGCGGCTGAGATTCCGGTGGACGATCCCTAACTGACAGGGAGTGATTGCCTTTTGAAAAGGATTGTAATCCATGAGATTGTTGGATATGGGTCCGTCACAGGGAGGTACTCCGGTATTCTCCCAGCAATTGGGATGATTTGGGGTGTCGTCGCAGGGGTCGCCTTGCCAGGCGTGGCTAAGCCCCAGCGCATGGCCAATCTCATGGTTGGTGACACCGCTGAAATAGTAGGCCGGATTGCCACTTTCATAAAGACCGGCAACCTTTATGGAGTAGCCCAGGGTTATCCCGGTCGCACCATTCATATAGGATTTGGAGCGGATGCTGTCCGGATGATGGGGCATCAGGAAAATGTTGATCACCGAATCTGCATGTACGGCATATTTCCTGGTCACATCCTTGCTGTATAAATTAGCATTGGCACCCCGGTGAACGTAAAAATATAGGTCCCGGTCCGGATGCTCGAAGATATTTGGGTGATCAGGGTCCAGCTCGATGCGGTATCCGGTAGGCAATACCGGAGTTTCGTTGCCCGCGGGCAGGTTCATAGCCGCGTTGGTTTCGAGGTCATGATTGATGGCATCGACCAGATCATGGGCATATTGTATGGCTGTACTTCCGGCATAATTCTCAACACTATCCGGATTCTGCATGAAGTGGATGTTGACTTTTACCTGTCGCATGGGCCGCAGCTTGAGGTCCTCCGGTCGTGGTATGTACGCTTTGCTGTCAAAGCAAGGGATGCTGTTGGTGGATCGGATCTCCACTTTGCCGGAGTATTGCAGGTCATCGGCAGTAGCCGGACGCACCAGATAGCGGGTATGGCAGGCGGCTACCATAAGAACGAAAATTAAGGAAATAAATAACCGGATCTTCATAAAGCCTATTCTGAATTAAAAGTACAACGGCTTTTGTGGTTTTAGGTTTTCCGGGGAAGTTCCGACCCGGATTCCAATAGCTGCAAGATTATTATTCTTGCGCGTTTGGGCATTCGGTTCGTTCTCAAACGTTGGAAGCACAAAACAAATTAATGGTATAGGCCACATTTTCTGTCCGGAAAACGTTGTATACTTGTCTTCCGAAAGGATTCAAGCTAACGAACATGAAAATCATTGCCTAAATCCACGACTTCCTGCGGGTAGTCTTTGAAGCACAAGTTCCTCACTTGGCGCTTTTGTTCATTTCATTCTGTCATTTGCAATCCTTTCGTTTTGAGAAAATTTATTAAAAATTTATGGATAGCCATCCGTGGCGAAGAAACGGAGTTTGTCACCGGAAGTCTTAACCGGGCCATTTTCATGTTGGCTGTGCCGATGATCCTGGAAATGTCCATGGAATCACTTTTTGCAGTAGTTGACGTCTTTTTTGTTTCCAAAGTAGGGGTCAATGCCGTGGCAACGGTAGGTTTTACCGAATCGGTTCTGACCCTGGTTTATTCTATTGCCTGGGGCTTAAGCATGGGCGCTACCGCTATGGTTGCCCGGCGCATCGGAGAGCAGGATCGTGAAGGCGCGTCTTCTGCCGCTGCTCAAGCCATATGGATTGGCGTTACCCTCTCCTTATTACTAGGTATCCCTGGATATTTTTATGCTGATGAGGTCTTACGGGCCATGGGGGGCAGTGAAACGCTGATTCATGAGGGGCGTTGGTACACCAAAATCTTATTTGGTTCCAACATTGTCATCCTTCTGATCTTCCTGCTCAATGGGATATTTCGCGGGGCAGGGAATGCGGCAATAGCCATGCGTACCCTATGGATTTCCAATGGACTCAACCTGATACTGGACCCCTGCCTCATTTTCGGATGGGGACCCTTTCCGGAAATGGGTGTTGCCGGCGCGGCCCTGGCTACCAGTATCGGCCGTGGCACCGGAGTGCTCTTCCAGTTGTATCACTTATTCTGGGGGAAGGACATCATCCGGATTGCCGGCCGTCATCTAAAGGTGCTCTGGTCGGTGATTATGCGTTTGTTCCGGGTCAGTATAGGAGGTATGGGGCAATTTATCATCGGATCTTCGAGCTGGATCTTTTTGATGCGGATCATTGGTTTTTTCGGCGAGGAAGTGGTCGCCGGATATACCATTGCCATCCGGGTGTTGATTTTTACATTGTTGCCTGCCTGGGGCATGGCGAATGCAGCGGCTACCCTGGTCGGGCAAAACCTGGGAGCCAGTCAGCCGGAACGGGCGGAACGCAGTGTGTGGAAGACCGCCCATTACACCATGCTGTTTATGCTGGGGGTGTCAATCCTGTATTTCATTTTTGCCAAGCCGATTATGTTGCTTTTTAATCCGGATCCCGTTGTCGTTAACAATGGCATATTAAGCCTGCGGATCATCTGTGCCGGCTATTTGTTTTTTGCTTATGGTATGGTCATCAGTCAGGCATTTAACGGCGCCGGAGACACCTTCACCCCGACTCTGCTTAACCTGGTTTGCTTTTGGTTCATGCAGATCCCGCTGGCTTACTTCATGGGTATCACCTGGGGTTTTGGTCCCAGTGGCATCTTTGCTGCCGTAGCCATCAGTGAAAGCGTGCTTGCAGTACTGTGCGTGATCGTATTCCGCCGGGGCCGGTGGAAGAGTATTAGTATCTAGTAATCAGTAATCAGTAATCAGTAGTTGGTAGTCAGTAATCAGTAATCAGGATTAATCTGACTACTAGCTACTGACTACCAGGTACTAACTTTCATACCACTTGATATTTCGGGTCTGATACATGGTGATAGCCAGGATAATGGTCAAGCCTACGCTCCCCATCAGCAGCGCATAGTCGGTAAGCTGCAGGATGACAAACACAAATCCATAGACAGCCAGCACGATGGCCACAAGAACCAGTGCATGCCGGGGTTGCTCAAAAACAGACCGGGAATACAAGTAAATCATTGCTCCTGTTACCAGGGTGGAGATGAGATATGCCGGATTGAATGAAATCTGTTCGGACAGGCTGATCAGTAGAATGTAAAAGAGGACCAGGGCCAGCCCGACCAGGGTGTATTGAAACGGGTGGATGCGTTGCCGGTAACGGACTTCTACCAGGAAAAAAACGAGAAAGGTCAGGAAGATAATGAGGAGTCCGTATTTGATGGAACGCATGGACTTTTGATAGTCATCCAGGGACTGAATGAGTTCTACGCCGGATGCGGAGGTTTGCAGCTCATCCTTATATTCGTCGTTTAACCAGGATTGGGGGTAATTTCGGTTGATCTGCAAAATTTTCCAGGAGCCGCTGAACCCGGCAGTGTCCAGGTTGCGTTCAGCCGGTAACGATGCACCCGTGAATTTGGGGTCATTCCAATTGGAGGTCCAGGCAACCTCGGTTATCTTTCCGACTGGCAGGAATTGTAAAGAACTGCTGCCGTTGAAATTGATCTGGGTCCGAAATGAATATTCCTGTGTCTCCGGATTCAGTGATACAGGAAAGGTGATGGCAGATGAGAGTAGTTCTGAAATCCGGCTGCCTGGAACGGCCTCGATGGTGGTATTGTTCCATTCCAGAGCTACATTTTCCCGGACTCCTCTCAAATCCGAAAGACCGATGGTGATGAATGCCTGATCCCATAACGTTTTCTGTAATTGAGGAAGGTCGAGTTGAGCTGGCAAGGTAAACCGACCACTGAGCTCCTGATTGCTTTGATAGACGACAATCCGGTAAATGCCGCGCTGGAGGATTTCCGGGTCGAGCTCTCCCCGGATCGTTAACTGATCGGGCAGAAAGTGATAGTATGCCGTATGCGACACGTCGGGATCCGAAAGATCATTCAGGATGACCGGTACCGTAAGAATCGGACCGCCCAGCGTCTGATCAAGACCCCATTTTCCACTTACCTCCCGGATGGCGCCTTGGTTTAAAGATTGTCGGTCGAGGATGAGATCTTTGATCAATACCTGGGGCAACAAAAGCATGAAGGTAAGGATGAAAATGATGGAAAGCTTGAGCATGACCGAACGGCTTAGCCAGTCAATGAGCGAACTCGGGATTAGGTTTTTATTTTCCATATCATTGTTTTGAAGTACTTTGAAATACAAAGTGAATAGATAAAAAAATTATTCTAACAGCTTTTCAATTGCTCGAATATGTCTTTCGAAGGCAATTTTTCCCGCATCGGTCGCCTGGTACCGGGTATTCGGTTTGCGGTCTAGAAATGTTTTGGTAAACGTGATGTAATGCTGATTTTCTAGATGGCGCAGATGGGATGCCAGATTGCCGTCGGTTACGTCCAGCAGTTCTTTCAGGGTATTAAAATCCAGGTAATCATTGACCACCAGGGCAGACATCAATGCAAGCCTTATTTTATTTTCAAATGCTTTATCGAGGTCTCTGAGAATCTCTTTCACGATCCGTAGTTTAGATACATCCGAATCCCATAGATGATGTGAAACAAGCCAAAGCCCATGGCCCATAGCCATAGTCCATAACCGGGAACCATGAGGCCGGTCAGCCCCAGCAGGATCTCAAGCACCCCGAGGCCGAAGATGTCCCGTAACGTATACTTGCTCGCTCCCACCAGCGCCAATCCATAAAAGATCAGCATCATGGCTGGTACCAGATTCATTAACCCGTTGAAAGCAAAGATCAGGCTGGTAGCACCTCCTGCGAACAAAGGAATGGATAGCTGGATCATTAATTGCCTGAAGTGAATGTTCCAGATCGATTCTCTGTTTTTACGGGCAGTGCGCAAGGTGAATAACAAGGCGCCTGTTATGGAAAATAATAACGCAAGTATGCCAAGCACGATCAACCGGACCAATACACTGATTGACGTGGCCCGCTCTGCAAATTCTTCCGGAGCAAGCAGTTTTGGCTCGATGCGGCCGGCAAGGTAGGCAGCGATCAGGGCAATGATACCGGCAGCTATTCCGGATAAGCCACTCAACGATATGAACCGGGTCGACCGCTGCATGATCTCCCGGATCGCTTTCAGGTCTTCCCGATACCGGATTTGGTCTTCCATTTGAAAGTACTTTGTATTTAAAAGTAAAAATACGGCAAAATTTGAAATAGACGTGAAATTTATGGACTTGGATATAAAATATGCGGGATGGATTGCATCGATACACCCTGGTCACTCTGGAATGGATACGGAACAAAAATTACTTGATACCTTCCGGAAAGTATTCCGGTAACACGGCACCTTCCGGCCCATAATTACGGATCAGTTCCCGGACCAGCATGCTGTACAGTCCTTCGTGCTTCATGGTCACGTCGTGTTCCAGCGGTACATCCATACCGGGAATAAATCCATAGTCCGAAAATCCTTCGATCAGTCTTCTTTCCTTGCTGATCACATGGATAGGCACAGCAGCCTCCGTAATTTTACCGACACATGGATAATTCATACCCGGAGGCTGGTGGTCACCGACGAGAAGAACCAGGCTATGGTCCGGTACGGTTTGGAAAATGAAACGGGTAAATACATCAATGGCGTATCGCACACTTGCAAAGTAGCGATCAGACTCTTCCGCAAAATCCAGCTTGCGATCCGTACCCGTCGGGTCGGTATGGATGGTGTCCAGCGCCTTCCAGTCATCCAATACGGGAGGCACATGGTGCCAGGGCCCGTGGGTGGTCATATTAATGCCAAAAACCAGGTAAGGCTGGTGGCTTTTGTCCAGGAAATTTTTGTCAAAATAATTCAGGGCATATTGATCCGGCATACCGCCAAAATAATCGTATAAATAGCCTTGATAGGGTATATCGCCATACTTTACCCAATGATCAAATGCGTAGAACCGATCAGCAAGCGAATAGGAAAGCTCGGTGGAAGCATTCTGATTGGCCATGGTCTTGATGCGGTAAGTCTCATACCCTTCCTGCTCAAGATAGCGGACCAAATGGGGGAAATTGTAACCCGATTTCAGCAGGCCATTAAAAGTCAGGTGATTATCAATATGCAGACCGGTCAGAGCGGTGGTGAAGGAAAGCCAGGATCGGCCTCCCATGATCGGCGCCTCGCTGTAGGACGAATAAACGGCATACCCGGAGTCCGCATAAATTTGGCCATATTGTTGCATCAGCTCGGTGTACAATGGCTTTACGTCCTCCATGCATTTGGTGGTTGCGCCGTAGCTTTCTACAAAAAGTAAATAGATGTTCGGCGGATTTGCCAGCTGGATTTTATCGTATGCCCGGACTTTGGATAGTTCGCTTTCCGTGATCTGCAGGCTGTCCACTGGTTGTAAGCTGCGGACCAGCTTGGGAGTCAGCCACTGAAGACTTCGATACCCGGGTTTTACAAGTGTGCTGTTGTCGTAATGATCGACGCCCAATGCCAATAATCCGAGACTGGCCAGGAGCAAGGTGGCCGTCCCTATCCGCATACCGGGTTTTAATTGGCCGATTTGGTGGAGCCATCCCCGGAAACTGGCATAAAAAACAAGGATGAGCAGCAGCAGACCAAGGAAGAAGCCGATCATGTTGCCCCAGGTAGCCAATCCAACCTGGCCTAAAAATACTGGTACCACTTCCCGGATCAGGGATAGATCATTGATTAGATTGGGGTGTTCAAAATATAAATTAATGGAGATCGCATAATATGCCTGATAAATCCATGCTACCAGATAAAATAAAGCCGGGAGCCAGGCCACATATTTGTTTTTTCCACCAACAGGTACCAGTAAAAGCAAGGCCCACAGCACGATGAATTCCCCCAGAACCCGAAATAAATCCGGATTGTCGCGGACGAAATACTGCTTGATCTCTCCCATAATAGCCGCCGGCGGTAAGGTGGATGTAGGCCAGAAGGTAGCATGGGCATAATTGACCAGGTAGTCCGGTACCCAGAGCAAACAGCTCAATAGGATCCCGGTTAGTAACACCATTCCCAAGGTTATCCATTGTGACTGCTTCTTTGTCATAACTCCTCAAGCCAAACTTCTGAATATCGAGCGGGCAAAGGAAAATATGGCCAGTGCAACAACCCCAACCATCACCCAATGGTACCAGCTAAATGCCATAAAAAACGGACTGATCATACCAATCATTAATAGGACGGCTATGGTGCGGCCCACGGGATCTCTACGCTCCGGTTTGGAGCGATCCTGAATCCAGGGTAAAGCCAGGAGAACATACAAATAACGCAGCAATCCGATGGCGAGAATCCAGGGTGGCAATAATTGTGTTTTAACCAGTAACATTCCGGAGTACAACATAAACAATCCATCCGTTTCTTTATCCAGATAGCCGCCGAGCAGGGAAGATTTATGGTCGATCCGGGCCCAATAACCATCCAAAATATCCAGCAAAGCCAGGATCGTGAGGATGCTTCCCAGGATCCAGGGATGCCAGGAATAGCCAAAAAGAAGGAGGATGGCTAAACCATCGTGCCGGAATAAGGTGACCCAATTGGCCCGGGTGGTGCCCCATCGCTGATCAATCCAAAAGGCATCGGGGTTGCGAAGGATAAGTTCAAGATAACTGAACATGCCAAGTGCAATGACCGGCCAGACCTTGCCACTCCAGGCGAAAAGTGTTGTTCCGGCCAGCATCATCCAGGCATGCCGGCGGACCCAATGGTTGATGGATTCTGTTGGGTTAATGGGCTGGTCGATTGTCAAGGTCAATGATAATTGTCAAACCATCCCAGCCGAAAATCGGAGATAGACCGGTTATTGAATCCATTTGGCTAACAGTTGATGGAAGTGGTGGACCCCTTTCTCTTGCGTTGCAGAGAATCGGCCATACTCATACAAGCCGCTGGTTATGCCCTGTTGTACCTTCTCGACAATGGCTTCATCTTCCAGTTCAGTCTGATGTATACCGGTCCGGTGAAAGGCTTCCGGGTCAGCATCCTTCATCAAATAGGTATGGTAATGAATGCGTGTCAAAGTAGGCGTTTCGGGAGTGACTACATTCATGGACAATCCCCACGGATAAAAGTTGAACATCATATTCGGGAAGACCCACCAATAAAATGCATAGACATTTTTATCTCCGAATTCATGAGAAGCAGGGATCGATAAATGCGGTTGATTAGGTCCGGCAATGCCTATCTGAAGATTGCTCCAGGGGAATAATCTGGTTTCGTACGAAGGCATATCCAGATTGGCATTTAATCCCGGATGTACGTAAGGTACGTGAAATCCTTCCAGATAGTTATCACAATACAATGCCCAATGCGCATGAACCGTATACACCGTCTGATCGTAATGATACAATTGATCCCAGGGATAAAAATCCATCCACTGCGCCATGTCCTGAAATACGCTATCAAAAGGGTCATGAGGACTCATTGCCGTGAATACCAGTGGTCCAACAGTTCCGGCAGGTAATGGACGCAGGTGGTCTTTCTCGGTTGGGAAGTCCACCGTTTGTTCAAATTCCGGCATGGACCGGTATTTGCCATCCAGGCCAAAACACCTGCCATGGTAGGGGCATTTGATCAGTGGGCCGGTTTTCGGCTCATCAACCAATAGGCTGGCACGATGGGTACAGACATTGGATAATACCTGCAATTTCCCCTCGCGTTGAGTCATGATTAGCGGAATGTCCAGATATCCCGGTAGCAACCGTGCCGGTATCTGGGTGTAGCCTTCAGGAAACCGGAGGTTGTCACCAAGCCATTGCCAGCTGTTCCGGAAAAGGTTATTTCGCATATCCTCAAACAAAACCCGGTCGGAGTAGATTGCAGCAGGAAGGGTCTTTGCTTCCCGGATGTCGGGTGCGATGGAGTCAATCATTCCCATGGTTGTTGTAATATGGCCATACAAGATTTAATCCCGTCCAGGAAGTTTCCCAGACGCAGGTTTTCATTTGGGCTGTGCTGATTGTTATCCCCGTTGACCAAGGGTACTAAAACCGCCGGGATTTTTAGTGTCTCGACAAAGGGCGAGATGGGAACAGATCCCCCGCCGGTCCGGATCCGCACCGGCTTTTCTCCGTGCGCCTGCGTCAATGCAGCTGTCAACCAAAGATCAATGGGTGTGCCGAGATCGGTACGAAAAGCATTGTAGGAGATCTCACTGGAGAACGAGACCAGCTTGCCGTATTCCGCACGCTCTTCATCGGTAGGAGGACCGTCACAGATATGGTAACCCTGATCTGTGATCCATTGTCTTACCAGACCGAGTAGGCGTACCGGATCACTTTCTTTAACCAGACGCATATCAAGATTGGCGGTTGCATCGGCAGGAACAATTGTCCTGGCTTGATTTCCAACCCAACCACAGGACATTCCAACAATATTCAGGGAAGGGTATTGCAAAGCTTCCTGCAGGGTATGCCCCACGGAATCCGGATGGGAAAATCCCAGCATATTACAGATTGCTTCGGCATCGTCCGGAGTTGCTTCCAGATCTTTGCGTACAGCCGTGGAGATCTCGATTCCGTCGTAATATCCGGGAATGACGACCCGGCCATTTTTGTCTTTCATGGAGGCCAGCAATTGGGCTAGTTCAAGGGCCGGGTTCGGGGCATAATTTCCGTAATGACCGGAATGAAGAGGCATTTTGGGTCCATAGGCGGTGATCGCCAGGGTGGCGATGCCGCGGGCTCCAAAAGACAAAGTAGGTTTACCGCTGGGGTGGACAGGACCATCCAGGATAATCAGTCGGTCTGCGGCCAGCAGGTCACGATATTGACTGACGGCGGCAGCCAGATGGGGAGAACCCATTTCTTCTTCCGGGTCCATGATGATCTTGATGTTGAAAGGAATGGGTGTGCCGGATTGTTTCAACGCATCCACCGCATAGAAGAACATGATACCTGGGCTTTTATCATCGGAAGAAGAACGTCCGAATATGCGCCATTCCGGATCGAAATCTTGCTTAAGGTTATTGATGTCCAGTGTCTCCCATCCATCGATGGTTGGTTTTTTTAACGTTGGAGTAAATGGGTCCGACTGATTCCATTTACTGGGATCAACCGGCTGGCCGTCGATGTGCCAGTACACTAAAAGGGTAGGGAGTTTGGGATTATTGACCAGGGTGGCAAAGACCAGATCGTGTCCTTCATTTGGTAATCGCTGCACGGTAAATCCGCGGTCCTCACAGGCTTTTTGCATCCACAGGATGTTGTCTTCCATTTGACCCGGGACATTGGCAACGTTGGGGATGGACAGGAATTGGACGAGCGTCTGCAGCGCGGGATGAAGCTGCCGGTTAGCCAGGTCTGCGATTTGATTGGTGGAAAGTGGCTGGGCGAGCAGACTGGAATAACAGGCGATAAAGCCGATAAGAATCCGGATTTTCATTGATTTTGCAATTTCAATCCAAGATACAAATTCACCTATGACTTGTCTCGTATCGACTGGCTAGAAGTAGGGAGGTCATTCGCAGACTACAATGGTCTTTGCCCATAAATCATGGAGTCCTTCGTGATTTTTTCGAACACCTACCATGATGGCAGAAATAATGAAAATCAAACCCATCATATTGGAAACCAACGGTATTTTATAATCGCGCATGAGATAGGCAATGGACATAAAGGTTTCCGATTTTGCAAAATCGGGGGAATGGAAGACCAGGTAAATGGTGATGAGGTTTGCCAGGGCACTGATTATCCATGGAAGATTTCGGATGATAGATTGGGTTAGGTCAATAGTCCGGCCGGAATGTTCCAGGACCCGGATGCGCATGGCCATTTTTCCAATTGTAGCGCCATATACACTTTCCATATAGGGTTTGTATAGCATCTGGAGGATGGTAACAAATAAGACCAGAGGTAGATATTTTAGGTGCATCATGGTGTAATAAAGCAGCAGTGCTGCCGTGGTTATCACCAGCATATCAATGAGCGCAGCACCTGTACGTGTCCAGAATCCGGCATATTTGACGGGTTCATCTTCCTCTTGATAATAAGATGGTTGATCCAAAATTTCTTCCATGGGTCGATTGAATTGAAAAGTAGGGTGATTGAAATTTGCAAGTTGGCAATCGTAAGTTCGAAATATAAATGAATAATTTTAAAGGAAGGAACCGGATGGTTAAATTGGAATCGATAATTCCTGACTGCCGGAATTCTAATGGATAATGTATGGAGGTGAATAAGATGATATGGTTTTTTCGGATTGGTTGTCTGGTCCTGTTTTCCCTGATGATTGAACCATTGCATGGCCAACAGCGGACCTATTGCAATCCAATGAACCTCGATTATGGCTATACGCCCATCCCTAATTTCAGTGATCAGGGACACCACCGCGCTACTGCTGATCCAGTCATTACCCGATTTCAAGGCAAATACTTTTTGTTTTCCACTAATCAATGGGGTTATTGGTGGAGTGAGGATTTGTACCACTGGAACTTTATCCCTCGCCGTTTTCTGAAGCCATGGCATCACGTTTACGACGAATTATGTGCCCCGGGAACGCTGGTCCTCGGTGACACCTTGCTGGTCATCGGATCTACTCACGCTAAGAACTTTCCGCTCTGGATGAGTACCAATCCTACGAAAGATGACTGGCACGAAGCGGTAGACTCTTTTGAGGTGGGCGCATGGGATCCCGGATTTTTCGCCGATGATGATGGACGGGTCTACATTTATTGGGGAAGCAGTAATTTTTATCCGATGTATGGTCAGGAAATTGACCGCCATACTTTCAAGCCTATTGGTGAGCGGGTCGAACTTATTCGTCTTCAGGACAGCATTCATGGTTGGGAACGTTTTGGTGAATATGCCGACAATACCTTCCTGCGTCCATTCATGGAGGGCGCCTGGATGAACAAGCATGAGGGCAAGTATTACCTGCAATATGCCGCACCGGGAACCGAGTTCAGTGGCTATGGAGATGGAGTCTATCTGGGAGATCATCCTTTGGGACCGTTTACTTATCAGGATCATAACCCCTTTGCTGCAAATCCGGGAGGGTTCACCCGTGGTGCCGGGCATGGAGCTACTTTTCAGGACGCCTATGGGCAATACTGGCACATCAGTACCATCATTCTCGGCGTACGCAACAACTTTGAACGGAGGCTGGGTTTATGGCCGGCAGGATTTGATCAGGACGGAATTCTTTATTGTAATACCGCCTACGGAGATTATCCCTTTTACCTTCCACAGCGTTCTGATGATCACCTGAAGGGTCAGTTTACGGGTTGGATGTTACTCAACTATTGCAAACCGGTTCGGGTATCTTCAACACTGGGTGGGTATTACGCCAATTATGCCGTTGATGAAGACATGAAGACCTACTGGAGTGCCGTATCCGGAGAACCCGGGGAATGGATTGAGTCGGATTTGGGAAAAATGTGTGCAGTGCAGGCGGTTCAGATCAATTATGCGGACCAGGATGTTCCTTTCCTCGGTAAACAGGATACCATCTATCATCAATACGTTCTTTCCTATTCCGTCGATGGAAACCACTGGGAGATCCTGGCTGATAAATCCACCAATCGCACCGATGTGCCTCATGATTACATTGAACTGCCGGTGCCTGTCCAGGCCCGTTACTTGAGACTATCCAATTTGCACGTTCCGGCGGGCAAATTTGCCATTAGCGGTCTAAGAGCCTTTGGTAAAGCCCCTGGCGAATTACCGGACCCGGTCAGCCATTTTGTCGTATTGCGTGGTGATTCCGAACGGCGGAACGCCTGGTTGAAGTGGCAATGGATGGATGATGCCCAGGGTTATGTAATTTATTCGGGCATTGCTCCGGATAAATTGTACAACTCGGTGATGATTTACGGTAAAAACGAATATTACTTCACCGCCATGGATCGTGACCGGACCTATTATTTTGCCATTGAGCCCTTTAACGAAAGCGGTATCGGACCGCGCTCGCCGGTTATGAAAGCTGAATGACCCGATAGAAATGTGGAAGGTGGCAGGTTGAATGCGCTCTGTTCCTGTTCATGGCATTAATGCTTATGTTCGGCATAGTGCTTCCGGAGTAAATCTTCCCCGAAGTCATTGCCTTTTTCCCGCCAGATTGAGTGGATGTGATTGGCATTGTTTTGAAATCCCACATTATCAAATTCGATGATAAAATCCGGACTGTGAATGACATAATAGTGCGGCTTTTGTACCTCATAGCTGCCAACCCAGGCAAAATAGATGTTGTCAACGCCGGATTTTTGTAAAAGATCGAGATAGAAGTGGGCTTTCATGTGCTCCAGGTTATGGACGTATTCTCCGATCAGGTCCTCCAGTAAGGCACGCTGCACAGGCGTCAGTTCACTTCCTTTAATCCCCTGGTAGGTCGCCAATCGTTGCGGGGCATCAGGATTGGTGATGATGTCCTGTGGGGTGTCCATGCTGATGGTGGCCAGCGCTTGTTGTTCAGCGGTTAGTGAAAGGATCAGGTCAAAACCGTAATCTTCTTCCTTGCTCAATACCCGCAAACCAGCATAGGTGGTAATTTCTACCTCCGCCGGATCGGTGCCGAGAAAGAGAGGTGTGACTGAATAGAAGTCACCGACTACGGAAAGATTAACGGATATGTGATGTCCTTCCAGTTTAAAACCCCAAACCGTTTCAGTTGCGGGATCACCCCAAAATGCGAGGTAATAATTGTCAAACCCCCAGTTTAGTCCTTGGATTATTTCAATTTCAGATGCGGGTACCAGATTTCTTTTAATGGCTTCATCGTAAACCTGGTTAAGGATGTCATCCAGTCGCATGATGCTGGTGATTTTAAGATATCCCTGGGAACTTAAGAGTGTTGTGAGCAGTCTATGCAACAGGATCTTGCTTTCTTCAGATAGTGTTCCGTACTGCAAGCCGGGGCGTGGCGCCAATCCTACCGGTAGATTGGTCCATTTAACCCGTTGGCTATCGGCGAAAGGAAACTGGATGGCTGCAACCTGATCCTCAGTCAGGGAAGTTCTGAATGCAACCGAAGCTGATCGCAATTCTTCGACGGTCTGTCCATGCAGCAGGGAAATACTTGTGAATAGGCAAATCAGCCAGGTACAGGTTGATTTCATTGGTTTTTTGGTGTTTTGATTTATTATTTGAATATAATCATATTCTCCAATCGACAGAATGAGTTCCCGGGCGGATTTCAGTAAAAACAAAGAGCCGGAGGCTCGACATTTAAATCGGTGGATTTAATCCCTTGATATGTACCGATCCGCTGGATCTCAAAGCTTGGGAAGACTGCCATCCCAGGATTA
>ERZ795053.3066-NODE-3066-length-19468-cov-4.790244_pt1 | contig 19468 bp, 8 predicted proteins | sample MGYA00375137_ERZ795053 | MGnify/ENA primary metagenome ERZ795053 (study PRJEB30182, sample SAMN05720284) | activated sludge metagenome | isolation source: Anaerobic digester | place: Hong Kong | collected 2014-12-17 ...
TTGATGGAACGTGGTACCCCCCACATCTCCCTCGACTCCTCGCAGCGCAGGCCCGTGGCCCGCGCCATACATCACGGGCCGCTGATCAAAGGAACAAACACGGCGTGGTCGGCGATATCCACGTCCAGGTCCAGATCGAAATCAAAGGCACACGCGCAGGCGTCCCCCGCGGTGCCGCCGGACCCGGTGAAACAGCGCTGCAGCGCTGCGAAATCCACGAGGTCGACGTCTCCGTCCGTGTCCCAATCACCGGACAGGCAGCTCAGGATCGTCACGGTGGTGCCCTCCACCGAGCCGAGCACGTTGGTCTGCGCCGGCGCGGGGGCAAAGACGCGCGTCTCCGCGAAGCCGCCCTGCTGTAAGACAATGCTGATGGGCGACTGCGGAGCGGGCGTCAGCGCAGGAAACTCGAACGTCACGACCAGCAGCCCGTTGGAATCCACGACCGCGGGGGCGCCCGCCGACGCCAGGCTGTTGAACAGTGCGTCGCCGTCGCTCAGATCGAGATTGACGCCGTCCAGGTCCGGAAGGAACCCGGAGATGAACCACGGGAATGCGCCGGCTGGATCGACCGAGACGGCGCCCAGTTCGGCTGGATTCCAATGCAGCAGCGCGTCGACGGCCGCGACATCCTGGGTGGCGCCGGGCGATCGCGTCTGCGCAATCAGCCGCAGGCGCACGACGCTTCCGGGCGCGACGGGGTCCTGCTCCGCACTCAGGTGCAGATCAACAGAATTCGCACCGAGTGCGGCAATACATGCTATCGTGGCAAGTCCTGTGATACCCATATGCAGCCCACCTCAAAACCGCCGCCAAAGACCAGACCTGACATCGCGGCTTGTGAACCGGTGACGTCAACGCGCTTTCCCCACCACCCTGCGGTACCGCTCGCGCGGATGACTGCATCCGTTTGATCACCCCGCCTGGGCAGACCGGCGTCGGCGGAGCAGCACGCTGGACGCCCCTGCCGCCAGCAGAATGAAGCTGGCCGGCTCCGGAACGATGCGGATCGTCGCCACACTGTCGAAGTCACCCGTAATGTTGTTCTGCGCGCCTTCGCCGAAGACGCGGGTTTCGCCGCTTGCGCCGAGGGTGGCCAGCATGATGACATCGGTGCCCGGCGTCTCCGCCAGCGCGACGAAACGGAACGTCGTCACCTCCAGCGTCGGCGGCGTCACGGGCAGGCTCGATCCCGGCGCCAGCGCGGTGTAGAGCGCATCCCCATCGGTGATCGGCATGTTGATGCCGTCCATGTCCGGCAGGAAATCCGAGACGAACCACTGGCCGCCGGGATTGGTGACGCTCTGCAGCTCGAGATACGTCGCGTCGTAGTTGAGGATGACGTCGAGCGCGGAGATCGACAATGGCGTCGCATCATTGGAATCGGCCAATAGCTGCACATCCACGAATCCGCCCACGGGGACGGACTGCATGGCGGGACTGAAGCTCAAGTCCACCAGAGCGCCCTGCACGGTCGCCGGTCCCGAGAAGACCGCCAGCATCAACAGTGCGAGCCAGACAAAACACGCATGCTTCTTCATCACAACTCCTCCTGCACGAGAGAACCGACCGATTGTGACGACTGTGCGCGGCACCTCACCACGCGATCGTCCTCCCTCTCTCCCGTCAGGATCCGTTGCCGGCCACGGGCCCACGACGACGCGCACTGCGCCGGGCCGGCAGCGGGTACGGCTATTTCCTCCGAGGCTGGGCCGGGCGCAGCGGCACGGCGGCTGCCTCCCGCTCGGCTGTTCGGATCTTCTCCGACAGCACGTTGCCCAAGCCATGCTGCAGCTCGAACGTGCGAACATCCCGGTAGTCCAGGAGATTGTCGCCGTTGAAGTCGATGCGGCGCAGCTCTGCGGGGGAACCGGCAGTGAGCTCGCGCCGGAACACCGGCTGCGAGATACTCATCGACTCGGCGAGCGAGTCGCTCAGCGGCCGGATCGCCATGCAGGGGCAACTGCTCGCCGTCAGCCAGTTGGCCGTCAGGAACGTGTAGTCCTCGGTCGCGACGCCGCCGTTGTTGCTGAAGTCGGCGTCACGCGTGCCGTCCCACGGGCAACCGCCGGGATGAGCGGCTGTACCGAACTGCACGAGCAGCAACGTGACGTCGTTGATGTCGATATCGCCGTCGTTGTCGGTGTCGCCGCCGACCAGCGCGAGCGGAGCAGCCGCCTCGAACTCGTCCGCAACCGTATTCAGGGCGACGGTCGCCCACTTGGTGTGCTGCTCGTCCTTCGCACAGAGCGCCGTCCAGTTTCCGCACTCGACCGGGAACGTGGCCACACCGGTGGCTGGATTTCCGGAGAAGGTGACGCTGACGTGTTGCTCCGCGGCGCACATGGTGCCGTTCTTGGCGATGAACTTGATGCACCGGGTGAGCGGGGGCGAAGGCCACGCGGCGGCATTCACGCCGCTAAGCACGACGGTTGCGGTCACGTTGGTGACGGCACTGACGGTGACGGTCTGCACGTGCTGGGCGCTGTTCCCGCAGTCGTCGGTGGCGGTCCAGGTGATCAGAATCGGCGAGTCGACCGGGTCGAATGGATCGTCGATGTTCGTCGCGCCGTCGCTGCGGGTAAACGAAAGGTCCACGCTCAGGTCGCAGTTGTCGGTCGGCACCGGGGCGCCGATCTCGGCGGCGGTCAGCACCGCGACGCAACTGCCAGCGTCGGCGTTGAGGGTCAGATCATCGGGCGTCGACAGGAAGGTCGGCGCCGTGTCGTCCACAGCCGTGATGATCTGCACGCAGTTGGTCGAGAGGTTGCATGCGTCGGTCGCCGTCCAGGTCCGCGTGATCACCAGCGGATCGCCGGGGCAGCCGGTGCCGCCATTGTCGGCGTCGCTGAAGCTGATCGCCGGGAACGGCGTGCAGTTGTCGGTCGCCAGGGCGATGCCGGTCGCCGCGCTCGGGAAATTCGCCGTCAGCGTGACCGGACCGCTGTAGAAGTCCATGAGCGGATTGCTGTCGGTCACGGTGTCGTAGGTCAGCGTGCCGGCGAAATACAGGTCCCCGTTCAGGTTGTAGTTGCTCATCGGCGAGTGCAGCGTCGCCGGGTTAAACCAGTGATTGATGCCGTCCGCGGTGAGCCGCCCCTCGATGACCGACGTATAGACCGAACCGGACAGCGAAAGATCGTTGCGGAAGATGGCGATTTCCGTGCCGGTGATCGGCGAGGGACCGCGCAGAATGCTGTTGGTCGGCGCGGTCGCCGGGTTGCCCGGATTGTTGGGCGAGGAGCCCTTGTAGTCATTGATCGCCCAGGCCACCGGCCCTGCGGGGGTGGCGTTGCCCGGCGTGCTGTCCACGTTGTCCACGGCGGTAAGCACGGGCGTCGCCGGGTTGCCCGTCGAGGTGGGCGCCTCCAGCACGAGGTCGAGTCCGAACTGCGTTGCCGGCGGAACGAGCCCGCTATAAATCTGCGCCCACGTGGGGAAGCCCAATCCGGTCAGGGGCGAGTTGTCGAACGTGAACTCGGCGCCGTGGGTATTCGTCGCGTCAAACTGGGCGCGAAGGTAGGCTTGGTTGGCGGGATTCTCACCACCCCCGTTGTCGTTGTAGTAGATGCCGATGCCGCCGTCGGCCACGCCGAACGGTATGCCCGGCATGACGTCGTCCACGCACTGCACCGACAGGTCGGCTGGACAATAGGTGATGGCCGGCTCCTCCGTGTCCTGCACCGTGATGACCTGGTCGCAGGTCGTGAAGTTGCCGCAGTTGTCCTCGACGCGCCAGGTGCGCGTGATGGTGAATTCGTTCATGCACGCACCCGGAGTCACGTCGTCCGTGTACGTCACCGCCGGCGCGGGATCGCAGTTATCGGAAACCATGCCGCCCAGGCGGACGTTATCGATCGGCAGGTCGAACGACAGCGGCGCAGCGCCCGACGAGGGCACCGCGAACCATCCGTAGCGATGGCCGCCGGTGCTGCTGATCGGATGGGCGGTGTTGTTGAAGACGCTGTAGAGCGGCGTGGGGTTGCCCTGCGCGTAAATGAAGGTGTTGCGCGTCAGGCGCGGGGTGCCGCCGTCCATCCAGACGCCCCACTCGCTCTCGAGCGTGTACCATCCGGTGGTCGTGACCTTGAAGCCTACCCCTCCGCCCGATCCGCCTGGATACGCACCGCCATCGGCGTCGGCGGCGATCCACCAGAAGCCGTCCGTCGCCTTCAACGCGCCGACGCCGCCAGCTTCCAACCAAGTGCCCGACGTGTTGTTGATCGCCGTGTCCCAGAACCAGCCCTCGCCGATGGTGCCAGCGGCTGGGTCGAGGTAGACGTCAACAAACTGCGCGAACGTCCCCGGCCAGGTGCTCGAGTATCCGCCGAAGCGCGTGAACACCCCGTTGTCCGCGGCCGCCATGTGGACGAGCGCATGAAATCCACCATCCGCCGAAGTGATGCCGCCTGTGCCGCTGGCGACGCGTGTAATCGTCCCATCCGGCGCATCGAGATCGAACCAGCCCTCGGCGTCGGATTCGAAGCCCTGGAACCACGCCGGCGACCCGGTCGCGACCGGGTCGGAGGACTGATCGCATTCGATCGTCCGATCGCTCGGACAGTTGAACTGCGGCGCCTCGTTGTCCGTCACGGTGACGGTCTGGGCGCAGGTGGAGACGTGGCCCGCGCAATCGGTGGCGGTCCAGGTGATGGTCGTCGCATGGCCCGGACTGCAATCGGACGAGAACGGCGCATTCAGCGGCTGGGCATCATCGCGAACCACGTCGAGCGTCGCGATGCCGCAGGCGTCCGAGGCGGTTGCGACGCCGGGATCGATGTCGGCCACGCAGGAATCGGGATCGGTGTCCACGACGATATCCGCGGGACAGGTCAGGGCCACAGGCGTCTGGTCGATGCCGAATTCCCGGCTTCCAGAGAGGAAGGTCGCGATGGGCGCCCCGTCGTCGCTCAGTTCCGAGGCGAACGGCGGTGAGGTGCGGAAGTCAATCGAAGTAACCGCACCGTCGTGGCCGGCGAGAACCTTGAATTTCAGCGTGGCCAGAAGCGCGTCGTCGGCGGTGCCGTTGCTCGTGTAGTTGACGGAGCCGTCGATGTTGATTTCACCCGGCGCGACTTCCGCCGTGGCGATGGGCTGCACGTGCAGCGCAAATGGATCGGACGTGTAAGCGCTCGTAGCGCCCTCGAACTGCAGAATCGAGTCATCAAAGGTCACGAACGCCTGGAAGCCCGTCGCTTCCTGTTCGAGGCAGGACATGTTCACGTCGACGGTGACGATATCGTCCTCCTTGTAGCAGCGCTTCAGGTCCTGGACGTCGAGGCCGAGCCGGCTCGAAACGACCGACGATATCGTGTTGTCGGCGCAGTTGGACACGCGCCAGACGTTGACGAAGGTCTCGTTGCTGCCGGTGAGCAGGGCTCCATTCGTGGAGAACCCGGCCTCGGTGAGATCGGACTCGCCGAGCAGGAAGGGTTCCACCGGCTGGAGCCCGGGGATGGGCGTCCCAGTCTCGGCAATCGTGGCCGAGGGCAGATGCACTTCCGGCTCGTTCACGCTGTGGTAGCGTTCGTCGTCGATGCGGAAGAGGGTGCGGGCCAGTTGCATGTCGTCGAATACACCGGGCGGATTCGTGCCGTCGTTGAGCGGGTTGTACTCGGCGGTGGCGTCGCAGACGGAGCCAAACAGCACCGTGTGGGCGCGTGTGCCGACCAGGTTGCCGGGTGTGTTGGCCCCGTTGTAGTAGTCGATGGTCCACATCGCCGGCATGCCGCCGAACGCGGGCTCCCCGATTCCGCCAACGCCCAGGTCGAGCGTGGTCAGGGCCGGGGGCAGGTTGGAACCATCGATCGTAAGCGCGGGCAGCACGACGTTGAGCGCGTAGTTCTCGGGATCGGGCAGCGTCGGACTGGTCCGGAACTGGGCGTCGCGGATTTCCACGTAGGCGATGCTGGCCGGCCCGGCGGTCGCCATGGTCGTGCCGGCGTTGTAGTGCACGACCAGCAGTCCGCCATTCTCCAGCGTTGCAGGCAGCGCGGTGCAGCCGACGGTGTCGGCGACGGTGCGGCACGACTGCGCGGAAGGCAGCCCCTTTTCGGACCCGACCACGGCATCGAAAGATCGGTCGCTGCCGACTTGGACGTCGCCCAGCGCCAATGCACCTGCCGCCAGTACGCCAATCGTCATCCACCCCCAAGAGATTCTCATCGAATGCTCCTTTCGTCGTCCTGCGCGAGCCGTCCGGTTCGGCGAGCGACCGTCACGGCGTTTGATTCCCCACCGTTGCTCCTGCTTCGCCGTCACCGCTCAATCCTGACCGGTTGGACGGAAGGCGCCGGCTTTGGCGCCGGTCTCGCCCGCTGTATCGCGGCCGACAGCGTGTGCGGCAGTCCGTGGCGCGTCTCGAACACTCGGACGTCCCGGTAATCCAGCACGCCGTCGTCGTTGAGATCCGCAGGTCGCGCCGCCGGCGACATTGCGGAAATAGAATCGATTGAAACAGCCACCCGGCCCGGCGTCGTGCCCGCACCGGTCGCAAACCGCGCGGTGCATCCGCACGAGGACAGCGCCAGCCAGTTCGCCGTCAGGAACGTGTAGTCCTCGGAGAGCACGGCGCCGTTGTTGCTGAAGTCGGCGTCGCGCGTGCCGTCCCAGCCGCACCCGCCCGCGTTCGCCAGTTGCTGGAACTGGAGGATGAACCACGTGACGTCGTGGATATCCACGTCGCCGTCGTTGTCCGTGTCACCGCCCCGCAACTGCAACAGGCTGTCGGCGCTGTAGGTCGCACCGGCGTCCGTCAAGGTCGTCGTCGCCCAGAGGGTGTGCTGCTCGTCCTTCGCGCAGAGCTGCGTATGCAGGCCGCACGGCAACTCGATGGTCCCCACGAAGCGCACCGACGTGGAGGGCATGGGCGAACCGCCCTCCGTGCTGTCGATGACGCCATTGTGGTTGGCATCGTCACCATCGTGATCCACGAAGGCGACGAGTGCGTCCACGGCATTTCCACAGTCGTCCGGGACAAAATGGATGCAGCGCGATACGGGCAGATTGACGCCGGTGAGTTCCACCGCGACGCTCACGTCGTTGAACGCGTTCACGGTCACGGTCTGAACGTGCTGGACGCTGTTGCCACAATCGTCCGTCGCCGTCCACGCGATGGTGACGGGGGAGTCGGCGAGCGCGAACGGATCGTCGATGTTGCCGGCGCCATCAGATCGCAGGAAGGTGATATCCACCGCCGGATCGCAGTTGTCCGTCGCGGTGGGCGCGCCAATCTCCGCGGCGCTCAGCGTCAGTGTGCAACCGCCCGCGTCGGCGTTCGTGGTGATATCCGCGGGTACGGTCGTGAACATCGGATCCGTGGTGTCGTCGACGGCGATGGTCTGGTCGCAACTGACCGGGTTGCCACAGCCATCGGTCGCCATCCAGGTGCGCGTGATCGTTTTGGCTGCGGCGCAAGCGCCCGCGACCTCGGCGTCGCTGTAGGTGACGACAGGAGCCCCGTCACAATTGTCGGTCGCGGTGGCTGATCCGGTATTCGACGGGTCCGAACTCTCGTCACACTCGATCGTCGTGTCCGCCGGGCAGGTGATCACCGGAGCCGTGGTATCCTCGAGTGTTATCACCTGGTCGCAGGTGGTCATGTGTCCGCAGCCGTCGGTGGCTGTCCACGTGCGGACGAACGTCCCGGTTCCATCGCAGAGCGTGAGACCACCGAAGTCGTCGCTGTAGGTGACGGCTGGTGCGGGGTCGCAATTGTCGATGGCGGTGGCGCTGCCGGTGTTGGACGGATCCTGGCTTGCATCGCACTGGATGGTGACGTCCGCCGGACAGGTGATGACGGGAGCGATGGTGTCCTCGACGTCAATCGTCTGGTCACAACTGGCTGCGTTGCCGCAGGCATCGGTAGCGGTCCAGGTGCGCGTGACCGTCTTCTCCTGCGGGCAGGCGCCGCCGGTCGCGGAGTCGCTGTAGGTCACGTCCGGTGCACCGTCGCAGTTGTCGGTCGCGGTAGCCACACCGGTATTCAGCGGATCGGGAAGGGCCTCCTGGGTAAAGGTCACATCGATGACCGGGGCGCCGCCGAGCTTGTCGAAGAACGTGCCGACGAAGGCGTAGGCGCCCTGACCCCAATCCGTGGGGATGGGCTGGGGCCCGCCGTAGCCGGCGTACTCGATATAGTTGAATCCGTCCTGATAGTTCTGACTGACCGTCGTTGCCCCCAGCGTCAGCAGCATCTGCGACTCTTCGAACACGATCTCGAAGCCGCTGATGTTCGTGCCGAGGCCGCTGCCGACGTACGTCTGCGTGGTGCTCCCGAAAGAGAGCTGCTGGCCGAGGCCGAGGCGCCCGCCGCTCAGCGTATTGAACGCGGCGTACGCGGTGTCGATGAAGCCGAAGAAGCCAGAAACGCTGTCGGTCGGATCGTCTCCTCCGGGAATGCCCGCGGCCTTCCAGGCTTCGTACTGCGGTTTGGCGATCAGGCCGACGAATACGGAAGAGTTGTTCGCCAGGGAACTGATGTCCACGCTGCCGGTGACCTTCACCGAACCATGCGTGCCGTCGAAAAGGAGCAGCGCATTGGTATCGATCATGAACGGCCGATAGTTGCCGAAGCTCGGGTGGACGTTCCCATCCGGCACCGTATGCGTGCCCGCGATCCGCACCTGGGCGAGTTCGCAGGGAACACTCAGGTCGGCTGGACAGGTGATCACGGGATCGGTGGAATCGTCCACGGTGATGATCTGGCCGCAGGTCGTGACGTTGCCGCAATCGTCCTCGGCGCGCCAGATGCGCGTGATGGTCTCCTCGGCGTCGCAGATGCCGGGCGTGATCACGTCCGAGTAGGTGATGGTCGGCATTGGGTCACAGTTGTCCACGGCGCTGGCCACGCCCGTGTCCACTGGATCCGTGGACTCGCCGCACTCCACCGTGACGTCGACCGGGCAGGTCAGAACCGGACCGGCGCCGTCGAGGTAGAAGTCGCGTGTCTCGAGCGTCGACGTGGGCAACGGATCGCCCTCGACGCTCACCTCGGAATCGAACAGCGTCTGGCGAAAGCCCACGCTCGTCATGACGCACTCCGCGAGCGGTTCGAAGCGTAGCGTGGCCAGCAGCGAGTCCAGATCGGTTCCCGGGTTGCTGAAGGCGGCTGATCCGTCAAGTTCCAGCTCGCCGGGAGCGACCTCTGCAGAGGCCGTCGGCCGGATGTGCAGGTTGAATGGAGTCGCGGTGTAGGCGCTGAGATCACCACGGTAGTCGAGAACCGCGGGATCAAAGTCAAGAAAGGCCTGGAAGCCGGTGACAGTCTGCGGCAGGTTGCGCATCCACAGCTCGATGTCGAGGATGTCGCCCAGACCGCCGAGGCAACCGTCGGGGACCTCCAGCACCAGGTTGGAGAGCGGCGTACCGATCAGGTGAATCGGTGACTGGGCCTCGAGATTGGAACAGCCGCCCTGGTGCAGTTCCGCCGGATGGTCGTACAGACCGTTGTGGTTGCCGTTCACCAGGACCGAGCAGCCGGACTGGTAGACGAACACGTCCGACCAGAGCCGATCCTGGTTCGTGCCCAGCGCGATCGGACCCTGCGTGAAGACCGCGAAGATGTTGGGGTCCGCCACGGGAACCCCGCCGTGCAGCTTGGTCGGCAGGATCTCGACGTAGAACGTGTCGTCGAGGACGAACTCCGCGCTCAGTGTCGAGAGATCGATGAGCGGCGAAACGGTGGAGTATTCGCCCGCAGCCGGCAATACGAAGGTGCCCAGGTCCACGGCGAAAGATGCCACCGGGTTGAGTGGATCGACCACGGGATTCGCGGCATCGGCCACGGGATCATCCGGCGCATTCCAGAACGAGACGTACACGCGCGGCGCAAGCTGATCGCCGGGTGCGTCGGCGTACATGCCAATGGCGAACTCAAATCCGGTGATGAGCGCACCGCCCGACATCACCGCGGGCGTATCCATTTGCCCGTCATCGAGCGCCCAGTACGCCGCCGCAAAGTACGACCAGAGGTGATCGGTCGCGGGTGGCGTGGCGGAGAAGCCGTCGTACAGATCGGTCACGACGGGCGCCCGCTGGGCGACCGGCCCGTCGGGACGCTCGAACACGCCGAGCGGCTGGAGCGGCCCACTGATGTTCCCGAGATCCGGCGCCTGTTTCAGCTCGCGCAATTGCGCCCGAACCTGCTGGAGGGTGCGCGCATCCACTGGCTGCACGCGCACGGACCGCTGCCGGACCTGATTTTCCACCTGCGCCCAGGACGCAGCCGCAGGTACGAGTGCTGCACAAATCGCCGCACAGCACCGAAAACGCGGTGGACAACCCATTGCCGATTTGGCCATCGCGAGGCTCCTTTTCCGCAACCCCCATCATCGAATAAGGCCCGCTGCCACCGCCGCGTCGGTCGGACCACGGCGGGGCAGCGGACCACGTGTCACCCGGACGTTCTCAGCGTCCGTCCGGATGTTGGCTCTCCATCACCGCCGCCGGCGTGTGCACGACCTCGCTGGCCGCACTGCCGACTTTGCGCATCTTGCGCGAGAGCGTGCCGACGAATCCGTGGTCACGCTCGAACCGCGCCACGTCGTCAACGTCGAAGACGCCGTCGCGATTCAGGTCGATTCGGTCAAACTCTGCCGGCGTCATCCGGGAGCTCACCCGCGTGAGCGACGTCGGCAGCCGGTGACCGGAGATGTCCTCGAACTGACTGGACGGACGAATCACCGTGCAGACGCACGAGTTGAAGGTCAGCCAGTTGGCGGTGAGGAACGTGTAGTCTTCCGCCGCGACGCCGCCGTTGTTGCTGAAGTCCGCGTCGCGCGTGCCGTCCCACGGACAGCCGCCGTCCTCGGCCGGATGGCCGAACTGCAGGATGAACCACGTCACGTCGTGGATATCCACGTCCGCGTCGTTGTCCGTATCGCCGCCCTTCAGGCTGAGCAGCGTGTCCGCAGAGTACGCCGTGCCACCATTCGTCAGCGTCGACGTATCCCACAGCGTGTGCTGCTGGTCCTTCGCGCACAGCTTGGTCCAGGCGCCGCAGGGCACCTCCACCGTGCCCACGAAGCGCACCGGTGTCGCCGCGTTGCTGTCGTGATCGATGAAGGGAAGTTCCACATCGGCAACCGCATTGCAGTTGTCGGTCTGGAAGTGGATGCAGCGCGTGGTCGGCACGTTGACGCCGTCCAGTTCGACCTCGACGTCGACATCATTGACCGCGTTCACGGTCACGGTGAAACCGCAAGTGGTCACCAACCCGCAGTTGTCGGTCGCCGTGTACTTCACGAGCGTCGTACCGGTCGGGAACGTGTCGCCCGAATTGTGGGTCGACACGAAGGTGTCCAGGCCGCAGTTGTCGCCCGGGGTCGGCGCCGTCCATGTGACGACGGCATCACACCCGCCCGCATCGGCGTTCACCACGATATCCGCGGGACACCCGGTGATGTCCGGAGGCGTGGTGTCCTGAACCGTGATGGTCTGAACGCATGTGGCGTCGTTGCCACAGTCGTCGGTTGCCGTCCAGGTGCGCAGCCGCGGTCCGGTTCCATTGCAGACGAGATTGTCAGTGTTATCGTCGTAGCTCAGCGCCGGTGCCGGATCGCAGTTGTCTGTCGCCAGCGGTGCGCCGCCAGCCGCGAAGTTGTCCCAGTAGATGTCGTAGGTCACGCCCGGAGCGTCGGTGTTGTGACCCTGCAGGATGACGTTGCCGATGCGCACACTGTCACCGGCCGGCGTCGTGTGCGTCAGACCGCCGACGGTGTAGACCCAGGTCGACCCGACCAGTTCCATGGACAGCGTGGTCCACGCATCGTAGTTAAAGCCGCCGGGCAGGCCCATGTCCTCCCACACGCCGTTGTTGTAGACGCGGAAGCGGGCGACGCCGGAGCCGTCCGATGTGCTCGTGAACTCAATGATCGGATACCACGAGACGGTTGACCCGGCGTCGTACCCCGTGCCCCAGAAGCCGGCCATGCGCCTCCCCGTCGTCTCCCAGGCTGCCGGGACGTACAGGTCGATGCTCATCCGCCGCGTACCGGGAGCCAGGTCGTACTTGCGCCCCTGGGTGTTGTAGAAATCAGTGACGAAGCCACCCGGCCGGCAGGTCTTGCAGTCGGAAGCGTCGATCGAGTGCTTCAGCCGGTTGTCGCCGTCGAAGTTCTCGCTGACGAAGCCAGCCGGTGCGTAGCGATCGGTGTACCACACGCCCGGCGCCTGGCTTGCACTCAGCGTCGGGTTGGCGTCGAACGCCATGCTTTCCGTCGCGTCCAGATCCTCGGGCAGCAGCGAGGCGTCGCATTCGACCACGACGTCCGCCGGGCACTCGATGACCGGGTCCGTCGTGTCCTCGAGCGTGATCGTCTGCGTGCACGTCGTGGTAAGCCCGCAGGCGTCCTCCGCCTGCCACGTGCGCTCGATCGTCCCCGAACCGGTGCAGGCGCCGGCCGTGAAGGCATCGGTGAAGGTCACCGCCGGAGACGGGTCGCACATGTCGTACGCAAAAGCGCCGCCGCCCTGCAGCGTCGCGTTGTCGATCGGCAGCGTCCAGCCCATGTTCAGGAACCAGCCGTAACGGTTTCCGCCCACGGTGGAGCCGATGATGTCGGTCGGATCACTCAGCGTCCATGAGTGCAGGAACGTGCCGCCCGAGTCATAAAGATTGACATCGACCGCGAGTACGCCGCTGCCGCTGTCGTAGAAATGATGCTCGATCGTGTACCAGCCCGTCGCGCCGACCGCGTACGGATCGCGCGCCGGATTCTTCGGCCATCCCGGCGTATTGTTGCTGGCGCTCATCACGAAGCGGTCGGTGCCGGCCCCGGGGCCCACCGTGTCGGCGCTGTCGTAGAACCCAATCGCGATGGCAAAGTCACGTCGGTGGATGCCTCCGGGAGTGTTGATCGCGGAGGTGTAGTCCATGCGCGTGTCGTTGGCCAGACCAGCACTGACGTCCAGGTAGACGTCGACGAGCGTGCTGTATCCGCCGGCGGGGAAAGTGCTGGAATAGCCACCCCAACGCGTGAAGGCGCCGTCGGTCACCGCATGCCAGCCCGAACCGGAAGCCGAGGGCACACCGCCCGTGCCCGAGGCCACGCGCGTGATCGTGCCGCCAAGGTCAAACCAACCGTACAGGTCGGTCTCGAAGTCCTGCACGTACGCGGGCGTCCCGGTTACGTCGGGAAGCGACGACGTATCGCATTCGATCGTGATGTCCTCCGGACAGTTCAGCACGGGAGGCGTCGTGTCCTCGACGATGAAGGTAGCGACGCAGGAGGAATCGCTGTTGCCGCAGGCATCGGTCGCGGTGAAAGTAACTGTCGCCTCGCCCGTGGAGCCGCAGTCGTCGCTCAGCGCGCTGAAGTCGTCTGACAAGGTCACGGCCACACAGTTATCGCTGGCGTCAAACGTGCTCCGCCAAGCGTCGATATCCGCGCTGTTGCCGGCGCCGTCGCATTCCACGGTCTCGTTGTCGGTCGGGCAGATATCGATCGTCGGCGCCGTGTCGTCGGCGGTGAACATGCCGGTGTTCACCAGGCTCGTCGCCACCGGCACGCCCTGGTAGCTCAACTCGGACGGGAAGGACCCGCCGACCTGGAAACTCACGGTCTCGCTCTCGCAACCGGACGGCACGTCGAAGACCAGTGTGGCCAGCAGGGCGTCGTTGTTCGTCCCGCTACCCGCACCGTACGCCGAGCCGTCGAGTTCGATCACGCCATCATCAGCCTGCGCGAGGATAGGGGAGATGTGCGCCGGGAACGGGGTGCCCGTGTAGCTGCTCAGGTCGTCGCGGAAATTGAGCGCGCCGTTGTCGTAAGCCACGAATGCTTCAAACCCGGTCACCGTCTGGCACAGGCCGCTCATGCTCAGCTCGACGACGATCTGGTAACCGGACTCGCCCGGGAAGGCGTCGTCCTGGCAGTCTGCAGCCGAGAGTTCGAGCACGTTGAGCGGTCCGCTCAGCCAAGGATCAAAGTCGATATCCGCGGTGTAGACCGCGGCGCCCGTGCCCGGTCCCTGGTCGGAAGGTCCGGACGCGTCGCCCCAGAAGTTGTTCTCCGCGTCGACGTTCAAACCGGTGGTGTTCTGCACGCCCACCGGAACATTGGTGAAGCTGTTGTTGTGCAGCGCGATCGTCGTCGCCGCGATATTGGCCTCCACCTGGATGCCGACGGCGTCGGAAGGCAACTTGTGATCCACCAGGTTGCTGATGAGGTTGCACTCGACCACCGCGCTGGGCGTGTAGCCCTCGAGGCCGATGCCGTGGGCCCAGAGCCCCTCAAGATCGTCGATGGAGTTACCGGAAACCACGGCGTCCTCGGTACTGCCCGTCGAGCCGGTCCCGTGGTTGATCAGAATGCCGTACGCGCCGTGGCCGACGGGCCAGGCGCTGGTGTTGGCCTTCACGTCGTAGATCGTGTTGTCCTGAATGCTCAGGTCGGAGACGGCGAAGCTGCCGTTGGAAAATCCGACGGTGATGCCGCTGTCGCTGTAGTTCGGCCCCACGCGGATTTCGTTGATTTCGTTGTTGGTGATGGCGATGTTGCTGCTGTCCGCCGAGGCCGAGCCGGACGACTCGATCAGGATCGCATGGACGTTTCCGGAGATGCTGGTGTTGCCCACCTGCGTCACGACGTTGTTCTTGATCTCGACGTCGCTGTGGTCGGTGGAGCAGATTCCGTTCTTGCCCGTCGGGTTCGTGACGGTAAAGCCGTCGATGGTCACGCCGTCACCATCGACGGTCACGGCACACCCGCCGGCGCCCGCGATGGTGGTCACCGCGGCCCCGCCGGTCGACTGCAGGACGACGCCGCCATTGACGACGATGTTTCCGGCGTAGGTGCCCGGCAGCACGTTGACGGTACTTGCGGTAACCAGGTTGACCCCTTCCTGAATGCGAACGAGAGCGCCGGATTGCGGGCTGTCATCATCCACCTGCAGCGTCGAAAAATCGCCTTGAAACCCGGTCGCGGGATCGCTGTCGCCGTCCGCTCCGTCATTCAGCCAAGGCGTGAAGTCCACGCTTCCGGACCCCGCGCCGCTCAGGGCGGCGCCCGTTCCGGTTGGATGGCTTGCAACTGTCGGTCCTGTGTTCGCGCCCCACCAATTGGCGCTGCAATCCAGAATCTCAGCCGATGTCTCGTTATCAAAGATGGCCACAGCGCTTAACAGACTGTTGCCGGTGACCTGATTCGTCGCCTGCGTCCCATCGAACTGATCGTCAAAACGAATGTCGCCGTAGCCTGTGGCGCTGGCGCCGGCGCCGTTTCCGGAGAAGAAGTTTTCGCTGATCAGATTCCCCTGCGCGCCGCGCGTCGCATCGCCGGTGCCGCCAAATCCGGTCAAACGCAGGCCCGCACGATCGTTGTTCAGAAATACGTTCTTTGAAATATCACAGTCCTTGGGCCCACCCTGGAAACCGTCAAAGCCATTGTTTGAAAACGTATTCAAGCTAATCGTGGCGTTTTCGATCGCGAACCGGCCCACATTCGCACCGGCATCGTGGCCATCAAAAACATTCTGAGAGATCAGCGGATCGCGCAGCGCACTGCTGCCGATGTTGCGATTGCCATCCACGAACCAGCCCGTTCCAGCCGGACCGCCGGTGCGCAGAATGTCGTTCCTAGTCAGATAGAGTCCGTCGAACCCGTCCTGATCCAAGTGCAGAACTGTCCCCGACGCGGCAGAGCCGATCAGGGCGTTCTGGTCAATTGTGATGTTCTCACCAGTATCGTTGAGAAACACGGCACTGGACGACTGCCCTTCAAAATGGTTGTTGCGGATTTCCACCCCATTCAGCGGCCCAGATGTCGACTCGATTCCCCTCGTCCCTCCCGAAAGCGCGAATCCATCGATAACGGCGCCGGCAGCCCCGGCCTTCAACTCAATTAGGCGTCCGCTGACCGCTGTGATGATTGATTCCGTAGCCGGATTAGGCGCTCCGACAACGCGTCCGCGTGCGTCCGTTCCAGCTTGTGCGCCTTGGAGAATGACCCCCTTGGTCAGGAGGACATTTTCCACGTAAGTCCCTGGATCGACCACCAGCGTATCGCCACTTGTGGTGTCGGAGTCGTCGATCGCCGCTTGAATTGTCGCAAACACCTCGGCGGTGTCCGTGTTCGTCACCGCTCCCTGCGCGGCTCGAGCCCAAGCCGCTGTTGCGACGACGAGCAACCAGATTTGAAACTTGTGTGTGTTGTTCATGGCTTGCCTTTCGAAATTGCCCCTCACGTTGCCAGCCGCCGGTGGCGGCGGGTCACGGTTCTGCGCGGTAACGCGGCTGTCGCGGTCCGCCCCCGGACGGCGCGCCCGGCGGGCGCACACTCTTCCAGAATGGGGCAACTGCCCCAAGGGACGGTTCTTGATCACGGGCCGGAGGAGCACCTAGAATGACATGAAGTCTGGGTGCTCGCTCGAGTGCCCTGGCTATGCGGACCGGTCAGCCGTGCTTCTCGCCAGACGCTGGCTTACCGGTTCGCCCTTTTTTTGCGCTGCCTTTCTCTTGCGCTGGCAACGTCAAGTCGCACCGCGCGCCAGCAGCCTGCACCACCTTGCTCGGCCCGTATCGGCCGGCAGACCGCCAACTGCAACTGCACCGCCAGTGCGCCGTACGTACAGCCTTCCGGAGTGCGCCGCGAACGGTGGAGTGGAACTCGGCAGCGAGCATGCGCACCCACTTGGAAAGTGCGATTCTAATCGAAGCAGCGAGGCCCTGTCCAGCTTCAAATAGTAAATTCCCAATACAGACTTCGATTAATCCCTAACGATGACTCGCGGCCTGCGCGCAAGCTGCGCTGCGGGCGCTCATGCCGAAAGCAGAGACCAAGCCACCAGCTCCGCCGGTGGCCTGGTCCTTTCGGACGGAACCGCGTAGCGCCCGCCCAGACTCTCTCCTTCGCTCCCGCAGGGGAGGAGAGGAAAACGGGTACCATCAGTTCGGCGCGCGGTCGATGCACGCAGGCCATGGATTCTGGCCAGCATGATCGGCGCAGCAGCGCGCAACATCATTTCGCTTCCGCGCGTGCACAAACCCTCATGAACGAATTGTGAACCACTCTCGCGACCCGACTTGATGCCTAAACTACGACCTTGTGGAGCCAAAAGCAATCGTCGGTTTGGATGAACGACGCGCGCGTCCGCCGAACGCGCGTTTGTCTCGACACCTCCGACTGTCACGTCATGTCATCCCAAACGATGATAGTTGTCGCCATCATGCAGCGCTTGCAGCACGGCCTGGATCCGACCGCGACACTGCATTTTGCGGAAGATTGAACGCAAGTGCGTGCGCAGCGTCGGCATTTCAATCTTCAGCACGGCTGCAATCCGCGGACTGTGCAAACCGCGGCACAGCAGGCGCAACACCTCGAGTTCGCGCTGGCTCAGACCCCGACGTTCGGCAAGCGCCCGCCAGGCGTCGTTCGTCAGCAGTTCAGGAAACCCGTGATGGGGATCGAATTCCAACGCTGATCGCCTCCTACGCTCGACAATTCGACGGGTTGGTAATTGCGCTGGTCCATGCGCGATTGGGAGCACCCAAAGCATTGCGCCGTCGCGTTTGCTTGTCAATGATTCTCTTGTCGCGTTTGTGACCACGCGGAGTCCGCCGCGGACAGTACCAACTGTGCAATTCCCTTTTTCCATTGCAACGCGGGGCGTTACTCCTCCCTCGGTGCGTGGATATCCATCATTCATTTGGACGATACACCCGCGTTCATCGACCGCCGCGCTCAGTGGGGCAGTCCGTTCGCGGCCCGACCCGGGCGCCCGGCGCAGTACCTGTGCGCCAAAACGAGAAGTACACCGGTTCGACTGGTCTGATTGAACTTGCGGTAGATGGAGCGCAAATGGGTGCGCACGGTCGGCGGGGCGATGTTCAGCCGATCCCCTATCTGCGCATTGGCCAGCCCGCGCGTGAGCAGGCGCACAAGCTTGAGTTCCTGCGGCGTGAGGCGGTAGTCCTGCGCCACCTGCGTCCATCCCGTCGTCGGTAGAAGTTCCGCGAACTCATGACGGCTCATACACTGCTCCAACGCAAGCCTCGATCCTGTGCCCATGTCCGGCAGTCCTGGTTCCACCCCACTGCTCCCCGTCCCGTGCGTCCCGGCTGGCTGGTGTGCCGGCGCGAGCGCCGGGACATCAAGCTCCGCGGGTATCGCTTCGACACCGAAGCTTGACTTCGGCGGGCGTCAGGCAGGGTCGGCCCTAACAGGCGTTACGAGGCGGATGCAACGGTGGTGAGTCCGTAAAGCGGAGTGCCTACTTTGTTTAGACGGAAACGACCCGCGCGCGTTGCGCGAAAAAAAGTGGATACGACCCGAAATGTTAGGGTGCGAAGAGGTGGCTGTATTGTCAGTCAGACGCCGTAGTTGGCCGCAGCCGCCATCAGCTCGCTGCGGACCTCCTCCCGCAGCCATTCAGGGCGAACCACCTGGGCCTCCGCGCCGAAGCCCTTGATCCAGCGCTTGAACTCGACCATTTCCGCGAGCTGGAACGTGGCGAGCACGGCCTCCGGCTCGTCGGGGATCTCGTCAAACAAGGTCGCGTTCGCATCCAGCCAGGCGAGCCGCTGGCTTTCGTGCCAGGCCCGCTCGCTGACCAGAGCGGCTGCCGAACCGGTGAATTTCGCGACGATCTCGACCGGAGCGGCGGAGGTGTGCACGATGCCGAAGCTCGTGCGGAAGTGCGCTTCCAGCTCAAAGTCCGCCGGACGCTCGAATTCCTCGCTGGTCGTCTCGACCGCCGCCACGCGGGCGACCTTGAGAATACGCAGGCCGTCCGCCCGATGGGAGCGGCCGAGCACGAACAGGTCACCGTCAAAGTACACCAGCCCGTACGGATCGAATCCCGTTACGTACTGCTCCTGGCGCCAGAACGAGCGGTACGTCACGCTCACTGTTCGCTCACGGCGGATCGCCTCGGTAAGCACGCGCAGCGTGTCGGCATGTGCCGTGTAATCCGTTGTTCCAATACGACGGACGTGGACCCGCTTGTCCAGCTCCGCGAAGTAGTCCAGCGCCCGCGCGGGCACCAGGCTGCGGATCTTGTCCAGCACGCTGCCCAACCCGTCCGCAAACAGCGTGCCCGCGAGCGGATCCAGCAGCCGTTCCGCCAGGTGCAGCGAAACGGCCTCGGTCAGCCCGAGCACCAGGGGCCCGGTGCGAAAGAAGTCGTGCGGCATGCGCCAGAACCGCTTGCCGTACTCGTCCTCCTGGAACTCGATGGGAAAGCCCAGCTCCTGGAGAATCTCGAAATCGCGCTGAACCGTGCGCTCGCTGACCTCCAGCGTTTCGGCGATTTCCCGCAGGGCGAGCCCCTCGCCGCGCGTCTGGAGCATCTTGAGCAGGTTCCACTGTCGCAGAATCAGTTCACCACGGGCCATGGGACGCCTTTCATTCACAGCAGGTTTTCGGCGCATTCTAGACGAAAACCCCGGATTGGAGAATCTCGTGAGGGGTCCGACCTGCGGCGTCGGACCGGGTTGGTACACTGCAGGTGCGGTTCGTCGCCGCCACAG
>ERZ795053.3068-NODE-3068-length-19449-cov-8.744870_pt1 | contig 19449 bp, 18 predicted proteins | sample MGYA00375137_ERZ795053 | MGnify/ENA primary metagenome ERZ795053 (study PRJEB30182, sample SAMN05720284) | activated sludge metagenome | isolation source: Anaerobic digester | place: Hong Kong | collected 2014-12-17 ...
ACGGGCGGGCGCTTCACTTCCATGGTCCGGCAAAGGTAGGGCGGTGGTGGGCCTCCCATCCTGGGGCGGTCGTGGCGCTGGCCGCCAGGGAGCCGCTTCCGTACCTTTGTGAGGATGCGCAAGCAACATCCCACCCGGCATTCGCGTGCTCTGGCCTTCGGGCTGGTGGGGTTGTTGCTGTTCGCCACGGCGGGTCCGGTGCTTTCCCGGATGACCTGCCTGATGAGCGGACGCAGTGTGGTCTCGCTCGGTGATGGCAGGGGCTGCTGTCCTGAGCCGGAGGCTTCCGACTCGCCCACATTGAAAGGTGTCTGCTGCACGTTCTCCGTGGTGAAGGCCGCGGATGTGGACCTGCGTCAGGAAAGTGCTCCGGTCATCCACCTGCCGCTCGTCCCGATCGCATTGCACGCGGCCACGGCCTATACCCGGCCGCTGTCCCGGCCGGTGATCGCCGTTCAGGCGCGGCCGCCACCCATCACGGCCCTGCAACGGGCCTCCCAGCTCCAGGTCTACCGGCTCTGAGCCGGGGTCTCAAAGCCGCCGGGCATTCCCCGGTGGTCCGTCGTTCCCGTTCTCGAACGTCAAGACCCCGAACATGTACAGACCTCTTTTCCTTTCCTTTTTGATCGGCTGGTGCGCCGCGTCCGTGGCACAATCCACGGTATCCGGAACGGTGACCGGTGAAGGTCCCGACGGACCTGAACGACTGGTGGGTGCCAACCTGATCTGGGCCGGCACGCTCACCGGAGCCAGTACCGATAGCCTCGGCCAGTTCCAACTTGAAGCACCATCGGCCTGGCCCGCGGAGCTGGTGGTGCAGTACGTCGGCTTCCAGCGGGACACCCTGCTGCTGAAGGGACCTTCTTCACGTCCGCTTTCGATCGAACTGAAGCGCGCGGTCGAGCTCCGGACGGTGGACATCGTGGAACGGCAGGCGGGCACGCAGATGAGCACCCGCAGCCTGATGAGCCAGGAGGAACTGGGCGTCCGCGAGCTGAAACGCGCCGCCTGCTGCGACCTGAGCGAGAGCTTCGAGACCAATGCCACGGTGGACATCAGCTTCAGCGACGCCATCAGCGGCACCAAGGCCATCCGCATGCTGGGGCTGGACGGCAAGTACGCCCAGTTGAGCGTGGAGAACCTGCCCTTCATCCGGGGGCTCTCCGCCGTGTACGGACTCACCCTGCTGCCGGGCACATGGATCAACGCGATCAACGTGAGCAAGGGTGTGGGCACCGCGGTGAACGGCCCCAACGCCATGACGGGCCAGGTGGACCTCTGCCTGCTTCCTCCGGACGCGGAGGTGCCGCTCTTCGTGAACCTCTATGCCAATGGGTTTGGCCGCACGGAGGCCAACGTGCACGTGAGCAATCCTGCCGGGAAGCATGCGGACAACCTGCTCCTGCTCCATGGCAACTGGTTCCAGAACGAGATGGACCAGAATTCGGATGGCTTCCTGGACATGCCACGCTCGCGCAGGATCAATGTCATGGACCGGTGGATCCACCGGAAAGGCGACCACACGGCCCAGCTCGGTGTTCGGTACGTGAACGACGAACGGCGTGGAGGGCAGACCGCAGGCCTGCTCTCGGACATCGCGGGTCCGGGGCAGACCGGTGATCCGGTGTACGGGGTGGACATCACCAACGAGCTGGTGGATGTCATCGCCAAGAACGGGTTCCTCTTCCCCAACGACCCCTCACGCAGCATCGGCATCACCATGGCGTTGCGCTACCACGACGTGGACGCCTTGTTCGGCGAGCGGAACTACTCCGGTGTCCAGCGCTCGGCCTACGGCAGTGTGATCTACCAGATGCTCCTGGGCACCGGATCGGACCAGTTGAAGGCCGGGTTGAGCTTTCAGTACGACGACTACGAGGAGGTCTTCCTGGACAGCAGCTTCGCACGGAACGAGGCCATGCCCGGGCTGTTCGCCGAGCACACGTTGAAGCGCGACAAGTTCACGCTGGTGAGCGGGCTGCGGGTGGACCGGAACTCCTGGTTCGGTACGGCGGTGAGCCCGCGCCTGCATGGCCGCTATGAGCTGGGGCCGCTCACGGTGCTCCGCGCCTCGGTGGGCCATGGTTTCCGAACGGCGCTCCCGCTGGTGGAGAACGCGGCGGTACTGGCCAGTTCGCGCAGGGTGGTGATGGAAGGGGAACTGGGCATGGAACGGGCCTGGAACGTGGGTGGCGGTGTGCTGCACAAGTTCAAATGGCTTGACCGCAAGTGGGCCGTGGGTGTGGACGCCTACCGGACCATGTTCACCGACCAGGTGGTCGCCGACCGGGACCGATCGCCGCAGGTGCTCGCCTTCTACATGCTGGACGGCCCGTCCTTTGCGAACAGCGTGCTCGCCGACGTGCAGGTGGAGTTGTCGCGCATCTTCGACCTGAAGCTCAGCTACCGGTACTACGATGTGGCCACGACCTATGATGACGTGCTCCTGGAAAGACCGTTCACACCCAGGCATCGCGGCCTGATCGACCTGGCCTACGCCTCCCGCGATGATGCCTGGCGTTTCGATGTGTCCCTGAACCTGTTCGGGGAGGCGCGCATCCCGGATACCGGCACGAACCCGGAGGACCTCCGCTTCCCCACGCGTTCGCCGGCCTATGGCACCCTGCATGCCCAGCTGACCCGCACGGTCGGTGCCTGGGAATTCTACCTCGGTGGCGAGAACCTGACCGGGACCCTGCAACAGCGGCAGATCATCGCACCGGATGATCCCTTCGGCCCGTATTTTGATGCCTCCCTGATCTGGGGTCCGACCAACCGGGCCATGGTATACGGAGGCCTACGTTTCACCTTGAACAAGACCAAGAACGACGCACCATGAAGCACCTCATCCTATTCCTCGCGCTGCTTCCCGGCCTGACGGGCGCGGCGCAGGACGACAAGAAGAACGCCTCCATCGACATCCACACCACCAGCGTGTGCGGCATGTGCGAGGAGACCATCGAAGGTGAACTGATCTATGAGAAGGGCGTGAAGTCCGTGGACCTGGACCTGGAGACCGGCATCATCCACGTGCAGTACGATCCCCGGAGGACGGACCCCGACAAGGTCCGCCAGGCAGTGACGAAGTTGGGCTACGGTGCCGATGGCCTGCCTGCCGATCCGAAGGCCTTCGCCGAGCTGCCCGCATGTTGCCAGAAGGAGGGTTGTGGTCAGCCCAAGGACCACTGATCATGGCGCTGGTACGGACCTTGAACGGGACCACCCCGGAATTCGGAAGGAACGCCTTCCTGGCGGAGACCGCCGTGGTGATCGGTGATGTGGTGATGGGCGATGACTGCAGCGTGTGGTACCACGCCGTGGTGCGTGGTGACGTGCACCGCATCCGCATCGGGGACCGGGTGAACGTGCAGGACGGGGCCGTGCTGCACTGCACCTACCAACGGGCCGCGCTGTCCATCGGCAATGATGTGAGCATCGGCCACAACGCCATCGTGCACGGCTGCACCATCCACGACAAGGTGCTGGTGGGCATGGGCGCCATCGTGATGGACCATGCGGTGATCGGGGCGGGAAGCGTGATCGCGGCGGGTGCCGTGGTCCTGCAGGGCACCGAAGTGCCTCCGGGAAGCCTCATGGCCGGAGTGCCGGCGAAGCGGGTGCGCGAAGTGGGGGCGGACCTGTCGACGAACGAGATCGAGCGCATCGCGGCCAATTACCTGAAGTACGCCTCCTGGTACAAGGAGGATCACTGATCCCAGAGGCGCATCTCCTCCACCGTCATGCTGCGGCGGAAGAAGCGCCTTGCGCTCTTGGCGAAGGAGTCGCTCAGGTCGGAAAGGAAGAAGTGGTCGTCACCGGAGGGCGTATCGCCCTGGTGGAGCTGTCCACGGGCCTCCAGTTCACCGCGTACGTGCCTGGCCACGATGGCGGGCGGGTCCAGCACTTTCACGCCACTGCCCAGGATCTCCTCCACCTCACGGCGGATCAGCGGATAGTGCGTGCAGCCCAACACGAGCGCCTCCATGCCGGACAGGTTGCGATGCTCCAGATAGCCCCGGATCACGGCCTTGGAAATGGTGTTGTTGTAGAAACCCTCCTCGATCATGGGTGCCAGCAACGGGGTGGCCAGCGAGCGCACCTTCACGCTGCGCTCCAGGCGGGAAATGGCCTTGACATAAACGCGTGACGCGATCGTACCCTTGGTGCCGATCACGCCCACGGTATGTCCGCTCCACTTGTTCGCCACGTGTTCCGCTATGGGATCCACCACGTTGAACACGGGTACGCGGTCACCGGCCGTGAGCTCCACCTCGGCGGTGGCCTGTGCACTGGCGGTGTTGCACGCGATGACAACGGCCTTGCAACCCCGGTCGATCAGGAAGTTCGTGATGCGGATCGCATAGTGCTTGATCGCCTCGGGCGACTTCTCCCCGTAGGGAAAGTGCTCGGTGTCGCCGAAGTACAGGAGCCGTTCGCCGGGCATGTGCCGGCGGATGGCGGCCGCCACGGTGAGCCCACCGATGCCGGAATCGAAGATCCCGATCGGGCGTGCCGTGCGGCTCATGTCCGGAAGGAGATCAGAGACCGAGCTTGGTCTTCACCAGCGGCAGCACGTCCTGGCCACCATCGTAGTAGAGCACGAAACCGGTGCTCACGTCCAGGATGTAGGTGAAGCCGTTCTCCTGGGCCACGTCCTTGATGGCCTGGTTGGTCCGCTCCACCATGGGCCGGAGCAGTTCCTCCTCCTGTTTGGCCAGGTCCTGCTGGGCCTTCTCCTGGGCCACACCGATGCGCTCCTCCAGCTCGGCGAGCTCGCGGAGGGCGATCTCCTTCTCGGTATTGGTCATCGTGGCCTCGCTGGCCTGGGCATCGGCCAACTTCTGCTGGTATTCCTGGGCCATGGCATCCAGCCGCTTTTTCAGCTGGTCGGCAAAGGCCTGCATCTTGGTCTCGGCCTCCTTGCGCTCGGGAAGCATCAGCATGAGCTGCTGACGGTCGATGTGACCGAGCTTGGGTGCCTGGGCCAGCAGGTCAGGGGCGGTGAGCAGGGCAAGGGTCAGTAACAGGACGAACTTCTTCATCGTTCGGGGTGTGTTCATCGGGGTTTGGCAAGGTCCGTGCCACCACGGGAAGGGGGCTCACGTTGCGTGTCGCTGCCGCCGGTGTCGCGGCCACCCATGTCGGGTTCCTCGTCACCACCGCCATCGTCATCGTCGCGGTCACCACCCCGGCCGGGCCGGATACCGAGCTTGCGTAGCACGCTGTCGCTCTTGTCGTATTTCTCACTGGCGAACAGGATGCTGTTGCTCTGTCCGCCGATGTCGAAGATGGCCACGTAGCTGGTGCCGGCCACCTCCTTGATCGCGTCGTAGATGCGGTCCTGGATCGGTTGGATCAATTCCTGCCGTTTCGTGAACAGGTCGCCCTCCACGCCGAAGCGCTTCTTCTGGAGTTCCCGGGCTTCCTGCTCGCGCCGTTGGATCTCGTCCAACCGGGAGCGCTTCATCTCCTCGGTGAGCAGGATCGCCTCCGCATTGTAGGCGTCCCGCATGCGCTTGATCTGGTCGTAGCGCTCGTCCACCTCGGCCTGCCATTGGGTCGACCAGCGGTTCAGTTCGTCCTGGGCGCTCTGATACTCCGGCATGTTCTCCAGGATGTACTTCGTGTTCACGAAGGCGATCCGCTGGGCCTGCACGGAGGTGGCCAGGAACAATGCCTGGACCAACACGATGAGCGGGAGGGTGAGCTTCATGGAAAAGCCGTCGAAATTAGGCGATCCGGCCTACAGTTCCCCAAGATCTATGCCGATCGTGAAGTGGAACTGGCCGCGTGCCATGTTGGGGGAGGTGGGCACATCGTCCAAGCGCCAACCGTAGTCCAGCCCCATGGGGCCGAACATGGGCAGGAACAGCCGCAGGCCCAGACCGGCGGACTTGTAGAGGCGGAGCGGGTCGAACCGGTCGATCTCCTGCCAGCTGTTGCCGGCCGAGAAGAAGCCCAGGGTGTAGATGGTGGCTGAAGGGTTCAGGGAGATGGGGAAGCGCAGTTCCGCCGTGTACTTCGCGATGAAGAAGTCGCCGGTGTTGGAGCTGAGCGAAAGGTCGTCGTAGCCGCGCAGTCCCACGATCTCGCGGCCGTCGAGCTGGAAGCCGGTGAGCGCCGCACCACCCAGGTAGAAGCGTTCGAACGGTGAGCGGCCCAACCGGGCGTTGTACTCGCCCAGCAGGCCCACGCCGGCACGCAGCATCAGCACCAGGTCGTGCCCGGTCTTGCTCCGTGTCACCCGGTTGTACCAGGTGGTGGTGAACTTCCACTTGTGGAACTCCGACCAGCGGTAGCGCTCGGCATCGGTCATGGTGTCATAATCCTCGCCCGGGTCGAAGGGCTCGATCCCCATCAGCGACCAGGGCGGGGTCAGCTTCACGCTCAGGGACACCTCCGAGCCCGTGCGTGCGAAGAAGGGCTGGTCCACGGAATTGCGCGAGAACTGCAGCTGGTAGGAGAGCACGTTGCTGGTCCCGTTGCTGAAGCTGAAGAGGCTGTTCCAGTTCTTGAGGTTGTACAACTGATAGCTCAGGGTCTGCCTCAGGATGAAGTAGTCGTCCGGCCACTGCAGTCGCCGTCCAAGTCCGAGGGTGGCCCCGGTGATCAGCAGGGATTGCCGCAACGGATTGGCGATGGGCCCTTCGCTGGTGTTCAGGGTCTTCGGCTCGCCATTGGTCTGCACACTGTGGTACAGCGAGAAGCTGAGGGCGTTCGGTTTCCGGCCGCCGAGCCAGGGCTCCACGAAGGACATGCTGTAGCTCTGGAAGAACCTTCCGTTGGTCTGTACACGCAGGTTCAAGGTCTGCCCATCGCCGGCCGGCAGGGGGGTCCAGGCCTTGCTGTTGAACAGGTTGCGCATGCTGAAGTTGGTGAACGACAGGCCCAGGGAGACCACCAGCCGTCCTGCACCCCAGCCACCGCTCAGCTCCAACCGGTCCGACGGGCGTTCCTCCACCACGTACTCGAGGTCCACTTCGCCCGTGCGGTCGTCCTGGGCGGGGTTCACGCCGAGCTTCTCCGGATCGAAATAACCGAGGTTCGAAAGCTCACGCTGGGTCCTGATCACATCGGACCGGTCGAAGAGGTCACCCGGCCGGGTGCGGATCTCGCGACGGATCACATGGTCGAAGGTCTTCGTATTGCCCCTGATCGTCACGTTCCGGACGCGGTACTGACGGCCTTCCCGGACCAGGATGTCAAGGTCGATGCTGTCCTTGCCCACGAGCAGTTCCTCGGGCTGCGCGTAGAACCCGAGGTAACCCCGGTCCATGTACATGGAGCTCACATCGATGCCTTGCCCTGCACCGTACAGGCGCGATTCCAGCAGCTTCCGGTTGTACACGTCGCCGCGGCGGATGCCCAGCACCTTCTGCAGGGTATCGCTGCTGTACTTGGTATTGCCCCGGAAATCGATGTTCCTGTAGTAGAAGCGTTCCCCTTCCTCCACGGTCACCTCCACCTTGATCTTGTCCTTGGAGACATGGACGAACGTGTCGCCCAGCACCAGGGCGTTCCGATAGCCTTCCTCGTTGTACTTGTCCACGACCGCGGCCAGGTCGGTCCGCACTTCCTTCGGGATGTACTTGCTGCTGCCGAACACGTTGTACCAACGCTTGCGCTTGGTCTTTCGCATGGCCTTGCGCAGCGTGGCATCGGATAGCGCCTCGTTCCCGTGGAATACCACGTCCTGGATACGGACGCGCGGTCCCTTCTTCACCTGGATGATCAGGAGCACGCTGTTGTCCAGGAGCGTGTCGGCCTTTTGCACCACCTCGGCATCGGCGTTCAGGTGGCCTTTGTCCACGAAGTAGCGGCGGATGATGTGCCGGGTATTGGTGAGCAGGGCCTGGTTCACCTGCTGCCCGCGCACGAGCCTTACTTCCTCCCTCAGCTTGTCGGCCTCGCTCTTGGACACCCCTTCGAACTTGAACCGGGACAGCCGGGGCCGCTCCTGTACGATGATGTTCAGGAAGATCGTCTTGCCGCGGATCTCGGCGGCCTCGATGCGCACGTCCGCGAACAGCTTCTGGTCCCACAGGTTCCGTATGGCCTTGCTGATCCTGTCGCCGGGCACGGTGATCTTGTCGCCGACCTGCAGGCCGCTGAACAGCTTCACGGCGTTGGCATCCATGTACTCGGTGCCGCTCACGGCGATCCCGCCGATCTCGTACTCCCTGGGATAGGCATAGTCCATCACCCGGCCGTCCTTCTCCTGTGCGAGCAGCAAGCCTGTGCCGGTGAGGGCGAGGAGGGCGATCAGAGCGCGGAGCATGTCAGGTGGAGGGCGAGACCTGTTCGCTGATCTTGCCGAACCGACGTTCCCGTTGTTGGAAGTCGATCACGGCGCGGTAGAGGTCGGCCTTGCCGAAATCAGGCCAGAGCACGGTGCTGAAATGCAGCTCGGCATAGGCGATCTGCCAGAGCAGGAAATTGCTGATGCGGACCTCCCCGCTGGACCGGATCAGCAGCTCGGGGTCCGGCATGCCGGCGGTGGTGAGGCGGGCCTCCACGGCAGCCTCATCGATCTGCCCCGGAAGCAGCTTTCCTGCCTGTATGTCCTCGCCGATCCGTTGGGCCATGCGGGTGAGCTCCCAACGGGAGGAATAGCTCAATGCCAGGGTCAGGGTGATCCGGTCGTTGGTGCGCGTGGCCTCCATCGCCTGGCGCAAGGTGTCATGGCAGGTGCCCGGGAGGCTGTCCAGGTCGCCGATCGCGTTCAGGCGCACACCGTTCTTGTTGAGCCCTTCCAGTTCATCCATCATGGTGCTGACCAGAAGGTCCATCAGGGCATCCACCTCTTCGCGGGGCCGGTTCCAGTTCTCGGTGCTGAAGGCATAGAGCGTGAGGTACCCCACGCCGATCTCGGTCGCCGCCACGAGGGCCTCCCGCACCGCGTTCACCCCATTGATGTGGCCCACCACCCGCATTTCGCCCTTCTGCTGGGCCCAGCGGCCATTGCCGTCCATGATGATGGCCACGTGGCGGGGCACACGTTCGCGGTCGACGCGGTCGCGTAGCTGAAGCTCCTCGGCGGTGTGTTCCGTGCTCACGTTGCTCGTGTACCGCTCAATTGCGCCGGCGGGTCCAGTTGTACTGCTGTTCGCAGTCGGTGAACTTGCTGATGATGAAGGTGATGCTGAGGCCGCAGTAATAGTACCAGTCCCGGGTCTCTTGATCGCCCCTTGCCCGGTCCGCGTTGAAGCTGGTCTCACCGTATTCGGTGCGGTCCGCCAGGGCGGCGGTCAGTGGACTCGCTTCGAAGGCCAGCTGCACATTGTCCACGTAGCGGCCGCTCACGTCATCGATGTAGTCCGTGTAGGTGCGCCTGAACCCCCATTCCAGTTGGAAGTCCACCCTTCCGGCGTTCACCTTCAGGCCCGCTCCCACCGGAATGGCGATCTGGTCCAGCTTGTAGGGGTCCGTGCCTTCCTTCACGGTGCCCTGCCCTTCGGTTCCCAAGGGTTGCAGGTCGTACCAGGTATCGTCCAACCGGGCCTGCGGATTGGTATGGAAGTAGGCCAGTCCTCCGAACACGAACGGGGTCCACCGTTTGGAGTCCTTGTCGGTGCCCCGGTACTTGAAGAAATTGATCTCGAACAGCCCGGCGGCCTCGAACAGCCGGGTACGGAAATGCAGGTTCCGCACCTGCTGCAGCGGATCGTCGGAGTCCTCGTCCCAGGCTTCCAGGTTGCTGTACAGGGCCTGCAGGCGGAAGCAGTAGCGCGAGTTGATGTTGTACCGCCACAAAGCACCGATGGCCGGCTTGGTGTTCTTGGGGAAATGGGCCAGGGGGTTCAGGTCGCCGACGTAGTAGGTGACCCCACCGGTGATGCCCACCTCGCTCACCTGCGCGGGCAGCAGACCTGGGAGCAGGCCCAGGAGGAGCAACAGGATGGCTGAACGGGTCATTGGCAACACGAACGTGCGGTCCGCGGGGATGGTATTCGCCCCCGGCCCGCGAAATTAGGGCTTCCCGCCCACGGGTGGCGTGGAGCGCACGTCCAGCCCCCAGGCCAGTTTGGTGCGAAGGGTGTCCAGAAAGTCCTGACCAGGCAGCTGCACCAGCTTCACCGTGTGTTCGGAGCGCCTCACCACCAGCTCCCGCCGGCCCTCCAACGTCACGCTCCGCGAGTCCAGGTTCACCAGGTAGTTGTCCTCCCGGCTGTCCACGAACAGGCGCACCGGGTAGTGGTCCGGCACCACGAAGGGACGAACGGTGAGGTTGTGCGGGGCGATGGGGGTGATCACGAGCGAACGGCCGTTGGGGTCCAGCAGGGGCCCGCCGCAACTCAAGGAATAGGCCGTGGACCCCGTTGGAGTGGCCACGATCAGTCCGTCGGCCCAGTAGGTGTTCAGGAAGCGTTCCCCCAGGTAGGCATGGATGGTGATCATGCTGGAACTGTCCCGTTTGTGCACGCTCACCTCGTTCAGGGCCAGGTCATGCCCCGCCAGCCGATCACCGGCGCCACCCACTTCCACCAGGGTGCGTTCCTCCAGTTCATAGGCCCCGTCCTGCAGCGCCTGCAGACAGCCGTCCAGCTCCTCGGTCCGGGTGTTGCTGAGGAAACCCAGCCTCCCGAGGTTGATGCCCAGGATGGGGATGTTGCGCCGTCCCAGCCGGTCCACGGTCTCCAGGATCGCCCCATCACCACCGAGGCTCACCATCAAGGCCACGTTCCCAAGGTCATTCCCCTCGAGAACGGGCCACTCGACCGCCAGCCCGTGCTCGGCGAACCGGGCGGCCAGTTCAGGAAGCAGCTGTGGCTCCAGGCCGCGGCCGGCCATGCGGCGGGCGATGTCGGCGGCCTGCCGGGCTTGTTCGGGGTCGATCGGACGGGCGAGGAGGCCCAGGCGCATGGGTCAGAACGGTTGAGAGAAATGTAAGAACAAACCGCCCTCGGCCAGCGCGTTCACGCTGTATTCCACACGCAGTACCTGGTCGTAGGAGGTCACCAGGTCCAGCCCAAGACCGTAGCCGCCCAGCCATTCGTTGGCCAGGGGGTTCGGCCCTGCGTACAGGTCGTCCCAGGTGTACCCGGCGTCGATGAACGCGTTGAGGTAGACGGCGACATAGAGCGTGCGGAAGGCCTCCAGGGGGATGGGCTCCAGGTAGTACTCCCTGGGCTTGATCAGGGCGAAGAGCAGGTTGGCCTTTCCCAGGGCGAAGTGCTGTCCATCCACGATGTAGTATTCGTAGCCGCGTACGTAGTGGCCATACCCAAGCCCTTCCTGCACGTAATAGCTCGGTGCACCGCCCAAGGTGGTCTTTCCCCGCAGACTGCCGCCCACGGTCCAGCGTTCCCCGCGCTTCCACCACTTCTTCACGGTGCCGTAGAGGGTGGTCACTTCCGGGGCATGCTCGTCCAGCACACCAAGGCCATAGCGGTCGAGCTTCACTTCCAGGTAGTGGCCATCCCGGGGATAGAAACGGAGGTCGCGTCGGTCCCAGATGAAGGTGTAGCCCGCCGTGAGGAAGGTGCTGGTGGTGGCCCCCTCCCGGAAGTAGTCGGGCCGGAGCAGGGCCACGGTGTCCTGGACCTCGGTCTGGATGTAGCCCAACCGCCAGTAGTGCCGCACATCATGCCCGCGGCGCAGGCTCAGTTCGGCGTCGGCGAGCCATTCGGTCCGTGCGTTCCCCTCCTCGGGACTCCAGAGGATGCGCTCGTTGTCCACCGTGCCGGCGGTGATCTCGCGCTGCTGCGTGTAGTAGGCGCCCACCGAGAAGCCCCAGCGCTGGGAGCGGTCGAAGAAGGGCACTTTGTACCGGAGACCGAACTGCTGCGTGTACCCGAACTGCAACTTCAGGTACACGGTCTCGTTCATCCCGCGGAAATTGTACTTGTTCAGGAAGAGTCCGTAGTTCAGGCGGCTGAGGTCACGCGTTTCCCACCACAGGTTGAAGTTGGGGTCGGCCAGGCGGAAGATGGGACTGGGCCAGATGTACCAGCGCTCGTTCACCAGCACCTCCACCAGCACCTCGTTCCCGGCCATGAACACCGGCATCACCTGCACGCTGTTGAAGAGGCCCGTGTTCATGAGGTTCTGACGGCTGCGCTCCAGGCGGTCGTACAGCTCCACGCTGTTCGGCAGGGTGTCGCCCTCCGTCACGATCAGCTCGCGCAGGATGATCGTCGGCCGTGTGACCTTGTTGCCGCTCATCACCACACCCGCCACGCGATAGGGGCCGTCCGGGGAGACCGGCAGTTGCGCATGGCTCCCAAAGGCGGGCAGCAGGGCAAGGAACAGGAGGATGGACCGCGGCGGTCGCATGCGCAGCCGGGCCGCTTCACATGTTGATGTAGCGCAGCAGCTCCTCGAACCGTCCGCGCAGGTCCTCGTGGTAGTTGGAGCCCTGGTAGGTGCTCTTCACCACGTACTCGTACCGTTCGAAGGTCTGCAGGATGCCACTGATGTCCTCGCGGTTGATCTTGAGGGTGACCTCCATGAGCGTGCTTCCCGGGGCCGTCCGGCTGAACATGCTCAGGACCTTGGCATCATTGCCTTCCACGATCCGGGCGATCTCCTGCAGGGAATAGTCGTTCTCGGCCATTTCCAGCACCACCACGCTGCCCGGTTCGCTGATGTTCGCGGTGTCGGCCAGGATCCGCAAGGCGTTGTGCTCGCTGATGGCACCCAGGTACACGCCCATCTCGTCCAGCACGGGCACCACGGTCAGGCCCCGTTCGCTGAACAGCTTCATGACGTCGTAGATGTGCTGACCGCCGCGCACGAAAGGCACTTCGGGCTGGTCCAGCAGGCCTTTCAGCGTGGCCCGCGGGTCGTTGCGGTCCACCAGGTCGGCGTCCTTCACGATGCCCAGCAGGGTGCGTCCCTGGACCACGGGCAGGTGGGCCACCTTGAACTCCTCCATCCACTCGAGGGCACGTCCCACGGTGTCGTCCGGCCTGAGCGGCGGGATCTCCTGGCTGATGAGGTCGCTGGCGTGCATGATGAACGGGCCGGAGGTGGCGTGCTCCGTACCTTCGCGGCGCACGTTCCATGCCAAAGTAATGGAACTTCCACCGACCCGGCTGAGCGTCAACATCAACAAGCTGGCCACCCTGCGCAATGCCCGCGGGGGGAACAACCCCGATGTGCTCGCCTGGGCCCTGGAGATCGAGCGCATGGGAGCGCACGGCATCACGGTGCATCCCCGCCCCGATGAGCGTCACATCCGCCGCAGTGATGTGCTTGCCCTGGCCCCGGTGCTCACCACCGAGTTCAACATCGAGGGCTACCCGTCCCCCGACTTCCTGGAACTCGTACTGGAGGTTCGCCCCGCCCAGGTGACGCTGGTGCCCGACCCGCCCGGCGTGCTCACCAGCAACGCCGGCTGGGACGCGCGTGCCCGCAAGGACGAGCTGAAGCCCATCATCGCCAGGCTGAAGGAGGCAGGCATCCGCACCTCCATCTTCCTGGACCCCGATCCGGAACAGGTGCCCCATGCGGCGGCCACAGGCACCGATCGCATCGAACTGTACACGGAACCGTACGCGGCGGGTTTTGCGGCCGATCGGGAGGCCGCGGTGGCACCTTACGCCGACACGGCCTTGGTGGCGCGGGAACATGGCCTTGGGCTGAACGCCGGGCATGACCTCGACCTTCTGAACCTCCGATACTTCCAACAGCAGGTACCCGGCCTGCTCGAGGTGTCCATCGGCCATGCGCTGGTGTGCGACGCGCTTCGCCATGGCATGACCAACGCCGTGGAACTCTACCTCCGCGAACTCCGCCCATGACCGACCTGCACTACCGGAGAATGGGAGAAGGCCGTCCCGTGGTCGTTCTCCATGGCCTGTTCGGCAGTGGCGACAATTGGGGAAGCGTGGGCCGGGAACTGGCGGAGGACCATGACGTATTGCTCGTGGACCTGCGTGATCACGGCCGTTCGCCGCACACCGACCACATCACCTATCCGCTGATGGCGGAGGACGTGCATCGGCTGGTGACCGGACTGGGGTTGGAGGACATCATCCTGGTAGGCCACTCCATGGGCGGGAAGACGGCCATGGTCTTCGCGCAGCACTGGCCCGGACTGCTCCGGCATCTGGTGGTGGTCGACATCAGCCCGCGGGAGCATGAGAACAACCATGGGCACATCATCCGGGCCCTGTTGGAGGCCGACCTGTCCGGCGATGATCGCAAGGCCGTGGAGGAACAGCTGCTCAGGGGGATCCCGGAACCCGGCGTGGTCCAGTTCCTGATGAAGGGGCTGTACCGGAAGGACGGCGGTGGGTTCGCATGGCGCATGAACGTTCCGCGGCTCGAGCACGACCTCTCCCACATCCTCGCCGCCATCGGACCGGAGACCGTTCGCGTGCCCACGCTCTTCATCCGTGGCGGGCAGAGCAACTACATCCTGCGCGAGGACCTGCCGGCGATCAAGGAACAGTTCCCGAACGGCCGGGTGGAGACCATTCCGTACGCCGGCCATTGGGTGCATGCCCAGGCACCGGACGAAGTGGTCTCCCTGATCCGGGCGCTGCCATGAGGACGGCCTGGCTGGTCGCCATGCTGATCCCCCTGCTGGTCAACGCCCAGCCTCCGGACAGCAGCTGGGTGCGCTATCAGGGTGGCATGGACCTGCGCGAGGGCATCTACCGGGACTTTCAGTCCTTCCGCATGAACGCACCCACCTGGCCACAGGAGGTCCTGAAGGACGAACAGGGGCTTCCGGTGGCCGACGTGCGGCGGGTGGCCCGGGTCAAGGTCCCTGGTGACAGCGGATCGTATCGTGAGCTGGACCTGGACCGGATGTGGGGCTTCTGCCACCGCAACGTGGTCTACATCCGGGCCGGCAACGGGTTCTATCGCATCGGGCTCATGGGCTCGCTATGCCATGTGCTGTACGAGTACAACTACCGGGACTGGGATCCCTACATGTACCCCGGAGGCACCGTCACCCGTACGGCCATGGCGCAGTTCCTGCTGGACATGGAGACGGGCCGGTTCCTGGACTTCAACGCCTCCAGCATGCAGGAGGTGCTGGCCCGTGACCCCGTCCTGAGCGCGGAGTACGAGGCCATACCGGCGCGGAAGCGGAAGGAGGAGGTCCTGTTCTACTTCCTCCGCCACTACAACGACCGCCACCCGTTGTACTTCCCGCGCTAGGGGGCCTTCACGACGTTGCTGCGCAGGGTGCGGCCTGAGCGTTCCCGAACTTCAAGCACGTAACCGCCCCCCGCCAGGTGGGCCGTTCGCAGCTGAATGGTCGGACCCTGACCTGCCTCGGCGAGGACGATGCGCCCCGTGGTGTCCAGCAGTCGTACCTCCACGATCCCATCATCCGCGGTCACTTGAAGTCCTTCATGAAAAGGCACGGGCCAGGTGGCGATCGGACCTTTTCCTCCGACCTCCGCCACACCGGTGAAGGCATCGCGCCGGGCGGTCCATTCCTGGAAGAACTGGTCGGCCACGGCAGGATCGTGGATGATGAGCGTGTTCTCGTCGTTCACGGTGTTGGCCGAGAAGGTCCAGTTGTGGGAACCCGTGATCACCAGCGGATCGCCACCCGGGTCGGAGTGGTCCAGGATGGCGTACTTGTGGTGCAGCAGTTCGGGGAATGCGCTGTGGTCGTAGAGATCGATGCCTGCGCTGGTCAGGGTGAAGAAGTCGGATCCGGGAGCGTTCGCATCGTCCACCACACCGCGCACCCATACCCCGTCCGCGTGCGCCTCCAGCAAGGCATCGCGCAACGTGTTCTCCGTGAGGATGAACAGGGCCAGTTCGATGGAGGACTGCGCGACATCCAGGTGTTCACGGATGGCATGGGTGGTTCCGTCCGAGGGGCTGAAGAAGCTCTCGACCAGCGTGCCGCCCACCTGGAAACGGTGCGGGGTGTTGTCGGTCTTGTCCTCCCCGAAGCGGCTGTTGGCAGGCACGGGCTGCGGTCCAGTTCCGCCCCACATCTCCTCGAACTCCAACGTGTAGGCCAGCGCCAGGGCCTGGTCGCGGACGATCACCAGGTTGTTGGGGTCGTCGAACAGGTTGCCTTGGGTGAAGTTGGTGGAGCCACTGAGCACGTGGGCGTTGGCGGGGTCATCGGCATCGATCACCACGAACTTGTTGTGCATGCCGCTGCCCGGTGAGTTGGTGCGGTACAGCACCGGCACTCCGTTGTTCAGGGCGCTTAGGGCGAAGTTGGCGTTGGCCCCTTCCGCGATCCACCGAACCTGCACCCCGCGGGCCAGGGCATCGTTCACCGCACCCACGATCGTGTAGTTGCTGGTGTTGTACACGGCCACGTCCAGCGTGCTCTGGGCAAGGTCGATGTACGCCGCGATGCTGTCCGCGATGCTGCCGAGCGCGCTCACGGCGGGTGTTCCCTGCGACACGCTGGTGTCCACTTCGCGGTTGAAGACCACCCGCACCCAGCCGGGCACTGCGGACGCCGTGCTGTACAGCGTCCGTTCGCCCCAGGCGGTGTCCGAACCCAGCACCGAGAAGGCGCGGGCGTGGACAAAGGCCGCCGGCCCCAGTCCGGTGAGTGCCACGCTGTGCGCGATGGCCGGGGTTCCGCTGCCTGCGAAGGAGCCCAGGGCCGGGGTCGGCCCCCAGGCCACCTCGGAGCTGCCGGCCAGGTTGGTGCTCCAGGACAGGGTGAATCCGTCAGGCGTGATCGCCTGCTGTTCCACGCCGCTCGTGAGGTTGATCGTGGTGGAGGGGACAAGGTCCCCGGACCCGCGGGGCAGCACCTGGTAGCCGCCCACGGGCGGGTTGCCGGTGTCGTACTGCGAGCAGATGCCGATCAGGTCCACGAGCCCACCGGGCACGGGGTCGCCCACCAGGGAATGACCGTTCCACAGGTAGATCGGGGCGTTCTGGCCGATGCTGCTGAAGGTGCTCGTGCCGCTGGGAAAAGTCCCGCCCCCCGTGAATTGGCAACCATTGACGCGGACCAGCATACCCTCGACATCCTCTCCCAGTTCGTTCGGGGTGAGCAGCTGGGGAGCGGGCAGCGGGTTGTTGGAGCTGAGCACCTGGAACCCCATCACGGGGTCGATCTCCAGCAGACCATTGAAGAGTTTGAGGGGTCCGGTCACCTGCACTTCCTGCCCAGAGGCGGGCGCGAACCCGGGTACCGAGCTGCTGCCCGGGAACACCGCGATGCCCGCCGTGCCGTCCTGCAGGTAGCGGATGCTGCCCAGCTCGGGGCCGTTGGTCACGATGCCCGTGATGGTGACCACGCTGCCGATGGCGTAGGTACGCGCTTCGGCGATGTCGCTCTGGGCGTTGAGCAGCGCCGGAAGCAGCAGGAAGGGCAACAGCACACGCATGCCGGGCAAAGGAACGGCGATCGGCATGTTCTTGGCAGCACATCCAATTAACATCCGGCCGGAAGCCCGGGGCTAACTTGCCGCCCGCCATGAAGGAACACCTCCGTATCGGTCTTGTGCTGTTGTTCGCCGCCTGCGGCGTTTCCTTGTTCGCCCAGGAGAAGGGCAGGGAGTACGTGCCGGCCATGATCGGCTTCTACAACCTGGAGAACCTGTTCGACACGATCGATTCGCCGGACACCGAGGATGCGGAATTCCTGCCGGACGGTCCGAAACAGTGGAACACCGAACGGTACCGGTACAAGCTGGAGCACATGGCGCGGGTGATCGCCGAGCTGGGCACCGAGGTGCATCCGAAGGGCCCGGCCGTATTGGGCCTGTCCGAAGTGGAGACCGGTGGCGTGGTGGAGGACCTGGTGGCGATGCCGGCCTTGAAGGACCGGGGATACCGCGTGGCCAGCCACGAGGGCCCGGATGCACGGGGGGTGGACGTGGCCTTCATCTACGATCCCACGCGGTTCCAGTTCCTCGGGCAGCGGGCCTTTCGCCTGCGCATCCCGGACAAGGAGGACTTCCGCACGCGGGACCAGCTCATGATCTCGGGCGTGATGGACGGGGATACCGTGCACTGCATCGTGGCGCACTGGCCTTCACGCCGTGGCGGACAGAAGCGTTCGGAGCCCTTCCGCATCGCAGCCGCACAACTGGGCCGCAGCATCGTGGACTCGCTGTTGCAGGCCGATCCGAACGCCCGGGTGCTGTACATGGGCGACCTGAACGACGACCCGGTGGACAAGAGCGTGCGCCGTCATTTGAAGACCACCGCCCAGGCCTCGCTGGCGCGTGACGGCTTTCTGTTCAACCCCATGGAGGAGTTGTACCGCAAGGGCATTGGCACGCTCGCCTGGCGGGACACCTGGAACCTGTTCGACCAGATCGTGCTGTCGCCGGGGCTGGCCAGTGGGGAGGGAGGCACGTGGCGCTACTACGGCGTCAAGGTGTTCAACCAGCCCTACCTGCGCCAGCAGGAGGGGAGTTTCGCCGGGTATCCGTTCCGGTCGTTCGTGGGCGACACCTTCATGGGCGGATACAGCGACCACTTCCCGGTCTACGTGATCCTGGTCCGGGAGAAGTGAGCGCACGAAAAAGCCCCGCACGCGGCGGGGCTTCTCCGGAGGTCGTTCGATCGTGATCAGCGCACCACCTGTACGCGGCCGCTCAGCAGACGCTGTGCCGTGCGCAGGGTGAGGACGTAATTGCCGTTGGTCAGGCCATCCAGTGCGATCGCCTGGCGGTCGCTCGTCAGGATGCCGCCCAGCACCGTGCGTCCGGTCAGGTCGGTGAGGGTGTATTCCGCGCGCTCGGGTCCTTGGGCGAAGGCCACGAAGAGCACGTCCGAGGTCGGGTTCGGGTACACGTTCACCACATCGCCAAATCGCTCGGCCACACCGCTGCTGATGCTGATGTCGTTCATGTCGCGTGGCTCGATCTTGCGCTCACTGAAGGAGTAGCTCATCGGCCCGGTGACATCGTAGATGGTGTTCAATGAAGGTGTGAACGCATACAGCAGGTCATCGACCCATACGAACCCCGACCCGTCATCCACCTGCCACTGGCCGAAGTTGCCGGCCACATCGTCGTTCACGCAGTTGGCCATGGTCACCTGCACCAGTTGTCCCTCCCAGTCCTCCAGGTTGGCATCGGCGGTGCTGATGCCGGCCACCAGCACGGGGTTGCCGCTGCTCACCGCCGTGTAGTTGGAGACCGAGGAGAGTTGGGTCATGTTGAAGTACTCCTCCACGGAGGCGGTCAAGGTCACGCTGTCGCCCACGGCCGGAGCGTTCGCGTTGTCGAACACGTAGATGCCGCTCCAGGCACCGTTCCCGTTCTGCAGCCAGTAGCCGCTCGCATACGCGGCGGTCACGATCCCTCCGGTGTTCACCATCTGGCCCACCAGCGGGCTGTCGCCATTGGGGTTGGTGGTGAACTGGATGTCGTGGATGCTCACGTCGGGAGTGGGCATCGGTGCAGCGATGAAGATGCGCACGCTGTCCACCTCCACATGGCCGCTGCCGGCCACCGTATTGCGCACGCTCAGGATGAACTGGGCACCGGTGGTGTCATACTCGGCGGTCACCTGCTGGCTGTACTGGGTCCAGTTCGCCGA
>ERZ795053.3069-NODE-3069-length-19447-cov-4.807550_pt1 | contig 19447 bp, 13 predicted proteins | sample MGYA00375137_ERZ795053 | MGnify/ENA primary metagenome ERZ795053 (study PRJEB30182, sample SAMN05720284) | activated sludge metagenome | isolation source: Anaerobic digester | place: Hong Kong | collected 2014-12-17 ...
GCCTTCAACCAACGATGATGTTTTCCAACCCAACACCTTAACTTCGGCCTCGTTTTGCTGATTGTAGTAATTGACGCCGCGTTCAAAACCGACCATGTATTGAACAATCGGCTCTACCCGAACGCCGCCATAGGTGCAAACGGTCTCCGTCTGGCTCATGCCGGCGGCCAGATAACCGGCCAGGAAAGCGGGTTGGTCCATCTCGAACTGAAGCCCCAAAATGTTATCGGCCTGGCTGGGAAAATCGACAATCACAAATGGAACGTCGGAAAATGTCTCGGCCGCGGCCTCCGTTGCTTCAGCCATTAGAAAACCGACGGTTACCACTCCATTGTACCCTTCGCCGACAAACTTGTTGATGTTGTCTGTGTAGTCAGTCTCTTCGTCGCTGTCTAAATAGTCAACCTCAACATCTAGTTCTTTGGCGGCTTGTTCTAGGCCTTGCCAGACAAGCTGGTTAAAAGCGTTGTCATTGATGCCCCCTAGGTCAGTCACCAGACCGTAGCGAGGGCCAGTGGGGGTCTCGGTCGGCGTCTCCACCGGGCTGGAGGGGGCGGTTGCTGTCGGTGGTTCTTCAGTGACCGGAGTCGCTTCTTCCGTCGGGGGCGGTGTGGAGGTGTTGGTACAGGCGCTGATGAGCGCGGAAATGAGGATCATAATCAGAATCGTAAACAGATAAGTTGTCATCAGGTTTCTCATAATCCGACCCGTTCAGCTTAGTTTTAGCTGTAAGAATATGTTGACATAATCGTCATTTTATTATAAATCAGCCTATCAGGTGTGGCAAAAATTTTAATTTCGCATTTTTGGGTATTGAATCTAAATGATATTTAGGGTATACTGGCTTTAATTCTATTGATAAGGAAACAGCCGATGTTCAACAACCCCATTTGCACGCAGAATGTTTCGGATTTTGCCGTCGGGTGTTGTTGGTCATTTCTTTTTCCCTAATCGAAGGTTTTAAACTAACCCACGAGCCGCAGGCAAAATTCCTGCGGCTTTTTTGTTGTCGATTGACGATTCCTGACCCGAAAAGCCGCCACTATTGTGCGGCTTTTTTTATTGGTAAACTATAGGAGGGTAATGTATGTTACGAGTTTCGAATCTTTCAAAACGATATGGCGATGATCTCATCCTCTCGGAGATGTCATTTGTGGTCAGCCGGGGGGAGCGGATCGGATTGGTGGGGCCGAACGGCTCAGGTAAAACGACGCTGCTGCGGATTATTGCGGGTTTAGAACCGGCCGATCAGGGATCGGTTTCGCTCAACCCGCCCGACTCGACAGTGGGATATTTGGCCCAAGCGCTCATTTTCGCCGACGAGGAAACGGTAGACGATTGGCTCGCCGGAGCGACGGCCCAACACAGCCGGGCCTGGAGCGATATGCAGCGCTGCGCCGAGGCAATGGCAGTGACCACCAATTCGGCTGCGCTTGAAACCTTGACCCAAGCCTATGCCGAGGCCGAAGCGCGATTTGAATCCGCCGGCGGGTATGCTCTTGAAGCCCATTTGGCGGCCGTTCTCGACGGTCTGGATTTGGCCGAAGTCCCGCGCGACTTGCCGGTAGCCTGTCTTAGCGGTGGGCAGAAGACACGGCTGGGGCTGGCAAAGCTGCTCATCCGCCGGCCACAACTACTGCTCCTCGACGAGCCAACTAACCATCTGGACATCGACGCGCTGGCCTGGCTGGAAAATTGGCTTGGCAGTTACGAGGGAGCGGTGCTGATCGTGTCGCACGACCGCACCTTTTTGGATGCTGTGACCACCCGCACCCTGGCGCTCGATCCCACCACGCACATGTTGCGCGATGTAGCCGGCAACTACAGCACCTATCTCGATACTTTGGCCCGAGAAGTCGAGCAGCAGTGGCAGGCTTACCAGGATCAGCAGGACGAGATTGCCCGTTTGCAGGAGTCGGCCCGGCATCTGCGGGGGCAAGCTAAGTTCCGGCGTGGCGGTAAGGCGGACACGCCGGATAAATTTGCCAAAGCCTTTTTCGCCAATCGCAGCGCGGCGACGGTGGGTCGAGCTAAGGATATCGAACGACGCATCGAACGACTGCTGACCGAGGATCGCGTCGATAAGCCAGGCCAGCAGTGGGGGTTGAAGCTCGACTTTTCGCCCGATGCTCGCGGCGCTCGACAGGTGTTGACGCTGGAGAATGTAAGCATGGCTTTTGGCGATCGAGTGCTTTTTGAGGATGTCTCGCTGACGCTAACCCACGGCGAGCGTATCGTTTTGGTGGGACCGAATGGGGCGGGCAAGACGACTCTCCTACGGCTGATTACCGGCCAGATGGAGCCGAAAGCTGGCCAGATTCGGGTGGGAGCGGGAGTCAAGCTTGGCTACCTGGCCCAGGAGCAAGAGGTGCTGGCGGCTGAGTCAACGCCCTATGGTACCATTCAAACCGTAGCCGACGAGATGAGCCAGACCGAGATTCGTAGTTTTCTGCACGCCTTTCTTTTCTCCGGCGACGAGGTTTTTGTCAAAAACGGTAACCTCAGCTTCGGCGAACGCGCCCGGCTGATGCTGGCCCGGTTGATTGCCCAGGGCTGTAACTTCTTGGTCCTCGACGAGCCGATCAACCATCTCGATATCCCCGGCCGGGAGCGCTTCGAGCAAGCCCTGACAAATTTCTCCGGCACAGTACTGGCCGTTGTCCACGACCGGACGTTTATCCGGCGGATCGCTACAGGAGTTTGGGAGTTAAGAGAGGGCAAGGTGCGGGAGAGGTTCAATATTGAGAGAGATGGAGATTAGAAATGGGGAGATAGAGCTGGTTTAGTCGCGACCCAATTAAATGTGAGGCCCTCTTTACTTTCCTTACACAACCCTTACCTATGCTTTACACGTACTTTAACGGAACATGATACTCTGGCAGCAGAAAAAATGCGATTATCTTAAAGGGCAAGGACTATAACTTATGGCATTAAACTCTCTCAATTCGGCTACGCCGGTGGGCAAAACAAAAAGTGGATCGCTGGCGCACTATTTACCTTTTTTGAACTGGTTGGTCAACTATCGGCGAGAAGATTTAGTTGGCGATATGATGGCCGGCCTGATTGTGACGATTATGCTGGTGCCGCAGGGGATGGCTTATGCCCTGCTGGCCGGACTGCCGCCTGAGGTGGGACTGTATGCCAGCATTGTGCCGCTGATTATCTACGGGTTGTTGGGCACCAGCCGCACCCTGGCGGTTGGACCGGTGGCCATTGTCTCGCTGCTGGTGGCGACCGGCGTCGCCCCGCTGGCCGAGACGGGCAGCGGCGAATACATTCGCCTGGCCATTACCCTGGCCTTTCTGGTTGGTATCATTCAACTGGTGATGGGACTGGTCCGGCTGGGATTTCTGGTTAATTTTTTGAGCCATCCGGTGCTAGCCGGTTTTACCAGCGCTGCCGCCATTGTCATCGGCTTTAGTCAGGTCAAGCACTTGCTGGGACTGTCGATGCCCTCGACCGAGCATTTTTATGAACAGGTGTTTTACGCTGCGGCCAATTTTACCGCCAGTAATCCGGTCACGGTGGCCATCGGCTTGGCCAGTATCGTGGTTCTCTTTTATTTCAAGCAAGGGTTAGGCCGGCAGCTTAAACGGCTGGGTGTAGCCGAGCCACTGGTGGTGCCGATTACCAAGTCGGGGCCGTTGATAGTGGTGTTGGGCGGTACGCTGGTAGTGTGGCTGTTTGGGCTAAACGAGACCGCCGGGGTTTCGATTGTGGGCGATGTGCCGGCGGGACTGCCGCCGCTGAGTCTGCCCTATTTCGATCTGTCGTTGTGGGAAGTGCTGTTGCCCACGGCGCTGGCCATCAGTTTTGTGGGGTATATGGAAAGTATCTCCGTGGCTAAATCGCTGGCCAGTAAACGCCGTGAGAAGGTGGAGGCTAATCAGGAGTTGATTGCCTTGGGGGCGGCTAATTTTGGGGCCACGTTTACCGGCGGCTATCCGGTCACCGGCGGGTTCAGCCGGTCGGTGGTCAACTTTGCGGCCGGGGCCAATACCGGCCTGGCGTCGATCATCACGGCGGTATTGATTGGGTTGACCGTGGTTTTTCTCACCCCGATTTTCTACTTCTTGCCGAAAGCAGTGCTGGCGGCGATTATTATCGTAGCCGTGGTCGGGTTAATCGACGTGGCGGCCTTTAAGCACGTCTGGCGTTACAACAAAGCCGATGCGGCTTCGATGATCATAACCTTTGGGGCGGTGCTGCTCGTGGGAATCGAAACCGGGATTCTGGTGGGGGCGGCGGCGGCCATTCTGTTGTATGTCTGGCGCACCAGCCGGCCGCACATGGCCGTTGTTGGCCGTCTGGGTAACAGCGAAACGTATCGTAACGTGCTGCGCCACCAGGTCAAAACCTGCCCGCATGTGCTGACCATCCGCGTTGACGAGAGCCTTTACTTTGCCAACACCAAGTATCTGGAAGACACCGTTTTGCAGATGGTGGCCGATAGGCCGGAGGTCAAACATTTGGTTCTCATTGGCGCTGCGATCAACTTTATCGACTCCAGTGCGCTGGAAACGCTTGAGTCGCTGATCACAGAGCTACGCGACGCCGGGGTAGAGTTCCACATGGCGGATATTAAGGGGCCGGTTATGGATCGATTGCAATCTATCGGCTTTGTGGACGAAGTGGGGAACGATCACATTCATCTCAGCGTCCACGACGCGATGCAGGTGCTTAATTGTACTTAACTTCCTGTTGAGACCTTACAGGTTTCCGACGACAGACCGCCGACCGGTGACCGCCGAACTTCAACGAACATACTTATTTTTCGGCGGTCGGCAGTCAGTGAGCAGCGGTCAATCGGCTTAACGTCAATTTTGAAGGTTCGTATCGGTCAAAGGGAAAGGGTTTCCTTTAGTAAGATTCTGGTGTTGCCACTCTCCAAATAGGCAGTTGCCAAATTTCAATTAATTGGTATCATGCCTGGATAATGGAGAGTTGCGATGTCATTAAGATTAATTGAAAGCGGTGAACAAATTTCGTTCGGTGACCGAACCGAATTAATTGTGGGCCGGCTTCATAAAGACGAGATGCCCGATATCGATTTGGAGCCGCACGGCGGCAAGCAGTTGGGGGTTTCGCGTCGGCACAGCCGGATTCTACGCAAAGACGGCCAATGGTATATCGAGGATTTGGACAGCACTAACGGTACATTTGTCAACGGCGTTCAAATTCTGCCCCGCCAACTGACGGCTATCCATCCCGGTGATTATCTGCGTTTGGGCACGATGGAGATACAGTTTGGCGCGGAAGGGTAACCGGTTGTTGAACCCAGAAAATAGTGGCAAAACCTCGCTCACCACAGCGGGGTTTTTTCTTGAAAAACAGTTGCGTGAAACTGAGGGGATGGGTAAGATACGCTTTGACCTTTTTTGCAGAATTGCTAGCCGATGACTAAACAAAATTCCAAACCAATCTCCTTCACCGCCCGCTTAATCCTTATCGTTGTTGGACTATTGGCGCCACTGCTGCTGCTGGAAATGGCGATTCGGCTGGTGGGGTTGGCGCCGCCGCCGCAGCCGAACCCGTCGATCTGGGAGGCGCACCCGCTGTTCGGCTGGTGGCATATTCCTTATAGCGGCGGCGTTTTTCACAGCGATTACAATGAGTTTGAAGCCGACGTGCGCGTCAATGCTCGCGGTCTGCGGGATCGAGACATCGGTTACGATAATCCTGACGGCGCTTTTCGGGTGCTGTCGCTGGCTGATTCTTTTGGCGAGGCGCTGCAAGTCAATCTCGACCAGACTTACCACAAGCAACTTGAAGGGCTACTAGCCGACTCGCTTGATCAACCGGTCGAGGTGCTAAATGCCGGCGTCGGTGGTTGGGGTACAGATCAGGAGGCTATCTTTTACGTAGCCGAGGGGTTTCGGTATGAACCGGATGTGGTCTTGCTGGCCTTCTTCATTAGAAATGATGCCGTCAATAACTATGGCCCGCTAGAGATCGAGCGCAACGGGGGCAGCCAGCAGAAAGAATTCTTTACGCTGTCGCCAAGCGGCGAATTACAGCCGCCGCCCGTTCAAGAGGAGGTAGCCGAGCTTGAACGGGCAGCCTTGCAAACCAATCCGCAGCAGGTCGCGCCGCAGCTTGACGATGATCATCAACCGCCGCTGCTGGGCGCGGCCGATACGCTGTGGCGTTGGTCGGCGCTTTACCGTTTCTTGATGCCGTATTTGCGCGACATTCCGCCGGTGGTGCAGCAACTTGGCCCCAGCGGAATTTTGGGGGGCGAGGCGGTGATCCGGGCCAAACATCCCAGCGTGCCTATTCCTTTTTTTGTGTATCAAGACCCGCCCGATGAGCGGTTTGCAGCGGCTTGGGATGTGACTGAGGCGATTATCCGCCGGCTGCGCGACGAGGTCGAACAACGGGGCTCGCGGCTGGCGGTGGTCGTTATCGGTGCGCCGGAGCAGGTTTACTCCGAAGCCTGGGAGCGAACGCTGGCGGCCAATCCTACCATGCAAAACCTCAACTTAGACCTCGACGCGCCCAACCACCGCCTCGACGCGTTTCTCACCGCTGAGGGCATCGCCCATCTTGATTTGCTGCCCATCTTTCGCGACGCGGCCGCCCAACCCGATACACCGCCGCTGCACTTTCGCCACGACCAGCACTGGACGCCCGCCGGACATCGCTTGGCGGCTGAGTCAATCAGCGAGTTTCTTAGTGATCAGGGTTGGCTTGACTAGACTCGCCCTCACACCCCCACGCACCGTTTCAATTTATTCTGACCGTGGTGTATAATTTTACTTTATCTCTAAACTAAAAAACCTAGAACTGAAAATGGATCAAACACATATTAGAAATTTTTGTATCATCGCTCATATCGACCATGGGAAGAGCACCCTGGCCGACCGTATGCTGCAGCGCACCGGAACCATCTCCGAGCGGGAAATGCAGGAGCAGGTGCTCGATGGGATGGATTTGGAGCGGGAAAAAGGGGTCACCATCAAGGCTTCGGCGGTGCGGATGGCCTACACCGCCGGCGACGGCCAGGCCTATCAGCTCAACCTGATCGACACGCCAGGCCACGTGGATTTTACTTACGAAGTCAGCCGGGCGTTGGCCGCGTGCGAAGGTGCGATTTTGGTGGTCGATGCGACCCAGGGGATTCAGGCCCAAACGCTGGCCAACCTTTATCTGGCCCTTGATTACAATCTGGAGATTATTCCGGTGGTCAACAAAGTCGATCTGGCTTCGGCCCGGCCCGATGAAGTGGCCCAGGAAATCGAAGACCTGATCGGCCTCGATGCGGCCGATGTGCTGGCGGTGAGCGCCAAAACCGGGGAGGGCGTTGATGCCTTGCTGGAAAAGCTGATCGAGCGGGTTCCGCCGCCCAAAGGCGATGCGGACGCCCCGCCTCGCGCCCTGATTTTCGACAGCCACTATGACGCCTATAAGGGCGTGATCGCTTATGTGCGTGTTGTTGATGGCAAATTGAATAAAAAAGATGACCTGCATTTGATCGCCACTAAACGGACGGTCGAACCGCTGGAAGTCGGCATTTTTCAGCCGGGGATGAAGCCGATCAATCAGTTGAGTACCGGCGAAGTCGGTTATGTGGCCACGGGCTTGAAAACGATTCGGGATGTGCGGGTCGGCGATACGTTCACGCTACAATCGATTATCGATGAGGGCGGCGCTAACCGGATCAAACCGCTGGCGGGCTACGAACCGATCAAGCCGATGGTTTTCGCCGGCTTCTTCCCGACGGAATCCGACGATTACACCTTGCTGAAAGATGCTTTGGAAAAATTGCAACTCAACGACGCCTCGCTCATTTACGAGCCGGAAACGAGCCAGGCCTTGGGCTTTGGTTTTCGGGTGGGTTTTTTGGGGTTGTTCCACATGGAAATTATTCAGGAGCGGTTGGAGCGGGAGTATGATCTCGATCTGCTGGCGACCGCGCCCAGCGTTGAGTATGAAATTCTCAGAAAAGACGGCGAAGTGGTCATTATCGACAACCCGGCCGATCTGCCCGACCCGAACTACATCGACACCATTGCCGAACCGTGGATGCACATCAGTATCTACACCCCCGCCGATTACATCGGCCCTATTATGGAGATCACCACCCGGCGGCGCGGTGAGTTCATTAAAATGGAATATCTGGACGAAACGCGGGTGCTGATGGAGTATCTGATTCCGCTGTCGGAGATGATTGTCGATTACTATGATCAGCTTAAGAGCGTGACGCGGGGCTATGCCTCACTCGATTATCGGTTTGACAATTACCGGCCCGGCGATCTGGTCAAGTTGGAGGTGCTGGTCAACGGCGAGCCGGTCGATGCCCTGAGCGTGATTGTTCACCGCGAACAGAGCTATCCGCGCGGTCAAAAGTTGGTCAGCAAACTCAAAGATGTCATCCCCCGCCAAATGTTTGTGGTGCCAATTCAGGCGGCAGTCGGCAAGAAGGTCATTAGCCGGGCTAACGTGAAAGCGCTGCGAAAAGATGTGCTGGCCAAATGTTACGGGGGCGATATTACCCGCAAGCGCAAACTACTGGAAAAGCAGAAAAAGGGGAAGAAACGGATGAAAATGGTCGGCAGCGTCGAGATTCCGCAGGAGGCGTTTATGACGGTGCTGAGTTTGGGTGAAGATTAATCGAAGACGGGAATTACCGGAGCGACAAAGTTTACTTTGTCTGACAAAGCAAGCTTTGTCGCTCCAGGTTTGGTATTTTCAATGGAGGCTCTATTGCAAGCAAAATTAGATACGCTCAATTCAAAACTGAAAGATATTCAAAATATCAACCACGCGGCGGCGGTGTTGGGCTGGGATCAGCAAACCTATATGCCGCCCGGCGGCGCGGCGGCCCGGGCCGAGCAGCTTAGCACGCTCAGTAAAATCAGCCACGAAATGTTCACCGCCGCCGAAATCGGTGAGTTGCTGGCGGATTTGGCCCAGGCCGAGTTCGATTACGACTCGGATGAGGCCAGCCTGATTCGGGTGATCCAACGCGATTATGATAAAGCGCGTAAACTGCCGCCGAAATTGGTCGAAGAGATGAGCCGCACCTTTTCAATGGGGCAGCAGGTGTGGACCAAAGCCCGGGCCGAAAAGGATTTCTCGCAATTTCAAGATATCCTGGCCAAAATTGTTGACCTCAATATCCAGGTGGCCGAGGCTTACGGCTATGAGGAGAGCATTTATGATGCCCTACTCGACCAGTACGAGCCGGATATGAAGGCGTCTGACGTGCAACAGGTGTTCGACGAACTCAAGGCCGAACTGGTGCCGTTGGTGCAGGCCATTGCCGAGCATCAAGAGGTGGTCAATGATTTTGTTTTGCAGCAGGAGTTCGATGAGCAAACCCAGTGGGACTTTGGCCTGCTGCCGTTACAAGCGATTGGCTTCGATATGCAGCGGGGGCGGCAGGATAAATCGGCCCATCCGTTTACCACCAGTTTCTCTACTAACGATGTGCGGATCACCACTCGGGTTCATCGAGAAATGATCGCCTCCGCCTTGTTTGGAACGCTGCATGAAGGCGGACACGCGCTTTACGAGCAAAACAGCGACCCGACTCTGGAAGGTACTCCGCTGGCCGGAGGGACGTCGCTAGGGGTCCACGAATCGCAATCGCGGTTGTGGGAAAACGTGGTAGGGCGTAGCCGTGAGTTCTGGCAATTCTACTACCCTAAATTACAAGAATTTTTCCCCAAGCAGTTCGGCGCAGTTGATCGCGAGGTGTTTTATCGGGCCATCAATAAATCTAAGCCGTCACTGATTCGAGTTGAAGCCGATGAAGTAACCTACAACTTGCACATTTTTCTGCGGTTCGAGTTGGAGCAGGCGCTGTTGACCAACAGCCTGAAGGTGGCCGACCTGCCGGAGGCCTGGAACGCTAAAATGGAGTCGTACCTGGGCTTAACGCCGCCCGACGACGCCAAGGGCGTGCTACAAGATATCCATTGGTCGGGTGGGATGATGGGCTATTTTCCCACGTATACCTTGGGCAACATTCTATCGCTGCAATTCTACAGCCAGACCCTAAAAGATCTTCCCGATTTGCCGGAGCAGTTTGCCAAGGGTGAGTTTGGAGCGCTGCTGGAGTGGTTTAGAGAGCATATTCACCGGCACGGTCGAAAATTCACCGCCAATGAATTGATCCAACGAGTCACCGGCGATGACGGGATCAAGGCCGGACCTTATCTCAATTATATCAAGCGCAAATATTCGGAAATTTACGAGCTGGCGTGATGCCGCTGGCCGACCGGCGACCGCTGACCGCCGAAGGATACATTGACATTCTGTGGTCAGTGGTTGGCCGGCCGGAATAGAGAATTCTGTACCGAATCGAGGATTTGGCTGCCGACACAATCAGCGATTTGCCCGATTATCCCCGATTAATCTTTCCTATGACTAAAAAACCTTTGCTGGTAATCGTTGGACCTACCGCCGTAGGCAAGACGGCGCTTTCAGTGCGGCTGGCCCGCGATGTCGATCTCGAGATCGTCTCCGCCGATTCGCGGCAGATTTATCGAGGGCTTGATATCGGCACGGCTAAGGCTACGCCGGAGGAGCAGGCGCTTGTTCCCCACCATTTGATCGATGTCGTCGATCCCGATCAGGTGATGTCCGCCGCCGATTTTCAAGAACGAGCCTATACCGTTATCGAGGCGATTCACGAACGAGGTCGCTTGCCGGCGCTAGTCGGCGGCACGGGCCAATGGGTGCAGGCGGTGGTCGAGGGTTGGAGCATTCCACGGGTGCCGCCGGACCCGGAACTACGGGCCGAATTGGAGGCGCTGGCGGAAATGGAGGGCGGTCAGGCGCTGCACGACCGGCTGGCGGCGGTCGATCTGGCAGCGGCGGAAAAGATCCACCCTCATAATATCAGGCGGGTGATCCGGGCCTTGGAGGTCTATGAAAAAACCGGCGTTCCGATTAGCGAGCACCAGGCCAAGCGAGGCCAACGGTTTCGCACGCTGCAAATTGGGTTGACAATGCCGCGTGAGTTGCTGTATGAGCGCATCGACCGGCGGATTGACCAGATGATGGCGATGGGACTGCTCGATGAAGTTCGCCGGTTGGTGGAGGCCGGGTATGGGTTGGATCTGCCGGCGATGTCCGGGCTGGGCTACCGGCAGATGGGGCAGTTTATAGTAGGGGAGATTAGTTTAGATGAAGCGGTGGCCTTGATCAAAAAAGAAACGCGCCGGTTTGTCCGGCAGCAGTTCAATTGGTTTCGATTAGAAGACGAGCGTATCCACTGGTTTGCGCTGGATGAGGCCAGTTTGGCCGGTTGTTACCGGGAAATTTGTGATTTAGTCCAATCCCGGTTAAAGGATCAGTCTGCGATTATTTAAGTGGGAGTTATCAAGCGGCAGCATAAAAGTAAACGTTGTTCCCGTTTCCTCATTGCTCTCTACTGAAATTTTACCGCCGCACACTTCAACCATGCCGCGCACAATGGCTAACCCCAGACCGGCTCCGCCATGTTCACGGGTCAAGGTATGCTCAATTTGATAGAACCGGTCAAAAATACGATTCAAGAACTCTTGGGGAATCACGATACCGGTATTATTGAGGGCCATGTGGGCCTGATTGTCGATGTTAGCGGCGCGGAAATTGATTTTTCCACCGGGCGGTGTAAATTTGGCCGCGTTGTGAATAAGGTTCATCAGGATTAAATCAAACTTTTCGCGATCGATGGTCATTTCCGGGAAATCAGGCGGAATGTCGATGTTAATATCAATCTGTTTCTCTTTGACCAATAAGGAAATATCTTGGGTAACTTCTTGCAGCGCTTCTACCAAGGTAACAGAATCGCGGGTTAAGGCGACGGTACCGCTTTCAAGGTGCTGCAAATTCAACATATTGTCAATGAGCGACCGCAACCGCATCGCGTTTCGATTAATGTGAGCCAGATAATTTTTCTGAAGATCATCAGCCTCTTCTTCCAACACGGTGGCGTAACCCATCAAAATGGCCAACGGCGTTCGGAGTTCGTGGGCGGCAATGTTGATAAACTCACTTTTCATATGATCGAGCTGCTTGAGTTGTTTGTAAGCCTCTTGAATTTCCGTAAAAAGACGGGCATTCTCCAAGGCGATGCTGGCCTGCCCGCACAATACCGATAGGAATTCGCTGTCACTGGGGGCAAAACTACTTTCTTCACGGGCTAAGACCAAAGCGCCCAAATTCGCATTCTGCGACTTCAACGGCGTGCTGATAACGGAAACAGCCCCCAAATTTTTAAGAATGTTGTGATGGTTCAGTTCCGGCTCAGTAATATTGAACACCAACTGCTGGCCTATTTCAATCGTTTCTTGGGCCAAAGCGTTGCTGGCTACTTCATTCTGCTTGGTATAGTGTGATTTGGTACAGTCAAAGCGGGTGACAAGTTGACCATCTTTATCAACAATATAAAGGCCAACAAAATTAGCCTTTGTTTCTTTTGAGGCAATTTCGATGAGATGGTCAAGTAGATCGAGTTCGTTAGTGGTTCTCATTAAATTTTTATTTAATTCAAAGAGCGGAATTAACGAACGCAACCGAAAATTTTCTTTTTTGAGTCGCTCTTTCTCCAAAGCTTTGGTAACGGCAACATTTAAATCTCGAGGAGTGAACGGTTTTAGGATAAATTCATCAATACCCAGCTTGACGGCATTGATGGCCATATCCATCGTACTAAACCCGGTCATAGTCACGCAAATAATTCCCGGGTCGGACTGTTTTAAGATTTGAGCAATTTCTAACCCACTCATGCCCGGCATTTTGATGTCGGTTAGCAGCAAGTCAAAATGCTCTCGATTGGTTAACTCGATAACTTCATAACCGCTGCCGGCGGTTCTTACGTCGTAGCCCTGAGTTTCGAGGATTCGTTTACAAAGATCAAGAACATCTTTCTCATCGTCAACGATAAGCACTTTTTCTTTGGGCATTGGGCTATTCTCCCTGAGTCACATCCTCTAATGTTTCGAACAAATCTAACGGCCTAACAAATTATACCATTCGTGGAAGAGCCTGTCTAGGCATCGCCAAAAAAATCCCGGAGGGAGTTGAGAGTTTGGTTGAGGTTGGCAATTAGTTCAGCTTGGACGAGGGTAAAGTTATTCTCGAATCGCTTGCCGTATTTGGTAAGCCAGCGCTCCGAACGATTCACGATATTCAATACCCTGAGGCCGGGGCCGAGGGAGATCGATTTGAAAATCGGCGGCGATGACCGCCGGCCGAGGACTGAGTACCAACACCCGGTCGGCCAGGAGAACCGCTTCATGGATATTGTGGGTCACCATAATGGCTGTCAACTTTTGGGTTCGCCATAAGTGGAGGATTTCGCGGTTGAGACGTTCGCGGGTCAGCGCATCGAGGGCGCCAAACGGCTCATCCAGCAGGAGAATACGAGGCTGCTGCACCAGCGCCCGGGCCACGGCCACGCGCTGCTCCATCCCGCCTGATAGTTCCCGAGGGTGGGCTTGAGCGAATTCGCTTAAGCCCACCAGTTGTAATATGCGTTGGCCTTTCTCATTGGCTTCTTGACGGGGAACGCCTTGAATTTGAAGTGGTAAGGTCACATTATCTAACACCGTTCGCCACGGCATTAAGTTGGGTTTTTGGAAGACCATACTGATTTCTTGAGGTGGCGCTACCAACGGCTGGCCAGCCAGTAACACCGCGCCTTCGGTCGGCGTCAGCAGTCCGCCTAGCATCTGCAAGAGAGTAGTCTTGCCGCTGCCCGATGGCCCGACAATACAGACAAATTCGCCGGGCATCACTGAAAAATTGATGTTATCGACTACAAGTAGTTCACCATAAGTTGTTTCATAAGCCTTTGTCAGTGATTTTACTTGCAGAATCGGCGAGACCATAACAGGTAAAACTACTGCTCCTCAACGAACTGATTAGTGTAAAGTTCTTCAAGCGTGACGTCGCCCTCAAGCAGACCGGTTCCCTTCATAAAATCGAGCGACGTCTGCCAGGATTCAGGGCTTGAAACGCCAAGCTGATCGCTGCGCCACAGTTCGATCGAAGCATCCAAAACTTGCTTTTGAACTGGCGCTTCCTCATCGGTCATTTCAGGGATGACCTTCCGTACAATTTCAAACGCTTCGTCCGGATGTTCGATAGTGTAGCTCAACCCCTTCAGGCTGGCGTTAACCATTCGCTGAACGAGATCCGGATTTTCGGCCATCAACTTGTCGCCAACCACGATGCCGTTTGAGACTAAGTCAATGTAATCGGAGACTTCGATGACGTCAACATTAATGCCTTCATTTTCGAGCTGGATAGGTTCGTTGACAATATAGACCATCGTAGCATCGACGGCGCCCTGCTGGATGGCGGCTGCCTGAGTGAAGCCGATATCTTGCAGTGTAAGCTTGTTTTCATCCAGCCCGCCTTCTTGAACCAACGCCTTCCAGCCGATAAAGCTGGCCCCAAAAAAGCCGGGCAGACCAATTTTCTTGCCGACTAGATCGCTTAGTTGGGTTATCCCTTTCTCAGATGGAGACATCAGGCCTACGGGGTAACGTTGATACCATTTCATCACATATGTGATCGGCACCTCTTGGGAGCGGGCCAAGATCACCTGATCGCCGCTGGCCAGCGCAAACTCGCGCTCGCCTTGAGCGGTTAGAGCAATGAAATCGGTTTCAAAACCGTACTCGATTTCTACTTCAAGCCCTTCATCGGCATAAAAGCCTTTGCTCTGAGCTACATAAAATGGAGCAAATTGAACATTGGGAATATAGCCTGCCCCTAAAGTTACCTTTTGAATTTCCGCAGGTGGTTTGACCGTCTCTTCCTGGGCGCTGGCTGAACAACCGGCCAGGATTAATAAGCCTACCAATAGAAAGATTGGTAACCAGCGTGTCTTCATATTATTTATTCTTCTCCTTTGATATTATTGACGCCAGGCCAGCAACCAACGCTCTAACCCGGTGACAATCAAATACAAACTCAGTGATATAGCGGCCAAAGCAATCAGGGCCGCAAACATCATCGGGGTGTTAAACAACCCTTTCGATAGGCTGATGAGATAGCCCAGCCCTCGATCAGCCCCAACAAACTCGCCAACTACCGCGCCAATCACCGACAGCGTGACCCCTATTTTCAACCCGCCGAGCAGCACCGGCATCGCCGCCGGTACTTCCAACATGATGAACGTCTGCCAGCGATTAGCCTGCAGCGACCGCATCAACGTTTTCAAACCCTTATCGACGGAACGAATGCCGACAATGGTATTAACCAAAATGGGGAAAAATACCACCAACGCACAGATGAGAATTTTGCTGATTTGGCCGGAACCAAACCAAATGACCAGCAGTGGGGCAATTGCCACCGCCGGGACCGACTGTGAGGCCACAATGTAAGGACCGGTCAATCGCTCCAGTAGCGGGCTTTTCGCCAGCAGATAGCCCAGGATTGTCGCGGTCGATAAACCCAAGGCCAACCCGCCCACAATCTCGACCAATGTCGTCTGGGTGTGATGCCAGAGCGTGCCATCAAACGTAATTTCAACCAATTTATTGAACACACTGAGCGGATCGGGCAAGATAAAAGTGGGGTAATCGCCGACTTTGGCTATAAGCGCCCATAGACTGATCAGCAAAACGATTCCGGCCGGCAGCGCGATCAACTCCAGCCGATTTTTTCGCCATCGACGTTTTTGAACTCCAGGTCGATGTTCTAAGGGATGAACTTGTTGAGATGGTGCAATCTTAATGGTTTGTTGCATGGCGTTATCTCCCTGTCTTCCAGTAAATCAGATTGTGCTAAAACAAAAAGCCCCGAACGTTATCACAACATTCGGGGCAGAGTAACTTCAAAATACAAAACGAAGCTTCAAGATTATCAACAACCGCATCGATGGGCCGGCAGCGGCTGGGTAAGCAAACATAGACAGATCGCCCGGTTGCGGATCGATTCAGACCGATCCGGCGATATGCCAACATTCATCCCGCTTTTAACCGCCCTATAAACAAAAATCCGAAGTACGCAGACGCACTTCGGAGCGGTTGCCTGTAGAATCTTAAAAGAAAGGGTATTCTAAAGCATAACCTTCTCTCATCCGGACTATACCGTCGGCTTCAGATTTTCACTGAATCGGCGCTAACTAGTGGTTTGTTGTTTGATGACCACATCACCTAAGGTGGGTTAGCGTTCGCGGGCTTGGCTGCCCTTCACAGCCTCACCGCCGGTCGGGAATTGTTGCATCTGTTAAGAATTCAACTCACCCTGCCCCGAAGGTACTAATATTCATTTGTTAAGTCGATTATAGTTACTTATATAGAGTGTGTCAAATTAAACTTTCTTACAACCCACCTTCCTCAACAACAAATGTGGCTGTGCCAACTACTTCACCATCGACTTCCAGCGTGACTTTATAAGGGCCGGGCCGGAACCCACCGGTTGGACCATAGAACACCCAGGCTGTGCCGGTTTCCGAGTAACTGCTGGGCCAGACATCTTCATAAATATCAAGCTCGGTATCACCCCAGGTCCAACGGTGGGCCCACGGGGTGCCGGCTTCGATACGTCCGTAGTCGAAGAATAAGTAGATCGGATCATTGTTAGGTAAAAAGTGGGTGCCGACCTTCTCCGGCTCGCTGTCCGATGAAATCGCGTGGGCCAATCTTAAATTGGTGAACGGGCTGTTGGCCTCGATTACCGGCGGACCGGGGGTAGGAATCGGAACGGGTGTTGATGTGACCGTGGGCGTGGCCGGCACGGCGGTTGGCGACGGGGCGGTGGGGGTTGCACTGGGCGTTAGCGGCACCAGAACAACCTGAGCCGACTCTGGCTGCGGTTGCGTGGCCGGCTGTGTAGCCGGAGTATTCGACTCGCCGGCGGTAGGCGGTAGTGCGGGCATCGCCTCTGTTATCTCGCTGGCATTGGACTGCCAGGCCACCCAGGCCGACACGGTGACAAAACCAGCCGCCAGTAGGAACAAAATCAACAGCACTACCAATATGCCCCACAACCACGGCTGGCTAAAGATCGAGACAGGCGCTTGCTCAACGCCCGTGAGCTGTGGTTTGGCGGTTGATGAGGTTCGCACCGGGGCTGATCCCTCCGTCGCCGCTGTTAAGGCCCGCGTAAATTCCGCACCGGTGGTGTACCGCAGTTCCAACCCTTTTGAGAGCATGCGACTAACGGCTTCACTCAGTGGAATAGAGATGTCAGGATTAACCGCGTGTAGCAGGCGGGGCTGTTCGTAGGCTTGCGCATGCAGCACCGCCGCGACCTCACCGGTAAACGGCGGTTGCCCACTTAACATTTGATAACACAACACCCCCAACGAATACAGGTCAGAATAGCGGCTCGGTCCCTGGCCTTTAACCCGTTCCGGAGCCAGCGTTTCCGGCGAGCCAATGGCAAAGCCTTGTTTGACCAAGCTGGTGCCGACCATCGCCTGGGTCTGCCCGAAATCGGCCACGGTGACGTGATCTTCCGGACCAATGTAAACCCGTTTAGCCGACAAATCGCCGTGCATAATCGATTTTTGGTGGGCATAATCGAGGGCCGCCGCAATCTGGCGGGCAATGGTCAGCATCCGCTGCGGGGGCAGAGGGCCTTCCGCCTCGATGATTTTCGCCAGCGGTTGGGCATCGATGAACTCTCGGACAATGTAGAGGGTGTTCTCTTCCTGATCCACCTCATGAGTGCGGACAATATTGGGATGATCTAGTTTTAGGGTCTGGCGGGTAATATCCTTGAAACGCTGGACGAAAAACTCATCGAACATAAATTGTGGGGCAACGACCTTAATGGCGACCGTCTTGCCGTCGGCTTTACGATGCCCCTGATAGGCAATTGTCAAATCGCCTCGACCTAACTCCTCGTCGAGAACGTAATTTTCCAGTTCAGTGGTTACAGAAACCATCACTATTTCCATTCCTTCCAAAAGCTCTAACTGTAGCTACCCTTATGCGTTGTGAAGGATAGACAAACGGCTAGGCCTTAGTTGTTAAATCTCGGAGGGCCGGTACGCCGGCCAGCGACGTGGCCTGCTGCACCGCATCGATCACGGCTTGAGCAACAGCCTCGGCGGCGAAAGCCCCGATCAGGTTCACATCTCCCGGCTGTCCCTGGCCGGTGGATAGGGCAAACAGGGTGTCCCCGTCAAACATGGTGTGGGTCGGCCTGATTGTACGGGCTAAACCGTTATGGGCCATTTGCGCCACTTTGTTGGCCGTCTCTTTAGACAACGGGGCATTGGTGGCCACGAGGCCAATCACCGTGTTCCCAGGTTTGATAAAAGCTCCCGTTGTTTGTTTCATCACCTGCATGGTATCGGCAAAGCCCCCGTCTGGCAATTTTCGCGCTCCGGCCAAAATCTGCCCCGATTGCGGATCGATTACATCGCCAAAACAGTTGACGGCAATGAGCGCTCCCACAAAAAGATTGGGCCTCACCTCGATCACAGCCGTGCCGACGCCCGCCTTCACCGCCGCTTGCGGCCCAAGGATCTTGCCCACCGTGGCTCCGGTTCCGGCGCCAATAGAGCCAGCTTGCGGCTCTGACGGCTCGGTGACGGCGTTCTGGCAAGCCGCGTACCCCATAGCTGCATCGGGCCGAATATCGCTCTGACCGATAAGTAGATCAAACAAAACCGCGGCTGGGACAATTGGTACGTGGGCCACGTTTACGTCCAGGCCGAAATGATGCTCTTCCAGCCAATGCATCACTCCATCGGCGGCGGCCAGACCAAAGGCGCTGCCACCGGCCAATAGGACCGCATTCACCTTTTCAACTAGATGCATAGGCTGGAGCAGGCTTATTTCTCGCGTACCCGGCGCGCCGCCGCGCTGATCGACGCCACAAATGGCCCCAGCGGTGGTTAAAACGACAGTACAACCTGTAGCGGCTGCTAAATTTTGGGCATGCCCAACTTGAATACCAGGAATTTGGTTAAAAAGTGTCATATAAACCTTAAGATTATACGCCGGTGGTTGAATTTTCCTTTGATCAATTTTCAGAAATCATCTTTACTTGATATGGAACCGGTCTTTATTTTAGGCGATTAAACCTTCATATTTTCTTGATAACTTGCCCTACATAAGGCTATAATGTTAACATGACAACAATAAATTTCTGGGGATATAGGAGTTTGGATTGGCCGGTTTAATCTTGATCTTAGGCGGTGCTCGTAGTGGGAAAAGTAGTTACGCGGAAAAGTTAGCCGCCGAAATGGGGCGGCGCGTCCTGTACATTGCCACCGCTGAGGCCCGGGATGAAGAGATGGCGGCGCGGATTGAGATCCATCGCCAAACCCGGCCCGAGCACTGGCGAACTTTAGAAGCCTCCAGTGATGTTGGCCGCGCTTTACTGGCCTTGGATGAGCACCCCCAGGTGTTATTGCTCGATTGTTTGACCCTCCTGGTTTCAAACATTCTGTTAGCCCAGGAGGCCGAGCCGGAAGCGGTCATCGAGGTGACCGTGCACAAAGAAATCGAGGCGCTTATTGCCGCCCAATCGGATCTTGACA